>FWWM01005965.1_pt1 | contig 26001 bp, 20 predicted proteins | sample 2228351 | NCBI WGS metagenome assembly FWWM01 (sample SAMEA103939774, study PRJEB20133) | metagenome
GCTGTTCGAGACGTATATGGATAGACTGTGTGGTCAGGAGTTTCGATTGAAGGCAGAGGACTTCCTGGCGCAAGGGGCAGACAAATTTGGCAAAGGGGATTATCAGGGGTGCAGCGAGTTCAACCCGGTGATGCTGTTTTCGCAGGAAGAAGAAAGGGACTTCGCGCTGCCGAAAAACAAGGAGGCGCGCGACCGACAGAACGCCCCGAATCGGCGGGTGATGGTGTTGTTGTTTCGTCCGGGCGCCCGGGTGAGTTCCGGGCGTTGGCCCTGTCCGCGCGCGAAAGAGGGTCTCGGCGGTTGCCGGTTGCGTTTCTGGTCGGATGGAGAGAAGCGGCGGACAAAGCGTCTGCCGCAGGAACGCCGGCGGTTTGAGGAAACTGCCGACACCTTCGCCTGTCGCTTCTACGACCGTTTAACGACCAACTCCCCTTGCGAGCACACCACGCTCGTGACGACGCTGACGATTCGTATGCTGGACGGAGACGATAAACCCTTCACGAATGCGCGGTATATCCTGAAAGTGCAGAGGGCGCTCGGCGGTCAGGACCAGGTGCAGGAGATGGTACTGACCGGGGCGACCAATGAAAACGGCATTCTGTCGCACCTCATTCCGGCAGACGCGGAGAAGGGGTCTTTAACCCTCTTTCCCGCGGGCTCCGGAGCGGATTCGTCGAATAGATCATCCGATACGCCGCAATCCCAACCTCTCTGGGAAATTCCGCTCACCATCAAGCCTCTGCTGCCTGCCAACACCGTCGCAGGGGCGCAAGCGCGACTGAACAATCTGGGGCTTTTCGCCAGCGAAACAGTGAACGAAGCCAAGACCCAGGAGTTTGCTGATTTGCCCAAGCCCGACGCGGGCAACGCCAACCCTGAGATAGACCAACTCAAGCGCGCCCTCCAGCGTTTCCAGATGCTCTACAAGCCGCACGGAGACCAAGAGACTGCTGGAGGCAACATGGACGCTGAGACCAAGGCGAAGTTGGAAGAGAAACATGGCAGTTGAACAGAGCAACAAAAAACCTGATCCAATGAACGACCCGCTCGAACAGGCTCCGCCGACAAAACTGGTCGAACGTCAGGTCCTCGTCCAGACGCAGGGCAGCGGCAGCGAGACGGTCATCAACACCATTCGGATGCCCAACGCCCCCCGGCACGCCGAAAGCAGCCGCTGGTACAACCCTTCTGGAACGCAGGACACGGCGGGCAGTCTCATGCCAAAGATACACGAGCGCAACGAAGTCACCTACTTGATTGATGGGAAAGACGTAGATGGAAACACGCAAGGAGGCGGAGGCAGCACGGTCAAGACGCTGCAGAAAATGCGGGAGGCGATTGAGTCGGCAAAAAACGAGGACGACTTCATCTACCTGCTGAATTGGTGGTGCGATGACAGCCTTGATATGGGCGGCAAGACGCTGCGCCAACTTTTGAAGAACGCCTCCGATGCCGGCGTGGAAGTGCGTGCGGTGTTCTGGCTGCAAAAGCAACTCAGCCTCGGTTTGATTGTCCACTACCTTGTCCCCGTGATCGGGGCGGTGCTGCCGGATTCGGTCCAGGCAATTGCCCAGGCGATTGACTTTGTCGGCAATTTAGAATCGCTGGGCATCTCCGCCGTGCAGAACAACAGAGAGGTCGTCCGCATCAACCTGATGAAGAACGGCGCAGCCATCTTAGACGACCGCACGCTGGACTTCGGCTCCCACCACCAGAAGGTGTTGATTGTCAAGAACCAAAAGGAAATCGTCGCCTTTTGCGGGGGCATTGACTTCAATAAGGACCGTATCGAGCAGACGAAATCGCCGAGCAGTTCCTCCGGCGGCAAAGGCGAACCCCTGCACGATGTCCACTGTCAGATTCGAGGTCCCGCCGTCGTTGACCTGCTCCGCACCTTTGTGGAACGCTGGGAGGATTTCGAGAAGAAAAAGTTCGACCTGGAGACGATGCTCAAGAACTTCGCGCAAGGGGTCGCGGGAGATTTTCCTGATATGCCGTTCGATGCGCTGGTGGTGATCCTGCAGGAGAAACTGAACAAACCGCTGCGCGGTCGCAAGTTTCTGAAGCCCGAACACGCCCCCGACCCTGCCGGAGAGCAGTTTGTGCAGATCGGGCGTACATACGGCGATGGGGACGACCACGCTGGCATTGACCAGGATCACATCCCGGGGCACGAGGTTCTCGCGGTCATTCCCATCCTCAACATCCCCGTGAAACTCGGAGAAGCCGGGCTGCGATTCGCCAGACCCAAAGGTTATAGTTTCAGACCCAAAGGCGAACAGACCGCGCGCGCCCTGATCGCCCACGCCATCAACCAGGCGCGGCGGTTTATCTATATCGAAGACCAGTACTTTACCAACCCGGAGATCACCCGCCTGCTGATCGCGGCGCTGGACCGCGGAGTCGAACACATCACCATTCTCATCCCGCACGGAAGCATCTCCGACCAACCCGACGGGCGATTCCATCGCCACCACGGGCTGAAGCCGTTACTGGACCGGAACAAAAAGGACGGCGTGAAGAGGGTGCGGGTCTACTGTCGCGCCGCGCCGCACGATCCGAGCGTTCCTCTAAAGTCGGGGCAGCAAGAGCACGTCACCCAGCGCGAAGGCAGATCCTTCCGGGTGGATTTAGCGCACACGTATATCCATGCGAAGTGCATCATCATTGACGACCGGTTCGCCAGCATCGGTTCGGTCAACTGCAACGTCAGGAGTTGGACGCACGACAGCGAAATCACCGCTGGCATTTTTGACGAGTCGCACGACGACAAAATGACCCTGCACTTCGCCCACCGCCTGCGCATCAAACTGTGGGCGGAGCACCTGCGGATGGATACTCCGCAAGGACACGCGGAACTCTGGGACGGTGTGGCGAGCGCGATTCATTGGGACCGGCTCCCTCCCATTACCCGCGTCATTCCATACATTGACCCTGACCGCCCGGACGAAGACGCGCTGCAAAAGCATCGGATGTTTGACAAACTCCAGTTCCTGGAGAAGGTTCCTATCATCGGATTGTTGAGTAATGAGAACGTCTTCCACCACGTCGTAGACCCGGACGGCTCGGTGCCCGGCAAAGAGATTAGACTGCTCCCCGGCTGTCGCCGATAGCAGCCCCGACAGGGTGAAAATCATGTCCACCACTCACACCGTCAAACAGGGAGAACACCTCTCCCGCATTGCTCAACAATATGGTTTTGCGGATTACCGCATTATTTGGGACCACGCCAAGAATGCAGAGTTGAAGCAGAAACGGCAGAATCCCAACGTTCTGTTCCCCGGCGACCGCCTGTTTATTCCTGACAAGCAGGAGAAGCAGGAGGCGCGGGCGACAACGCAGGTGCACAAGTTCCAGAAGCCGTCGCAGACCGTCCTGCTGCGCATCGTGTTGAAGAACCTTGACGACCAGCCGCTCGCCAACACCGAGTGCCAGTTGGACGTGGAGGGCAAGTTTTTTCGGGTGACCACCGATGGCGATGGGAAGATAGAGCAGGAAATCCCCAAGACCGCCGAGAAAGCCAAACTGACTTTCAAAGACAATCACGTGCCGCTTGACATTGAAATCGTCAAAATCGGTCACCTCGACCCCGTAGAAGAAGCCTCCGGTCAGCGGGCGCGGCTCGCCAACTTGGGATACTATTTGGGTTCGCTTGACAAACCGGATGAAGCGCAATTGCGCTCTGCCATCGAAGAGTTCCAGTGTGACAACAACCTGAAAGTCGACGGCATCTGCGGTCCGAATACGCAAGCCAAACTCAAGGAAGTTCACGGCTGTTGACCAAAAACCATGAGTAACGGACGAATTGGCTCCATCCTCAGCGCGTTAGAAGGCGGCATGGCGGGCAATCATCCGCCGGAACCCGCTCGCTCGGTGCTGGTCGGACCTTCGACCTCCAACGAGTTCAACACCGTCAAGGCTGCCATCTTCCCCATCGCCTGCTGGCGCGTGGATGACGTGCGCTTTGAGTTTGACTCCTCCTTCGTCACGCCCGACGTGGCGGACGAGATGACCCTTCTCGCCAAGTTGGTGCGTCAGCACACGCGGGACGACCAGAAACCGCCCGCCTCCGTGTTCGGGCACGCCGACCCGGTGGGCGATGACCACTACAACAAACAACTCAGCGGGCGACGGGCGCAAGCCATCTACGCCCTGCTGACTCGCGACACGGCGCTGTGGGAGGACCTTTACAGCCATCAGATTGGCAACGACAAATGGGGCGTGAAGTCCATTCAAACCATGCTGAAAGCCGTCGGGCACGACCCCGGCGCGATTGACGGGGTGCAGGGGCAAAAAACGACCGCCGCCATCAAATCGTTTCAGCAGGCGAATGGTTTGGCAGTGGACGGCGTCGCCGGTCCGCAGACGCGGGCGAAGCTGTTTTTAGCCTACATGGACGCGATATGCAAGGATGAGAAGGGCAACCCATTCAAGTTGGAGAAGACTGACTTTCTGGCGCAGGGGACAGACAAGGATGGGAAAGGGGACTATCAGGGGTGCAGCGAGTTCAACCCGGTGCTGCTGTTTTCGCAACTGGAAGAGCAGGAGTTTTCGCAGTCGCAGAATCAGAGTCAACGGAACGCGGAGAACGCGCCGAATCGGCGGGTGGTGGTGTTTCTGTTTCGAGTGGGGAGTCGGGTAAGCGCGGAGCGATGGCCGTGTCCGCGGGCGAAGGAGGGGGTAGGGGGCTGCAAGAAGCGGTTCTGGTCGGATGGGGAGCAGCGGCGGAGCAAGCGACTGCCGGAGCAGCGGCGGAAGTATGAGGAGACGAAGGACACGTTCGCCTGCCGCTTCTACGACCGTATTTCCGTCGGTTCGCCTTGCGAAGGCTTCTTAGCGAGCAGCCTGATTATCGAATGTGTGACGTGGGACGGCTGGAAGGCTGCCAACGCCCGCTACGTCATCGTTGACCAGAGTGGAAAAACCCTGGGTTTAGGTGACGAGAACTTTCGCACCAATGAACAAGGACAGGTCAAACGAGAACATATCCCGTCTGGAGCGTTTACGCTCTTCGTCTTTCCTCCTGAAAAGGTCTCAGAGAAAGACAGTGATTTTAACGTCGTCTATGAGTACATCTACAACAGGAAAGGTCGGGAGTTTAAGGTCCTCAAGCCAGACCCGAATACGGACATCAAACGAGTTCCCTACGGTGAGAGTGTTTCCATACCAGACGCGGCAAGCCGCAAGGCTCGCATCAAAATCGTTTGTGATTTGAGTTTGGTCGTCCTCCAACCGGCGCTGGGGTTCCCCGGAAGCGTTAAAGAAGGTTCGCTGGATGTCGTGGTGTTGACGACGAAGGCGGTTGCCGCGCTCAACAAGGACGTCGCTCAGGAGTTCTTCCTCTCCTGCTTACGCTCCCAACCGTGGGACAAAGAGGCAAAGAACTGGAGCAAAACCTCGCTGCGATGGGAAGGGGACTTAACGAAATTCGCGTCTGTGGAGGCGGAGGGAACGGGCGAACTGAAGCCGGACGGTAAGGGCGTCATCAAGGAGTTGCTGGCTCGTCTTTCCTCGAAGGTGATGGAGGCATATCAGCCCTGGGAGATCAACACGGTCTTTCGCATCCGGTTTAAGATGCCCGACGGAGAAACGAAACCCTCCAACCTCATCAACCTGCAAGGTGAGGACGTCGCCCTGCATCTCGTTCTGAGAGACACCCAATCGAAGTACTGGTCTCAGGACTGGCCCATGTTCGAGGCGGAATCGCTCGCGGCGTGGCCCGCAGACTGGCCTCAGTTCAAGGGGGTGGGAAAGAAGAACGCTGGTTTCCATACGGGGCTGACCAACCCCGATGACAAAGGCGATTTCATCAAACTGTACCATCCGTTCTTTAGCCTCGGCGACAAGGCGGACCTGAGCGTAGCGCACGTCACGGACGTCCATACGTCAACACGGTGGGAGTTGTTTGCTCAGAAGGGCAAACCATTCAACCACTATAACGAACGCTTCACCGAAATCTACAAGGATGCCACCCAGCGGGCGGACATCACGATTCTCACAGGGGATTTGATAGACTTCAACCGTGGTCTCAACGGGGCGATGATCAAAGGTCAACAGGATGACCTGACGAAATACATTTATAATGCCAACTGGCTGTTGTTCTACAACCGTATGCTCAAAGACTATGAGAAACCGTCCTTCACCGTGCTGGGCAACCACGACTACCTGCCCAACCCGTATCCTCAGTTTATGACCATCAAAGCCAAGTTGCTGTTTATCACCGTCAAAGACAAGACGGTCGCGTTTGAGAATGACTTGAACCTCCTGATTAACCCAGAGAAAAAGATTAATGAAGTCGAAGAGTTCGTAAAAGACTCTCAGACGGAGCACTTCTTCAAAGAGATCGGCGCGTTAGACGCCAAAAAACTGATTGAGGCGATGGATGCCTCTGACCATCGAGGCGCCGATGCCATGATCAAACAGCACGCGCCCGATATGTTGACGCGAGCGAGCGGTCCCTGGCACATTTCCGGAGACGCCGCGACCTGGTACTTTCTGGTGATGAATCCGTTCAGCGACTATCATGTTGCGCATAAAGACCTGTCCTTCCTGATGCTGGACTGGGGCGATAACGGTGACGCCTACGGACTCATCTTGCTCCCCCGACCGGAGCACTGCATCTCCCCTGAGCAATTAGGGTTGCTCAAAGCGTGGCTGGACCGAGAAGCCAGAATCCGGACGCTCTGCCTCCACTCGCCGGTCGCGCAACCGACGGAAAAGATGGGAAATTGGTTCCTCAAACAGCGAAGGCTCCGACCACATACCGACGAGAATGGCGACGTTCGGACTTTGCTGCCTGCGATTTTCCCTCCCGCCACTAAAGAACTCAAAGAACTCTGCCACGGCACCATCGAGGACAACAGCCAGAGCCAACTGTGGGCGGAATTGCTGAGGCGTTCGCGTGCTGGGAAATTCCCTCTTCATATCGTTCTGGCGGGTCATAGCCACGCGAACAAGGTGTTGACCTTGAAGCAAATGGACCGGAGCCGGGGCATCCTGTTTTTGCACAAGAGAAACTTCGACTTTGGTGACAGCAACGAGGACTTCCAATTCGATCCGACGGAGACGACCATCATCATCACCACGTCCGGCGGACCGATTGGCGTGGACGAGGACTTCGCGGCGCGGGCGGGGTCCCCCCGCGAACCGATGACGGAACTCGTTCCGCCCGGCTATCGTCTCGTGAAGTTCTCAGCCAAAGTTGATGCGTTCCGCATCTTCCCCTCCTCTATCAAACATCAAGACATACGCCCGGCGGTGCGTGACCAGGCGGTGGGCGGGCACTTCATCAAGGAGTTCAAAACGAGTCAGAGTTTCGACAAAAGCGCGATCATCTGCGAGGTCACGTCGAACGCCACTATCAAGGACGTATCGGACGGCGTGACCGTGGGAATTAAGAAAATCCGCGAGGGCGTGACTTTGAAAATTGAGAACAATGATGGGACCATCGTGATATTGGAGAACAAGGGTAAGTTGGTTGTGGAGGACAACGACGACATCCTGCGGGTTGAGGACAACTTCGGGCAGATAGAGATTCAACAGAACGATGATGACATCGCGGTGCAAAGGAACCTCGGCAGCATGGTCATTTTTAATAGTCGCCCCAGAATCAGTCTGGAGCAAACGGAGGTCAATGACGTCTTTATCTTTGAAAACAGCGGCAGCATCAGAATCGAGTCCAATACGGGCGGCGTCATCGTTCGGAGTACCGTTTTCATCAAACGCAACCTGTCATCAGGAAGAGTTGACATCAACAAGAACGACGACCATGTCACCATCGGCGTCAATGAGGGCGTCGTGCAGGTGAACAACAACGATGACACCGTGGAGTTGGGAGATAACCAGAAGCAGTTAAACATCGTCTTCAACGCCTCTGGAGTCCTTGACGATGCGGATATTCTGGTCAAGAAGATGAGTGGGGCGGGCGCCATCGTCATTCAGCGTCCGGGCAACAAGGGCAACCTGCTCATACCGAAGGGGCAAAGAAGTAAGGTGACGGTGATGCCCGGCGCGGCAACGGGAGACATTGATGAGAAGTTTTAACCAGCCAGTGAGTTGATATGGTTACACGCCAAGACTACGAACTGCAATCACCCCGCATTGGGCAGACTGAATTAGCGATTGTGTTCAAGGCGCAGCACCTCCACATCCCGGAGCGGGTGCGGGCGGTCAAAGTGCCACAGGAAGGGCTTTCGGATGCCGTGAAAAAAGCCTTTGCGCAGGTGTGCGAAACCGCCGTCAAGGTGGCGCACTTGCTGGATTCTGCGCCCGACTCGGAGCGGGCAGTGGAACGGATTGTCTTCATCGAAAGCGTGCGCTACGGGGTGGACAGTCCTTACATTCTGACGGAGTGGGTCGGCGGCGGGTCGCTCGCGGACAAAATCAGTCAGGGCGCGCTGCCGCTGCGTCAAGTTGCTGAGATTGTGACGGCGGTGCTGGATGGGCTGGCGTGGGCGCACGCGCACGGCATCGTTCACGGCGATTTGAAGCCGACGAACATTTTGCTCACCGCAGACGGTTCGCCGAAACTGACGGACTTCGGCGGTAATGTCATCGGCGAGGGCGTGCCGCCGCGTCTGGGTTCTTTGCCGTATCTCAGCCCGGAGCAACTCGACCCGACGATGTTGGACGGCGCGCCGATAGATGCTCGCGCTGATTTGTTCAGCCTGACGGTCATTCTCTACGAGATGCTGACGGGACGGCGGCTGCCGCGCATTTTGATTCCGTCGCTGATGCCGTCGAAACTTACGCCGGTTCCAGCGGCTTTCGATGATATTATCATTCAGGGATTGCAGCCTGACCCGAAACAGCGTTTCGCGGACGCTGCTACCATGCGACGACTCATCCAGCAAGCGGCGGGCGTCGCCGAACAACCGATGGCGGCGGTTGTGATGCCAGCCGTAGAAGAACCCCCGCTTGAAGCTGTCGTTGCCGAACCGGAACCCGAACCCGTCGCTCCCGCCCCCCCCGAACGCCGCGCTGGGGAAACCAAAATCAACGAAGTGGACGGCGCGGAGATGGTGTGGGTGCCAGGCGGCACGTTCCTGATGGGCGATCCCGACCACGACGACGAGCAACCTGTTCACGAGGTGGTGGTCAAAGGGTTCTGGATTTACAAGTATCCCGTCACGCAAGGGCAGTATGCGAATTATTTCAGAGCCATCGGCGAACCCGTGAGGCGAACGAGCATGTGGCTGCGGGGCGATGAGCACAACAACAAACCAGTGACAGGCGTGCGCTGGGAAGAAGCGGTGGCTTACTGCCAATGGGCGGGAGTGCGGCTGCCTACCGAAGCCGAATGGGAGTGGGCGGCGCGCGGACCGAAGGGCGGCAAGTATCCGTGGGGCGATTACTGGGAAGAGGGCAAGGCGAACACCGCTGAGAACGGGCAGTTCACGCAGACGGACGTGGGAAGATACGCGACGGGCGCGAGTTGGTGTGGGGCGCAAGACATGAGCGGCAATGTGTTCGAGTGGTGCAGCAGCCTGTTTCAGCCTTACCCCTACGACCCTAACGATGGACGCGAAGACCTCAACGCGCGCGGCGACCGCGTGCTGCGCGGCGGCTCGGCACGAACGGATGCCGAATGTGCGCGGACAACTTACCGCTGCAAGCAGAATCCGAGGGCGAGTATGACGGGGTTTCGACCGGTGAAGGACGAGTGACAGAATGGAGTGATGGAGTGATGGAGCATTGGAGTGACAGTATGTTGGAGTAGGGGTGTTTCCGTCACTCCAATACTCCAATACTCCAATACTCCATCACTCCGTTACTCCGGGGTTGTGATGTCTGCTGAGAACGACATCCTATCGCACATAGACCCCGCCGTGCGGCGGCGCGTGGAAGAGGAGATGGAGAAATACGCGCCGTTTCTCGGTATGATTGGCGCGTGGAAGGCGGCGATGGAAGAGCAGTTGAGAGCCATCGAGAGCAACGTCACGGCGCGCCTCGCCGAACAGTTTTTCCCGCAGGGTGAGTGGCGGTTTCCGGCGCAGACGGTCGCGGTGCCGCAGGAGTTGCGCGAGCGGGGCGTGGCGCTGGGGACGCACTTTTCCGACCCACACTCCGGCGCGGCGTGGACGCCGTGCGGACCGGGCTGGACGCGCCCGACGGAAATTGTCGAATGGACGATAGAGCGCAAAGGTTGGGACCTTTTGGCATTCGTATGTGAAGTTCGGTTCGAGAGCCAGAAACCTGGCGAACCGCTGTTGACGCCGCCGCCCAGCGAGGAGGAACGCGGCGGGGAGCAACTCGCGTTCGTCTGCGGCAGCGAGCCGCTGGTCGCAGGATTGGCAAAAGCGCGGTGGGCAATCCAGTATCCCGGCAAGCCGTTTGAGCCGATTAGCGTGGCGCGATACGAGGGCTACCTGGAATTCGAGCGCGAGATGAGCGTGGCGCGGCTGACGCAACGGCAGTTGGAGGCGTGGCTGCCGCCCTGCTATCCCTACTCGCGCAAATTCTTGAGGTTTTTTGTGACGCCCCAATCCAGCGCTGTCAACGCGGAGGACTGGTCGTGGCTGGGCGACAGCGGGCAGAACATTCGACTTGCTGCCTTGATTGACCGTGATACCGCCGATTTGCTCAACGCGGAGGCGGGCGAACCTCCGCTCATTTTGAACGCCGTGCCGATGATGCAGATGAGAATGCAGTCTGATAGCATTAACATCACTCTGCACACCGTCGGCGAAGCTTACAAAGTTCCCTTCGCCGCCATCCCCAACGTCTTCGCTGCTGCCGCTCGGTCCACGGACGCGAGGGGAAACGTCAAGTTTCACCGCGTCACCTTCAGCCGCACGCCCCACGAGAGTTTGCGTCAGGTCGGGCGCGACCATCAGCCGCTGGACGACGTTCACGTGACCTGCGACCAGACGGCGCAAGAAGTCCGCGTTTATTACGATTGTCTCGGCGAGGAATCCAACCCGGGGCGGGAACACCCGGACTCGCTCAACCGCGTGCGCGATAAACCGTTCAAGGTCATCATGCCGTCAGTGGGCGGCATGAATTCAAGTTTCACGTCATCGAACGGAGCGGGGCGTCGGTATTGGTATCACAGCCTGTTGCGTCCCGCGCTGCTGACGCTGGGCGACGTGCAGGAGATTCTGATGCACCTGCCCATGTGCCGCGCGTATTTTGACCTGTCGAACGTTTCGGTGCAGTTGGATGTGGTCAACCAGCCGTGGGTGGAGCGAACGCCGTGGGACACTTACCTTTGGCCCACGCTCATTTCGGAGGCGTCTCTGCTGGAACTGCGCACGAGTTACCTGACAAAATCGCGCGTGCCCATCATTCCGGTTATGCGCCTGTCGCTGCCGCAGAGCCGTTCCGTCGCGCCCCGGTTTCTGCTGGACGACATCGCCCGCTACGCGGCGTCAGTTTTGTCGCAGTATTTTATGATTGGCTGGTATCGGATTGAGGCGCAGGTGTTGGCGTCGTAGACATGGTTGAAAAATCCGCTCTACCTTATCTGTCCACCTTGAACGGACCCAGTTACGTGCTGCACGCCGTTGAGGTGTTGAACGCGCTCAAAGTGCCAGCGGCGAACGTGCGTTTGCTGCCGTCGGTCGGCTATTTCTCCAATTCGGAGGTCATGCCCTACCGCAACCGCGCGGCGGATGTTGCGCCCGATGAGGGGCAGATGGAAAAATTGGCGGTGCGGTTGGGCATCAACGTTCGCAGGGACAATCGGCTGTGGCGGTTTTTTGCGCTCACGGTGATGGGACTGCCGCCCGCGAGCGCGCTGCGGGGGTGGAACAAAGAGGAAACGTCGCTCGCCGAGTGGGTGCGTCAATGGTGCGACCAGCAATCTCAGTCAACGGAAAATTGGACGAACGAAGAAAGCCCCGTCGAGCGGCTGGTGCGGCAATTGGGGGTGCAGTATACTGAGTTCAAAGAACCTGCGCCACCGGCGGAGCGCGCGGGGACGGGGTTCATCCGCGCTGGGGAGTTTGAGTATGATTACGGGCAAGAACCTCACGTTCAACAATATATCCGTCCACAAGAGGAATCCTCGGACGAAGAGCGAATAGGACAACGGCGCATCGCGCAGGAGGTAGCGGAACTGTTTTTCACGCAGGTCTTTCTCGCCCTGGCGTGCGCGGACGCGATGGGAGGATTCGACTTCGACCATCGTGTGGAACCCGAAGCGCGAGAGATTGATGTGACCGTCCACAGTCTGTCCGGCATTGAGGACGTGGTGGCGTGGGTGAACGCCTACCCGCATCGCGCCGTGCCCAAGACGGTTTACAACGTGGACGAGCGGGAAAAGAAAATCTGGGAAGATCATTTCGCGGAGCGGACGGAACTTCACAACGCGCAGCCGCAGCGGTTCGCCCCGCCGGAGAACATTTTTGAGACCGCTGAGACGCGGTGGACGGAGAAAGACCCCGGCATCGAGGCGATGTATACGGAGATTCGGGCGCAGTATCAGGCGGGGCGCACAGAGCCAATGACGGCTGCCGAGATGCTGCGGTTGGCGCGGAAGCATTTGCCGGATTATATTCCTTATTATCCGCGTCAGATGTCCGTGACGGGCGGGTTGAATTTAGGCGGTATCGTGCTGAGGTTGATAGAGCAGTGGTTGGACGGCGGCGCGTTTTTAGGCATTACGCGAGAGGATTTGGAGCGTTTCCAGCCGGAGGAGCAGGTGATGCTGTGGGCGCTGCTGCTGTATCGGCGCACGGTCAACGATTACGGCGCGCTGTTTCAGTCGGCGGTGGGGATGCTGGTGCATCCCCGCGTTGACGTGGATATGGAGCGATTCATTCATTATCCCAGCGTGCTGGGCACGCCGTTCGCGCAGCCGGGCAGGACGATGGTGCTCAACGGAGCGTCCACGCTGCACAGCCCGGAAATCATCGTTCGTCTGCCATTTGACCGAACAGAAGAGGGGGTGGAGCAAATCGAAGCGAAATTAGAAATTCTCCGCCGCCTGTTTGTGCCCGTTCACGTTCCCATTCGCTACGAATGGGCGATTCGTTATACGAACCTTCAGCGTCCGCTCTTCCCGCTCGCGCCGACGGCGGGAACGCCGTCGTATTGGGATGATACGGAGGGATTGATGAAAGAACGCGCCCGCTCTGGAGTCAATGAGTCAATGGGTCCATGAGTTCATGCGACCCATTAACCCATTGGTTCATTGACTCGTTAAGCCGTCGAGGTGGAGACCTGATGAATAATTTCCGTCTCGGTTCGATTGATTGGGACAGCGTGAAACTGCTGCACGGAGAGCACCTGAGCCTTGAGACCGCTTACGTTGAGGAGTTGGTGCGGTGGGCGCTGCACTACGGCTGTCCGCGAGGCATCGTGCGCGCGGATGCCGACAGCCTGACGGTGGTGCCGTTGTCGACCATGTCCTACCGCGTTACGCTGCGACGCTGTCAGGCGATTACGCCGCAGGGATATTGGGTGGACATCAACGACGAAGAATCGGCTCCCTTCTTCGACCTCGATAAAGAACAATATCTGCATACCACGGTGGGCGTCTATCTCGGCGTGGACATGACGGAGAAAAGACGTCAACCCATGTATCCCACGCGCAGCAGCGCGCTGCTGGAATGTCAGTCGCGCTGGCATCGCTACGTGCTGTCCTTTGACCGCACCTCCAATGACGTCGACTGGCTGCAAGTCGGACAAATCCGCAATCAGGGCGGCGAGTTGGCGTTGGACGCGGGGTTCATTCCCGAATGTGTTTATCTCAACAGCCACGCGCAACTGGTCAACAAGGTAAAGGAAATTCGCGATACGGCAGGGCGCGGACTGGAGACGTTGGAGCGTTACACCATTGCCACGTCGCCGAGCGTCGCCGCAATGGCGGGGCAGTTCGCGGCATCGCTCGCCCCTGCTGCTGTGGCGGTGGACTGGCAGACGCGCCCGCGCGCTTACGTGGAACGGTTGATTACAGTCCTGATGGCAAAGTACAGTCTTGTGACGATTCTTTGTCCTGTGAACATGGGCTACCGCGACCAGGCATTGACCGCCATTGAGAACGCCGTCAATTACGTGCAGAGCAACGCGGAAAGCGACCTGCCGCTGGGCATGGCGCTAGACCGAATCAAGGCGGCGTTGGAGACGCTGATTCAACTCTACGGGCAACTGCCCGCCGCGCCCGTCACGCGGCAGGAGCCGACGCCCGTGCGTCCGGAACCGCGCCCGCACGAAGAAAGACCGGTCATCGTCAAAGAAGGTAGAGTTCCAAGTAAAGGTATTTTCAGAAGAGGATAGAGGTAGCGCCGACATCCTGTCGGCAATAGGCAGGCAGAATGCCTGCGCTACGTTCTCAAGGAGTTTAGCGTGCAAACGTTCAGTCCCTTTCGCTGTCTGCCCAAGTCGTTGTTTCTACTGTATCTGATCGCGTTCGCCGCGATGTTTTGGTGGGGACGCTATCTGAGTTTGGTGAAGGTGACGGTGCAGGCGTTCGTTGGCGATAAAAAAGTTGATGCCGACATCGTGCTGCCCAACGGCGAGAAGGTGAAAACGCCTGGTCCGGTGCGAGGGCGGAATGGACAAAAGTATAGCGTCCAGTATAAAGACTATGAGCCAAGGACACTAACGTTTACAAGAGGCAAGAATTCTGAGAAGGTGACTTTCAGAGCCGAAGGCGTCTCGCTGTATCTCGCCGCGTACGATACTGAGGCAAATGAAATTGAGAAAACGAAAGTTTCAGTGCCTGCTCGGGGTATTAAGGATCGGCTCACACGCTGTCTGTTGAGTGGGACGGTCAACGAGAAACCTGAGAAGATTTATGTCGAGCCGGGTTCAGGATACAAAGGTCCGCGTGAGCGCGAGATTCTTTGGCACGATGAGAACAGCTACAAAAAATGGTTAGACGATGAAGAGAATGGGCTGCTTAAAATTCTTGACCAGATTAGCGACGGTCAATACAATCAGAAAGCATGGGAGAAGAAGCGGCAGGACTTGAAACTCAATGCCAGCCCGACGCAGCACATTTTTCCGCTCATTTTTAAGGCTGCAAAGAAGACGGCAAGTGTGGCGTCACAGAAACCGACAGGACAGAGACCGCCTGTTCAAAAGCCGCCTGTCCAGATGCCGCCTGTTCAAAAGCCGCCCGTGCAAAAACCGCCATTTACGCCGCCGGGAGGGAATGATACGCCGATTCCTTACGAAATTACAAGCACAAAGAAACGGAGTCCGACCTGAAAGGCAAGAGCGCATGGGCATTGCGCGTCACGCGCAATGAAATATACGCCCGACACGGCAAGAAGTTCAGCAATCCTCAGTTGCGCGAGTATTTCAGCCGTCAGCCGTGGTATCATGCTGAAAAGGATAACGTTGCATTGGAAGGCGTGGAGAAAGCCAACGCGCTGTTCATTAAGAGTTATGAGGATAAACTGAAAAGATAGCATTAAACATGCGCCGAACTATCCCAAGAAAATACCTCGTCCGACGCTGGGCAGCCGTGATTGTCCTCGGTGGGGCGGTGCTTTTACTGATTGGAATTCGCGCGCCACTGCTGTCGCAAAATACTCAAAAGCCAACACCAAAGACTGTCAAGTCGACGCAAAAGACTGCTGTGTTGTTGGTGCGCTGTCCGAGCGCATCGGCGAAAGTGTTTGTGGACGGTCAAGCGAAGGGAAAAACCCCGGCGTTGCTCGCGTTCAACGGGTCGAAGACGCTGAATCTGTCGGTGCAGGCAGACGGATTCCAACCTTACGCGGCGAAGGTCGCCGTGCACGCGGGCAAGTGGAAAACGGTCAACGTGAAACTCACGCCGCAGAAAGGTGTAACGGCGCAACATTCTAACGTTCCAACGTTGAAACCTTCCAGCACGCCAACGGGAAAGGTCGTTTGTATTGACCCGGGGCACCCGTCCGAAGTCCATGCGGGCAGCACGGTTCAGCACGGCACGACGGAGAATCACATCAACTGGGTCGTCACGCTCAAGTTGAAAGCATTGCTGGAAAAGTCGGGGCTGAAGGTCGTTCTGACGAAAAACGCGGAAGGAGAATTCGTGAAGAACCGCAAGCGGGCGGAGATTGCCAACAACGCGGGGGCGCAACTGATGGTGCGCCTGCATTGCGACCACAGCGCGGCGGGGACGGGCAGCGGCTTTACGCTCTACTATCCCGACCGCTCCGGCAAGAGCAAAGAGGGAGACGTGGGACCGTCGCAATCGGTCTGCCATAAGAGCGGACAGGCAGCGAAGACGCTGCGCGAGAGCATGGCATCCAATCTCAAAGGAAGTCTCAAAGATAATGGGGTCAAAACCGACAGCCAAACCGCTGTCGGGAGCAAGCAAGGCGCACTGACGGGTTCCATCTACTCTCACGTGCCGGTCGTGACCGTCGAGATGGTTTTCCTCAGCAGCAAAAAGGACGCTGAATTTATCAAAACGGAAGAAGGTCAACAAAAGATGGCGCAGGCGTTAGCGGACGGCATCGTGCGGTTCGTGAACCCAAAGCCAGCAACGGTTCAAAAATGAAGGGGAAGTAAAGGGAAGTAAGGGGACAAAAGAATTCCACTTATTCCCCCTTACTTCCCCTTACTTCCCGTTTGAATTATGTTTACCAGACTTCTACAATTCTTCGGCATCGGAAGACCCACCACGCCGTTCGTGTCGGTCAGTTCCAGAGCGCGGGGCAAAGAGAAGGCGCACCTGACGCTGCACTCGCGGCAGGACTTGGATGTGCCGACGGAGGAACCGGGGCGCGACAAAGGCGGAGAGGCTGCTATTGACGCGGGCGTGGTGTGGACGGGAAGAGACATCACCATCCCCATCGCCAACCCCGGCGATGCGCCGAAATGGTATCGTGTGACGGTCACGGATTTGGGACGGTCGGAATACATCATCTACTCATCCGACTTCGGCGAAATATCGGAGAACGACCTGATTCGTCTCGACCCCGGCGCGCAGACGGAATACACCATTCAACTTCAACCGGATGGCTCGCGGCGACATACAACGCCCCGCGTGTTTCACGTCTACGTCAGCGCGTTTGCGCGGGAAAGCGAGCAATCGCAGCGCAGCATCATTCGCCACAACCGCTACGAGTGGGCGCCCGACCCCGGACCTGAACAGATGGCTGTTGAGATGTCCCCTGACGCCGTTGACCTCCGCCTGTGGAGCAAAGACGCGCGGTTCAACGTGGCGTTCACCAACAACCTTTACTTCCCCGTGTCCGTCGCTCTGCGCCTCGTGAAGCAGGACGAAAACGAGAAACCCCTGCCGAACGAAGAGCCGATTGTGTTCGAAGTGCCCAGCGCGATTGCGCCGCACCAGCGCGCGGAAGGCGAGTTCAGCATCCCCATCGCACGCAAACCCTTTGAACCGTTCGCAGTTCAGGCGGTCGCCGAAGCGCACGTGCAAGGCACGAACGACGTTTTCGACGTCGTGGCGGAACAACCCGTGCGGGTGCGCTACGTGCCGTTTCTGAAAGTGTGGAAGGACTGGGCGCTGGTCGGCTGCCTCGCGGCGATTCTCTGCTGGCTCATCTGGGACGTGCCGATGTGGTGGACGACGCCCATCCTGAAAGTGAAGCTTAACTTTGAGGGCGCGAAACCCGGCGAACTGCCGCCCAATGTGACCACCGAAGACTTGAAGATTTTCCTCAAGCCTCACACGGCGCATGACCTGCCGCTGGGCACGGCGGAGATTGCCGTCCCCCCCGCCGAGAAAAAAAGCACGCGGGCAGAATATCTTCTGCGCGGCTATCCCAAACGTCCGCTGTTCTGTTTCCGCTGGAATCGGCGGATGCCCTTCCGTTTACGGTTCGATTCTAAAAAACTGGAAGCCTACAACTTCGACCCCGCCAAGAAGGGCGAGTTGGCTTACCGCCAGCGGCGGCTATTCCACTGGGAATGGCTCACGACGATAGAGCGAACAATTCCTCTCCGTCCCCGCGTTGCCGTCAAAGTCAACGTCGCTCTCAACGCCATCACGCAGAACGACAAAGAGATTCGCGTGATTTACATTATCAATGGTCAAGAAGGTCCGCCCAAAGTCGCTCGCGTCGAGGGCGGCAAGGCGGAGCCGCTGGAGTTTGACCTGACGAAAGAAGTGCCCGAAGGTCAGTCCTGCACCATCATCTTCAAGGCGCAAGGCGACCCGTCGAATCAAACGGCGGATAGGAAGTTAATCGGCGTCGAGCGGGGCATCAAGCCGTTCAACGTGACGCTGGACTTTCAGAAGAACCCGAACGTCGGGTATTTGAGCATCCCCTCGTCCACACCACTCGCCGTGCCGTTTTACTATCAGGTGGTGGATGCGACCAGCGGCGAAACGTTGAGCGAAGGCGCATCGCAAGGCGACGCCACCCTTGCGCGCGTCAGTATGAAGACGGCAAAGCAGCCGGTCAAAATCAACATCTTCTCTCCTGACCGGCAGTTGCTGCTCAAATCGGACACGGCGATCCTTGAGGTCGGACAGACCGTGCCCTTCAAGGACTGGTCGGTGCCGCTGCCGCCCGATGAAGGCGGCGGAAACGGCAGCCAGCCGGGCAACGGGAAACCGGACGATTTGGAGCCGATACAACCGGAGACGGGAAGATGAGAGAGGGGAAAGAGGGGGAAGGAAGGGGAAGAAGGAGGAAATAAAGGGAAGCAATGACTGAGCCGTTTCTTTCCCCTTCCTTCCCCTTCCTCCCTCTTCCTTCCCCTTTCAGAGACCATGAAACCCGCAGCGCGAGTGACCGACCCCACCACGCACAGCGCGCCGCTGTCACCGGGACCGGGCAGCGCGAACGTGATGATTGCCAATCTGCCCGCGTGGCGCGCCATCATTGACCAGCACGCCTGCCCTGCCGTCAGCATCAGCGGCGCGGACGGCGTCGGCTCGGTGCTGATGGGCAGCCCGACGGTGTGGATTAACAACCAGATGGCGTGCCGTCAGGGCGACATCGTGGTGGAGAAGCCGGGGCTGGCGATGGGTCCGATGAACCCGATTTTGATGGGCTGCCCGACGGTGTTGATTGGGGAGAGCGGAAGCCCGTCGGCATCTTCCCCGTCGGCGTCTCCGCCTTCAGCAGCAGCTGTCGCGCAGGCGTCGTCGGCATCCGCCGCATTGACCCAAGCCGCGCAATCGGGGGTGGCGCTGGTCGAGTGCGGGGAGGGCTGAGAGCGATTGGGAGACGCGGCAGGTCCTGCCAGTCCAACGTCAGAAACGGTTGATGAATCGGAACGGTCCTTCTCGCCATAAGAGAAGCGCCTCGCGGAGACCCTCGCTGCGGAGGGCAAGAAGGTCAAGGCGCTGAAGGAAAATCCCGCAGCAAAAACCAGACAGGCAGATGCAGAAGTCGACGGAGTGCGCACCGAATTCAAGACCTTAGATCCCGGCGCTACCAGCGCGACTGTGAGAAATCGAATTAACGAGTCAATCAAGCGGGGAGGGCAAGCCCGAAGTATAATTATTGATGCGCGAGGGTCCGGGCTGATGCAGGCGGAGGCAACGCGGGGTCTGGCGCGTGCGAGAAACATCACTCGGGGAAAGATTGATAGTGTTCGAATTATCGGCGATGGATTTGACGTTACCTCTCAAGACTTCAAGTAGGAGGTTGTGGCAATGTCGAGGAGCATAGATATTTTCGCGGACGCAAAAGCGCCCTTGGGGATTTTCATGCGGGAGATAGAAACGGTCTTAGGGTTCAAATTACAGCGCGTTGATGAGGGCGGGGAGACCTGGTATGAGTTCCGTAACCCGCGCATCGTTCTCACCGTCGGGGAGCATGACTTCGAAACTGACCGGGACATGAACTTTGCAGACTATCGCTACAATTTATCAGTCAGGGCGCTCAATATCAATACTGAAAAAGAGCGGAAGCAGTGGCGTGAGGAGTTTGCGCGCGCTGTCTTCGAGAAGTTGAAAGCAACGCGACGGTATCCCTTGATGATGGTTGAGAACCTGGGCGTGAAATTAGACGAGTTTCGCCCCGAACCGGCACAGCAAAAATCTGTGGCATAGGGAGTAGGCTTATGCTGGTCATCCGTAAAGAGCATAAAGAGGCTTTCGCGCGGGCGCAAGTGAACGATTTCGTGAGCCGCATGGTCAAGCATCTGCGTTCCTCTTTTCCCGACAAAACGCAGCAGACGCCAGACCCGCAACTCCGCATGTTCGTCCGTCGAGCCATTGCTAACGCGCGGAAATATGACATCGTGAGAGAATGTGACGTGGCGCGGTATCTTGACCTGATGATGACGCACTCTCCCGATTTTGATAGAAACGCACGGGCGCAAACCGTCCTGCGGAAAACGGACGTGGATGCTGAGGGAAAACTTAACCGACTCGACGAGTTATTGACAGGCAAGAGAACGAACACATGAGCAACGGCAATCAGAGAAGGTCAGACGCCACCACGACTCCTGTGGGCAGTTCGAGCGTGCCTTGTGGGAGTTCTCCTTCGTCCTCTCAGCGAGTCAGCGTCACGATTCGGGAGAAGCCCCGCTGCTGCGTTTACGTCACGCCGCAGGGTTCGGCGTTGGCTCACATCACGCTGCACGCGGACGGTCAAGGTCCGGGCGGCTCCTACGACTGGAGCGCAGCCGACCCTTCGATTGTTCGGGTGATTGGTGCCGGTCCGACAGCGACGGTCTCCGGGTTGCAGACGGGGATTACGGAGGTGCGGGTTACATACACCCTCAACGGACGCCGCGCCACCGACACGATTCGGTGCATTGCCTACAACGTGGCGATTGAGCATCCCAGCGGCGACCCGGTGCGCAACGGCGCGGCGACGAACGAGTTCACCTTCAGCAACGCCACGCCCGGCGTGTTGACGATTGAGTGTCGAGCGCGCGTGACGCCCGACGATGCGGACGCGAGAGCCTGCGCCGAGCCGCATCTCCGTTGGATGATTTCGGCGGTGGGCGACAGCGCGCTCGCGTGGAACAACCCAGACCCCGCCAACGCGCAGCGCGGGCAAGGGCTGGTCGCCACCGCGACTTTTACGGGCTTGCCTCAGAACAACAGCGACTTCGGACTCAAAGTCGTCACCCTGCTGTTTGAAGGCGTTTCCGCTCCGCCGCAAACGACGAACATCGAGGTGTTCTTTCCTAAAAACGCGCGCAACCATCCCGACCCGGGGCAGGGGCGAACGCCGAACTGGTTTTATTACTGGATGCAGGTTATTGAACAACTCGAAGGGACGGCGTCAAGCAACGTCCGCTATGGCGGTCGGGATCCTGCTGGAAATCTGGCAGAGACACCCGGCATGTTGCGCTGGTCGTACGCGGCTGCGCAGAACAAACGGCGCATCATCATGTTTGATGCCTCCTCAACCACCGATCCGGGCGTGGCGCACATTCACGGGCGGCTCACGGGAATTGACCTGTTCTACAACGTCCTTCTCCACGAGCGCGAGCACGTGCGACAGATCAGACGAGCCGATGCTATCGTAGGCATTCATGCAGGCACCTGATGGCGGTTCGGCTGGTCGTGGAACCAGCCTTCGAACCACTGGCGACTGGGACCGGGGCGAGTCGCTGGCACCGCTGGAATCTGCACAACAGCAGGTCCTGGCACCATGGGCGCAGCGGGAAGCGGCGACGTGTCGCTGGAGGCAGCGGGCATTGCCGATTGGCCCAGTGCGTGGCCCGTTCCGCCGCGTCCGTGGGCTTTTGGACATCCCCTCGAAGAGATGGCGACCCGTCAGGAGAGGAGCCGCGAGCACCGATTAGCCCGTCAGGACTGGGGCGATCCAGGCAAGAATCATAGGACGTTGAATCGCTGGAATGATTGACAATGGTTCAAGTTCGACCTTCGCTGATAGTAGTAAGCCTTCTCGTCGTAGGGGGAGTTGGTATGAGTGTTTATGGCTCGACTCATAATGATATGGCTGCTGGAACGCTTCGGACTCCGGCAGGAACGCGCCCGCGTGTTTTTACGTTCGTTCAACTTGTCTTTGAGTCCCAGTGGATTGCCGTTGGCAAAGTCGCGGCGACGTCGGCGGGAGGCGCGCCGCCTATCACGTTGTCTGTCGAACGGTCATTCCCCGAAGGACTGTCCCGACAACTTCGCGTGGTCAGTGAAGCCGCCCATCAAGGCGCCCCCCTCTCATTTACGGTTGGCGAGTCCGTCGTGCTGTTTCTGCGCGATGCGCGCGATGCGCAGGCGGTGTTGATGGGCGAAGGCGATGTCAGCAAGTGGCCCCGCCAGAGCAGCGACTGGCAATTCACAGCGGGACACGTCTGTCCGCTCCCGGAAGTCGTGAAGGTTATTGAGATGCTGCGGCGCGTTCACGCGATGAAAACTTATGAAGAGCGGGCGCAATTCTTGCTGAATGAACTCGCGCCATCCGGAACGTTAGGACAGATAGCCGCTGCGCAGTTTGCCTCTGATGACGAGCGATGGGATGGAGCACAGTCAAAGGGCGAAATCGGGTTGGCGGAGACGCACTTGCTGGTTGCAGGGAAAATGCTCCTCACATTAGGACGACGCGATTTGGCGGTTGACCTCGCCGCGCTTCAATTGTTGGCAGACGCGCCGGCATCGGCGGCTATCCCTCTTCTGATTGAGCGACTGAACGACGCCAATGCCGCCGTGCGCGGCACTGCTTTCGCTTCGCTTCAGACGGCAACTCTCTCTTTGACGGAGGAAACGTTCGGTTACGAACCTGACAGCCCGCCTGACCAGCGAGCCGCCAGCATTCAAGGCTGGCAGCAATGGTGGGCGGGACGAAGGACGGACTGCCTGCGGCGTGACGTGCCGAACATGCTGTCCGAACTGGAATCACCACACCTCCTGAAACGCATGACCGCCAACTACGCCTTGCGCCTCATCAGCAAACGCGACGTCGGATACAATCCAGAAGCCCACCTCAGCCGGCGAAGTCAGGAAGCCAGCAAATGGCAGGCGTGGTGGGGTCCGTTCTCGCGGCAGTTGAAATGACCTTCGACAACCTTTTTAGAGAGACAGAGAGCGCCCCCCTTTTCACCCTCCTCGATGCCGCCCGCGCGCCCGCCGTCCCCGCACGCTTGGCGGAGTTGGAAGTCGAACACGCTTCCTTATTCGCGGGCGAGATGGGCGAACTGCTGAAAGACGTCGCGCCCTATCTGGCGCGCTGTCCGCAGGATTCGCCGCTGATGAAGTGGCTGTTAGAAGAAGGGTGGGGCGACAGTTGGGGCATCTTCGTGAGTGCCCCTCTTTCACTGGAGGAGTTGCGGCGGCACTTGAAGCGGTTCCTGTTGGTCAGAGATGAGGAGGGCAGGCGGTATCACTTTCGCTTCTATGACCCGCGCGTGCTGCGGGTGTTCTTGCCGACCTGCACAGCGATGGAAGCGGCGCAGTTTTTCGGGCAGATTCGGCAGTTTCTTGTCGAAGGCGATTCGGCGGAGGAACTTTGGATTTTTGAGTTGCAGGAAAGACGAGTCGTGCGGCGAATTGTTCCGCTGACAGAGGCGGAGCAATCTCATCAATAACATCAATAACTTGTCAAGGTGGTGAAAGTTTTATGTCGAAAGCAGTCGGGATTGATTTGGGCACAACGAACTCAGTCGTGGCAGTCGTGGAAAGCGCGGGGGCGGAGCCGACGGTGATTACGTTGGCGGAGGGGAGTCGGCTTTGTCCGTCGGTGGTCGGGTTTACGAAAACGGGGGAACGGTTGGTCGGCGTGCTGGCGCGGCGGCAGGCGACCCTCAACCCGGAGGGAACGGTCAACTCCATCAAGCGGTTCATCGGGCGGCGATATAGCGAGGTGGAGGCGGAACGGAAAATTGTTCCCTACAAGGTGGTGCCGGGGCGCAACGATGCCGCAACGGTAGAGATTGACGGCAAACAATACACGCCCGAACAAATCTCCTCCATCACTCTCCAAAAACTGAAAGCCGACGCCGAAGCCTTCTTGGGAGAGGAAGTCAAAGAAGCCGTCATCACCGTGCCCGCTTACTTTAATGACTCGCAGCGGCAGTCGACCAAGTTGGCAGGCGAAATCGCGGGGTTCAACGTCCTCGCTATCCTCAACGAACCGACGGCAGCGTCGCTGGCTTACGGCTTGGGCAAGGGGAAAAATGAAACGATTCTGGTGTGGGACCTCGGCGGGGGGACGTTCGACGTGACCGTGCTGGAAATCGGCGACGGGGTGTTCGAGGTCAAGGCGACCAACGGCGACACTCATCTGGGCGGCGACGATTGGGATGAGATGCTGGTCAATTATCTCGCCGATGAGTTCCAGAAGCAAAACGGCATTGACCTGCGCAAGGACCGTCAGGCATTGCAGCGATTGCGCGAGGCGGCGGAGAAGGCGAAGATTGAGTTGTCAACGATGCTGCAAACGAATATCAACCTTCCGTTCATTACCGCCGACCAGACGGGTCCCAAGCATCTCGATATGGTCATCACCCGCCACCAGTTTGAGGATTTGACGCGCCCTTTGCTGGAGCGGTGCGTGGAACCGTTCAAACAGGCGTTGAAGGACGCGAAGTCGTCGGAGAAAGACTTGGACGAGGTGGTGTTGGTGGGCGGTTCGACGCGCATCCCTGCCGTGCAAGAATTAGTGAAAAAACTGACGGGCAAGGAGCCGAACAAAACCGTCAACCCGGACGAAGTGGTGGCGGTGGGTGCGGCGATTCAGGCGGCGGCGTTGACGGGCAAAGGCGGAGAGACGCTGCCGGTGTTGGTGGACGTGACGCCGCTTTCGTTGGGCGTTGAGACGCAGGGCGGCGTGATGACCGTCATGATTCCCCGCAACACCCCCGTGCCTACTTCCAAAACCGAAGTTTACACCACGGCGGCGGACTTCCAGAACAGCGTGGAGATTCACGTCCTGCAAGGCGAGCGCCCGATGGCGCGCGACAACCGCAGTCTGGGGCGCTTCCAACTGAGCAACATTCCGCCCGCGCCCAAGGGCGTGCCGCAGATTGAGGTCACGTTCGACATTGATGCCAACAACATCCTGAACGTCTCCGCCCGCGACCGCGCAACGGGCAAGGAGACCAAGGTGACGATTGCGGGGTCAACCACTTTAAGCAAGGCGGACGTGGACCGCATGATGCGCGATGCGGAGATGCACGCGGAAGAGGACCGGCGACGGCAGGAAATCATCGAGGCGCGGCACAACGCGCAGAGCCTCGCATCGCAGGTGGAGAGCTTGCTCAAGGAATACGGCGACCGTATTCCCGCCAGCGACAAAGCCGACGTCGAAGCCGCTGTCAAACGGGTGCGCGAGTTGGCGACCTCCGAAGACCTCGACGCCATCCGCAGCGCGAACAGTCAATTAGAGACGTCCTATCGCAATGTGGGTGAACTCATCTACCGCATGGCGAGCGAATCACAGACGCAAACGACGGGCGACGATGGCGCATCCACAAGCAGCGAGGCGTAATGGATGGAAAATGGAAACAGCAGGGAACAGTAGGTCGTTTCCCGTCGTTTCCCGTTGTTCCCTGTTGTTCTATTTTCTATTCTCTCTGACATGAGGTGAGGCGAGTTGCCGGACTACTACAAAATTCTGGGCGTGGCGCGGAACGCGACGGAGGAGGACATCAAGGGCGCGTACCGCAAGTTGGCGAAGGAATATCAGATTGCCGCCGCGCGGGGCGACAAAGAAGCGGGCGAAAAGATGAAGCAAATCAACGAAGCCTACGGCGTCCTCAAAGACCCGGCGAAGCGGCGGGATTATGATGGAGTCGCCAAGACTCCGCCCAAACGCACCGCCACTGCTGGCACCGGCGCTCGTCGTCCTCCGACTTCGCCCGGCGCAGCCGGGACGATGCCCCCGATGGCGGGCGACCCGCTCTCCGCGTTTTTGAACCAGATGCGACAGCAGGCGGCAAGCAACGTGCGGGGCGCGACGGTGACGCCGCCGACCGGCGCAGCGTCTTCCGCGCGTGGGGGGCGGGATGGGGAAGTCGAACTCCTGCTCACGGCGGAGGAGGCGCGGCAGGGAACGGTCAAGATGTTGACCGTGGACGGGCAACAGGTACGCGTGCGCGTGCCGCCCGGACAGCGCGAGGGAGCGGTGGTGCCGCTGGTCTTGCGGGTGCGGCTCAGGCGGTGAGGGGATATAATCTACCCGGCGACTGATGCCGTTTGCCGATTTGTTTCGGTAATGGCAGAGC
>FWWM01005974.1_pt1 | contig 25973 bp, 17 predicted proteins | sample 2228351 | NCBI WGS metagenome assembly FWWM01 (sample SAMEA103939774, study PRJEB20133) | metagenome
CCCGAAGACCCTCTTTTGGAAATCAACGCGCCGTATTTCAAGACTCGCATAGCACAGGTGTACCTTTCGAATTCCGATTTTGTGGAACCAACGACGAATAAAAAATACGCTTTAAGAATCCTTCCAGATGGCACCTGGGGATTTGTTCAAATAGAAAGACTGTACAGATTGGCATACGAAGAAGTGTACGAAAACGGCAGGATGAAACTGAGAATGACTTTGATCAACAACCTAACCGGTCGGAAGGTCTTGGAGAAAGATGGGGCATTTTACGACGTCAACGATATAGGCGAGGAAGTTTTCCTCGTCGGTTTCATAGATTATGTTGCATGGAAAAACTTCCTTAGGATAGTAACGGATAAAAGGGTTACCGGACCATTTCTCAGTATCTTTGCTTGGACCTTTGCTTGGGCAGCTCTGAGTGTTGTTCTGTCGTTGGCAGTGGGCCTGCCGTTTGCGTTGGTTTTGAATGATCCAAGGCTCAGAGCTAGAAACCTGTATAGAACCCTTCTGATAATACCGTGGGCTATTCCGGCGTTCATATCTGCCCTGGTTTGGCGAAATGGACTTTTGAACGAAACTTATGGACTTTTCAACAAATTCCTTTTACCTCTGTTCAACTTGGATCCAGTGAGATGGTTCAACGATCCATTCTGGGCTCGGTTGGGTGTTTTGCTGGTCAACATATGGCTGACTTTCCCGTATATGATGACAATTTCGCTTGGGGCTTTGCAGTCAATACCATTTGAATTATACGAAGCCGCTTCAATAGACGGCGCTGGCAAACTCAGAAGATTCACCAAGATAACTTTCCCACTCCTGATGACTGTGATAGCGCCACTCTTGGTCAGCAGTTTTGCTTTCAGCTTCAACAATTTCACCATCATCTTCTTGATTACGGCAGGTGGTCCACCGATTCCCGGTTCTGTGACGCCAACTGGTTACACAGATATATTGATGTCTTACGTGTACAAACTCGCCTTCCAAGCTGGAACTGGGCAAGATTTTGGTTTTGCAAGCGCGATATCGATAATGATCTTTTTCCTCGTTGGAACGATAAGTTTCTTCAACTTCAAGTTGTCCGGAGCCTTTGAAGAGGTGAGCAGATAATGGTTGAAAGAAGAACTCCTTTTCTCACCCATGCTGTGCTGATATTCTTGATAATTTTGATACTCTTTCCCGTTGTCTGGGTAGTATCCACATCGATAAGAAGAGATGAAGCTGCCTTTTCAACAAAACTGTTCACCTCTCGGGTAACCCTTCAAAACTACGTGGATCTACTCGCACCGGAAAAGAACATACCTGTACTCGTACAGGAACTGCAAAACATAATTTCAAGAGTTAAACCATACGATAGGATCACATTGGAACAAGCTAAAAAGTTAACGGAAAAGTACATCAAGAGGTTGGAATTGTATTTGCAGGAAACGGAAAATCGCAGCAAGCTAGCAAAACAATCTTATTCAACAGTGGCGTCGAGGATGCAAGAAAATGTTGAGCTGATAAGAAACAGTGTATTTGATAGTCTTGAGAAGTTAAAGGAAATAGTCGAGAAAAATTTGCCCCTGATTTCTCTGGATGAAAACTACGCTCTGGTTCTCTATGAAAAATTGCGAAACGAACGATTCAACTCTCCAACCTTCGTTGTTTTCAAAGAGGATCTCGAAAGACTCTTTGGACAGGAAGTGAACGACGCCGAAACTTTCGGTAAAGCTCTCTCAGAATTGAACGCCGTCTACGCAAGAAAGCTTGGCTTGTATCTTGAAGAGCTCAAAAACTATGAAAAAAGGCTGTCTGATCTGAGTTTCGTTGCGGCGGAATTGACAAAAAGAATCTCCGCAATCCAGACCGATGTCGTCAACGCAAATTTGTTTCTCAACGAAGCAATTCTGCCAGAGCTCAGATCTCTGTCTCAAGCTTTTGTGAGTTTAGTTGAACTGAAAGCAATGGTTCAACAGTCTGCGATCACCTCTCCGTTTGCAGTTGACGATTCAAAGATGCTTCTGTCGGCACAGGAACTTCAGTTGAGAAGTTCTTCTATTCTCCAAACTTTGGAATCTTATGCCGACTACACAGAGTTGACGCAATCTCTGGCGACGTTGCAAGATTGTTTGGCAAGAATAGCGAACCGAGAGGAAGAGATCACGAGAAAAGCTCAGTACGTGCAGATCGTAAACCTTTATGATGACTTAGAACCGAGGATTGACAGGATTTTTTCTCAGATAGAAGAAATCTTCGAGGAAACAGGCGAAAAAATTCTGCAACTGAAAACTTTAAATGAACAATTGGTCGAAGTTCAGGCGGACATTGAGGACAAAAAGGTCAAAAAGGCGAACATCGAGGCACAGATATCGAAAGTGAACCAATCTCTTGAAGAATACAGAAGATTTGCTGAACTCAAGTTGTTCAAAGCTCAGCTTGACGAAAGGATAACCATGGTAAAGAACATAAGATCCCTTTCCACCGCCGATCTGACAAGATATTCAGCTGTCTTGAGCTTTGTTCGAAATTTCGCCAATTCGTATGAATCGGGGGACCAGATTTCCTTGCAACTTTCAAGAACCACGGACGATATGAGGTGGATTGAGGAGTACAGGGATTTTGTCAGAAGATTTGAAAACACGTCCAAGAACCTTGAAGAAACGCTGTCAGCTGCCAGAAAATTGCTGGATGATCTTAAGAAGACTTACGAAGGTTTGTTGTCAGTTTCCTTTGCAGGTAACTTTGTCAGATCTGAGGTCTTGAACAGACTTTCAGATTTGATTAGAACGGATTTTGTCAACAAGGTGAAGGCTGATATGACAGTAGCCTCCAGAAGAGCTGGGAATTTGATGGACCGATCCCCAATCACCTCGCTGAAAGATGAATACATGATGATTGATAAACAGTTTTACCGAATCGACAACATCTGGAAGCAAAAACCAAAGCATTACTTCTTGAACTGGGTGTTAAACTCTGTAGTCGTGGCAAGCGTTGTTGGTATTATAACGACCGCGGTCTGCGCTGTGGCAGCATATCCTTTCAGCAGAATGAGGTTCAGAGGACGAAAATATGGCCTTCTCAGTTTTCTTTTGATCCAGATGTTTCCCGCTGTCATCTTCATGATTGCCATCTACAATTTGCTGAACTTCCTGGGAAGATACGTCCCATTTCTTGGAATAGACACGCTTGGCGGTTTGATTTTTTCCTACCTTACTGGCATTGCATACAACATGTACTTGATGAAAGGCTTTTACGACACGATACCACCTTCCCTTGAGGAAGCGGCAATTGTCGATGGTGCCACGAGATTTCAGAGCTTCTACAAGATCATTCTCCCACTTTCAAGACCAATTTTGGTGGTAGTCTTTCTGCTTGTTTTCATAGGAACTTTCAACGAATTCGTTGTCGCCAGGATAGTTCTTCAAAATGTGAAAAACTACACCTATGCCTTGGGATTACAAACTTTCGCCGTTGGTCCTTACGAAACCGAGTGGGGATTGTTCACAGCCGCGGCTTTGCTTGGGATGATGCCGATGGTGATTCTGTTCCTCTCAATGCAGCGATTTTTAGTCAGCGGTTTGACGCGAGGGGCTGTAAAAGAATGACTCAGCTGAGGAATTTGTAAATATTCCTTCTTCAAAACAACACAAAAATCCTTTGCTTATTTCAAGGATTAGGTTGTAAAATTGTTTTCGAGCAAAAAGGTTTAATTGCATGTGAGGCGATACAATGAAACACGACCATGTTTCGATGAAAACAGGGAACAAGAGAAATCTGATTGAGCTGCTTGTCAAGACTGGTCCAAAGACAAGAGCCAATCTATCACGTGAATCTGGACTTGCTCCAAGTGCGGTCACAAGGTTGATCCGAGAACTCATGGAAGATGGGATTATATCTGTGATTCAGTATGAGGAAAAATCAGAACCAGGACGTAAAGGTGAAGTGTTGAGCTTAACCGAAAAACCTGTTGCGGCGGTTTTCGATATAGGCGTGACCAAAACATCAATTGGCATAGCCTTTCTGAATGGAAAGGTAGATGTCGTTTCACAGTTCAACACCCCTCGTTCGCCAGAACAATTCTTTGAACTTGCTTTAAAGAAAGTTAATGCAATGAGGAATGTTTATGACTTTCAAATAGTTTCGTTCTCTGTACCAGGAATTGTGAACTGTGAGGAAAAGGAGATCATTCTGGCACCAAACTTGGAGTGGTACAAAGTTCGTATTGGTAGGCTCTTTGACGGTGACTTTGAAATACTGGCTGACAACGAAGCGAATTTGTCTATGCTGGCCGAAGCAAGGTACGCTGCGGATTTGGTTGGCGTGAGAAATGCGGTTTTTGTAATCGTGAGAGAAGGAGTTGGAACCGGTGTAATGATAGACGGAAAGGTCGTGCGTGGAGGGGATTTCTCAGCCGGAGAATTTGGACACATGATTGTTTCCATTGATTCAGAGACACCCTGCCACTGTGGCAACAAAGGTTGTTGGGAACTGTTTGCGAGTATCAGATGGGCGAACCAAAGATACGGTTTGCTTAACGGGAACAACCACATAGACAAATTCGATGAGCTTCTAAATGTTGCTAAGCAAAACGACGAAAGAGCCAAAGCCATATTGATGGATCATGCCTACAACGTAGCAGTTGGTGTAACAAACATTGTAAACGGTTTAAATCCCGAAGTGGTCATTGTGGGTGGTTCACTGTCCACTGCACCAGCGTGGTACTTCTCAAGAATCGACGAGATAGTCAAAAGCAGAGCATTGAAGATGGCAACAAAGAATCTGAAGATCCGCCCAACGATCTTTACAGATCTGTCGAGCAATTTGATCGGAGCAGCTGTTTATGCGATAGAAAGGTACTTAGACAAAGTTATCAACGCTGGTGAATAAAAAAGCGGGGAGGAGAATGTCCCCGCGAATTGTTGAGTTTATGGTCATCCTCACAGTACCCGCGAATTTGTGAAGAAGACTCTGTTGTTGTGAACTACTCTTGTTTCACCGACAACCACGAAACTATCTTCACATCTGATGTCCTCGGATGAACTGCCAATCATCACTTTGTACTCACCTGGTTCGACAACAAGCTTCATATCCCTGTTGTAATAAGCAAGTACGTCAGTGTGCATCTCGAAAACCACTGTTTTCTTCTCCCCGGGTTTTAAACCAACTCTCTGAAATCCCTTAAGCTCCTTGACAGGTCTTGTCACCGATGCGTTTTCTCTTGACACATAGACTTGAACAACTTCTTCACCGTAAACGCTGCCGGTGTTTTCCACATCAACTTTGATCGACACAGTACCCGCTATGGCTACTTCTTTATCGAGACGCAGGTTTGAATAGGAGAATGTTGTGTAGGAAAGTCCATATCCAAATGGATACAAGGGTTTGACACTCTCGTCTACGTAATTTCCATGCCAGCAAGAACGTCCTCCAGAAGGCTTTACGTAGTGGAATACAGGTATCTGTCCTGCACTCGCAGGGAAACTTATCGGAAGTCTTCCACTTGGGTTTACTTCGCCAAAAACTACCTCTGCAAGAGCCTGTGCTCCCGTCTCGCCAGGAAGCCAAAGTTCGAGAATCGCGTCCACTTTGTCAGCAAAAGCCTTCAAGGAGTATGGCCTACCAGTTACGAGAACCACTATCACTGGTTTACCAACTTTGGTGAGCTCAAGGATGAACTCTTCTTGGACTCCGGGAAGCTTGAGATTTGCCATATCTCTTGACTCACCACTTGTGCATTCTACTGTCAAGCCAGAACGATCACCAACCACCGCAACTACAACATCAGCCTTCTTAGCTGCTTCTATGGCTTGCGCAAATCCTTCTTTTGATGGATCGGTGACGTCGCATCCTTTGGCGTAGTATATCTCTTTGGCTTTCTTGGTAAACTCAGTGAGTATACTTGGTATTCTCTTCATATGTGCTTCGACAAGTTCTTCAACCTTTTTCAAATTAAACTTCGGGGCGTTGAAAGTTGTTTCGTTGACATTTGACAGCAGTGTTTTTATGTGCACCAGATAAGAATAATCCCCCAACAGGTTTCTGACTTCATCCGCCGTCGGTCCAACGAGGGCTATCTTTGCATCTGTTTTCAAAGGAAGAACACCGTTGTTCTTAAGCAGTACGACTGATTTTCTTGCGGCTTCCAAGGCAATCTCCCTGTGTTCAGATAGTTTGTCAACCGCCTCAGCGTATGGATCTTCAAACAGACCAAGCATGAATTTCAGCGTTAGCACCCTCATAACGGCTTCGTCTATGAGTTTCTCATTCAAAAGCCCTTTCTCCACCAAACTTTTGAGATGTAAATAGCAATCTGTTTTTGGAAGCTCAACGTCAATACCAGCCTCCAAAGCATATCTTGCGGCTTCAGCTTTGTCCTTGGCCATTCTGTGGTAACCTCTGATCATGTCGACTGCAAAATAATCTGAAACCACAATTCCTTCAAATCCCCATTGTTTTCTAAGAATATCCGTAAGAAGTTCCCGAGAAGAAGCGCAAGGAATACCATCAATCTCGCTGTATGAGTTCATTATCGACAGTGCGTTTGCTTCTTTAACAGCCGCTTCAAAAGGATACAGAAACACTTCTCTCAGCTCTCTTGGCGGAATATTCGTTGGAGCCCAGTTCTTACCTCCTTCGGAAGCACTGTAGCCAGCGAAATGCTTTGCTGTTGCCACAACTCCTTTTCTTATGTCATCTCCTTGCAATCCTTTAACATATGCAACTCCCATCCTTGCAACCAAGTATGGTGACTCACCAAAGGTTTCCTCTGTTCTGCCCCATCTTGGGTCCCTTGCAACATCCAGAACAGGTGAAAGACCCTGGGTGATTCCAAGCTTTCTCATATCTTCTCTGATCGAGTTTGTGATCTTCTGCACCAGATCCGGATCCCATGTGCTTGCCATACCTATCGGTTGCGGAAAACTCGCCGCTCCAAGACCCATGTATCCTGCAAGGCATTCCTCGTGCATTATCGCCGGTATTCCCAAGCGCGTGTTCTCAACCAAGAATTTTTGAATTTCGTTTACCAAGTTTGCCACCTCTGGGGGCTCAAAATTCGTCGCACCACCTGGGCGTGTGATCTGTCCAATTCCATGTTTTAGAACTTCCTTCGCTTTTTCAGCTGAGAATTTCCCATCCTCCGTAAGCAGTTCATAGCTCCACACCGAACCAAGTTGAGCTATTTTTTCTTCCAGGGTCATCTTCGACAAGAGATCTTTTGCCCTTACTTTTGCCGGTACATTTGGACTCTTGTATAGCTCCATTTTCAAACCCTCCTTTTTCAAATTCATTCAAGATTTGCCAGCTCAGGAAGAAAAAACCGGGCAGTGTTTTTTGAAGTTTACATTTCCATGCCTAAGGTTATGTGAGTAGGGGGTAGGCGAAATAATCCGGCTACCTCCTACTCGAAAAACATTACATTCAACAATGGCAATTTTCATAATAGTTTAATCTCATTAGAAGGCGATGCAAACGGTCCTGGGATAACTTGAAGACCGCGGTGATTTCCAAAGTAGTCAGTGTCAAAGCGTATCGGTGTTCCATCCGGATTTTCAAAGTATTGTTCAGGCTCGAATGCTTTTCCAAGCACCTGGGTGTTAATCATCCGCACATTGAAATCCTTGATGTAGTCAAATATGTTTGTGACTAAATAACAGTGACCGTCTCTTTCCACCAGTTCAACCTTAATTTTCTGATCAGCTTCTTCAATCAACAGGTAGTTCTTTTCCTTCTTCCATGGTTTGGCACCGTTCAAATATGCATTTCCTTCACTCCAGATTGGCAGATGACCAAAATGGACAGACTCCAAAGCTCTCATGTCTGGAGGTTTGGAAAAGTCAAACTGCGCAATCCATTCATCGTAGGTTGGGTACTCGTCAAAAACGTGGGTGCCGACCTGTCTGTTTTTCTGGATGATCTGTTGTGAATCGTGCTCACTGTGGTCCTCAGCTGACCATTTCTGGATAAAAATGTTGTTGTAAAAGCGGTTGTCACCGTGGAGAATAGTCATCCAGCCCATCACTTCTGTACGGTGTGGTATGTGGTATGGCGTGTAACGCCAACCGGTTCCACCACCAACAGATGTAAATGCACCGCAGATAAGGTTGTGGACTAACGCCACACCCTGTGTCGCAAAGCGGAGGCTGACCTCCGAGAGCAGGATGTTGTTGTCAATCAACGTTGGACCATGGCTGACTTCTACAAATATATCCTGAGAATCCATGTTTCCTTCAAGCTTTTTGGCATGCGATGGTCGTTGGTTATCGTGAAGCAGATTCTGAGTAATACGCGTGCCTTGGGCTTCCCAGTCGCACCAGATTCCCATTGTGCAATGGTGGATATGGTTGCGGCGTATAATCACGTCGATGGCCGCATGCAGTTTTATTCCAGCAATTTCTGCTCCGCCTAACTCTTGCATGTTGTTTATATGGTGTATGTGGTTGTCCTCAATGATGCTGAACACCCCACCCATTCTGCCGATGATGCCACCCTGTTCACAGTGGTGGATGTTGCAGCGGCGAATTATATGGCTTCCCACCTTTTCTTTCAGCCAACCATGATACTGGCCTCGACAAACAGCATCACGTTCCATCTGGGTAGGGCTCTTTACATGCTTCTTTGTGAAATAATGGTCGTTGTCAGGATCATAATACTTGCCCAGGGAGATACCTGCACACCTGCTGTTTGAAATTTCGCAATCCTCTATGATCCAACCTTTGCTCCAGTGGGGACCGATCATACCGTCTTGGAAGGCTGCAGGTGGTGCCCATGTGGTGGCTGCTTTATCGATTTTAAATCCCCTGACAGTGATATAGCTGACCCCTGGCTTAGATGGCATAAAGCACCTGCGACGTACGGTAATCTCCACATTTTCCTCATTTGGGTTTAGCCCTTGGAAATTGGCATAAATGATTGTCTCATCAGTTTCTGGATCCTGTTCTGTGTACCACTTGTAAATGGATTCCTCCGGTGCCCAACTGTACTCATAAACTTCGCCTTTGAGACATTCTTCCAAACTGGAGGCTTCATACATCGCTTTGTCATTTAAGAAAACACAGCCAGTGTGTTTAAGTGGTTTAGCGAAATACCAGTCCCCAAATACAAACGTGGTATAGGGATTGTAATCCCCAAAGAAGCTGTTTGGGATGCGGCATACCCAGACATTTCCTTTGTAATGCTTCCACGTTTTTACCTGCTCAGCCCCGGTAATCACAGCACCGAGAGGCACAATGCTGGTATAGGTAATACGAGCGTCTTCAGTACCTGAATGAACCGGATCTACATATTCCCGATAAACTCCAGGAGCTATCAGTATTTCATCACCGGGGAGTGCCACCTTTGCGGCATCATTAATGCGTTTAAATGGTCTTTCTTTTGAGCCATCGCCGTCTCTCTTTGCATTTGCATCTACGTAGTACACCATTGCAGTGCCTCCTCTGTTATCGAAGTGCATGGTGTTACTCAAAACTCAACATCATTCGTAAAGGAAACATTTTACCAACACATCGTTGACCTTAAAGTGTGGTGGATTATTTTTCTTGCATTTTTCCATAGCAGATGGACATCTTCCAGCGAATTTACAACCAACGCGCAAGTACTCCTCGTGCTCAGCGTCAGCGAGCAACACCCTTGTTGTCCACTTCTTCTGCGGATCTGCTTCCGGAACCGATTCTCTCAGAAGGCGGGTGTACGGATGCTTTGGGTTTGAAAGAACTTCTTCTGCAGGTCCCATTTCAACTATGTTTCCGCGAAACATTATCGCCATCCTGTCGCTGACGTAATACGCTGTGGTTAGATCGTGTGTTATGTAGATCACACTCACACCGAACTTCTCTTTTAAGTCCTTAAACAGGTTGACTATAGACATTCTCAGCGAGGCATCGACCATTGAGACAGGTTCATCTGCGATTATCAAAGAAGGATTTGTCAGCAACGCTCTTGCGATCGATAGCCTTTGAAGTTGTCCTCCGGAGAACTCACTTGGATAACGTTGGTTGAACTCATCAAAAGATATGCCGACGGCGTCCAAAGTTTCTCTGATTTTCTTTTCGGCTTCTTTCTTGTCGTAAGCCAGTCTTAGGTTTAAAAGAGTTTCGTAAAAGTAACTGTCAACGGTTCTCAGCGGATTGAAGGTTGAGAACGGATTTTGAAAAACCGCCTGAATCTCTCTCAAAGCTCTCATTCTATCTTTTCGTCTGACTTCTGATACTGGCTCACCTTTGTACAGGATGGTTCCAAAGCTTTGTTCTTCGAAGCCGAGTATGATTTTTGCTGTGGTAGTCTTTCCACAGCCAGATTCTCCAGCCAAAGTGAATATCTCAGGCTCAAGGACGTGGAAAGAGACATCTTCCACGGCAGTGATTTTGATTCGAGAGAAAATACTTCCCATCGAGTAGATCTTTGTCAGATTTTGGACATCAAGGAGTTTTTTCATGTTATCTATCCTCCAACAACCAGCATGCTGCTTTGTGATCGGATTCATGGTTCTTCAACGGTGGAATCTCGTTCTTACATCTGTCAAAGCAATATGGACATCTCGGGTGAAAGGCACAACCAGAGGGAAGATCTGCAAGAGACGGTGGACTACCAGGAGCGCTGCTTCTTCTGGATCTGTCGCCAAACTTTGGCAAGGAATTTATGAGATATTTCGTGTAAGGATGCTTTGGGTTCTGAAAAAGCTTCAAACTCGAAGCTTCTTCTATTATTCTCCCGGCGTACATCACCGCTATGCGGGTTGACATGCTCGCATGAACGCCCATGTCATGAGTGACCAAAACGATTGTGTTTGCGAAATTCGACTGTATATCTCTAAGAAGTTGAATAACTCCCCTTTGTGTTACAACATCCAGAGCTGTCGTCGGTTCGTCGGCTATGATGACCTTTGGGTTCAGCAGAGTTGCCAATGCGATCGTAACCCTTTGACGCATACCACCAGACAACTGGTGTGGATATGCGTCCAGTATCGTTGGAGGTAAGCCAAGGTTTTTCAAATGCGTTTTTGCGATTTCGTAATATTCCTCCTTTGTTCTTCCTTTCAGATGGCTGTTCAAAAAATCCTTGAAAGTCTCCTTAATCTTTACCACCGGATTCAACACGCTCATTGAGCCTTGCGGAACATAAGAGATGAACTTCCATCGCAAACTGCGTCGAGAATCCGGATCCAAAGAGTAAAGATCATAAGTTTTCCCGTCGTGAAAGTACAGAACGTTCCCACCAATGAGGCGAAGCGGTGGATCCATTATCCCAAAGATAGCCTTTAGGAGGGTAGATTTACCGCAACCACTCTCACCGGCTATACCGTATATTTCATTTTCGTGTATGTCTATGGTGACATCGTCAACGGCTTTCACCCTTTTCTCTTTTCCAAAGACATCGAGAACATAGTAGGATTTCAGTCCCTTTGTGGAGATTACCGTCTGCATCTTATCACCTCAGGCTTTACCTATTCTTTGGACTCGCATGCGCGGATCCAAGTATTCGCTTATACTAATCGAAAGCAGGTACAAAGCTATGAAAAGCATCACCGATGTAACAACTGGCGTTCCAATCCACCACCAATAACCGAGCAGCAATGCTTGGTAATTCAATGCCCACTGAAGCATCGTACCGAGGCTTGGAATTTCAATCCTGAACACACCAAGAATCGCCAGAGTTATTTCCATGCCTATTGCCCAAGAAACATTACCAATAAATGTTGCGAAAATCAAAGGTGTCAGAAACGGCATATATTCCTTGAAGACCAAGGACATGGTTTTCGAACCGCTCAAGAGCGAAGTGTAGGTGAAATCTCTTTCCCGAAGGCTTAGAACCTGCGATCTTATCACCCTTGCGTCCCACGCCCATCCAAAGACTCCCAGAAGGAGTCCAAGTGTTGCCAAACTCAGCCGAGCCTTGGCCATAGAACCTATCAGAACGATTATCAAAAAGAGCGGCAAGACCAAAAACGAATCGCTGAGAAACATCAACAATCTGTCTGTCTTTCCACCTCTGTAACCTGCTACCATTCCAACTAGGATAGCTATAATCCTTGAAAAAGTTCCGGCTATCAGAGACATTATCAGAGAGTTTCTAACGGCAAAACAAAGTTCCCAGAACACGTCTTGTCCTCTTGAACTCGTACCAAGGATGTGCGGCCATGATGGCGGCATATCCCTGGGTACCACATTCCACCTAAATGGATCATATGGCGAAAAGAACGACAAGAATGCCAGGAAAACCAGAAAAACCAAAACAAAGAAACCAAAGGCAAATTTCCCATCCCTGAGCAGGTCCTTGAGCACTTTCATCGTATCACTCCTTACTTGTATCTGACCCGCGGATCAAACAACGGGTACAACAGGTCTATTATCAATATGCTCGTGGTTACCACCAGAATTGATATCGCGGTTATACCCATCAGCAGATTGTAATCGCCTGTGAATATGGCATTGTACAAAAGCGTACCAAGCCCCGGATAGGAGAAAACCATCTCCGTGATCAGTGCGCCGCTGAAAATCTGTCCAAGGGACAACGCAAGACCAGTTATCTGTGGTAACATCGCATTTTTTATCACATATTTTCCGGCTATCTTGTTGGGTCTAATTCCACCAATCTCCGCGTATTTCACAAAATCCTCGGTTTTGACGCTTTGAACCACCAGTTTCATAGCTTGGAACCAAACGAAAACACCTATTAGCAACAACGAGAGGGCAGGTAAAAACGCGTGTCTGATCAAGATCACAAATGTTTCCCAGTTCCAGACCAGCTGCATTCCAATTTTGTAACCGCCGCCGAGTGGGAATATCGGGAATAGATAAGCCAGGAGTATCAGTAACCCAAGGGCAAGAACGTAGTAAGGCATAGGTCTTATGATCATGGCAAAGTAATCAAGAACCTTGCCCCACTTTTGACTCGAGAAATAACCCGCAAAACCACCGAGAACATTTCCAACGAGCCATGAGAGCAAAGTCGTGGTCAAAAGCAAGCCAGCTGTCCAAGGCAGGGACTGTTTTATCAGAAGAATAACCGGTGTTGGAAACTGAAAGTAGGAAGGTCCGAAATCTCCTTTGAAGAATCTCTGCCAGAATCGGATGTACTGGCTCCACATACTTCCCGTCAGTCCATACAATTCCTGCAGCGTCTCAATCGTTCTTTGCATCGCTTCCGGATCCATGTAGGCTCCCTGTGCTCTTATTCTGTTTATGGTTTGCAAAACAGGGTCTGTTGGTAGAAGACGAGGTATGACGAAAATCATGGTTATTCCGATGAAGATCACCAGAAAGTAAACTATCAATCTCGGCAGAAGATATCTCTTAACAAAGTTCAAGACTCATTACCTCCCTGAAGATATTTTAGCCGTTTCAACTAAAACCGGGGGAACAGTCCCCCCGGTTTCAACCAAAATCGTGTTACCCATCATTTCTTTCCAGTTGGTTTGAGGAACGGAAGCATGTATTTCAAGTTCGGCCAGTGATGGTATGGTTGCGAATACATGTTCTCTGCTCCTGGATAGTTGGTCCAATAGTATTCATCCCAAGCTACAACACCAGGATAGTTGAAAGTCGGAATGGAAGGCATTTCTTCAACCAAGAGCTTCAAACCCTCGATGCCAAGCTTTATGATGTTCTCTGTGTCATTCCAATCCGTCAGCTTGAGAGCTTCCACGACCTCATCCATCTTCGGGTTCTGCCATCTTGAGTAATTACCCCATGCTGCGTTCTCTCCTATTGCCACCATGTACTTCGAGTGGAATGGGTTCAAGACTCTGTAAAGATCTGCGTGACCACCCCACGGCTCTGCTGCTGGCCAGTCTGAACTCACTTGGAAGTTACCCTGCTGCACAACGGTTGGTTGATCGAAAACCACTACGTCCACATCGATGCCAAATCTTCTCCATTCTTGAGCAACGGCAAAGGCATTTCTGTACGCTGGATGCGCCGGGTTTGTGTTGGTACAATAAACCGTTATCTTCCAAGGTTCGCCGTTCGGCAACAACCATCCGCGTGTTCTTGGATCTCTCTTGAATCCGTTCTTAATCAGAAGCTTTTCCGCCACATCCGGTGCGTATTTCCACCAGCCAGGTCCGAAGATGTACTTGATCTGGTTTGGATCTCTTGGCACCGGATAGCCTCTCTTTCTCGCGTACTCTGCCAATCTCTGACCGGCTGTTGGGTCGTACGGCTTGAATTTCTGACCATCGCCAACGTCAATTTCGAAGTTCTTTAGCCAGTCCTCCATTCTTGCGAAGTACCAGTCCATGTAAGCCTTTGTCAAAGGTATGTGTATTGGGCTGATGGTTACAGCTCCGTCGAACGCATTCGCGGCGTATTCAACTATGTCAATTGCCAGAGTCAGTGCCCATCGGACATCCTTGTTGTTGAATGGTTCAACCGTGTTGTTCAGTGTTATACCTGTGACACATGGATCGATGTTGACAGTCCATGGGTATTCTTTTCGCCAAGCCCTTGCCGTTGGGATCCTCATCAAAGCGGCTCTCAGCGCTTCCATTGTGAGGTCTGCGGCATCAAGCTCATGCTGAGCCATTGCAAGAACCTGCTTTGCTGGATCACCGTAAGTAATCACTGTTACATACTTTGGCTGTGGCATACCATAAAGCATTCCCGTTGGAGTTCTTTGCCAGTCTTCTCTTCTCTGCCAAATTGTCCAGTAACCTCCAACATCGTAGCTGTGCAACACGTAAGGACCGGTTCCAACTGGTGGGTTGAATTCAAAGGTCAACGGATCGCTTACTTTCTCGAACACGTGCTTTGGCAGAGGTCTGAAACCACCCCATCTGTCAAGGAAGTAGGTGTGGAATCTTGAGTTAGGTGCCACCAGGTCGATTACAACTGTGTAATCGTCTAGTTTCTTGACACTCTTCACTTCCTGCATCTGCGAGTTGTAAGCAAAACCAGATGTGTTCTTTGACAGTTCGATCATGTAAACCACGTCGTCAGCTGTGAATGGGACTCCGTCGCTCCAGTACACACCTTGTCTGAGTTTGATGGTGAGTTGTGTGAAATCCTTGTTGTAGATAGGTGGTTCTGCCGCCAATGCGTTGATGATTTCGCCAGTTGCGTACTCGACGCACCACAGAGGTTCGAGCAAAAGGTTGTGGAGTCCCCTGTCAAACCATTTCCAACCAACCCAGAGGTTGAAGTTTCCGGGTGTTCCGACACGTCCTGTTAGCTGGTTGACGATGAAATTTTCATGTCTTGGAACTGCAAGCTGGGCGAACGTGAGCAAAGCCAGCAACACGGACAGAACAATTACCAAAAGCTTTTTCACCTAACACACCCCCTTTGTGAGATCGGTTTTATTTTATTATCTTTTATGTTGGTAGGGCAAATCCAATTAACCACGTTTATCAAAGACCTGTTTGGAAAATCAAGATTTTTGTACGAACTAGCTCGCTAAATCTCTGTAAATCTATCGTTTTCTTTGAATCTCTCATTTTTTCTTTCTGGAAAATAATTAACACGTTAACAAATAAAATGCGTAAGAAAGTGCTTTCCTGCGCTTTGTTCATCAAAGGAATCTATCGTGCCACCATTTTGTTAACGGCTTCCCAAAGTCCCAGTATGTAGGCTATGCCTAGAGCTCGATCATACAGACCGTAGCCTGGGATGGATTTTTCGTTCCAGATGGTTCTACCGTGATCTGGCCGCATGTATCCATCGAACTTGACATCGTACAGCGCCTTGACTATTTCAAACATGTCGTAAGAACCGCAAAAGGAAGGATGCGCACTTTCGTAGAACATCTTTTCACCTGTGATTTTCACATTCCGTAAGTGCACAAAATGAATTCTGCCCATGTTGCCGAAGTATCTTATCATCTCGGGCAGGTTGTTTTTCCTATTTACGCCAAGCGATCCGATGCAAAAAGTGATACCATTGCAAGGGCTTTCAACTGCTCTGAGTATTCTCTCGATATTTTCTTTACATGTCACAATCCTTGGAAGACCAAAAACTGACCACGGTGGATCATCTGGATGAATCGCAAGCTTTATTCCCACCTTTTCGCAGATAGGTATCACGTTTTTTAGAAAATAGATCAAATTCTGAAACAACCTTTCTTCATCGACATCTTCGTACATTTTCAAAATTTCTGACAGTTTTTCAAGTCTTGACCATTCCCAGCCAGCCAAGATAAAACCTTGGGAACCTCTCCTGAATTCTTCAACTAACTCTTTTGGACCGCGTCCTTCTATGAATCTGTGATCGTATTCCATAACTTCTGATCCGTCTGGCAATTTCTTGCGCAGATCTGTCCTAACCCAGTCAAAGACAGGCATGAAATTGTAAACGACGACTTTTATACCAGCTTTTGAAAGGTTGATCAGCGTCTGACTGTAATTCTCAATGTACTTGTCACGTGTTGACAAACCAAGTTTGATATCTTCATGAACGTTTACACTTTCGATCACTTCAAGCTTCAAGCCAGATTGTTCGACTTTCTGTTTGAGTTGCATTATTTTATCAAATGGCCAAACTTCTCCAACCGGGACGTCAAAAAGAGCTCCCACTACACCCTCGACTCCTGGTATCTGCCTTATTTGTTCCAGAGTCACGGTGTCGAACTTCTCACCGTACCATCTGAACACAATCCGCATGGCGTCATCCTCCTAAGTATTCTTTTAAAGTTGACCTCACGGCTCCTTTACCCTTTATCAGAGACTTGAAAATTTCCTCTATTTTCCTTCCCATTCCTATTTCGTACAAGTTCACCGCAAACAACCTTTCGTTGCTCAGAATGCTCACCAACTTGTTGCCAACACTGTTGGGATCACCAAGAACGATGCCGGCAACACAGTTTTTTAGATCCTCCAACAGCGGATCTGGACTCAAACTCAAAAGATTGCCATCATCGTCCAGGGCCATAAGGTATCTTATCCATCCAGCTATCACAAGGGGTATGTACTTTAACTGTTTTGGATCAAGGTTGGTGCTGTTCACATACGATTTTATCGTCTCACCAAATCTTATCGGAACCTTTTGCGAGGTATCCATCAGGATTCGCTGTGGCGTATCTGGCATATACGGGTTCGGTAATCTCTTTGTTAACACCTCTTCGAGAAAATCCGTTGGAGATATCACACCAGGATCAGGTGTCACCGCAAGACCCTCTTTGCCAACACCACGGGCAAGATTGGCTATCAATGGATCTTTCATACATTCTGCGATTGTCTTGTACCCGAGAAGGTGCCCATAGATTGAAATTGCAGTGTGTAACGGGTTTAGACATGCTGTGACTTTCATTCTCTCGGCCTTTTCAACAGTCAATCTGTCGGTGACGAAAACGTTCCTACCAGATTTCTCAAAAAATGGTCTTCCATTTGGGAACAGATCTTCAATCAACAGATACTGGGTTTCCTCCATGTTTACAAACAAAGCTATGTGTGTGTTCTTGCTGGTTATTATTGGTTTCATTCCTTCGATTCCAAGATTTTCAAGATGTTCTTCAACTGTTTTTGAAGGACCTGGGACGATTTTGTCTATCATCGACCAAGCAAATGCGACTTCAGTGGATAGGTAATCCAAAAATTCTTTTTCAACCAACTTCCTGTCCACCCAACTTTCCGCAATTTCCTTTAAAGATGAGTAAAGTTTTTCTCCGTTTCTTGCAAAGTTGTCCAGACTCAAAAGTGAGAGTTTGTATTTGCCTGCTTTGAACCTTTCGTATATCAGCGCTAGAACCTTTCCCATTGAAGATTGTGGTCTGCTTGGCCCGTTGTTCATATCTTCAGCAACTTGTTTGTAAAGATTCCCAGTCGCATCCTTCAAGTTGTATCCCTTCTCGGTAATGGTGAAAGAAACGACTTGTAAGGAAGGACTTTGGAAGTATTCGATTAACCTTTTCCAATCCCCCATGGTTGGATCCGCTTTCAGTGCTTCAACGACGCTTGCTATGATTTCTTTCTCCATAGAACCATCGCTTTTCAAAGTAACTGCTAAGGTCAAGTTGTCATATGCGGCAAAAATCTTGTCAACTATTTCATAATCGAAAAGTTCTGCGGCGATCACACCTTTGTTTGTCAATTTTTGCTCCAAAAGATTTTGTGCGAGCTCAGCTATAAAACCTCTAAATATGTTGCCTGCGCCAAAGTGTAACCAAACTGGTTCTCTTCGGGTGTCTTCTCTCACCTTATCAAGATCAAAGGTTGGAAGTTTCACTTGTGCATTTGTCCAGAAACTTGCATTTGCCAACGAAGCTTTGTTCAGCTTCATGTTCTCACTCCTTTACCAGTTGAAATACCTTCTCATTTCCTCGTTGAACGGTTCTTTCATGATCTCGTCCAAGACAGAGACGGCTTGTTCGTACGATTTTGTCCTTGCGTCCCTTATCAAAGCTTCGATGAGCACATTCTTATCTTTTGAAACAATTGCTTCAAATGTGAATCTCATCGTTACTATCTTTGGATACAAATAAAGGTACACGATTCTCTCGTTAAGTGGTGGATCGATCTTTTCCAGATGTAAACCTTCTTGGTCAACCCACACCGGTATTTCGACGACAAGATCGCTTGGAAGTTTGTCTATTGCTGAGCCGTTGGGTACGTTTAACACAAGCCTGGTTCTCTTATTGTGAGAAATTGCATTGATGAACGGAATGTGCTGTTCACCGCTCAGCGTCCCTTTTCGAAAAACCTCCGGCCAAGTCTTTGTCAATTTCAAATTGTGGTTGGTTTGGACCTCTCTTGCAAGCTGAATCATCCTTTTTCTCATTTTCCTAAGGTTGTCGTGCAGTTTGGGTCTCTCAACTTCGTTGTCTATGGCGCCGAATTTTCCATACCACTTCTTCTTTGTCTCGAGGTTGTAGTGATACTTCCACGACCCATTTCTGACAGTATCCCCAATCGGGAGCATCCCGTAAAATCTGTACATGTCTATTGCGGCGGGTGATAGTTGGGTATCCCACGGGTTCTTGGGCTCCCATGATTTTGAACTATTCTCAATCCACTCGTCAAGAAGTTCGTAAGCGTTTTTTCCTTTGTAAAAGAATCTGTTCAACCATATCCCGTGGTTCACGCCAGCCACTTGCCAGTCAACCTCAGACGGTTCAAGGTTGAGCACCCTAAAAACCTCATAAACTCCTGCGACACCATGGCAAAATCCAATGATTTTGGCACTTGTCTGTTTGACAACAATCTGGGTGATGTCGAAAACGGGGTTTGCAGTTTGCATCAACCACGCGTTGGGTGCTAATTTTTCCATCTTTCGGGCTATTTCCAAAGCCAGCATGACATCTGGATAAGAAGCCAAAACGTAAGAGTATGTCGAAACCATGTTGAACTCGCGACTATCTATACCTCTGTAATATCCGTGCTTTTCGCCTATTTGTGTGACACGATCCCATCGTTCATAACCATCTTTGAGATATCTCTTGTCATATGGATAAGCGGTGTTTATTATAAAGTCGGCGCCATCAACAGCCAAATCAAGCGAGAGCGTTTTGGTTATTCGGATTGAAGATCCAAGTTCTTCGGCGTACTTCATCGCAAGAATATAAGCGGTGAGCAGTCTTTCTTCTTCGACATCCATTAGACACACTTCTGTCTGCGAATTTGAAAGTTCGTCTGTCTGAGCCAGATCGCCAACAAGTTGAAGGGCAAATCTCACACTTCCTGCACCAATGATTGAAACTTTCACGTTAACCCCCTCCAGATTGCCGCTGTTTGACCAGGAACACTTTGATGATATCATTTGATATGAACTTTGGTGAAGGTAATAATCTGATGGTAAATGCAGCCGAAACTAAGGTGGCAAAGGAGGTATAGTATGCGCTTTGTAAGTTTTGAGTGGAAGCAAAGACAGAGTTGGGGGATTGTCGATGCTAAAACAAAACTTGTGTGCCCTGCCTGGAAACTGTTTGAGAAGAATCCTCCAACAACCTTGCTGGAATTTTTATCTGCTTGTCAAGGAGATTTATCCGTTCTCAAGGTTCCACAGAATCAGTCCGATTGGCTCAAGTTGGAGGACTTAAAGATCCTTGCTCCTATCACAAAGCCTGTCAGAAACGTCTTTTGTGTTGGTAAAAATTACTTAGACCATGTCAAAGAACTGAGTAAAGCCAACTTGGAGATCAAATATCCTCAGTTTTTCACAAAGTCAACAACAGCTGTGGTTGGACCATACGACGAAGTTTACTTGCATCCAGAAGTGACATCTCAGGTTGATTACGAAGCCGAGCTTGCCGTTGTGATCGGAAAAGCTGGCAGGAATATTCCTGAAGACAAGGTTTACGAGCACATCTTTGGTTACACAATAATCAACGATCTCACTGCACGAGATCTTCAAAAGAATCACGAACAGTGGTTCAAGGGAAAAAGTTTGGATGGCTTTTGTCCTGTTGGACCATGGATTGTCACAAAAGATGAGGTTGGCTGGCCTGTAGAGTTGAATATCAAGAGTTTTGTGAACGGGGAACTCAGGCAGAACTCCAACACAAAACACATGATTTTCGGCATACCGAAGTTGGTCAGCAGCTTGTCTCAAGGAATGACGTTGTTGCCAGGTGATATTCTTGCAACTGGAACACCTTCGGGAGTCGGCGCTGGTTTCAATCCTCCGAGGTACCTCAAAAATGGCGATGTTGTTCGCATTGAAATTGAAAAAATTGGTTACATAGAGAACAAAATGGTCGGCTGATTTCCACAAAGTGCGACGGAGGTGATTGGCATGGTATTCGAAATGCCACTTGAAAAATTGAAAACCTACATGGGTACAAATCCTTGTCCGCCCGATTTCGACGACTACTGGAAGAGAGCTTTGGAGGAAATGGACAGCGTCGATCCAAAGGTTGAGCTTGTCAAAGAGAAATCCATCGAAGCACCTTTCGCTGAATGTTACAATCTCTTTTTCACCGGTGTCAGAGGTGCCAGGATTAGGGCGCAGTTCATTAAGCCAAGGCGAATCGAAAAACCCTGCCCTGTTGTTGTAAGATTTCACGGTTATCAGCGAGAGGCGGGGGACTGGTCTGACAAATTCGGATTGGTTGCCGCTGGCTTTATAGTCGTAGCGATGGATGTCAGAGGGCAAAATGGTCTTTCGGAAGATGTCGGTGGTCACAGAGGTAACACAGTCTTTGGGCACATAATTAGGGGATTGGATGGAGATAAGGACAACCTTCTTTTCAGGCATGTGTTCTTGGACAGTGCCGAACTTGTCAAGATACTGACCAGTTTCCCAGAAGTTGACAAGCAGAGGATAGCAACCTTCGGTTTCTCCCAAGGTGGTGGCTTATCACTTGCCTGTGCGGCTTTGTCCCCATACGTGTCCCGTGTGGTTTCGGTTTACCCATTTCTGAGCGATTACAAAAGAGTTTGGGAGATGGATCTGGCAAAGGATGCCTATGAGGAGATTCGAATGTATTTCAGGTTCAAAGATCCGATGCACGAAAAAGAAGACGAAATTTTCACCAAGCTAGGATACATAGATGTTCAACATCTTGCAAAGTGGATAACAGCAGAGGTCCTTATGGTGACGGGTTTGATGGACACAATATGCCCACCATCAACTCAGTTTGCGATCTACAACAAGATCAAAAGCAAGAAAAAGATGCTCATTTACCCTGATTTTGGACATGAGCAAATCTTCTACCTAAACGACAAGATCTTCATGTACTTCATGGAAATGCTTGAATAGATCAAGGTTCAACGTTTGTTTTTATTTGGATAATTTTTGGTGTACGAAAATTTTTTGAACCTAAAAAATCGTTCTCAGAAGAAAGAAAACAGTTGGCAAAGAAAAAGAAAGATTTCGAGAGCAACAAGGAGTCACGGTGAGCTGAACAGGGGCGGATTCAAGGCAGGTGCGCTTATTTGTCGACGATAGGCGACAATCAGCTTTGACAACTCCTTGGTGAATGTGTATAAGTATCATGAACTAATGCGAAATAATGTTAACGAATTTGGTCCTAACCGGGGGTGCGAGGGATGCTGCGATTCGTTGGAAGAAGACTTCTTGCAGCATTACCAACGTTGTTTGTCATAGCGGTGATCTCTTTCATATTGATAGAGTTACCACCAGGTGATTATCTGACAACTTACGTCGCAAATCTGAGAAGTAGTGGTGAAGCAATCGACGAGGCAGAACTTGAAATCCTGAGGCAACGGTACGGTTTGGACAAACCCATATATGTGAGATTTTTCAAATGGTTTGGAGGACTCTTCAAAGGAGATTTTGGATACTCCTTTATGTGGGAAAAACCTGTTGCGGATTTGATTGGACCGAAGCTCTGGTACACAGTGTTGATCTCTGTTCTGGCTACTGCTTTTGCTTGGGTAACAGGTTTTCTGATAGGCGTGTACTCTGGGACTCATCAGTATTCAGTCGGTGATTACACGTTCACCGTACTTGGATACATTGGTCTGGCGACGCCCAACTTCTTACTTGCGCTGATTTTGTTGTGGTTCGCCTTTACAACTTTTGGCGTGACTCTTGGTGGGCTTTTCTCACCAGAGTACGTAGATGCCCCATGGAATTGGGATAAGTTTGTAGATCTTTTAAAACACATCTGGATACCGGTGATAGTGATTGGCACTGGCAGCATGGCTGGGCTGATAAGAACCCTTCGGGCAAATTTGCTGGATGAAATTGAGAAACCATATGTTATCGCAGCCAGGGCTAGAGGTGTTCCCGAAAGAGAACTTTACTGGAAGTATCCGCTTCGCGTGGCTGTGATTCCCTTTGCAAGCACCGCTGGATGGGCTCTGCCAGGTATTGTGTCTGGAGCAGTTGTCACAGGTATTGTTCTGAATCTTCCAACCGTTGGAACAATCCTGCTGGATGCGTTGATGTCGCAGGACATGTATCTTGCAGGTAGTTTAGTTCTGTTTCTAAGCATTTTCACGGTTATAGGTACGGTGATTTCTGACATTCTCCTTGCCTGGCTTGATCCGAGGATACGTTTGGAATGAGGTGACAGGAGCATGCCGAAGAGGGAACGAAGAGCCGAGGAACTGTACCTTGCACCAGAATGGAAGTTAATGTGGTGGAGGTTCAGAAAGAACAAACTCGCAATTGTTGGTATGATCGTTTTGTTTGTCTTTTATGTTTTGGGTATTTTTTGTGAGTTTTTCTCCCCTTATGATCCAAATAAGGCATTTGCGAGATACGTATACGCACCTCCACAAAGGATTCATTTCATCAGAGATGGCAAACTGGTGAGACCTTTCGTGTACGCTTTCAAAATGGAAAGAGATCCGGTGACTTTGCGAAGAATTTACACGGAAGATAAGACTAAACCGCTGCCGATAAAGTTCTTTGTCAAAGCAGATCAGTACAGACTCTTTGGAATTTGGTCTATGAACGTTCGCTTTTTCGGTGTAGAGGAAGGCACGGTGTTTCTTTTCGGAACGGACAGAATGGGTCGAGACATGTTTTCGAGGGTACTTCATGGAGCAAGGATATCCACAACCATAGGTCTAGTCGGGGTCGCGATCAGCATGATCATGGGGATATTGATCGGTGGTGTTTCGGGTTACTACGGTGGGGCAGTTGACAACATTGTTCAAAGAATTATTGAAATAATCATCAGTATCCCAACTATTCCGCTTTGGATGGCTCTGGCAGCAGCTTTACCGAGGCACTGGTCTCAGGTACGCGTTTATTTTGCGATAACGGTTATCCTCTCCTTAGTTGGTTGGACAGGTTTGGCAAGGGTTGTCAGGAGTAAATTCCTTGCCCTCAAGGAAGAAGATTACGTTGTCGCTGCAAGAATTGCCGGTGCAAGTGAATTTAGAATAATTTTCAAACACATGATTCCAGCCCTGACAAGCCATTTGATTGCCTCTGTTACTCTGGCAATACCAGGGATGATCCTTGGAGAAACAGGTTTGAGTTTCCTTGGCTTGGGACTGCGATCACCTGCGATCAGTTGGGGAGTGCTTTTGCAAGAGGCACAAAACGTGAGAACTTTGGCGTTGTATCCATGGTTGTTAATACCTGCTTTGTTCGTCATTGTAACCGTGCTTTGCTTCAACTTCGTGGGTGATGGGCTGCGTGATGCCGCAGATCCTTACAAAACTTGATCCAAGGAGAGAAGCACTTATGAGTGTGCAGGAAAAAGTGTTAGAGGTGAAAGAGTTAAAGACATATTTCAAGCTCGATGAAGGTACGGTGAAAGCCGTTGATGGGGTTTCCTTTGATGTGAAGCATGGGGAAATCTTTGGATTGGTTGGTGAATCAGGTTGCGGTAAAAGTGTCACAGCTCAGTCAATCATGAGAATTTTGCCTAAATCAGCGAAAATCGTCAGCGGACAGATCTTGTTTTCAAACGGCAGCAGTGTTGTGGATCTGGCGAACTTTGATTCCGACAGCGAAGAACTGAGAAAGGTAAGGGGTAAGGACATCACCATGATTTTTCAGGAACCTGCGGCATCCTTTTCGCCTGTTTACACTGTTGGAACCCAGATAACTGAGGCAATCTTGTTGCACAAAGATGTTGCGAGATCCGAAGCCAAAAGCATGACGATCGAAATGCTGAGACGTCTTAGATTACCAAACCCCGAGAAGGTTTTCGATGCTTATCCGTTCGAGTTGTCTGGTGGAATGCTTCAAAGATGCATGATTGCTGCAGCTTTGGTGATGAATCCGAAGGTACTGATAGCCGACGAACCCACAACGGCCCTGGATGTGACTATTCAGGCGCAGATACTGTATCTGATGAAACAGCTGCAAAAGGAGTTTGGAACATCGATAATATTGATCACCCACGACATGGGTGTAATAGCTCAAATGGCCGACAGAGTCGCCGTTATGTACCTTGGAAAAATAGTCGAAAGTTCGACGGTGTTTGAGATCTTTTCCAACCCATTGCATCCCTACACAAAGGCTCTGCTCAAATCGATTCCAGCAGTCGGGATCAGAAAGGCAAAACTTGAGACGATCAAGGGCGTCGTGCCAGATCCATACAATCTGCCAACTGGCTGCCGCTTTCATCCAAGATGCCCGCAGTTCATGAAAGGCCTTTGCGATGTCGAAGAACCTGCAACCGTCGAAGTCAAACCCAATCACACTGTCAGTTGTTTTCTTTACAAGGAAGTGAAAGTATGAACGATTTGTTGTTGCTCGAGGTAAAGGATTTGAAGAAGTACTTTCCAGTGATGCGTGGATTTTTCAAAAAGGTGATAGGTAGCGTAAAGGCAGTAGACGGTATAAGCTTTGCGATAAAACAAGGCGAAACTTTGGCACTCGTTGGGGAATCTGGCTGTGGAAAGACGACCACGGCAAAATGTATTCTTCGCGCAATAGATCCCACCGATGGTCAGATATTGCTCCACGTTGATGGTCAAGAGGTCGATCTTGCAAAGATGCCGAAAAAACAGCTGAAATCCTACAGAAGGTACATGCAGATGGTTTTCCAAAATCCCTACACATCTCTCAACCCAAGAATGAAGGTGCGGGATATCATCGCAGAACCTCTAATTGTGAACAAAGTAGCCAAAGGTAAAGAGGTTGACGACAGAGTTGCCGAATTGATGAAAGCAGTGGGACTTCATCCAGATTACATGGTTCGATATCCTCATGCTTTCAGCGGTGGTCAGAGGCAGAGAATAGTGATCGCACGTGCTTTGGCTTTAAATCCCAAACTCGTCATCTGCGATGAGCCTGTTGCAGCCCTTGATGTCTCGATCAGATCACAGATACTGAACCTGCTTATGGAATTACAAGAGAGATTTGGTCTCACATATCTGTTCATCTCTCATGACCTTGGAATCGTTCACCACACAACGGACAACGTGGCTGTGATGTATCTTGGAAAGATCGTCGAGTTGACTTCCACCGAGGAACTTTTTGAAAATCCAAAGCACCCGTACACTGAAAGTTTGCTTGCATCTGTCCCGAAACCTGATCCAACAGTTCGAGCGGAAAATCTTCGACCGATCGAGGGTGAAGTACCTAACCCAATAAACCCACCAAGCGGTTGTTACTTTCATCCAAGGTGTCCGTTTGCGCAAAAGCTTTGCCAGGAGGAATCGCCCAGGTTTGAAAACCTTGGAACCAAAGAAA
>FWWM01005644.1_pt1 | contig 25949 bp, 26 predicted proteins | sample 2228351 | NCBI WGS metagenome assembly FWWM01 (sample SAMEA103939774, study PRJEB20133) | metagenome
AATGGGTACATAAAAAAGGTTTTGTTCATTCAATTTGCTAAAAGTTTAGGGATCAGATTCGATGAAACTCAGATTCGTAAATTTGTTGACGAACAGATCCAACAAGTTTTGAAAAGTTCAAATGTTACTTTAGAACAGTTTGAAAAGTTCCTGATAGATTCTGGAAATGGGACGCTTCAAGAATACAAAGACAAATTGTATTTCCAAAGATATTATTCAGTTGCAATATCAGAAGTTTACGCTCTTTACAGTTCAAGAATACAAATAAGCGAAGATGAACTCAAGAAATACTATGAAAGTGTAAAGACAACCTTAACAATGCCGACTCAGTATGAACTATATGTCTTCAAAACACAGAACAAAAACATAGCCCAGAAGATATTTTTGGATCTATCAAATAACGAGTCTGAAGATAAAGTTGAAAAAACATACGGATTGAAAGAAACCTATTTGGGGTATGTGAATGAAAAAGACGTTACAAAAATACCTTTAAATGTTTGGGTTTACGTTGTAGGAGCTTCAAAAAACAAAGTTATTCAACCAATTCAAGTGAGCACTGATTTTTACATAGTTAAAGTAAAAAATGTGGTGATAGGTGCTACACCATCCTATGAATCAGTTAGAGATAAGCTATTAACAGATTTGTATAATAAGAAAGCAAACGAAGTTAAAGATAAAGTTGTTCAAGATTTCGATGAGTTTGTCAAAAAAAGTAAAATTGAGATAGTATATAAACAATCTAAATAAACATAAAGAAAGGAGGGGCAGACACCTATATTCTCCTAAAAATGTAGACATAGGTGTTTTGTGATATCTATGAAACTCAAAGCTTTGACGTTAGAATGGACAGGTGAACTTCTTATTCTTATTGACCAAAGAAGACTTCCATTTGAAGAGGTTTACGTAACCTGTGGAACTTATAAATCTGTTGGACTTGCTATAAAAGATATGATAGTAAGAGGTGCACCAGCTATAGGTGCTACAGCGGCTTTTGGTTACGTGTTGGGAGCTAAAGAGATAATAAAAAAAGTTTCAAGTTTTGATCAATTCAGTGCTCAGATGAAATCAGTAAAAGAGTATTTAGCAAAGACTAGACCAACAGCAGTGAATTTATTCTGGGCTCTTGAAAGAATGGATAAGGCTTTGAAAGAACATGGAAAACTCGAAGGAGTTTTGAAACTTCTTGAAGATGAGGCACTTAAGATAGCTTTTGAGGATATTGAAATAAACAAGAAGATTGGATATCACGGTGCACAACTGTTGAAAGACGGAGACACCGTTCTTACGCACTGCAACGCGGGTGCTCTTGCAACGGTGGATTACGGAACAGCACTTGGGGTTATGAGAGCGGCTAAAGAACAAGGAAAAAAGATAAAAGTTTATGCAGATGAAACGAGACCTTATTTACAAGGTGCCAGATTAACCGCTTGGGAATTGCTCAGAGATGGTTTTGATGTTACTTTGATAAGTGACAATATGTCCGGATGGGTTATGAAACTTGGAAGAATTAATGCGGTAATCGTTGGTGCAGATAGAATCGCTGCAAACGGAGATGTTGCAAATAAAATAGGGACCTATATGGTAGCAGTTTTAGCGAAAAGACACGGAATCCCGTTCTACGTTGCTGCACCAACAAGTACAATCGATCTTTCAACACCAACGGGTAAAGATATACCTATAGAAGAAAGATCACACGAAGAAGTTTTGACGTGCGACGGTAAGAGAATCGCACCAACTTCTGTACAGGTATTTAATCCGGCTTTTGATGTTACAGACGCAGAACTTGTTACGGCTATCATAACCGAAAAAGGTGTTGTGTATCCACCTTACGAGGAGAATCTCAAAAAAACTTTTGAGGAGGAGGGCAAATGATAGACCTTAAAAGACTTAGAAGAGAACCTGAGGTTTTTTACGATGCTTTAAAGAAAAGAAATCAAGATACAGAAATTGTCGATAAGATATTAGAGCTTGACAAAGAATGGAGAAAGTATCTTCAAATCGTTAACGAGCTCAAAGCAAAAAGAAACGAGCTTTCCAAACTCGTTGCAAAAGCGAAAACAAGTAAGAATGATGAAGAAGCTCAAAAAATAATTGAAGAAAGCAAAGCTATAGGAGAAGAAATTGAAAAGTATGAGAAACTCGAAAAAGAGTTAGAAGATCAAATGTACAATCTTGCATTATACATCCCTAATTTGCCAAGTGAAACTACACCGATTGGAAAAGATGAAACGGAAAATGCTGAAATTAGAAGATGGGGAAAACCAAGAAAATTTGATTTTGAACCGAAAGCTCACTGGGATTGGGGAACTGAAAATGGACTTCTTGATTTTGAAAGAGGAGCAAAACTTGGCGGTTCAAGGTTTACTGTAATGTTCAGCTGGATGGCTAAACTTGAAAGAGCGATAGCGAGTTTTATGTTAGACTTTCACAGCAAAAACGGATATACCGAAGTTAATGTTCCTCACTTAGTGAAAAGGGAAACGATAACAGCAACAGGACAGCTTCCAAAATTTGAGGAAGATTTATACCGTTGTGAAGAAGATGATTTATTCTTGATACCGACAGCTGAGGTTTCTTTGGTCGCATTGCATATAAACGATACACTTGAAGAAGCACAGTTGCCTTTAAAGTATACTGCGTATACCCCTTGTTACAGAAGAGAAGCAGGAAGCTATGGAAAAGATGTCAGGGGTCTTATAAGACAACATCAATTTGAGAAAGTTGAACTTGTATGGTTCACGACACCAGAAAAATCATGGGAAGCACATGAACAGCTTACAAAAGATGCTGAATCGATTCTTCAAGCTCTTGGACTTCCATACAGGGTTGTAGCTCTTTGCACAGGTGATATAGGATTTGGTGCTGCAAAGACATACGATTTGGAGGTGTGGCTACCATCTTACAACGCGTACAAAGAAATCTCGTCTTGCAGTAACGTAACCGATTTTCAAGCAAGAAGAGGAAATATTAGATACAGAAAAAAGGATGGAAAATTAGAATATGTCCACACTTTAAACGGCTCTGGCTTAGCTATAGGTAGAACTTTGGTTGCTATCGTTGAAAATTACCAAAATAAAGATGGTTCAATTACAGTTCCCGAAGTCTTAAGACCGTACCTTGGAATTGATGTAATCCCGGCTAAATGATTTGTTATTTTTGAGAGGAGGAAAAACGCAAGAAAGTGCGTTTGAACTGAGTGAATATGTACAAAATCACTATCGAGAAACTTAAAGAAATGAGTTATGGTGAACTTGACAGTCTTGCAAAAGAAATAAGAGAATATATGATATCAGTTATTTCAAAGAATGGAGGTCACTTAGCTTCCAATCTTGGTGTAGTTGAATTAACGTTAGCTCTTTACAGGGTATTTAATCCTTATGAAGACTACATTATTTGGGATACGGGACACCAAACGTACGTTCACAAGTTATTGACGGATCGTTGGGAACAATTTCCAACGATCCGTACCTTTGGTGGATTGAGTGGATTTACCAATCTTTCAGAGCATTTTGTTGACAGATTTGGAACGGGGCACGTTGGAACTTCAATAGCAGCAGCTTTGGGGATAGAAAAAGCTTTAAAACTTTCCGGAAAGAGAGCAAACGTCGTTGTAATTATAGGGGACGGCGCTCTTACAAGTGGACAAGCACTTGAGAGTTTAAATCAGATACATAGTCAAAATTCAAAGATAAAGATAATTCTTAACTCTAACGGAATGAGTATTGCTCCAAACGTTGGAGGGATATCAAACATTTTGAATGCACTCAGAACGAGTAAAATTTACTTGAAGCTAAAAGAAACTGTTAAGGTCGGATTAGACCAATATGCCGAGCTTGAGTTAAGAAAGTTTAGAGAATCGATAAAAGGAGCTCTAATAGGCGAAGATATTTTTGAAGCTTTAGGACTGAAACATTTTGGACCTGTTGATGGACATGATATACCATTTTTGGAAAAAGCCTTAAAGATGATAAAAGATTATCCGTATCCTGCAGTATTTACAGTATTTACTATAAAAGGTAAAGGATTTTCTTATTCGGAAGACAATCCAGTAAGCTTCCACAGTGCAGAAAAATTTGACCCTGATACGGGAATTTTCGATAAACCAAAAAATTCTATTAACTATAGTGAGATTGTTGGTAAGACACTTGTTGAGATTGGAAAAAATAACGACAAAGTTATAGTCTTAACAGCTGCAATGCCTGATGGAACCGGAACGAATTACTTTCAAAAAGAGTTTCCGAATAGATTTGTTGATCTTGGTATAACTGAACAATCTGTTGTAACTTATGCAGGTGGTCTTGCAACGTTGGGATACAAACCTGTTGTTGCAATTTACTCAACTTTTCTGCAAAGAGCTTATGACCAGATAATTCACGATATTGCACTTCAAAATCTTGATGTTTTCTTTGTAATAGACCGTGCTGGTATAGTTGGTACCGACGGACCAACTCATCACGGAGTCTTTGATATAGCATATTTGAGAAGTATACCAAATATGAAAATTTTAACTCCGATCGATGCACATGATTTGGCTAATATCCTTTACAGTTGTATAGGACAACTTAAAGGTCCTACAGCTTGTAGGTATCCGCGAGGATATGAATTTGGTAATTTTGAAGAAATTTATGGTAAAATAGAGAAAGTAGATCCTTTCAAATGGGTTGTTTTGAATAAAGGAGAAAAAATAGCTTTATTTGCCGTAGGTACACTCGCAAAAAAGTATCTTGAAATTTGTAAAAAGAACAACTGGACATTGGTTGCAGTTAGGTCTGTAAAACCCTTAGATTTAGAAACCCTCTTTGATTCAATACAAAACGTTGAAATTGTTGCAACTGCTGAAGATGGCGTTATATATGGCGGTTTCGGTGAATCGATTTATAGGTATTTGGCTGGGAAAAAAATTATAAACTTTGGAATAGAGGACATTTTTGTAGCTCACGGCAAACGAGAAGAACTTATGAAAAGTGTAAAACTCGATCCTGATAGTATCGAAAAGCATTTGAAAGAATTCCTATCTAAGGAGGTTGAGAATTTATGAAATTTCAAAACGAATTTGGTGAGATTGAAGTAAGCGTAAATGCCATAAGAAAATTAGTATACTTATCAGTAGTGGAAACTTATGGACCGATTAGTATTGGTTCTGATAATTGGTTTGCAAGATGGTTTTCTTCTAACGAAGGTAAAATCAAGGTAGAGGAGGATGAATACGGTCATTTAAATATCGATGTTTTCGTTGAAGTTGAATATGGTACGAAGGTTACTGAGGTTGCTAGAAATATAATAGAAAATATTCAGCACAAACTGAAAGCTTTCTTGGATTTTGAAAATGCAGATATAAATGTAAATATCATTAACGTAAAATGAAAAGTGAAATGTTGAATTGAGGTGATACTGTTGAGAACAACAATTGGTGCTCAAGAACTAAAGGGTATGTTTATGAAAGGTGCCGAGAATTTACTTTTCCATAGAGATGAAATAAATGCTTTGAACGTCTTTCCTGTCCCGGACGGAGATACTGGTTCAAATATGTCTGCAACAATGCTTGAAGCGTGCAAGTATTTAGAAAAGTTAGAAAGCGATAAACTTAAAGATGTTCTTGAAAACATAAAAAAAGGTACTTTAATGGGAGCACGAGGAAATTCAGGAGTTATTTCATCTCAGATATTTAGGGGATTTTGCGAATCTTTAGAAAAAAAGAATAAAATCACTATTCAAGATTTTGTAAGAGCTATTAAAAAGTCAAAAGAAGTTTCATATAAAGCGGTTTTAAGACCTGTTGAAGGTACTATATTAACTGTGGTACGCTTCTTAGATGAACGTTCCAACGAGCTTATGACTTCTGATTCTTTTGAAACATTACTTGAAAAGATGGAAGCTATTGCTTTAGAAGCCGTAAAAGAGACTCCGAAACTTCTCAAGAAACTTAAAGAAGCTGGTGTTGTTGATGCCGGTGCAAAGGGACTTTATTATATTATTCAAGGATTCAAAATGTACTTACTTGGAGACACACAAATCAATTTAGAGGGTGTTGAGGGTAGATCTGCTGAAGAGATAACTATAGCACTTGAAGAACTGAAATTTCAATACTGTACTGAAATGATAGTAAGAGCCTCTAAGAAAATTAGTAAGAAAGAAAATGGAGAAATAGTTGATTTTCTCAATGAAATAGGAGATTCTGTTGTATTTCTAACCCAAGATGAAATGATTAAACTTCACGTTCATACCAATAACCCAGGCACTGTTATCGAAAAATTATTGACCTATGGTGAGTTAATGAAAGTCAAAATTGACAATATGAAAGAACAGCATGAGCACGTTGTTAGTGAAGAATACCAGGAACCTAAAGAAAAGAAAGAACTTGCTTTTGTAGCAGTATCACCGGGAGAAGGTATATCACAGGTTTTGAGAGATTTAGGAGTTGATCAAATTATTTCCGGTGGTCAATCTATGAATCCAAGTACTGCCGATATCACAAGTGCAATAAAAAGAGCTAATTCGAAAAAAGTAATAGTATTTCCAAACAATTCAAATATTATTCTTGCAGCAGAGCAAGCAGCAAAGAGTTTTAAAGACGTTGAAGTTTATGTAGTGAAGACCTCATCTGTTCAAGAATGTATAGTATCACTATTATATAGACAAGGAGAAGGATTTGAGGAAATCCTCAAATCAATAGAAGAAAATGCGAAAAAAACTATTGGAATTTCAATAACTTATGCGGTAAGAGATGCGACATACGCCGGTGAAAAAATTAAAAAAGGTGAATATTTAGCGTTTGTAGGTAAAAAACTTTCAGCACATAGCAAGAACCTTTCAAGTCTTTTTGAAAAAGTATTTAAAGCGGTTGAACTTGAGAAATGTGAAATTTTAACTGTTTTTAAAGGTAAAGAAGCTACAGACAAAGAGATCGAGACGCTCAAAAAAGTAGTGGAAAAGAAATTTGAAAATATTCAAATGGAATTATTAGATGGCGGACAACAACATTATCAGTTTTTGATGATAGTCGAGTAATTTTACTCGAGATATGGAGGTAAGAATGAAAGAATTACTGGTTGTAAAAAGAGTTGAGAAGAGCTATGTATACGCTGGTCTTGCAGTCGGAAAAGAAGGATGTGCGTCGTGTGCAATTTCTGGCTCTTGCAGTTTGAAAGGAAGCCAAAAGGAAATAAGACTTGAAAAAAATTCCGAAATGTTAAAAGATGTAGTACCCGGAGATATTATAATAGTTGATTTTAAAAGCAACGAAGCTGTTCTGTCACTTATAGTTTATGGAGTACCATTAGCATTTTTTATCGCTGGAATTCTTTCGGGTTATTTACTAAAGTTTGATGATATATATTCGTTTTTGATTGGAATCGCTTTTGCTGGAGTATCTTATATTTTATTGAGATTAGTTGACAAAAAATACAAGATTGAAGTCGTTGATGTTAAAAAAGGTGGGTTTAGTTTTCCAAAGGGGGAGTAATATGAAAATTAACTTTGTGGCCAAAAATTCCGAAAATAGCAAAGGTAAAACCGTTGTTATAGTTCACGGTCTCGGAGAGCATATTGCAAGATACGAAAAATTTATGAACTTACTTACTAACAAAGGATACAATGTTATCGGTTTTGATTTGCCAGGTCACGGTAAGAGTTCTGGAATAAGAGGATACACAAGCGTTGAACAAGCGATGGATGTAATCAACTCAATTACAAAAAGTGTTCAAAAATTCATCCTTTTTGGACATAGTTTAGGAGGACTAATATCTGTTAGGTACGCAGAAGAACATCCGCAGAGAATAGAAAAGTTGGTTCTTTCAGCTCCAGCACTTTTTGTTAATCCAAGTCCATCACAAAAGTTCTTGTTAAACTCTTTGGGAGCAATCCTTCCGTTTCTGACGGTTTCAAATGGAATTAAAACTGAACAAATTTCGACTAATCCAGAAGCTGTAAGAAGATATGTTGAAGATCCGTTAGTTCATGATCGAATATCAGTTAAACTTGGTAAGAGTATATTAAAAAATGTTGAGTTAGCTTTTGAACGAAGTAAATTAATCGATTTTCCAACTCTGATATTATATGGTACAAAGGATTCTGTAGTTCCGCCTTCTGGTGCAAAGAAACTCCATAACTTAATTAAGACTGAAATAAAAGAAATTGAAGAATTTGAAGGTGGGTATCACGAATTATTTGAAGACCTTACCCACAGTGAAAAGTTTTACAATAGAATCATTTCTTGGATAGGTGAAGATTATGATTTATGAAACAAGGTTGGGTACATTAGAGATTCAAGACAATGAAGTTATTGAGTTTCCTGAAGGAATACCAGGATTTGAAGATCTAAAAAAATTTGCTATAATTTCACTTCAAGAAACTTTACCTTTTTTATGGTTAACATCACTTGAAGATAAAGAGGTTGCACTTCCACTTATAGATCCGTGGATAATAAAGAAGGACTATGCTTTTATCTTAACCGAAGAAGAACAAAAAAATTTAAAAGTCAAAGAGCAAAGCGAACTTGTGGTTTGGAGTGTTGTTACTATTCCATTGGATTCACCACAATCTGCAACCGTCAATCTTAAAGCACCTATAGTAGTAAACTTAAAAGAAGGTATAGGTAAACAAATTATTCTTGAAGAATATGATATAAAATGTCCTTTGCGTGGTGAGAATAATGTTAGTTCTAACTAGAAAAATAGGCGAAAGTATAATGATAGGTAATGATATAGAAGTAAAGGTCTTGAAAATAGAAGGGAATTCTGTAAAACTTGGAATTACAGCACCTTCTTCAGTTCGTGTATATAGAATGGAAATATACGAGGAAATAGCAAAACAGAATAAGCAGTCATTAATGGGGATTGATTTAGTCAAGAATATGAAGGGAGTGCTTAAGGATGATAATAAATGACGAGCTTGTAAAGAAGATTTCAGTTTTAGCAAGATTAGAAGTCCGTGAAAGTGAAAATGAAAGTCTAAAAAATGATATGCAAAAGATTATAAATTACTTTGAAATTTTAAATGAAGTCGATACATCTCAAACTCTTCCAATGTATACTCCAATCGAATCGAACGTGCAATTGAGAAGAACTGGCAATGGGACTTCAGAGTGTGTTGATAAAATTATTCAGAATTTTCCAGAAAAAGAAGGGAGACTTTTGAAAGTCCCAAGCATATATGGAAAATGATTGGAAAGTCAGCGAAGAACTTGCAACAAAGTACCTTGAAAAAAATGGGTACAAGATATTAGAAAGAAATTACCGAACAAAATTCGGTGAAGTTGATATCATTGCGAGAAAGCTTTTAACGTACGTATTTGTTGAGGTAAAATCCGGAGTAAGCAACCGAATTAGACCTGTAGACAGGATAAACATAGATAAGATTAGAAGAATATCGAAAGTTGCTGATTTTTACTTAAAAGATAAGAATTTTTCAAAAGCACGCATTGATGTGATTGAGATTTGGAAAGGTGAAATAAAACACTATGAAGATGTTGGGTGGGATTATCTGTGAAACTCATAGCAACTAATAAAAAAGCTTACACCGATTATATATTGCTTGAGAAATACGAAGCTGGCATTGAGCTCAAAGGAACAGAAGTTAAATCTTTAAGAGAAAATGGGGCAAGTTTCAAAGATTCATTTTGTAAGATAACCGACGGCGAAGTGTTTCTCTTGAATCTTCATATACCACAGTACAGATTTGGAAATTTATTTAACCACGACCCAGAACGTCCAAGAAAATTACTTTTGCACGGAAAAGAAATAGATCGACTTTGGGGAAAAATTAGGGAAGAAGGAGTAACCGTAATACCTACAAGAATATATATAAATGAAAAAGGGAAAGTGAAAGTTGAAATTGCTGTAGCTAAAGGGAAAAAGATGTATGATAAACGCGAAGATATTAAAAAGAAAGAAGTTGAAAAACGAGTTCAACAATATCTTAATAGAAGAGGATAAATCAAAAGGAGGTGAAAGGTGTCCGAAATTTTAAAGGACATCAACAATTATGATGGATGTTAAAACAATTGTAGAAAAAAAGGTTTCCGAATTTCAGAGTTCTTATCAACCAAAATTTGTTGATATTGAGGGCTCTATTAAAGTTAACAAGTACATAGAACACACTTTATTAAAGCCTACAGCAACAACCGAAGATGTAGAAAAACTATGCAAAGAAGCGATAGAACACAACTTTTTAGGAGTTTGTGTAAACCCGTTTTTTGTCCCATTTGCTAAAAAAATACTTGACGGTTCTGGGGTGAAACTTGTCACAGTAGTTGGATTCCCTTTGGGAGCAACGAATATAGAAACGAAAGTTTTTGAAACAAAATGGGTTGTAGATAATGGCGCCGATGAAGTTGATATGGTTATTAATATAGGCAAACTTAAAGAAAGAGACTACCAATTCGTCTATGAAGATATAAAAGCAGTTGTTGAAGCTGCGAAAGTTCCAGTTAAAGTCATAATTGAGACTTGTTATCTTACAGATGAAGAAAAAGTAGCTGCAAGCGTTTTGACAAAGCTTGCTGGAGCAAAATTCGTGAAAACATCAACGGGATTTGGAACAGGTGGTGCGACATTTGAAGATGTTGCGCTGATGAAATGGTCTGTTGATTATGAAATCGGTGTGAAGGCATCTGGCGGAGTTAGAACTTACGAAGACACAATAAAGATGATAAGAGCTGGGGCAGAAAGAATCGGAACGAGCTCAGGTATTACTATCGTAAAAGGTAAATAAATGCACACAGTTTGGGGGGAACCTTATGAAAACATTGGGAATCATACTTGCAGGGGGTAAGAGCGAAGATTTAGGGAAACTTGTTTATAAAAGAGCAAGTGCAGCTCTTCCAATATTTGGAAAATACAGAGCAATAGACTTCACTTTGAGTAATATGATCAATTCTGGGATTTACAAAATAGGTGTTATGACACAATATAATCCAAGAAGTCTAATGGACCATATGGGCTCTGGAAAAGAGTGGGATTTGGACAGAAAAAACGGTGGACTTTTTATTCTTCAGCCATATCTTGGTCTTAGTAGTGAGTATTGGTATAAAGGTACTGCTGATGCTTTATTCCAAAATGCAACTATGCTCCGTAGAGGAGATGAAGACTTCGTACTAATAGGTTCTGGTGATCATATCTACAAAACGTTGTATAACGATATGTTCAACTTTCATTTCTCTAAAGGTGCGGACATAACTCTCGTTGTTAAAGAACTTGACGATTCATATGATATTACAAAGTACGGAAGTGTTGTTGTTGACGAAGATGGAAGAATTACTGAAATACACGAAAAAAGTTCTAATCCTCCATCTATGCGTGCTTTTATTGGAATATACTACATTAATAAATATTTGCTGTTAGATCTACTATACGATGCTGTTCCACAAGGCAAGTATGACTTATTACTTGATATAATAATTCCAAATCTATCAAAACTGAGAGTGTACGCTTACGAATTTAAAGGGTATTGGAGAAATGTCAAAAAGGGTGTACAAGAATACTATAGAATCAATATGGAGATACTCAATAATCGTTCAATAAGACAAGAACTTTTCTACAAAAACGGAAAAGTGTATACAAAACTAAAAGATTATCCACCAGCTAAGTTTACTGGAACATCGAAAATTGTGAATTCTATAATATCGGATGGTTGTATAGTATCTGGCAGTGTTAAGAATTCCGTTGTTTTTCGTGGTGCAGTTATAAAAGCTGGTGCGAGGGTTGAAGACTCTATAGTAATGCAAGACGTTGTTATTGAAGAAGGAGCATATGTGAAGAACGCAATAATTGATAAAAATTGTGTTGTTCGTGCAGAGAGAGTTTTAACTGGTGATTTTGAACCAGTTGTCTTAGAAAAATGGATGGTAATATAATTGGGGGGAGAGCTGTGAAAAACGTTATCGCACTTATACTTGCCGGTGGGCAAGGAACGCGGCTGGGAGTTCTAACTGAAAGGATACCAAAACCTGCAGTTCAATTTGGTGGAAAATATAGAATTATAGATTTTACACTTAGTAACTGTGTTAATTCGGGAATATTTACAATAGGAGTGTTAACTCAATACAGGCCACACACTCTTAACAAACACATAGGTATAGGAAAGCCTTGGGATTTGGATAGAAAAGATGGCGGGGTTACAATACTACAGCCTTATTCAACTCTTACAGAGAGTGTTTGGTTCAAAGGAACCGCTGATGCGGTTTATCAAAACATCGAGTACGTTGACGAATATGACCCAGAATATATTGTTGTACTATCGGGAGACCATATATATGGTATGGATTATAGCGAATTTGTGTACTATCACATTTCAAAAGATGCTTTAGCTACAATTGCTTGTATGGAAGTACCTTGGAATGAGGCAAGCAGGTTCGGTGTAATGGTTGCGGACATAAATGGAAGAATCACCGAATTCCAGGAGAAACCTAAGGAACCAAAATCCAATCTTGCATCTTTAGGTATATACGTTTTCAATTGGAAATTTATTAGAGAAATTTTAATTGAAGATGCTAAAAATCTTGACAGTGAACACGATTTCGGTAAAAATGTGATACCACATATTCTCGAAACTGGTAGAGTATACGCATACTTTTTCGAAGGATATTGGAAAGACGTCGGTACTATACAATCTTATTGGGAAGCTAATCTCGAACTTACAAGGCCACTTCCTTCCTTTAATCTACATGATTCAAACTGGCGATTTTATACTAAATCTGAAGAAATGCCACCAGCGTGTGTATCTTCAAATGCTGAAGTAAGAAACTCGATAATAAGTGAAGGATGTGAGATTTACGGTTCTGTGGAAAAAAGCGTTATTTCTCAAGGTGTTTACATAGGCAACGGAAGCGTTGTAAAAAATAGTGTTATAATGACAAAAACATACATAGGTGATAATGTCTACATTGAAAATGCTGTGATTGGTGAGGAAGTTATCATTGAAGATAACGTTAAAATTGGCGTTGGAGATTTTTCAGAAAGTAAGTATGATAAAAAGGTGTACAATTTCATAACACCTGTTATTGGTTCTCAAGCTACAATTCGAAAAAATTGTACTATTGGGAAAAATGTTGTTATTGGTATTGACAAAGAAGTTCCAGAAGGTACGATAATAGAGAGCGGAGGATATTTGGTCTAAAAAACGAGGTGATAGAGTTTGGATCTATACTTTATTAAATTTAAAGCAACAAGCAAAGCAACAGCTGAAATAATCATAGGTTATTTCTTTGGTAAGGTTAATAACGTGCCTGATTTTGACTTCGTTGTCGTACCTATAAGATTTTCAGAACTAATAGATGAAATAAATATTGACAGTAATTTATTCGAATTCAAAGAACAAGTTGAAAAAGTCAAAACTGAATTGAAAAAGAATTCCGGTGTTTACGATGTGACACTCGCTTTTTTATCGTACATAAATAATATGTTGAACAGAAGAGGAAAAATAGCTATAGGTATTGAATTCTCAACTGCAGTAAAGAATGAAGAACTTGATGTTCTATCGATTTTGATATCTAACTTACTCGAAGAGTGGAGCCCAAAGATGGATGTTATTGTAAAAGCTGAAAAGATGCTTTTAGAAGAGTACTCAGCTATGAGCTTTCTCGAGATAAAAGAAGACTTTTCTGATGAAGAGGTTGCAAAAATCTATTCGAGAGCTGATATAGTCGATCTTCCTGAAGTATTTCCAGTTATTGATCCAATAAATGGAACAAGTATCACAAGGTTTGATGTTGGTGATAGAATATATACTGTTCTTCTAAACCCAGGAAAATATGAAAGTAAGTTGAAAGAATTCCTCGAATCGAAAGAAGCATCGAAAGGTTCTTTTGAAGCCATAGAAGGTGTTATTTTAAGTAAGGAAATGGTTAGAACCAAAACGGGTACGTTGTATCTTATAAAAGTAGAAATTACAGAAGGAATTATAGCAAAAGCTCTTGTAAGTCCAGTTCTAAAAATCCTATACGACAGTGGCGAATTTGCATTGAAAAAACAGAGACAGGCAAAAGAAACAGTGAAGGAAGATCAAGGAAAAAAATACGGAACAATAAAAGTTGAAGTTCCTCCAACAACCGGAAGTGAATTGATTATTTCGTTCTTGACCACATTATTAATCGTTGCGGCTATAATAATTGTAATGTACATATTTATGAGGTGATAATGTGGAAATATCCACTCTTACTAGAGAACATATAAATACCGTTGTTGAAATGATTTATACTGAAAAAAAGGAATTCTTTGACAAGTACATAGGGAAAAGTGCGAAAAAACATCTCAAGAACGCTTTAGAACAGGATTTACCACCGTTTAAGAAAGATTTATGTTACATCTTACAGGAAGATGGTAAAGTCAAGAGTGTTCTTTGTTATGCAACTAAAGATTCATTTAGGCACGGTTATCAAAAGTGGTTTAAGTATATGAATTCTTTTGAGATGCTAAAAATAGGAGGTAAAATAATATACGTTTTTCAAAAAGTATTGATGAATTTTACGCCAGATGATATTTACATAATTACCCTTTACGGTGAATCTAAGAACATTCTGCTTCATAGATTAATGAAGGAAAACCGATACAAAAGACTTATATTAGACAGTATTCAGAATAACACTTACGAAGATTTAGGATTTTCAAAATCTGTACTTATCCCCAATGATCTTTTTAGATATAATAGATTAGCAGACTACGAAAACCTAACTGGTTTAGGTTGGGATACTCACAAATTGGTTGAAAATCGTAAATTAGTTATTGGAGGATTAGAAATACCATCTGATGTTGGATTGCTTGGTCATTCCGATGCGGATGTTCTTTGTCATTCAATTATAGACAGTTTAGTTGGTGTTGCGACAAAAACAGATATAGGTACTTTATTTCCTGAAAATGAAGAAAATTATGGGGCGTACAGTTTAGAACTTTTAAACAGAAGTGTTAAGAAAGTTGTTTCGATTAACTATATTCCAGTATCAATTGATTGTGTAGTTATATCAAAAGTTAGACTTTCAAAATATCGACAAGATATAATTCAAAATTTAGAAAGTGTTTTAAACTGTCCAGTTTCAATAAAATTTAAATCGGGAAATGAAGTATACCCGGAATCATTTGGAGAAGGGATAACAGCTATTTGTGTAAGTAATATCGACAAAATATATTGATGGAGGTGGATTTTGTATGACAAACCAAGTTCTTAAACAGACTGAGGAAAAGATGAAAAAGTCAGTTGAAAAGATTTCTGAAGAGCTCAAACATGTAAGAACTGGTAGAGCGACTCCTGCAGTATTGGAGGAAATTAAGGTTGATTACTATGGAAGTCCTACACCGATTTTACAAGTTGCACAAGTCACAACTGAAGAGAGAACATTGACAATAAAACCCTGGGAAAGAAATTTACTATCAACTATCGAAAAAGCAATTCTTGCAAGCGATCTTGGATTAACCCCGGTAAACGATGGAAACGTTGTAAGAATTAGTTTCCCGACTCCAACAACTGAACAAAGAACTAAATGGGTAAAGAAATGTAAAGAAATAGTTGAAGAAGGTAAGATCGCTGTTAGAAATATACGAAGAGACATTTTGAAAGACTTAAAAGATATGAAGAAAGACGGAAAAATTTCCGAAGATGACGAAAAAAGACTTGAAAAAGAACTTCAAAATCTCACAGACAAATATGTTGACGAATTAGATAAACTCCTTCAAAAGAAGGAAAAGGAGATAATGGAATTCTGATGCTACAGCATATTGCCTTTATAATGGATGGTAACGGTCGTTGGGCAAAAAAATATGGGAAACCACGAATATATGGTCATTATCACGGTGCCAATAAAATCGAAGAAGTTGTTCAGTGGTGTTATAACAGAGGAGTGAAATACACTACTTTTTATGCGTTTTCTACAGAGAATTGGAAGCGCCCACCAGAAGAAGTTAATTTCATACTTGGAATGCTTACTGATAGAATAAGCGAATTTTATGAACGAATGAACAAAAATGGTGTTAGATTAAGATTTGTCGGGAGGATAGAAGAACTTCCTGAAAAAGTATACAAAACGTGTGTTGAATACGAAGAGAAAACGAAAAACAACGACGGAATCCAAGTTTTGTTAGCTCTTAACTATGGTGGTAGAACTGAAATAATCGACTCAGTTAACAAAATCATTAGAGACGGAAAAAGCGAAGTAACTCTTGAGAATTTTAGAGAATACTTGTATGCTCCGGACGTTCCAGACCCGGAGCTTGTTATTAGAACATCGGGTGAAATGAGGATAAGTAATTTTCTTCTTTGGCAAATAGCATATTCAGAACTGTATTTTAGTGATCTTTTCTGGCCCGAATTTTCTGAAGAAGAGTTACAAAAAGCTATCGAAGATTTCACAAAAAGAGATCGTCGTTTCGGTGGTCTGAAAGGATAGAATTTATATGGCTGATAAACAGTTCAAAATGGAAACGAAAATTAGATTTATCAGTGCTATAATAATCGCTCCAGCTGTTGTATTTTGTTTCTTATCGTACAACAGTTTAGTAGGTTTGGTTAGTTCCATAGTTTTGATTTCAAGTGGAGAGCTTACTTTCTCAACAATAAAAAAACATAGAACTGGGCTTGAACTGATTTATCCAGCACTTGCGACCGTTTATCCATTACTTTACGGACTTGCTTTCCAAAATGGTGCTCGAGAACTTTTGCCCGTTATTTTCATATCAGGAGTTCTTTTTACGCTCAAACTTGTGAAAGATAGAGAATCTATCACAGAATTTTACTTTATCTGGTTCGTCTCTATTGTATACATTTCTTACTTTTTAACTTTTTTTGTTGATATTTACAGAAAATATGGAGCACCAACTTCTCTTTTGATTCTTACATTGTCTTGGGCATACGATAGCTTCGCTTACTTTTTTGGAATGCTATTTGGGAAACACAAACTCAAAAGTTATTACAGTCCAAACAAGAGTTGGGAAGGTCTCATATTTGGAATACTTAGCACCATCATTTACGTATTTATCTACAAATATGTAGCTGGTATTTTTGGAAAAATTGTTGTAATTGATAGTCCTGTTCTATACATCTTAACTGGAATAATCACAGGTGTATTTGATAATTTTGGAGATATTTTTGAATCATCAATAAAAAGACGCTATAATCTCAAACATATCGGAAACACACTGCCCGGTCACGGCGGCTTTTTAGACAGAATAGATGGATTACTTTTTGTAACACCAATTATGTATATAATGATGAAGATATTTATTAGATAAAGAATTGTTGAAGGAGGATAAAGTGATGGAATACTTAACAAGCGACCAAATAAGAAAATTATTTTTAGAGTTTTTTGAGAAAAAAGGGCATAAAATACTACCAAGTGCGTCGTTGGTTCCCGATGACCCGCAACTGATGTTTACAGTAGCTGGAATGGTACCGTTTAAACCGATATTCTGGGGAAAAGTTGCACCAGTTTATACGAGAATATCGACAAGTCAAAAATGTATCAGGACAACTGATATTGAGAATGTCGGTAGAACACCAAGACATCATACTTTTTTTGAAATGCTTGGAAATTTTTCTTTTGGCGATTACTTTAAGAAAGAAGCAATAGAATGGGCTTGGGAATTCTTGACAGAAGTTTTGAAATTCCCATCTGAAAAGCTTTGGGTATCTGTCTATCTTGAAGATGACGAAGCGTATAACTACTGGAAAGAAATCGGTGTTCCAGAATATAAGATAGTCAGAATGGGAAAAGAAGATAATTTCTGGGGACCAGCTGGACCAACGGGACCTTGTGGACCTTGTTCTGAAATTTATTACGATACAGGAATAGAAGTCAGTTTACCAAACGGTGAAACTCCAACACCTGCAAATTCGAGTGGAAAATTCATAGAGATTTGGAATCTTGTTTTTACAGAGTTTTATCAAGATGAAGAAGGCAATCTCAATCCACTTCCAAGAAAGAATATCGATACCGGTGCAGGACTCGAAAGAATTGCAGCTATGATGCAAGGAGTGTACTGGAATTTTGACACCGATCTTTTCCAACCTATCATCAAAAAAGTTGAAAAGGTTTTAGAAGTTGAATACAAGAAAGATTCACAGAGAGATGTATCGATTAGGGTTATTTCAGACCATATAAGGGCGGTAACTTTCTTAATATCTGACGGAGTATTACCATCAAATGAAGGAAGAGGATACGTTTTAAGAAGAATTTTGAGAAGAGCTTTAAGGCACGGAACACTACTTGGAGCAAAAGAACCGTTCCTTTACAAGATTGTTGATAGTGTGGTAAAGAAAATGGGACACGTTTATCCCGAAATCGTTGAAAAACAATCATTTGTTGAAAATATTGTAAAAAATGAAGAACTTAGATTCCTTTCCAACCTTTCAAAAGGTTTGGAAATGGTGAATAAAATAATAGCCGAAAAGGGAACGATAACAGCGGAAGATTCGTTCAGATTATATGATACCTACGGTTTTCCAATAGATATACTTAGGGATATTGCTGAGGAAAACGGTTTCACAATTGACGAGGATGGTTTTGAAAAACTTCTTTTAGAACAAAAGGAACGATCAAGAAAAGCTCAAGGTGAGGTTGAATTTGCAGAAAAGACAGGATACGAACAACTTGGAATTGAATCAATTTTTGTTGGATACGATACTCTCGAAGCAACAGCGACAGTATTGAAAATTAAATCTGGAAGCAATTTTGTTGATGAAGCGAAAGATTATGAATGTGAAATAGTACTCGACACAACACCTTTCTATCCAGAAAAAGGTGGTCAAGTTGCTGATAAAGGATTAATAAAAGGAACAAATTTTATCTTTGAGGTAACTAATGTTTATTCTCCTGTTGAAAATGTAATTGTTCATAAAGGAAAACTAAATGGTAAAATAAGAATAAATGATGAAGTCATAGCTCAAGTAGATAGAGAACTTAGAGAATCTACAATGAGAAATCACACCGCAACACACCTTTTACATACAGCTTTAAGAATCGTATTAGGAGACCACGTAAGGCAAGCCGTATAATTAGTTGAACCAACAAGGATAAGGTTTGATTTCACTCATTACAACGCTTTGACTAAAGAAGAGATCGAAAAAATTGAAAATATAGTAAACGAAGTTGTTTTAAAAGCACTTAATGTTGTCACTGAAGTCAAGTCTTATGATGAAGCGGTAAAAGAAGGTGCGGTTGCACTATTTGAAGAAAAATACGGAAATTTTGTAAGAGTTGTAAAAGTTGGAGATTTTAGTGAAGAGCTTTGTGGTGGTACGCACGTTAAAAATACTGGAAATATAGGTCTCTTTAAAATCATAAGTGAAACTGCGATAAGTGCAGGCGTCAGAAGAATTGAAGCGACAACAGGAATGAATGTTCTGAACAATTTGAGAAAGTTGGAAGAGAATACCAAAAACCTTCAAAAAGTTTTGGAAGTGCCACCAGAAAAATTCATTGACAAGATTCTAAAACTTGAGGATGAGATAAAATCTCTGAAAAAAGAACTTGAAAATGCAAAGAAAGGAAAAATAGATATAGAATCTCTAAAGAAAAACGTTAGGGACTTTAACGGAACAAAATATTTGGCAGAGTCTTTTGAGGAAATAGAGATAAATATACTAAAGGATTTATCTGATGAGATTAGTGCTTCAACAAATTCTATAGTACTTCTTCTAACAAGAGGTGATGGAAAAGTAAGTTTTGTTGTAAAAGTTCCAAAGGAATTATCAGCACGATACAATGCCGGAAGTATAGCAAAAGAAATTGCAAAAGTTTTAGGTGGTGGCGGAGGTGGAAGTCCGACATTCGCTCAAGCCGGTGGAAAAAGTCCTGAAAAAGTGCCCGAAGCTTTAGAACTCTTCGAAAAACTAATTAGGAAGGAAGTGTAACTAAATGTTTGGGAGAAACGATTTTGGAATAGACCTTGGAACAGCTAATACACTCGTATATACAAAAGGGAAGGGAATCATTGTAAATGAACCTTCTGTTATTGCTATAAACGTAGAAAATAATGAGATAATAAAAGTTGGGGCAGAAGCCAAACAGATGTTAGGAAAGACTCCTTCTTATATTCAAGCTATTAGACCATTAAAAGATGGAGTTATAGCTGATTACGATGTTGCTTTAGCGATGCTAACGTATTTCATAAACAAAGCTCAAAATGGTTTTTCATTCCTTAGACCAAGAGTTGTAATAGGAGTACCAGTTGGTGTTACTGAAGTTGAAAGTAGAGCACTTTTAAAGGCTGGAAAAGAAGCTGGAGCAAAAAGGGTTTTCCTAATTGAAGAACCTATGGCAACTGCGATTGGTGCTGGACTTGCGGTTGAAGAACCAAAGGGAAATATGGTAATAGACATCGGTGGTGGAACGACTGAAACAGCAGTTATTTCACTTGGCTCTATTGTGACATCATCTTCGATAAGAGTTGCTGTTGACGAATTTGACGATGCTATAATACAGTATGTAAGAGAAGTTTACAGAGTTGTTATAGGAGCAAGAACAGCTGAAAGGGTAAAAATAGAAATTGGAAATGTTTTCCCAGAAAAAGAATACGATGATCTTGAAACTGAAGTTGTGGGTCTTGATTTATCGAGTGGATTACCAAAAAAAGTTATCTTAACTGGTGGAGAAATAAGGGAAGCTATAAAACCGACAGTTATGCAGATTATAGAGGCTGCAAAGTTAACTATTGAAAAGACGCCACCAGAGTTAGTAGCTGATATAACCGAACATGGTATACTTATGGCTGGTGGTGGTTCTTTGCTAAGAGGAATAACAAAATTAGTTGAAAAAGAGACCGGAATATACACGTATACAGCTGAAGAACCAATGACCTGTGTTGCAAAAGGTGCAGGTGCAGTTCTAAATAAAGTTGATATTCTGTCGAGGTTGAAAAGTATAGAATGAGGCTTAGAATTATAATAACAGCATTTTTGATAGCTTTGTCAATATTGACTTTTGACGTGTATTCCAAAAATCTGATATCTAAATATACAAAAGAAGTTGTTTCAAAAGTATCGTATCCGCTTTTTGTAACTAAAAAGTCTTTAGAAGATTTTTTTACACCTGTTGTTAAAAAAAATAATATTCAAATACTTGGAGAGAATCCAAATATTGTTAGAGTGCTTAGCTACGATGGGCTGGGAGTATACGTTACAAACCTTACAAACAAAGGAATTGTTTTAAGTACAGACCTGAATTTTGTCGGTTTCGTTGAAAAAACTGGTAAATATGGTTACGTAAAATTTTGGTGGAATATGGAATTTCCAGTTATAATAGAATCAAGTGAAGTTTCAACAGTTGGATTTTATAGTAAATATAAAATTGAGATATTGGATCCTATCGATATAAAAGATGGAACTGTATACCTGGCAGATGATTTTCCATATGCAAGGTTGTTAAGGAATCTAAAGTATCCTCTTGGAGAGTTAAGAAATGGAAGTTTTGTTCCTAATTTACCAAAGAATATTGATGAACTTATTCTTTTAAAAGACTATAGAAAAGGGGTGGAAGAATGAACAACTATCAAGAAATGAACAGGGAAGAATTAATCAGAAGAATTAAAGAACTTGAAGATGAAAACACTATTCTTAAATCGAGACAAGATGAATTAGAAGGACTATTGGTGGAATATTCCACAATTATGAAAAAACAATTCGAAGTCTTTGATGATTTCGTAAAAGATGTTGGTACAAGAAGAATGATCGATCCGCTAACAAGAGTGTATTCGAAGGAACATTTATTGAAACTCATCACCTATTACCACCAGAAAGCTTTTGAAGAAGGCTTTGGCTACAGCATCATTGTAATAACGTTGAAAGAATTAGCAAATATTGAGCAGATCGAAAGAGAACATAGACTTCTTTCAGTTGGTAAACTTCTGAAAGAGTTAGTCAGGGTGCCTTTGGACAGTGTTGGAAGATATTCTGAAGATCAATTTATTGTTTTGCTAACAGAAGTTAACAAAGAAATATCAGAAAAAGTTTTAGGAAGAATAGAAAATTCGATTAAGAACTACGGAATTCCATATGAGTTAAAAATGGTAACTTATCCTGATGATTCTACAAACCTTGAGGAACTTTTTAGAAAACTAAATAGCTAAAAAAATATAGGGAAAGAAGGCAATAAAATGGGAAGATTATACGTTAGTAAAACTTCACTTAGCGGTGAAGTTGAAGTTTCTGGAGCAAAAAATTCTGCTTTACCTATAATTGCCGCAGCGTTGTTAACAGATGAAAAAGTAACTTTACTAAATGTTCCAGTTTTAGCAGACGTAGAGGTAATGATAGATATACTTAGATTAGCTGGAAAAGATGTTAAATTTGACAAGCAAAATAACATAGTTGAGATTTCTGGAAATATAAAATATACTCATATTCCCTATGATTTAGTTAGGAAAATGCGAGCTTCTTTTAACGTACTTGGTCCCATAGCTGCAATGATGGAGAATGCCAGTACACCTTTACCTGGTGGTTGCGCTATTGGACTTAGACCTGTAGACTATCACATTGAAGGATTAAAGAAAATAGGATTTGAAATAATTTTTGAACACGGAGAAGTTTCCGCTAAATACATTGGAAAAGAAGAAGATGTTATAGTTAATTTACCTTTTCCAAGCGTTGGAGCTACAGAACATATAATGTCAACTGCTTGTATACTTCCAGGAACAACAGTAATAGAAAATGCTGCAATGGAACCAGAAATAGTGGATTTACAAAACTTCTTAAACTATATGGGAGCAAAAATAACTGGTGCCGGAACAAGTAGAATTGTTGTTGAAGGAGTAAAGAGATTATCCGGTGTTGAACATAAGGTTATCCCTGATAGAATTGAGGCTGGTACATATGTTATTGCTTTACTTGCAACACAGGGGGAAGGGATAATAAAGAATATAGAAATTCATCATCTCGATGCACTTTGGGACACGTTAGAAAGAACTGGTGTAAAAATCTTAAAAGGTAAGGACTATGTGGAGATTAAAAAAGTCGAGAGCTGGAAAGGAACTGATATAAATGTTCTACCGTATCCAGGATTTCCAACTGATTTACAACCACAGATAATTGTTTATCTATCCTTAGCTAACGGAACAAGCGTTATTACTGAAAATGTGTTTAAAAACAGATTCGCTCACGTTGCCGAACTATCGAGGATGGGAGCTAATATCAAAGTACACGAAAATACGGCTATAATAACCGGTGTAGCTAAACTATCAGGAACTCAAGTTATTGGAACTGATTTACGTGCAACGGCTGCACTTTTGATTGCTGGTTTATCTGCCGAAGGCGAAACAGAGATTGTACAAGTAGACCATATTTTTAGAGGTTATGAAAAGTTAATCGAGAAATTTGGTAAACTTGGTGCACAATTAAGGTACGATTCAGAAGGAGTGTCCTTAATTTGAAAGTAAGAAATCTTTTCAATTCAAGAAAGAAGACTTTTGTGCTCTTTTTAATTGACTTTAGCTTGATTGTTATTTCCGGAATTTTAGCACTTTTTATAAGATTTGGTTTTGAGTTTGACGATATAAAAAAGTATGGACTTTCCGTTGTATATTTTATAATTTTCACAATGTTATCGTACATATTGAACGGAAGTTATAAAGTCATATGGAGATACGCAACAAACAAAGATTATCTAATTATAGCTCGAAGTTCGTTTTTAGGATATCTTTTTACCGTTCTTTTTTTACACTTTACACAACTTACTGTACTTCCACGCTCAGTTGGTATGTTAGCTTTTATGGGATCTTTTGTAAGTACAATTCTATCACGTATACTTTATCAGTACTTTTACGAAATCAACAAAACCATTTCAAAACGAATCATCATTTTAGGAACAGATAAAAAATCGGTAGCATTGCTCAGAGAAATCAATTCCTCTGGATATGGAAAAGTTGTAGCCTTTTTTGATGATGAACCTTCAAATATTGGGAGAAAGGTTTCAGGGATTACAGTGTACGGTCCTATCAAGGATATCGTTACATTTCTTCAAAATAATGAAATTGACGAGATAATAGTTGCAGAGAGTATATCAAAAGATGTTATAAAAGAAATCGTTGAAAAAGTTGAGACAAACAGAACAAAAATCAAAATTGCACCAAATTTAGGAGAAATTTTTGAACATCAATCGTTACTGAAAGATTTGAGAGATATAACTATTAAAGATCTAATAGGAAGAGATGAAGTTTCGATAGATTTACGCTCTGTTGGTGAATATCTTTCAGGTAGAAGAATAATGGTAACAGGAGCTGGAGGAAGTATAGGCTCTGAAATTGTGAGACAAATTATGAAATTCTCACCTGCACTTGTGCTTCTTGTTGGAAGAGGTGAAAATAGTGTTTATGAGATATACAACGAATTAAAAGAACAAGAATATAACGCCGAAATCGTACCGGTTATATGCGATATCACAGATGAAAATGCTATGAGACATTTGTTTGAAAAGTACAATCCATCTATAGTTTTTCATGCGGCAGCTCATAAGCACGTGTTTTTTATGCAGAACAATCTTTATGAAGCTCTCAGGGTAAACACACTTGGAACAGCGTTACTTAGTGATTTGGCAAAAGAGTATGGGATAGAGAGGTTTGTTTTTATATCAACCGATAAATATGTTAATCCAACATCTTATATGGGACTTTCCAAAAGACTTGCAGAGCTTTATCTTTTAAGCAACGGAAATACAAAGACCAAATTTGCGATTGTCAGATTTGGAAACGTAATAGGAAGTCGTGGTAGTGTACTTCACAAGTTCAAAAAACAAATTGAAGAAGGAAAACCAGTTACAATTACTGACCCACGAATGAAAAGATATTGGATGACCATCCCTGAAGCTGTTTCATTAGTTTTACAAGCGGGAGCTTTTTCTAACGGTAAAGATCTTTTTGTTTTGGATATGGGAGAACAAATTTCAGTTGAACAGGTTGCAAGAACCTTAGCAAAGTTAATGGGAAAAGAAATAAAAATAGAATATACTGGAGTTATTCCAGGAGAAAAGTTTGAAGAAGAGCTTTTCTATAATTTTGAATTTTCAGCAAAGACAGAACATCCAAAAGTTATGAAATTGTCTTTTGATTTGAACTTACCATCAAAATCGGAAATTATTGACATCATTAAAGAAAGTATGAGATTATGGAGTGAAGGAAAGTACAGAGAATCGGAAAAACTTTTAGAAGAGAAGTTTGGAAAATATATCAGAAATAACTAAGGCTTCCTAATGGAAGCCTTAGTTGTTTGATAATTTTAGTGAACAAAAACACCTAAAGCTACACTTATACCTGTTGGACCATTTGCATCAAGATACATATTAAATCCACCACGTGCATAGACTCCAAAAGATGGGTTAAAATCATAGGTAACCAGTCCACCCGCAAAGACTCCGTATATCATTCCAATCCAATCTGAGGTATCAAGATCAACAAGACCAATTATACTTAAACCACCATTTACATAGGCGTTTATTCTACCAAGTTCTAACAAATTAAAATTTACACCAAAGTTTCCAGCAACCGGAGTGTAATTCAATATACTACCAAGCAATGCTGATGCACTTATAAAGAAAGAGACTGGAAGTTCAGCATTAGGATCAGTCCAGGCGGAAATATCAAATCCAAATAATAGACCATACAGAGCAAGTCCAAACCCGCCAGCTGCAGGGAAGAGTGGATACTCTACAACAGGATCGTACTCTTGAATTTGGACACCGTACATAAACTTAGCAACAGCAGTTCCAGTTTTTCTATCGATGTTTACAACTTTAATATAAGCCTCTCCTTCATCAGCTTCGACTTTAAAGATGTACCCCGGTTTTACGATTTTTGAATCAATTCCAGAGATCTCAATTCTACCGTTACTTATCTTTCCTATATATCCTTCAATCTTGAAGAAGTTTCTTAAAGTGTTTTCAATAGCTGATGCAAGTGAGTTAATCGCGCTGTTTATAGCTTTTTGTGATGTGTCTTCTTTAGAACTTTCCCGCGTGTATGTTTCGCTTGACAATAGTTCAC
>FWWM01003963.1_pt1 | contig 25943 bp, 16 predicted proteins | sample 2228351 | NCBI WGS metagenome assembly FWWM01 (sample SAMEA103939774, study PRJEB20133) | metagenome
TTCTTAAGCATTTCCCTCGAATCCTTGACTCCTTGACCCCTCGAATCCTCATGATCTTACCAACTTTTTTGGAGATGATCCAATTTTTGATATATAAAAAGCAAAAGACATTCTGTAAAAAAAATTGTTTATCTATAATTTATGAATATATTACTCAAAAAGATTCCTGTTCAGTATCTATTATTGGTGTCCGTAAAAATTATGTTTTTATATTAGATAATGGATAAAACAAAGTCTATCGGAAATCTAATCTCCAAAATATTGCTTCTGCATTAGTTTAAAGGTGACTTATGTCGTCTTTATCTTCTTCACCCTTTAGTTTTTTCTCAAGATAATCTTTTGCTATTTCCTTTCCACCAAGACCAAATGCAATCGCAAGTGCAAGCACCACACCCCCAAAAATTATTGCAAATGCTATGATAATTGTCTCTCTGCCTATGCCAAGTTGCTCAAGTGCCATAGTCAAAGCAAGGAGGAAAATAGTCAATTTAACGAGTCGACCAACTAAACCTGAAACCCTGAGACCTGCATTTACAGCAGCTATCAAAGCAGCACGGCCTATAAAGTTGCTCAGTAAATAGCCAGCAAAGAGAATAATAGCTGCAACAAAAATATTTGGCACATAGAGGAAAAAGCTTTCGAGTATTCGTTCGATGGCAGGAACATTAAGAGTGCGAAGTGCAACAATTGAAAAAATAACTATTGTTAACCATCCTATCAATTTTGAAATGATGACTGACACAGGCTCTTTTATTCCACCTTTTTTAAGCATCTCGACAAAGCCATATCTTTCAGAAAATCTGTCCATTTTTACTGTGTTGAAAAATCTTAAAAAGATTCTTTTAAAAATAATCCCTAATACTATGCCTACGCTAAAGATGAATAAGGAAGTAAGTATGTCCGGCAAAAATTGAATAAGTCTGTTTAGAAATCTCTCAATCGGTACTATTATTACTTTATCTAAAAGGTCTTTCATGAAATGCCCCCTTTCTTACAACCAATTTTTTAGTAAAAAACTCTTCTTTTTCTCGAAAGTCAAACATAATTTTTCTATTTTCTCCTCAACCTCCGTAGCCGTGCTATCCCATACTTCTCTAACAAATGAAGCAATTTTGCCGATATATAAAGGTGTGAGCGATTTTAAAAGATGCTCTTTGTTCATAACTTTCTTATGAAAAGCAATAGCGAAATTATAGATTATATCTACCCACATTTCATCAGATAGATAAAAGTCCTTTTCTGACAGTTTAGCTGCTCTGTTAAGAAAATCCAAAATTTCAGTCGGGAGAAAATTTTTCCATAAATCTCTCAACTCTCTGATACCCAATCTGAATTTCTCGATCATTCTACCGAGATTAACAGAAACTGGTTCTACCCCGACATCATATCTGAATCCAAAGGTTGGAAGAGGCTCTGACCCCTGAACCTGTTTCCAGACTTCTGAATAAGTCTCCATTAGATCAAAAGTCGCTCCTACAACTTGAAATAACATTGAACTCAAATCAGCACCTGGATCTTTTGGATCGTGGATCTTTGCACCAAGAAAAGACTGGCATATCCTGAAGTTATTTGCTATCGCAGTAGTTGTCATCCATATATCAATCCCGTATTTTGCTACATCCGTTTCCCACACGTCTTTTGAAAGGTAATAGTTTGCTAATTCTCCTGAAAAACCAAAATCCCCACCTATAGGTTGCCTGACCCGCTTTCCATATAGTGCCCTTGTTAAAGGATAAATAATACTATTTGTAATTGTCCCATCATACTTGTGTCTGTGATAAAGGGGTGCAACATAATCAAAGTTACCTTCGATCACCGGTTTAATCAAAAGCTCAATCCACTCTGGGGTTATACTTCTGAGATCAGAATCTACAACCGCGCACGCTTTTACTTCAAGGATGCTGGCTATCTCAAATATTGTCCTAAAAGCGCTTCCCTTTCCTGGAATGCCATGATAAGGTGTGGCTATTTTAAAAACAGGTTCGACCCTATGATGTAGAAGAACTGATTGTAGGTCTTCAATCTTTGTGTTTTTTACCACATCCATTGTGCCATCAGTTGAACCTCCATCCGAATTTACGAGAACCGCTTTCCTATCGGGGAAATATTTCATTAGACCGGTCTGCACTGCTTTTACAACATGCCCAATCGTACGGGCGTTATTGTAACTTGGTATCCCCACAAGTATGTCAGCCCTGTTGATTTTTTCGATTTCGTCTCTAACCTCTTTTCTAAAAATAACACTCTTCATAATCTAATCATAAATCCTTTCCATCATAGCCACGGGGAAACTTTTAAAAACCTCCCCCAAATATAAAATAATCGCCTTTTTGTAATTTTTAGTTTTTACGATTTCACCTGTAAATATATTGTAATATTCGACATTTTCCTCAGCAAACGGAACTATGACGGATGTGTCTTTCCAGATTATCTCACCGAATGGAAGTTCATCTTTAATCAGTCTCGTAAAATATCGTGGCACGACAATTATTACCTCTTTATTCCTCATCCTTCGTGCAAAAGAACAAACATTATCAAAATTTTTACCCATGACTTCGAGGGGTAAATATTCTCCTTTCTGGAATAAATCCTTCTCTTTTCTACGGTAATTGAGCGACTTATAAATGAGATAAAGCTTTATCATGCCATCCTCTTTATTCATCGTTAATTCTCTTGCGAGATCGGAAAGAGAAATTTCAGATTCTCGTTTCTTAAGGTAGTCCAGCATTTTTTTTCTTATTTTATAATCAACAGGTCTTCTATTATCTGGATCAACAAGACTAAAATCCCAGAGTTCAGTACCCTGATAAAAGTCAGGGACGCCTGGTGATGTTATCTTCAGGAGAGTCTGCGAAAGAGAATTGTATAAACCATAATTTGATATAGTCTTTTGAAACTCTAAAAAATCTTTTATAAAAGTATTTTCTGGTTTATTATCCATGATTTTATCAATAAAAATCTGTACAGCATCCTCGTAAATTGTATTTGGATTTATCCAACTTGTGTTGACCTTTGCTTCCCTTATGGCCTTCAGCATATAGTTTTTAATTCTTATCTTAAAATTCTCATATTCCGTTTCCCTCTGAACCTTTAAGGGCCATGCACCTATCAACGTTTGATATAAAAGATATTCTTCGTTGAGGTCAGGCACAGTCTGTCCGTCTACTACAACCTTTAGTTTTTTATTCATCCGGCTCCACGAAATAAGTCGTTTTTTCCACTCGTTTGGGATCTCAGAGAGAACATTTATTCTTGCTCTAACATCTTCACTCCTTTTTGTATCATGTGTGGAAGTTGTGACAAGTGCATAAGGCCAAAACTTCAGCCTCTCTATATTCATACCATGGAATGCCTCGAGCGAGATACCAAACTTGTCAGGACTACCCCCAACCTCATTAAGTGAAACCAGTCGGTTGTAAACATAAAAAGCAGTATCTTCGAGACCTTTAGCCATTACAGGACCTGTTACTTTCTGGAACCTCATTACGAAATCAAGCCACTCGTTTTTTTCTTCATCCCCGAAATTATCAGGAAATCGGAGTAAAAGGACATCCCTCAGGAAATCAAAGATCGAAGCACTTATAGCTGGATTATTTCTTTTTGCTTTCGATACCGCTGCCTCTATGTATTGACGATCCTTATCCTTTACCACCATCGAATTTGTATATGTCCTGTACACAGGAAAAAATGCTATCACTTCTATAATAGCGTTAGTTAGACTATTCAAGGTGAAATCTCTTGTATGTCTATTCTTCTCAGAGATTCGATTGAGTATCTGACCCAGCGAATTTATTTCGCTTGACATCGCCACTTTCATAATTAATTTTTTCTTTTCGTATACAACATTTTGAAAATTTAATCTCGATTTAATAAACCTTGAATAAATTTCATCAAATACTTTTGCATTGTTCATATCTATAAAAATCCCATTCACCGCGTTTAAAAAGACGTAACCGGTGGTACTAAAAATAGGCCAATCTTTTGGCATCCTTTCGCCCTTACAAAGTATTTTCTCACCTATGATGTAGAACGGTTTAAATTGTGGATCTTTTGATATAATTTCATCATATTCTGCAAGTATTTTCTTTTCCCAATCTGCTATATCATATGTTTGTGAAGTCTCATTCTTTATAATTTCTAAATAGCCAAGCCTTGTTTGCAGAAAGCATTTACGCTGTAACTTTTGAAAGTATGCAGAGGGGTCATACAAGCCATCTGGATGATCAACTCTCAATCCTGTAACCTTACCTTCTTTAATAAGTCTGAATAGAAATTTATGTGTATCTTCAAACACAAATGGATTTTCCACTCTTATCGCCGCGAGACTGTTTATATCAAAAAATCTCCTGTAGTTGATCTCCTCCGTCGCCACACGCCAATAAGAAAGTCTGTAGGCCTGCATATTGAGAAGTTCGTCAAGAAGATCAAAACTCCTCGGTTCACCTTTTATTCCATTAAAGATATTTACATTTTTATCTATAAACATTTTAATTTCAGGACTTTCAGTATATAGAGTCCATAATCTCCTTTTTATTATCTCTTTTTCTCTGTATCTTTCAGCAATCTTTTCGGGATCTGTCTCTGTATAAGGCGGTAGATGATCGAGCGCGGTTATGATGCTTAGGAGTTCTCTAAAATAAGTATTGTCAGGCGATAAAGTAGATTCTAATTCATCAATCCTGTGTTTTAGAATAAAAATATATGTTTTAGGGATAATAGGAAATTTATTGCCATAATAATAAAGAAAAAAAGATCCTTCTTCAAAGGCTAACCTGAGCTCCTGGGCTTCTAAGACATTTCCATACTGATCACCCAAAATCGGTATAAGCAGTTTATTCTTTAGTTCCTTCTTTAATGGAGACCAGTCAATATCAAAGTAATTAGCGTAGATTGAGCTCGGTCCATTTTCCAGCACATCCATCCACCATAAGTTATCCTTACTCGTTATGCACATATGATTCGGAACTATATCGAGTAACTGTCCCATTCCATATCTATGTAATTCTGCAATCAAATCGTCATACTCCTCTTCTGTTCCAATCTCGGGATTTAAAGAGTTATGATCAACAATATCATAACCATGGGTACTCCCTTCTCTTGCTTTAAAATAGGGGGAGGCGTAAATATCACTTATTCCAAGCTCATAAAGGTAAGCAATTATATCCTTCGCATCGGTAAATTTGAAATTCATGTTGAACTGAAGGCGGTATGTCGAGAGCGGAATCCTTGGGGATAAGAGTGCTTCTTTACGCAATATGTACCTCCCTCATCCGAAAATTACTCTGGTAAGATAGCTGGAATATTAAAAAACAACATTTCTCCTATATATTTAAATGATGCTACCCATCTTTTTGCGTTTTCATCTCCCTCTTTTGATTTTAAGAGAAATTCTTTATATAAACTTTTTGCAATTTTGTAATAAATGTTCTGGGTATGCCAGAAGTTGATCTCGACTGGTAGTGACTTAATTAACTCGAGCAGTCTCTGAAGTTCAAAAAGTACTTCAATATTGCCTGATGAATATAATTTCTCTATCAGTTTCTCCAATCTACCTCTGACAGTAAATTCAATTTCAACCGAATCTATTGGCACGTGCCACTTTTTTATTTCATAAATTAAATTCTGAATCTTTTCGATATCTATAGTTTCATTTTCAAAAGCTTTCTTAATATCAACATTAAGAATAAACTCTGCAGCGGAATAAAATGCCTTTTTGATAGGCATTCCGATCTCCAACAAAAAACCCATTAAAATCTTGTTATTTTCGTACATTCTGCGATATGTATCTTCAAAATCCTGTAATGTCTGGCTGATAAGAAAATTAAGAATGTTACGCTGTTGATCCCTAAATAAATTTATGAGAGAATAACTGTGCATCCCGAAATGTGTATCCATAAGCCTTATAATATCAGCGAAATCACCTTTTTCAAAGGTTTTAATAATTTCGTCTTTCATTGAATTATAGGCATCTGGTCCAATAAAATTACGCACACCCCCATTTATGGCATGACCGCCAAAATGTAAAACACAAAAGCTAATCAATTCAGATTCACCTGTTATGTTCGAAGATACAGAAACCCTTCCTATCGCAAGTTCAGTATTGCCAGCCTCTATCTTTTGATAATCTTCTCTTTTTATTGAGTAACTGTATATATTTGTTTCATCAACATATTCTTCAAAAAGAGAACTTACTGCATAATGTGCTGCTACCTTTTTAAGATCAATCATCGCAGGCTTAACAAATCTTTCAAATATTGTAGCTCCATTTTCATAATCAGGGATATTGCTTTTTGCCATCGCCAGTCTCATTTTAAAAGTATCCTCGAGACCGTCCTTGAACAGCTCGTCTGATAACTGGATAGCTCTTGCTGCGTACTGCATAACCTGAACTGTTTCAATACCCGAAAGTTCATCAAAGAACCATCCGCAACTTGTATACATTAACATTGCATGTCTCTGCATCTCGAGTAACTTTAGAGCGTTAATCCTCTCATCATTTGAAAGATTTCTTATAGCATGTTCTATGAAAAATCTTTTTATAGAAATTTCAGAACGATCTAAAATGACAGAAATATAGTCATCTCTCGCTTTCCAAGGATCTTTGAAATACTGGGTAGCAAGGTTTTCGAAGATAAAAGATAGGCGTTCCCTCAGCCAATCAAACGCTTCTCGTAGAGGTCTCCTCCATGACTGATTCCACCCAGGATGACCTCCTGAATTACAACCGCAGTCACTCCGCCATCGTTCTATTCCATGGATACAACTCCATGAAGAATTCTCGAAAATCTGTACTTCATGTGTTGGCTGATATTTTTCGAGATATTCACCATAGTTTGTGAGTCTTGCCATTCCATTCTTTTCTATATAATTAAGAGCATATGCAAGTGCCATATCACCAAATTTTTGATGATGACCATAAGTCTCCCCATCGGTTGCAACACTAAGAATCTGTGGCCAATCTCGTGAATCAGAAAAACCTGAAAGGAGTCGATGTGCAAAATCTTCTCCACTTTTAAGAAGATTTTCAAATGCTACAGACTGTGAAATCGGACCGTCATAGAAAAAAATACATATATCTCGTCCAGAGGGCAGTCTGCATAAGTAAGGCATAGTTGGATCTATCCCCGAATTGCTGACATCCCTCCATCTCCCTGTTCCTGTCTTCCTTACAAGGGATGCCTGTCGCGGGGCAAGAATTGTAAATTTAATCCCCAACTCGGATAAGATTTCGAGTGTTTCGATGTCTACAGCAGTCTCTGGTAACCACATCCCTTCGGGAAAACGTTTAAATCTATATTCAAAATCTTTTATACCCCATATTACCTGTGTTCTCTTATCTCTTGAATCGGCTAAAGGCATAATAATGTGGTTATAAGCTTGTGCAATCGCATTGCCATGTCCTGAACGCCATTCTAAACTCTGTCTGTCTGCTTCGAGAATCGCTTCATAAATTTCAGATTTATTATTCTGCATCCATGAAAGAAGAGTTGGTCCAAAATTGAAGCTTATTCTTGAATAATTGCTGACAATATCAAGTATCTTACCTTCGTAATCTAAATTTCTGGCAGCGGAGTTAGGGGCATAACACTCGGCATTGATCCTTTCATTCCAATCATGGTAAGGATATGCTGAATCCTGAATTTCTATTGCCTCGAGCCATGGATTTTCTCTCGGAGGCTGATAAAAATGTCCATGTATGCATATATATCTTTCCATTATTAAATTAATTTCAAATATACTGCTGCACTCTGAGCCCTTATAGTTATTTCAGAATGTTTGATAATTCTTTCGGGAAGTATTGTACCCGGACCATTCCAGATGCTATCGGAAGAATCTAAAATCTTTTCCCATATTCCTTCAGGCAAATGAAATTTAATTTTTCTATCATACTTTTCAAAATTTAGCATCATGAATATATGACTTTCTTCCTTCCACCTGCTGATCAGTAGAAGTTTATCCTCTCCGAATCCATAAACATCGAGCGATTCACGATCAAGATTTGAAAGGGCAGGAATCTCTTTTCTTAACCTTATTAGCGATTTATAAAAGTTAAGCAACACATTGTGTTTGCCTTTATTTCTTTTTTCCCAATTTATTTTAGAGTTCATAAAAGTCTCCACACTTTGAGGATCAGGAGGCTCGCCCTTCCATTCGAAGGCTTTAAATTCTTCCTTTCGTCCTCTTCTCACAGCCTCTATTAGATCCTTGTCTGAATGGCTTACAAAATATAAAAAAGGGACATCTTCTCCATATTCTTCACCCATAAAAAGAAGCGGTATATAGGGGGAAAGGAGAACTGTAGCAGCGATAAGCTTCAACGATTCAAATGAAACGAGATTCGACAATCTTTCTCCGAACATTCTATTTCCTATCTGATCATGATTTTGTGAAAAAACAATGAACTGGGAAGACGGTCTTTCCTTTGATGAATTGCCGTGATTTCTTTTCCTGTATTCAGAATATTGTCCTGAATAAACAAACCCCTCTTTAAAGGATTTTTTTAAATGGTCTATGCTTCCGAAATCAATGTAATATCCATTCCTTTCACCTGTAACAAGGGTATGCAGGGCATGATGAAAATCATCACACCATTGAGCATCAAAACCAAACCCTCCGACTTCCTTAGGTTTAATGACCTTCGAATCGTTTAAATCGCTTTCCGCAATTAGATAATATATTCTCCCCTCGTAAGACGAGAACTCTTTTACTTTTTCTGCAAGTTCCTGTAAAAATGGTTTGGCGCTCGAATCTGAGATGCCATGAATAGCATCGATCCTCAACCCATCTACATGATAATTTCTAAACCAATGTAATGCATTTTCTATGAAAAAATTCCTCACCTCGTTACTATAAGCTCCGTCAAAATTAATCGCCATACCCCACGGTGTTTTGTACCTATCAGTAAAATATGGTCCGAAATCCCACAAGTAATTGCCTTCGGGACCAAGATGATTATAAACGACATCGAGAATAACGGCCATCCCCATCTTGTGACATTCATTAACAAGCCTTTTTAGACCATCGGGTCCTCCATATGAATTTTGCACCGCAAAAGGATATGTACCATCATATCCCCAGTTTCTATTACCTGGGAACTGTGCCACAGGCATTATCTCAATGACATTAATACCTGTATCCTTTATGTCAGGTAAGCGCGTTATAACGGCATCGAATGTACCTTCAGGCGTAAATGTGCCCACATGTAATTCATATATTATCATTTTAGAAAGAGGTATCCCCCTCCATCTTTCATCCTCCCACTTAAAGGATTTATGATCAACCACCTGTGAAGGACCATCCACACCCTGGGGTTGATAATTCGATGCAGGATCAGGCCTTTCGATCTGCTTATTCAAAAGGTAAAAATATAAAGTATCAGGTATAATTCCCTCTACCATTTTCTTCCAATAACCTTTGCTCTCTTTCTCCATCTGAATAATACACTTTTCAGGAGAAACTATTTTTATTTGAACACTATTTGCAAACGGAGCCCAAACAACGAATTCACATTCCCTTTCTTTCCTATAGATTGCACCAACTTTCATTATTTATTGACTCTCTTTTTTAAAGAAAAGAATACCCAATGGAGGCAAAGTCAAAGAAAGTGAATAATATCTCCCATGTGAAGGAATCGGAGACGCTTCTACACCACCTCCGTTACCGTGTCCGCTTCCAAAATATATTGTTGCATCACTATTGAGTAACTCTCTCCAAAACCCGCCTTTGGGGACTCCAATTCTGTAATTATAACGTGGTACAGGTGTAAAATTGCATACAACAAGAATAATATCATCTCTACTTTTCGCTTTTCGTATAAAAGATATAATACTTTTTTCCCAGTCAGAAAAATCAATCCATTCGAAACCTTCATTGCTGAAATCCAGCTCGTAAAGTGCTGACTCGTTCTTATATAAATGATTGAGATCCCTGACCCATCTCTGCACCCCCTGATGAAAAGGATATTGTAGAACATGCCATTCAAGACTTTCATCGTGATTCCACTCTTTCCATTGAGCCAATTCCCCACCCATGAAAAGAAGTTTTTTTCCGGGATGTCCATACATATATCCAAAAAGAAGTCTCAGGTTCGCATATCTTTGCCATTCATCAACACCTGCCATCTTTCCATAAAGCGACCCTTTCCCATGCACCACTTCATCATGAGAAAGGGGCAATACGAAGTTTTCAAAAAATGCATACCATATGCTGAAAGTAAGCTGATTGTGATGATATTTTCTAAAAATAGGATCTACCGAGAAATAATCCAGTGTATCATGCATCCAACCCATATTCCACTTCATACCAAAACCAAGACCTCCTACATATGTAGGTCTTGAAACCATCGGCCAGGCGGTCGATTCCTCAGCAATTGTCTGCACATCTGAAAAGTTGCTATAAACCATTTCATTAAATCTTTTTAGAAAGGCTATTGCTTCTATGTTTTCCCTTCCTCCGAATTCATTCGGTATCCATTCGCCATCTCTTCTTGCATAATCAAGATATAACATTGATGCAACAGCATCAACTCTTAAACCATCTATATGATATTTTTCAAGCCAGAAGAGAGCACTGCTTATCAGAAAATTTCTTACCTCATATCTTCCGTAGTTGAATATATAACTATTCCAATCAGGATGAAATCCTTTTCTCGGATCAGCATGTTCATAAAGATGTGTGCCATCAAAGTAAACAAGACCGTGTTCATCACTCGGAAAATGAGAAGGAACCCAATCGAGAATGACGCCAATTTCATTTTGATGCAAATAATCTACAAGATACATAAAATCTTGTGGTGTCCCATATCTGCTGGTAGGAGCAAAATATCCAACCGTCTGATACCCCCATGAACCATAAAAAGGATGTTCCATTACTGGCAAAAATTCAACATGGGTAAATCCCATCTCTTTTACATAATGTGCAAGGTAATGAGCCATCTCTCTATATGTCAGATACCTATTATTCTCTTCAGGTACGCGCCTCCATGAACCTAAATGTACTTCATAAATGGATATCGGAGAATTGAGGGAATTTTTTAAATATCTTTTTCTCATCCACTCGCTATCGCCCCATTCGTAATCAATGTTCCAGACAATTGAAGCCGTTTCCGGTGGAACCTGCCAATACAAAGAAAAGGGATCCCCTTTATCGACCTTATAATTATGGTATCTTGAAATAATATGATACTTATAGGTATCGCCATGGCCCACATCGGGAATAAATCCCTCCCATATCCCTGATCCATCCTCCCTAACTTTTAATGGATGTGAGTTTTTATTCCACTTATTAAAATCCCCCATAACAAATACCCTTTCTGCATTTGGTGCCCAGACCGAAAATAAAGTGCCCTTCTTTCCATCAAATGTTAATGGGTGTGATCCCAGCTTTTCATAAAGCTTAAAATGATTTCCTTCCTTAAAAAGGTATATATCATGTTCAGTAAGAAGACTTATATCATAAATAATATTTCCCTTTTTTTCTTTTTTCTTTCCCGTCATTTTATTCCTCCATCAAATATCTAATACCTTTTAAGGGTATAATTAACCAATCTGGTCTATTGTTTAATTCATATCCCAACTCATACACTGCCTTCTCTAAAATAAAAATTTTTAAAAGCATTTCAATGTCATCACTGCTGTCAGGCATAAAAGATGAGTCTTTGGTTACTTCGAGGTAAGAGTTTATAAATGCACCGCCTACATATGTATACCATAGATTAAGCCATGGCTCTAAGGATGCGATATCGTCAGTTTTGAATAAAAAATGTTTAAATAGCGAAAAATAGGCCGCATAGTGAAAAGACCTTACCATACCTGCAACATCTATAAAGGGTGATCGCTTAAGCCTTCTCTCGCTTAGAGACCTAGCAGGTTCTCCTTCAAAATCAATTATTACAAAATCATTGCCCATGTAAAGAACCTGTCCCAGATGGTAATCTCCATGAATTCTTATCTTCATTGATGAAATCTTTTTTTTCAAAATTGTCTTAAATCGATCCATAATTGCCTTTTCGTAATTAAGTATCTCCTCAGCAAGCTCTTTAATATTGTCAGAAAACCATTTGATATTTTTTTTCATCTGTTCGAAGACCTTTTTCGTAAGACTCTGCATTGACTGATATATTGATCTTTGATACAGAATGGAAAAGGGCTCAGGAGAAAAAGAAGGGTCTTCATGATCGGAAGACAGAGCAATATGAAGCTCCGCAGTTCTTTTCCCGAGAAGCATTATCATCTCGAGAAAGTCCACACCAATCATTTCCTTGAGAATTTCAGGCATCTTTTGGAGATCTATCTTTAAAAGTGAGGACGGTATTTTAGGGAATACAGAAATCTCGCTTTTCTTCGATAATACACGTTCAAAATATCTCTCTACAGAATCTATTGTATACGTCCATGCATCTCCCTGATTGGGGACAAATCCTTGAAGTAAACCAATTACTATAGGCTCTGTGCCTTGTTTTCTATATTCGATTGCCCCAGCAAACTGGGGAACATTCGGGAAATATGCCTTTTCAGTAAGAAACTTTCCAATCTCAAGATCAGGATTAATTCCCTCGTCAAGACGTCTAAAAAGTTTAAAAAAGAATTTATTACCATAAAGAATGGAAGTATTACTCTGTTCAGCTTTAAGAACCTGGGACTTGTCAGGAATTGACTCGGTACCCCTTATCCTTCTATAAAAACGACCTGTATAGGAAGCGAGATAACCACTTTTACCTTTTGAAATCTGTCCCCCATCTATAAGCCTCAAAAGATTGTTGTGGAAATCCTCATTATATGCACCATCATAAATAATCCCTTCTCCTTCTTTGCTTTTTAGACAAGAAATGATTATGTATGGCTTCTCTTCTATAATCTTTTTTGCCTGATCACCCGTTATGTGAGAAACGGGTAAGAGGTAAATATCTGGTAATCCTTCATTGTACAAAACTTTTACAAATACAAGATGAGTAGCCTCCGAGTCTTTACTAATCTTAATATCTTCAATTATCTTCATACCCCTGATCTTGCGAGCTTTACTGCCGAACCATCTGCAACCAGTTATATAATTTGGGAATATATCTTCTTCCAGTCTCTCTTTAGTTTTTCCATAAAATATATTTTCCCAACTACCGCTAATATTTATTGCGGGTATAGGACTGAAGAGATCTCCAACTCTTATAATTTCTTCCTCCTTCTTAAGAGAAAACCAGAAATAATCATAAAAACCGAGGGTGAGCACGTAGGGTGAATCTTTTATAATCGGAAATTTGTTTCTACTGAAAACTTCTTCGGGCGTATAGCCTGAAAACCTAGATAAATCGAGTTCTACTACCTGAGAATATCGAGAAAGATTAACCACTACAAGTATCGTCTCATCTTCGTATTGGCGCACAAAAGCAAGTACCTTAGGATTTTCTGGGAACAAGAATTCAATATTTCCCCTTCCAAATGTTTTAAATCTTTTTCTCATAGATATGATCCGCTTCATCCACCACAAAAGTGATGACTGATTTCTTTCCTGGTTTTCAACATTTATAGCTTCATAATGATATTCAGGATCAATAATTACAGGTAGATAAAGTTTTTGAGGATTTGCCCTTGAAAAACCCGCATTTCTGTCAGCACTCCATTGCATTGGGGTCCTAACACCATTCCTGTCGCCTAGGTAATAATTGTCTCCCATACCAATTTCGTCGCCATAATAAATTACAGGAGTTCCCGGGAGTGAAAACAGGAGAAAATTCATCAATTCTATTTTTCTTAAATGGTTTCCAAGCAGAGGTGCAAGACGTCTGCGTATCCCAAGATTTATCCTTGCTGAAGGGTCCTTTGCATAAACCTTATACATATAATCTCTTTCCTCATCTGTCACCATTTCAAGTGTCAGCTCATCATGATTTCGCAGAAAAAGCGCCCATTGACAAATATCAGGGATAGATGGAGTTTGTTCAAATATATCTATTATTGGAAATCTGTCTTCCATCCATAAAGCCATGAATATCCTTGGCATCAAAGGAAAATGGAAAGCCATATGACAGATATCGCCATTGCCAAAATAGTTAACAGCATCCTCAGGCCACTGGTTGGCTTCCGCCAGGAGCATTCTATTTTTATACCTATTGTCGATATAAGATCTGAGTTTCTTCAAAAATTCATATGTCTCAGGAAGATTTTCGCAATTCGTATTTTCTCTCTCGAAAAGATAGGGAACTGCATCAAGCCTCATTCCATCTACACCCATAGAAAACCAGAAATCTATTACTCGGAAGATAGCCTTCTGGACATGAGGATTTTCATAGTTCAAATCTGGCTGGTGAGAATAAAAACGATGCCAGTAATAGGCTTTTGCAACAGGATCCCATGCCCAATTTGATGTCTCAAAATCTTTAAATATTATACGAGCATCTTTGTACTTTTCTGGTGTATCACTCCATACATAAAAATTACGCCACATCGAACCTTCTTTAGACCTTCTCGATTTTTGAAACCATTTATGCTGATCAGAGGTATGATTTAAAACAAGCTCTGTTATAACCCGAATTCCCCTTTTATGAGCTTCACGTAAAAACTCTTTAAAGTCTTTAAGAGTTCCGTATTGTGGATGAACATCAAAATAGTCCGCGATATCATATCCGTCATCTTTAAGCGGGGAAGGATAGAAAGGCAATAACCATATAGCTGTTATCCCAAGTCCTTCGAGATAATCAAGTTTTTTTGTAAGGCCTTTTAAATCACCAATTCCATCGGCATTATCATCATAAAATGCCTTTATATGCAATTCATATATTATTGCGTCCTTATACCAGAGAGGTGAATCTTCTGAATAAAATTCCTTATATGGCATAATTCTTTTTACATAAAATAGTCAAAATCCGTTTCTCTTCTTAATGTTTTTCTGATCTGGAATATATAGACAGGGGAAATATAGGGATTTATCTCAACATAATTTCTTCCCCCTTGCCAGATATATTTATCATCCCCGAGCAAATCGTGAACAAGATAAGGTTGGCGGGGTTCTATACCCAATTTACTGCTAGGAATATAAACCCATCCTGAATGAGTATGATATGGATCAAGATTAACCACAACCAGAATAATATTCGAACAATCCTCCGTAATTTTTATATAAGAAACAATGTTATCATTATTAACATTACAAAATTCAACATTGAATGTATCTTGTAAAGCAGGATTTTCTTTCCTTATTTTATTAACACGTGCTATAAAATCTTTTAGGTTTCCCTCCTTATCCCAATCCCACTCTTTTAATTCGTATTTCTCAGAGTTCAAATATTCTTCCTTCCCCGACAGAGCTTCACTTAATGTCAATTCAAAAGCAGGACCATAAATGCCATAATTGGATGAAAGTGTTGCAGCCAGTACAAGCCTTATCATAAAAGCATTCCTTCCACCGTATTGTAAAAGCTCGGGAAGGATATCCGGCGTATTGGGCCAAAAATTTGGTCTGAAATATTCTCTAACATCCGTTTTTGTAAGTACATTCAAATAGTCTATAATTTCCCATTTGGTATTCCTCCACGCAAAATATGTATAGGATTGTGTAAAACCAATCTTCGCAAGGCGGTACATTACCTTTGGCCTGGTAAATGCCTCCGATAGAAAGATAACATCGGGATAATCTCTCTTTATATCAGCTATTAGCCATTGCCAGAATAGGAAAGGCTTCGTATGGGGATTATCAACCCTAAAAATCTTTATCCCCTTTTCAATCCAAAAAAGAACAACACTTTTGAGTTCTTCCCATAAATCTTTCCACCTTTCTGACTCAAAATTAAAAGGAAGAATATCCTCATATTTCTTGGGCGGATTTTCTGCAAATTGAACAGTACCATCAGGTCTCCATTTAAACCATTCAGGATGTTCTTTTAAGTAGGGATGGTCAAAAGAACACTGAAATGCAAGATCCATGGCTACTTCTATTCCATAATCTTTTGCCCTGTTTATTAAATCTTTGAAATCATCAATTGTCCCAAGGGCTGGATGAATTGACCTATGCCCTCCCTCTTCGGAACCTATTGCCCACGGACTTCCGACATCATCTAACTTGCAATTAGGAACATTATTTTTACCTTTACGGTTTGTCTTGCCTATAGGATGGATAGGGGGCAAATAAAGTACATCGAATCCCATTCTCGATATCTCAGGGAGAATTTTTTCACAATCCTTAAAGGTACCATGCTTTTTTGAACGATAAGGGCAGGAACGAGGAAAAACTTCATACCATGTACTGAATCTTGCTTTATATCTATCTACAACTACACTTAGGTCTCTATCGTATTTCTTTGCAAATGTTCTATCAGCATATTTATCCATAAGTTCTGTTAATTCTTTATTATTTATAATCGAAATAATCCTTTCTTTATCCGTTTCACTTCGTAAAATCTTTGCTATCTCCAAGAGCCTTTCACTCTCATTGTTTGAGGCTCTGATTGAAGCTTCTTTTATGTATTGTTCACCTATAAGGATATCAACAAAAATATCTTGATTGGCATTAATCTTTTTCTCCAGATCATTCTGCCATGTTCTAAAATGGTCAATCCAGCCAATTATTGAGTAATTATAAACACCAACCTCGTCAACAACAAACTCTCCTCTCCACCTATCATTTTCAATGAAAATCATAGGTTCTTCTATCCATTTTTTGTTACCTGGCTTTCTGTAAATAAGTCTTGCAGTAATACAATCGTGTCCACCTGCAAATATATCTGCTTCGACACAAACCTTTTCCCCAATAACCCGCTTGATCGGGAAAAAACCTGAATCAATTTCAGGAGCAACCGATTCAATAACAATCCTTATCCTTCCCTCTTTAACGTTCATATGGCGGTCATTAAAAGATATAATTTGCAGTTAAAATGAAGAAATTTTTCAAAAATTAATAAAAAACTTTCAATATTATAAAAAATTAGTGCTAAAATTTCAAATTTATCCTAAAATGCTTCATTTTTAGCTTAAAAAGTATTATTTATACCTTTTTATTAACCCGAAAAGCAGACATTACTCAACGGAGAGATTCGTGTTTCGTATCCGTAAAAATCATGTTTCTATACTAATAACGAATATTCAATATACTAAGAAATCGAAAAATAAATCTTTTCTCAACATCTACATTTTTAAAATCGTCTTTCAGGTTAAGGATAAATCCCTTAAAATTGTATAATACTTAAGTTATTATATTTCTGGACATAAATCTTGAAGATGAATCAATTTTTTGACAAAACATTAAAGAATGTTAAGAGAATTATTATCGGAGTTATAGGCTTTACTGTTCTTTTAATAGGTTTGGCCCTTATCGTCCTACCCGGCCCTGCGTTTATAGTCATACCTATAGGATTGGCGATTCTCGCCACTGAATTTGCATGGGCAAGAAGACTTTTAAAAAAAGTTAAACAGCAAGTTGAACAACGGAGAAACTCATTTAACCATAAATGATACAAAGATTATCGTTTCAGGTTTACAAGGTTATGTAAAAAACAGAGCCTTTTCTAAAGATCAATATTAAAACGCTTTGTTCGTTTTTTATTTGGGAAACAATTCTTTCGTAATCCCTTATATTATTCACAGGTTTTTTATCAATCTCTATGATTACATCATTTTTCATTAAGACATCTTCAGCAGGACTATCCTCCTCTACATCGGTCACTAAAACTCCACTAATACGTTTGGGGATATCAAGATTTTTCTTTATATCCGGCGTAAGATTCTGAACATAAACACCCTTAAACTTATTTTCAAAGCTCTTTGATATCCTGAGAGTTTCTTCCTGTGGTAATTCTGTAATTTTAACCTTAAATGTCTTTAATTCCCCATTACGAACAATTTTTATACTTACCTCCGTATTGGGAAAGGTGTTTGCCACCATATTCCTTAGACTTGTAACATCTTTAACTTTATTCCCATTGTATTCAACAATTACATCTCCTCTTTCTATACCTGCCTTTGCAGCAGGGCTATCTTCAATAACATCTGAAATCAAAGCACCTTCCGAATCCTTAAGGTCGAATTGCTTTGCAAGTTCGGAGGTTAGGGGTTGAATATAAACACCTAACCAACCTCTCACAACCTTTCCTTTCTCGATTAAACTTTCCATTACAACTTTTGCCATGTTACTCGGTATAGCAAATCCAATCCCCTGATAACCTCCTGAAGTACTGAATATAGCCGTATTAATTCCTACGAGTTCTCCTTTTATGTTTACAAGTGCACCACCTGAATTACCAGGATTAATAGCAGCATCGGTCTGTATGAAATCCTCATAATCAGCTATACCGACATTCGCTCTTCCTTTAGCACTTACTATTCCCATCGTAACAGTATGACTCAAACCGAATGGGTTCCCTATAGCTAATACCGTCTCGCCAACCTTCAATTCATCCGAATTACCAATTTTTATGGCTGGCAAGTCATTTGAATCTATTTTAATAACAGCAAGATCCGTTTTTGGATCGGTTCCGACAACCTTCCCCTTAAATTCTCTTTGATCTGAAAGTTTGACCTTTATCTCATCAGCATCTTTTATCACATGATTGTTGGTTAAGATATATCCATTTTTGTCAACAATGACCCCTGAGCCTAAACCTGATTGTTTAAATTCTCTTGGTCTTTCAAAAAACCTGAATTCATCCCCAAAAAATCTTTTAAAAAAGGGTTCATCAAAAAATGGAAATGGAATACCCTGAGTTCTTAAGGTCTTTGTTGATGATATATTAACAACAGAAGGTTTTACCATAGCGGCTATTTCCGCAACAGCGTTGTTAGCCTTCAAAAGTAGATCGATAGACTCTTTAGAAATAGTAGCTTTTTCTGAATAAGCTGAGCCTGATATATAAAACCCGAAAAGTATCCCCAAAAGTATACTTAATGTAAAAAACGAAACTATTCTTCTACTTAATTTCATATAGCCTCCTTTTTAACTTTTTTAATTTTGTGTATCTCAGATGTATTAACTTGACTGTATTTTTAGGATCAATACAGCCTCGTTTTTTATTTACATTTTAAAATAATAATTTAAAAATTATGAAGAAGTAGTGAAGATAAAATGAAAAGAGTATGAATTACTTTTTTCAATTATAATTAATCAGGTATCAGTCTTATACCTGAACTTTTATCAAAGACAATAATGTTATTTCCAGGTATTTCTATAAAGGCCTCTTTACCCTCTCTCAGAGGGGTTTCAAATTTGACACTGCATTTTTTCTGTTTTCTGTATCATTACATTCTATACCAATTTATATCAATCCAATTGAATGAACCGGCGGGTTCGATATATGACACGATAACCTTTTCATATACTTCCGTTTTGAGTAATCTATGCATTTTTAGGGTTAATTCCATCTGAATATAATGGCTCCAAATCTGAACCTGCTCTCTATTGCAAGAGAGAAGATAGCAGGAAAGAAGTTTCTGATACCGAAGAAAAGATTATCTTTTCTCTTCTCTTGAATGTTCATTACAATTCAAGAATATTCTTTCCTTCATTTTCTAAAAAGTACCATATAGATAAATAATCCCTTATCTGTCTTGTGATAAGAAAATTCTTTCTAACAAATTCTCTTCCTCTTTCTCCCATCCTTTTTGACATCTCTGGATGATTCAACAATTGTCTTATCCTGAACGCAGCACCTTCAACAGAATGGACGAGAAAACCCGTAACCCCATGTATGATCTGGAGAGGGATTCCTCCAACAGCCCCCCCTATTACTGGTTTACACTTCCACATTGCTTCAGAGACAGTAAGTCCAAATCCCTCCTTAATGGATTTTTGAAGAACCAAAGTTGCAGATCTTTGAAGTGCATTAATATCCTTATCGCTGAAAGGTGGTAATAATAGAATGAATATATCAGGGTCATTCCCTGCATATTCTTTTACCTCATTTAAAACTAATTCTCCTTCAGGATCATCAGTTGCAGGGCTACCTGCAAGGATAAGAATACAATCATTGTATTTCTTTACCATTCTATAAGCTTTAATCACACCGATAGGATCTTTAAACCTATCAAATCTCGATACCTGAAGAATAATTGGTTTATCTCTTGGAATCTGAAATTTATTTAATGTCTCTTCTATTTCATCTTCTGATAACTCTCGATTTTTTTCACTTATTGGATCTATTGAAGGCGGAACTATAAATTCTTTTATATCTAATAATCTTGCAAATTTTGAGACAGAAAAGATCGCAGCAGTGTATTTCTTACAGTATTTACATAGATAATCAATAACATTTTCCTGAGGCTTTGATAAGTCAATATGACATCTCCAAATCCACAAACCATCTTTTTTAAAATCAATAAGTGCAACCGGTTGAGGGTCATGTATAAGTATTGCATCAGCTTTTAAATCTATCTTCTCTGCATTTTTTTTATTCACTTCGAAGTGATAATTCCACATCTCTTCGGTAATATCTTCTGGTCCACCTTGTAAGGCATTATGAACTTTTTTTGTTATTTCAAAAAATTTTGGGTCACCTTCTATGACTTCCCATCTCGCATCAATTCCAAGCTCATTCAGAATGGGTATCATCCTCTGAAGTATCTCTGCTACACCACCGCCTTCACGCGTTGAATTTATGTGAAGAAACGATTTACCGTTCAATTTTGCACCAAGCATCTGTAAGAGTAGAAGGTCGCTTTTGGGTGATATACCTAAATATTGGTTAAACACCTATCTATAATCTCCATGTCTTTTCGTACTTCTTCCTCAACAGCTTCGAGAAGATGCCCCCTGATTTCCTCTATATTATGCATAAAAGGATCTATACCCCTTATTTTGTTTGCTAATTCTTTTTTTTCGAACGCATCCTCAATCCATCTCGAAAAGTCATCAATCCCACCGCCAAGTCTCATTCTTGCCTCATAAAAGTGGTAATATATACAACCTGTATCAATAAACTTTATTGCAGCAAGAAACTCGGCAAGATTTTTGGCTCTTATACCTACAGGAAAAACAATTGTTATCGTTTCATTAAAAAAGAACTCATCACCCGAAGCTGCCATTCTGGGTTCAGGAAAATTTTTAAGATATTCATCTATTACAAGTATTATCTTTTCCCTTAAATCCTTAATATCTTTAAATTCATAGGGATCTATATTCGAAAGATGTTCAGCAAGTGCCCTTTCTTCAAGGCTTTCACCAGCCCAGTGAGCAAAATCGTTTGTATATTCGAGAATATGACCCTTTAAAAAATACTGGTAGGTATGATGAAAGATACTTTCATCACTGATGGTTGCAATCATATTTCTTAATTCATGCAGATCTTTGGCTTTTTTGCCTGTTGATACCAAAATGCTTACACATTGTCTGAATTCAAAAGGTTCTATTTTTTCTGCCACTCTTTTTCCTCTCTCAAGTAAACTGTTCTATGTGGAAATGGTATTTCGATACCTTCCTCTTTAAATCTTTTAAAAATCCTTTTCCTAAGTTCATGCTGGGCAAGATATTGGTCAACAAATTCCTGAACCTGACATATTAATGTAAAATCGAGTGAACTGTCACTAAATCCAGGAATAAAGCGAACAAAAGGTTCAGGCTCTCCGAGTAAACCCGGTATCTGCCCCACTGCTTTCTTAGCCTCTTCAACCAGTATTTTTTCGACCTTTTCAGGATCAGAGGAATAACTGACACCAATGGGAATCAATAGTGACATCCTTTTCTCAGGCAAATAATAATTTGTAACGACACTTTGTGAAAGTTTACTGTTAGGGATCACTACGATATTATTTGCTAGCATCCTTATTCGAGTAGTTCGCCATGTTATGTCTTCAACATAACCTTCCTGTCCTGTCTCGAGCTTTACAAAATCTCCAACCCTTATAGACTTTTCTACGAGTATATGAATTCCTGCAAACAGATTAGCTAATGTATCCTGGAGGGCGAGAGCTACTGCAAGTGCACCTACCCCGAGCGCTGTAATTAAAGGTGTAATAGAAACACCAAGAATGCTCAATATTATCAAAAATCCTATAACCAGTATCGTCCCTTTCAATATTGCATAAGCAAGACCTGTTGTAGGGATGGGCAATTCGGATTTCTGGATATAATTTCTAAATATCTTTCCAACAAGGTTTGCTGTTGCGATACTAATTGAAAAAACGACTATTACATGGATTGTTTTGCTTATATAAAAAATGTATTTATGAGGAATATCTGATATTGCTATGCCTATATAGAGCCCTATTGCAATACACCAATATATTGAGGGGGTTTTAATTGCTTTTATTATTATATCGTCTACATTTGTATTTGTTCTTTCTGCCCATCTGTGCAACAATCTGAAAGTTATTCCCCTGACAACAAATAATGTAAAAAATGATATGAGTGCAATTAAAGAGGGGATAAATAATCTCTTTAAGTCAATATTCATTTATCCTCCACAAGATTGGCTATTTAGATTAATTTTTTACTTTTTCATATTTTACAAAAGTAAAAACGCTTGGATTAATTGAGGCGAGAGTGTAATCCATATCATTTTTAAATTTCGTGAATTCTGCAATTAATTTTTTTGGTATCTTACCTCCTCTTGGTAGTTTTAGAGTAATGGGATTTACAAATTTATTATTAATCTTGATCCTATAATCAAGATGTGGGCCAGTGGCAAGACCAGTCGAGCCCACGTAACCAATAATTTGACCTTGCCTCACCTTTACACCTTTTCTTATATCCTTTTTTATCTTTGATAGATGTCCATAATATGTCTTATATCCATTAGGATGTTTTATGATAACCATATTTCCATTTCCCCCCTTATATCCTGCAAAAAAAACGGTACCATCACCAACCGTCGAAACAGGTGTACCCGCAGGAGCGGCATAGTCTACGCCAAGATGGGGCCTATAAATTTTTAGAACAGGGTGGAATCTTTTTTTCGAATAACCTGAACTTATTCTCCTAAAACTCAGGGGAGCTTTTAAAAAAGCCCTCTTCAAAGATTTCCCTTCAGCATCGTAATAATCAACCTTACCATTAACTTCATATCTGTAAGCACGATGAATCTCACCATTGTTTACAAATTCTGCAGAGAGGATCTCCCCATATTTTTTGAATTTCCCATTAAGATACAGGCCTTCGACAACTACCTTAAATAGATCATCATTTCTAATATCGGTCGTGAAGTCTATATCCCATGCAAAAATATCCGACAACTGGAATGCCAGAATTATATTTTCCTTTTCTTCACCCACTGATTGGATAAGGCTATCTTTTATGATCCCTCCTAAGTATAATATTCTTTTTTCATATTCTATTTCCTTTTTCTCTACACAAAAACCGTCTTCAACACGGGTAATGTTCAAAATATTATCATCATCTATCCAGTATACAAATTTATTTATCCGGGAATCGTCATCTATCAATATTTTATAAGGTCTGCCGGGATTGAGGTATCGCAACTTATGAACATCTGCTGAAGCCTCTTTTAATTTTATAAATTCTTTAAGATCAAGACTATATTTTCTAAATATATCATACAATGTTTCACCCTGTTTTATAGTACCACATATTTCCTTGTAACATTCTTGTGACTGACCGACAACCTCTCCTGAGTTACTCACGTTACGTTTGGTCCTGGCTTTTTCGTTTTTTATACTAAACGTAAAAATCATTATAAATATGAACAAAAAAACAAATCCTATAACAACTCTTTTCATCCCGCCTCCTTTTTAAATTTAGCTCATATTCTTTCTAAGATCAGGTTATAGAAACTTATTATGAATGTTTCTTAAAGATAAATATCTTTATAGATTTCTATAACCTTATTTCAGTTTACCCCTTTCTTATGAGTTTGCTTGTTTCATGCCATAGTAGGTCAATTTTATTGATTGCCGCAGGCAAGTCTATGTCTATTTCTGATTTTGTCTTTTTTACTACGGATTGCATCTCTTCTATAATCTTCTTCTTATTGCTATCAGAGGTAGAGCTTTTGATTTTGCCAAAAGCCTCTGATATTAAATCGAGCTCTGCCTTTACTATCCCAACATTTCTATTTTGTAAATCATCTCTTACCTTTAAAATATGCGTTCTGATATTTGCCATTTCTGCCTTAAAAATAATATCCTGCATAGAACTCATTAACTCTTTTTTTGTATTTTCAATCTCTTGAGATTGTTTTTTGATAGCTTCATCAAGTAAGCTACTCTGCTTTTTAAAAGTTTCTTCCGTGAGGGTCACATTTTTATTAAATGATTCCTCCAGACTGTTAACCTTGTGATAGATAGAATTTACCGTCTGTATTATTTTTTGAACATCGGCATTAGGTTGAAGGGGAGCTAATTTTGATTCTTCCTCAATTTTCTGTAATCTAATTTTTAAATCCTGTAAGTCGGCTTTAATTGTAGTGCTCTCCTTTTCTAAAAGGAAATTAACACCAAAATATCCTCCCACTCCTACTAACAGAAATAAAATAACTAAGATTAAGATTGTTTTTTGCATTGAACACCTCCATAATTTTATCCAAATTTAACAAACATGACAAACGATATACGATAAAATTTTCTTCTATTTGTTGTCATCTTCGACTGCCGCTCTTATCCTGCTTAAAATATCTGGAATCGCTGAGGTCACTCTATCCCAACTTGCAATAAGTGGAACACCCAGAGGGTCTTCCATAATTATGGCCGCAGCCTTTTTTATTGCATTTGTAAATGTCTCTACCGCAAGACTTTCTTCGTGTCTGTCAAAGATCAATCCGTTAATAGCAGCATCATCCTCATATCTTTTTAGCATATCCTGAGCAGTTCTAACATAAGTAGCGACAAGCGTTTTGAAAAATCCTTCCGAAAAGATTATACCCTCTGATGCAAGTGTTCTGAATAGAGTTTTACAAATATCGACACACATTTTGTGTAGTCCTTTGGAAGCATCATCTGGGGAAAGCTGCTGATGTTTGTGTTCATAATTCTCGGCAATATCTACCTGACACACCCTTCTTGTTGATGTATTTCTGTAAACCTCTGCAAGAACGCCTACTTCTAATCCCCAATCACCTGGTATCCTGTTAACTCTTGCAAGGGCTACGTCCATCGAAAACTCACCTGCTAAGGGATACCTGAAACTATCAAAAAATACAAGTATCGGCAAATAGCCAAGGATTTTTTGAAGTGATCTTATGAGTGGTGTAACAAGAAGTCTTGTTACTCTACCATGCATTTTATTTGTTATCCGGCTATAATATCCTTTACAAAATTCATAGCCGAGATTTGGATTGACTACAGGATAACATAATCTGGCTAACATGTCCCTGCTGTATGTGAGAATATCACAATCGTGTAATACTATTGCATGAAATTCTTGCCTCGATAAAATATAACCATATGCCATCCATGCAGACCTACCCTTCCCTGCATCACCAACCGGCAGGTCTGCATCTTTAATCGCCTTATAAATCTTTTTGAGTCTTGAGCCTGTATTCCATATTATATTTGTTCTTTGAGGAAGAACAGAAAAAAACTCCTTGGCTCTCTTAAATTCTTTTTCAGAAGCCGGCCCAAGGGTAACAACAACCTCTTTAATGTACTTGACCTCTTTTAGTTCTTCTATAATTCCCTTCAATGCTTCGCCTTCGAGTTCACTATATAAAGATGGTAAAACTAAAACCGCTGGTCTCTCCTTTGCATATAATTCTAATTCAAATTCTATCCTTTCAAGATCTCTTTTCCCTAATCTGTGTAAAGTTGCTATAACTCCTGTCTGGAAGAAATCTGCCATAAAAGCCTCCTTTTAAACAATTTCTAATGTCTAAAGTGAAAGATCTACACGAAATTAAACATTAAGGTTTTATTTTAAAGAAGTCTCACAAGACGTCTATACACTAATTCCTTGACTTCATAGCTTAAACATAAATATTTATAAATGCTCACAATTTATCATAATATCTATAGTGTTGGGAAGATAATGCAGGATCTAGGTTTCTGGATCCTAAACGACGTGATCTGGGTTAAAACAAACCC
>FWWM01005985.1_pt1 | contig 25943 bp, 21 predicted proteins | sample 2228351 | NCBI WGS metagenome assembly FWWM01 (sample SAMEA103939774, study PRJEB20133) | metagenome
AGCGCCCCCCAGGTCCCGTTCGACGCCAAGCGGGAGTTCGTCGAGCAGGCCCTGGCCGGTTTTCTGCCCGAGGTCCGGAACCTGGTCCTGCTGCTCACCCGCCGGCGCCGGCTCAGGCTTCTGCCCCGGATTTACGAGGGGTTCGGCCGATTGGCGAACGATTACCGGGGGGTCGTCGTTGCCGAGGTCACCAGCGCCGTGCCCCTCGAGGACGCCGACAAGGCCGTTATCATCCGGCAACTTTCTGAGCTTACCGGCAAGCGGGTTAGCCTGCGGACGCAGGTGGACCCATCCATTCTGGGCGGCATCATCGTCCGCATCGGCGACAAGCTCATTGACGGAAGCCTGCGGACGCGGCTTGAGCGGCTGCGGGAGACTTTAGCCCGGGGTTAAAACCGGTTAAAAGTGAGGTGAACTAGAGATGGCGATTCGGCCGGAAGAGATCTCCCAGATTATCAAGCAACAGATCGAGCGGTTCGGGGCGCCGGTAACGGCCGTTGACGTGGGGGTTGTTATCGAGGCCGGCGACGGCATCGCCCGGATCTACGGCCTGAGCGGGGCCCGGGCGATGGAGCTGCTCGAGTTCCCCCACGGGGTCTTCGGCCTGGCGATGAACCTGGAAGAGGACACCGTCGGGGCCGTTATCCTCGGCGACTACGAGCTCATCAAAGAAGGCGACCTGGTCCGGTCGACCGGGCGGGTCATCGAGGTGCCCGTCGGCGACGCCCTGATCGGCCGGGTCGTGAACCCCCTGGGCCAGCCGATTGACGGCAAGGGCCCCATCAACGCCACGAAGTTCCGGCCGGTCGAGCGAATTGCGCCCGGCGTCGTCTACCGCCAGCCGGTAAATACCCCGGTCCAGACCGGGATCAAGGCCATCGACAGCATGATCCCCATCGGCCGGGGCCAGCGGGAGCTCATTATCGGCGACCGGGGCACCGGCAAAAGCGCCATCGCCATCGACACCATCATCAACCAGAAGGGCAAGGACCTGCTCTGCATCTACGTGGCCATCGGCCAGAAGCAGTCGAAGATTGCGCAGGTGGTGGCAACCCTCGAACAGTACGGGGCGATGGACCATACCATCGTGGTGGTTGCCAGCGCCTCCGACCCGGCCCCCCTCCAGTACCTGGCCCCTTACGCCGGCTGCGCCATGGGCGAGGAGTTCATGGAGTCGGGCCGGGACGCCCTCATCGTCTACGACGACCTGACTAAGCACGCCTGGGCCTACCGGGAGATGTCCCTGCTGCTCCGGCGGCCGCCGGGCCGGGAAGCCTACCCCGGCGACGTGTTTTACCTGCACAGCCGCCTCCTCGAGCGGGCCGCCAAGCTGGCCCCGGAATACGGCGGTGGCTCCCTCACGGCTTTGCCGATTATCGAAACCCTCCTGGGCGACGTCTCGGCTTACATCCCGACGAACGTAATCTCCATTACGGACGGCCAGATCTACCTGGAGCCGGAGCTTTTCAACGCCGGCGTCCGGCCGGCCATTAACGTCGGCATCTCGGTCTCCCGGGTCGGGTCGGCGGCCCAGACCCGGGCGATGCGGAAGGTGGCCGGGCGGCTCAAGCTGGAGCTGGCCCAGTTCCGGGAGCTGGCCGCCTTCGCCCAGTTCGGGGCCTCGGAGCTGGATAAGGCCACCCGGGCCCAGCTCGAGCGGGGCATGCGGATCACCGAAATCCTCAAACAGCCGGAGTTCGAGCCGGTGCCCCTCGAGCACCAGGTGATGATTATCTACGCCGTGACCAACGGCTACCTGGACGACGTGCCGGTCAATAAGGTCAAGGAGTGGGAGGCGGCCTTCTTGAAGTGGGTCGACGAGACCCACCCGGAGGTCGGCCGCACCATCGCCGAAACCAAGGACCTTCCGGACGAGACCGTCGAACAGCTTAAGGCGGCCATCCTTGAGTTCAAGCAGACCCACACCTTTTAAGGCGTAGCCATGGCAACCCTGCGGGAGATCAGGCGTCGAATCCGGAGTGTCCAGGGGGTCGCCAAGATCACCAAGGCGATGGAGCTGGTGGCGGCCGCGAAGATGCGGCGGGCCCAGGAGCGGCTGCTAGCCAGCCGGCCGTACGCCGAGAAGATGCGGGAGGTCCTGGCCGACCTGGCCAGCCGCCGGCAGCCGGACGAGCCGCTACACCCCCTCATGGTTGTCCGCCCGGCGGTGAACCGGGTCGGCATCGTCCACATCACGGCCGACCGGGGGCTGTGCGGCGCCTTCAATGCCAACGTCAACCGCCGAACCTCCCAGTTTATCCTCGAGCAGCCGGTGCCGGTAAGCCTCGTTGTGGTTGGCCGGAAAGGCCGGGACTTTATGGTCCGGGCCGGGCAGCCGATCCGGGCCGAATTCACCCAGCTCGGGGACTACCCGAGCCTGGTGGACATCCGGCCCATCGCCCGGGTGGTCATGGACGACTACGTTTCGGGCTACGTCGACAAGGTTTTCCTGGTTTACAACCGGTTCGTGAGCACGATGGTCCAGCGGCCGGTAGTTGAGCAGCTCCTGCCCGTCGAGCCGCCCCCGGCCGACGCTTACCCCCGCCACCCGGAGTATATTTACGAGCCCGACCCGCAGACCGTGTTGCGGGAGCTTCTGCCCCGGTACGTGGAAATTGAGGTCTATCAGGCGATCCTGGAATCGATCGGCGGGGAGTATTCGGCCCGGATGGTGGCGATGCGCAACGCCACCGACAACGCCCTGGAGATGGTCAACAACCTGATCCTGGTCCGGAACAAGCTCCGGCAGGAGATCATAACCAAAGAGCTACTTGAAATCGTGGCCGGGGCCGCCGCCCTGGGCGGTTAGCCGGAACCTTTGAGGGGTGAACGGATATGACGCAGAAAGTCGAAGGCAGAATCCGCCAGATTATCGGCACCGTCCTTGACATCGAGTTTCCGCCGGGCCACCAGCCGGCCATCTTCAACGCCATCGAGATTCCGGTCCCGGAGGAAGACCGGGTGCTGGTCGCCGAGGTTGAACAGCACCTCGGGAATAACTGGGTGCGGTGCCTGGCCATGGGGAGCACCGACGGCCTGCGCCGGGACATGCCCGCCTATGACACCGGCGCGCCGATCACGGTGCCCGTGGGGCCGGAGACCCTTGGCCGGCTTTTCAACGTGCTTGGGGAGCCGATTGATAATGCCGGCCCGGTGAACGCCCAGAAGCGCTACCCCATCCACCGCCCGGCCCCACCGTTTGCCGAGCAGGAGACGACCCGCCAGATCCTCGAAACCGGAATCAAGGTCTTCGACCTGGTCGTGCCGTTCACCCGGGGCGGGAAGGTCGGGGCCCTGGGCGGGGCCGGCGTCGGCAAGACGGTGATCATCCAGGAGCTTATCCGCAACATCGCCGCCGAGCACGGTGGGATCTCGGTCTTCGCCGGGGTGGGCGAGCGGACCCGGGAGGGGAACGACCTGTGGCTCGAGATGCGCCACTCCGGGGTAATCAGCAAGACGGTTCTGGTCTTCGGCCAGATGAACGAGCCCCCCGGCGTCCGCCAGCGGGTCGCCCTCACCGGCCTGACCATGGCCGAATACTTCCGGGACGAGCAGGGGCAGGACGTGCTCCTGTTCATTGATAATATCTACCGGTACACCCTGGCGGGGATGGAGGTCTCGGCCCTTTTGGGCCGGATGCCGTCGGCGGTGGGCTACCAGCCGACCCTGGCCACCGAGATGGGTGAGCTTCAGGAGCGGATCACGTCGACCAAGCGGGGCTCGATCACATCGTTCCAGGCGATTTACGTGCCGGCCGACGACTTTGCCGACCCCGGCGTGGCCACGACCTTCGCCCACCTGGACGCCGTCATCATCCTGGACCGGGCCCTGACCGAACAGGGCCTCTACCCGGCGGTCGACCCCCTGGCCTCGACATCCCGGGCCCTTGACCCGCGGGTTGTCGGCCAGGAACACTACACGGTCGCCCGGGAGGTTCAGCGGGTGCTTCAGCGCTACCGGGAACTGCAGGACATCATCGCCATCCTCGGGATCGAAGAGCTGAGCGAAGAGGACAAGCTCATCGTCCACCGGGCCCGGCGGCTCCAGCGGTTCCTGACCCAGCCCTTCTTTGTGGCCGAGGTCTTTACCGGCACCCCGGGCCGGTACGTGCCGGTGCGGGAGACCGTCCGGGGCTTCAAAGAGATCCTGGAGGGCAAGTGGGACCACCTGCCCGAGGCGGCGTTCTACATGGTCGGAACCATCGAAGAGGCCGCCGAGAAGGGCGAGCGGCTCCTGGCGGCGGCCCGCTAAGGGGGCTGACCCGAGATGGCCGGCCTGGTCAGGTTTGAGATAATCACCGGCGAGCGGGTTGTTTACGCCGCCGACGTCGAGTCGGTCACCCTGCCGGGGATCGAGGGCGAGCTGACCGTGCTGCCGAAGCACGCGCCGCTCCTTACCATGCTCAAGCCCGGGGAGCTCATCGTCCGCCGGGGCGGCGAGGAGGTGAGCATGGCGGTAAGCGGCGGCTTCCTCGAGGTGATGCCGGACAAGGTCGTGGTCCTGGCCGACACCGCCGAACGGGCCGAGGAGATCGACGTGGCCCGGGCCGAGGCCGCCCGACGGCGGGCCGAAGAAAGCCTGCGGCGGGCGACGACCGAAGAGGAGATCGCCCGGGCCAGGGTTGCCCTGCAGCGGGCGCTGGTTCGGATGCGGGTTGCCGAGCGGCGGAGGCGTCGGGAGCGGCTCCCCCGGGCCACGGCGGAGCCCGGCGAATAGGGCGTGACCACGGGGCTTAAGGACTCCGCCTTTGTTATCACCGGCGGGGCCCGCCTCGGGGGTAGCGTACGCATAAGCGGGGCGAAAAACGCCGCCCTGCCCCTGATGGCCGCGGCCCTCCTCACCCCAGATGACGTTTACCTGGAAAACGTCCCCCGCATCGACGACGTGGAGGTCCAGGCGGCGGTCTTGCGCTCCCTGGGCGCCGAGGTCGAATGGGTCGACGAACATACCCTCCGAATCCGGGCCGCTCACCTCACCGGCCACGTTGCCCCGGCCCACCTGGTCCAGCGGCTCCGGGGCAGTTTCCTGGTTGTCGGGGCCCTGCTGGGCCGGCTGGGACGGGCGGCATCGTGCGCCCCGGGCGGCGACGTCATCGGCCAGCGGCCCATCGACGTCCACCTGGCCGGCTTTGACGCCCTGGGGGCCCGGGTAACCTTTGAGGACAGCATTTACCACTGCGAAGCCGACTGCCTCCGGGGCAGCCGGGTCTTCATGGACTACCCGAGCGTCTCCGGCACCGAAAACCTGCTGATGGCCGCCGTCCTGGCCCGGGGCGAAACCACCATCGTCAACGCCGCCCAGGAGCCGGAGGTGGTCGAGCTGGCGGCGATGCTGAACGCGATGGGGGCCGAAGTGACCGGCGCCGGCACCAGCGTCATCCGGGTGCGGGGCGTCCGACGCCTCTACGGGGCCCGCTGGCGGCTCATCCCCGACCGGATTGAGGCGGGAACGTTTGCCATCGCCGCCGCCCTCGCCGGGGAAGAGGTAACCGTTGAGGGCTGCGTTCCGGAGCACCTGTTTGCCCTCACCTGGAAGCTGGCGGAGGCCGGGGCCGAGGTCATCACCGGCGACGACTTCATCGTCGTCCGGGGACGCCGCCCCCTCCGGGCCGTCAACATTCAGGCCGTGCCCTACCCCGGGTTTGCCACGGACCTCCAATCGGTTATGGGGGTGCTTTTAACCCAGGCCGAAGGCATAAGCGTAATCCACGAACGGGTCTATGATAACCGGTTGCTCTACGTCTACGAGCTGCGCAAGATGGGGGCCGATATTGAGGTGAGCGGCCAGACGGCCCTCATCCGGGGCCGCACGCCCCTTTTCGGGGCGGAGGTGAGCGCCCTCGACATCCGCTCGGGGGCGGCCCTGGTCCTGGCCGGCCTGGTGGCCCGGGGTTCCACCCTCATCCGCAACGTCTACCACCTGGACCGGGGCTACGAGAAATTTGATATAAAACTAAGGCAACTCGGGGCCGTGATCGAAAGGGTGGATTAGCGGGTATGTTTACAAAGCGAATCGGAATCGACCTGGGAACGGTCAATGTCCTGGTTTATGTCAAGGGCAAAGGGGTTGTCATCAACGAGCCGTCGGTGGTGGCCGTATCCCTCCACGACAGACGGATCGTGGCCGTCGGCAACGAGGCGAAACAGATGCTGGGCCGGACCCCGGCCACCATCCAGGTGATCCGTCCCCTCCGGGACGGTGTCATCGCCGACTACCTGGTGACCGAGGCGATGCTTCGCTACTTCATCGGCAAGGTTGCCGGGGGCTTCCGCCTGTTCAAGCCTGAAGTGATGGTCTGCGTGCCGGCCGGGGTAACCTCGGTCGAGTACCGGGCCGTCCGGGATGCCGCCGAGCAGGCCGGTGCCCGCCGGCCGGCCTACGTCATACCGGAGCCCCTGGCGGCGGCCATCGGGGCCGGGATTCCGGTGGGCGAACCGACCGGCAACATGGTGGTGGATATCGGCGGCGGCACGACCGACGCGGCCGTCATCTCCCTTTACGGAATCGTCGTATCAAAGTCGGTCCGGGTCGGGGGCAACCACCTGGACGAGGCGATCGCCACCTACATCAGACGGCGCTACGGCCTGGTGGTGGGCGAGCGGACGGCGGAAGAGGTCAAGATAAAGATCGGCGCGGCCCTGCCCCTCGAGGAGCAGCTCGTAATGGAAGTGCGGGGCCGGGACCAGGTGACCGGCATGCCCCAAACGATTCAGATAAGCTCCAACGAAGTGGCCCAGGCCATCGTCGAACCCCTGCAGCAGATCGTGGCCGCCGTCAAGGCCGTGCTGGAAGCGACCCCGCCTGAGCTTGCGTCGGACGTGGTCGACCGGGGCATCGTTCTGACCGGGGGCGGCAGCCTGCTGCGGGATATTGACCGGCTCATCTCCGCCGAGACCGGCGTGCCGTGCTACGTGGCCGACGACCCCCTGAGCTGTGTTGCAATCGGCGCCGGGCTGGCCCTCGAACACCTCGACCTGATCCGCCGGGCAATGCCCCTGGACGACTACAGCGCCATCGCCGCCGCCAGCGCCGGCTAGGCGGCCTCAGGCCGCTACCGGCGGCCGGAACCGGCGGAGCCGGAGGGAATTGCTTACGACCGAGACCGAGCTGAAGGCCATAGCCAGGGCGGCCAGCATCGGGTTCAGGGCCGGACCGCCGAACGGCACCAGCACCCCGGCCGCCACCGGGATCAGCACCACGTTGTAGGCAAAGGCCCAGAACAGGTTCTGCCGGATCGTCCCGACCGTTGCCCGGGAGAGGGCGATGGCCGCGGCGACCAGCCGCAGGTCGCCCCCCACCAGGGTTATATCCGCCGTCTCCATGGCAATATCGGTCCCGGTGCCGATGGCAATGCCCACGTCGGCGGCGGCCAGGGCCGGGGCATCGTTGATGCCGTCCCCCACCATCCCAACCCGCCGGCCCTCGGCCTGAAGCTCCCGGACAACCCGGGCCTTATCCTCGGGCAGGACCTCGGCGAAGACCCGCCGGATGCCGACCTGGGCCGCAATTGCGTCGGCCGTCCGCCGGCTGTCGCCGGTGACCATGATAACGTCCAGGCCGAGGCGGCGGAACGCCTCGACCGCCTCCCGGGCGCCTGGCTTGAGGGGGTCGGCCAGGGTTATGACGCCCCCCAGCCGACCGTCGACAACGACGAACACGGCCGTCCGACCCTGACTCCGGGCGGATTCAAGGTTCGGGCCGAGCCCGTCAACCTCGATACCGGCCAGGAGCCGCTCGCTGCCGACCAGCACCTTCCGGCCGTCCACCACCGCTTCAACCCCCCAGCCGGGACGGTACCGGAAGTCGGCCGGGTCAGGCAGGTCCAAGCCCTCGGCCTCGGCCCGGCGCTGAATCGCCCGGGCCAGCGGATGCTCGCTCCGGCGCTCGGCCGCGGCGGCCAGCCGGAGCACCTCGGCCGGGGCCAGCCCGTTGGCCGGCTCAACGGCCACCACCTCCGGCCGGCCGGCGGTCAGGGTTCCGGTCTTGTCCAGGACGATGGTGTCCAGGCGGTGGGCCCGCTCGAGGGCCTCGGCGTTGCGGATGAGAATGCCGAGCTCGGCCCCCTTGCCGGTGCCGACCATGATGGCCGTGGGCGTCGCCAGGCCAAGGGCGCAGGGGCAGGCGATGATGAGCACGGCGATGGCCCGGAGCAGGGCCGGGGTGAATGCCGGCTCGGGCCCGAACACCAGCCAGACGGCAAACGTCAGGGCCGCGACCCCGATGACAGCCGGAACGAAGACGGCCGCCACCTGGTCGACCAGCCGCTGGATTGGGGCCTTGCTCCCCTGAGCCTCCCGGACCAGCCGGATAATCCGGGCCAGGACGGTGCCCTCGCCGACGGCGGTTGTTCGGATTACCATTGCCCCAGCCAGGTTGACCGTGCCCCCGATGACCCGGGCGCCCGGGCTTTTCTCAACGGGCATGCTCTCCCCGGTGACCATCGATTCATCGACGGCCGACTCCCCCTCGACCACCACCCCGTCGACCGGCACCTGCTCCCCCGGCCGCACCAGCAGCAGGTCGCCGACCTGCACGGACTCAACCGGCACCTCCTCCTCCCGCCCGGCGACAATCCGGCGGGCGGTGCGGGGCTGGAGGCCCATAAGCCGGCGGATCGCCGCCGACGTCTGGACCCGGGCCCGGAGCTCCAGGTAGCGCCCCAGGAGAATCAGGGCGATGATGGTGGCCGACGTATCGAAGTAGACGTCGGGAACCACCCCGCCGGCCACAAACCAGCCCGGGAAGAAGGTGGCCAGGGCGCTGTAGAAATACGCCGCGCTGGTGCCGACGGCAATAAGGGTGTTCATGTCGGCCGTCCGGTGCCTGAGGGCGGCCCAGGTACCCCGGTAGAACCGCCAGCCGGCCCAGAACTGAACCGGCGTCGCCAGAACAAGGAGAAAGAGGTTCAGGACAAATGGGTTCGGCCCGAAGACGAGGGCCACCGGATGGGCCAGCCCTTCGATAAGCCGGTCGACCGGGCCGATGCCGGTGACCAGGTGCTGCCGGGTGTGGGCGGCCAGCATCGTCAGGACGAAGGTCACCACCGCGACCGCCCCGGCGAACACGAACCGGCGCAGCAGGTCCCGAAGTTCGGCGGCATGCTCCCGGTCGGCGGCCTCATCCTCCCGCCCGCCCAGCTCCTCGGCGCCGTAGCCGGCAGCCTCCACCGCGGCCTTAAGGTCGACCACCGCTAAGGCCCCCGGCAGGTACTCGACGGTGGCCGTCCCGGCAGCCAGGTTGACCCGCGCATCAACGACGCCCGGCACCCGCTTGAGGGCCCGCTCGACGCGGGCCACGCACGAGGCGCAGGTCATACCGGTTACGCGGAGGGTTACCTGTGCCGGGACCACCTCATAGCCGGCAGCCTCCACCGCCTGCTTAAGTCTGGCGGGGTCGAGGCCGGGCTCAACCTCAACGGTAGCCTGTTCGGCGGCCAGGTTCACCGAAGCCGACCGGACCCCCTCCACCCGGCGGAGGGCCCGTTCGACCCGGGCCACGCAGGAGGCACAGGTCATGCCCCGGATCGGGAGCTGCAGGGTCTGCGGCCGGGAAGTCTCAGCCCTCGTCATTACCGCCCCTCCGGAGGTTGAGGTTGAAGATCTCGATGAGCTCGCCGGTGACCCGGTCGGCCTCCCCACCCCGGATGCCCTCCACGACGCAAGTGCGAAGGTGGCCGGCGAGAATCAGGCTTTCCAGGCGCTCGATGGCCCGGCGAACGGCCAGCGTCTGCCGGAGGATGTCGACGCAGTACTTGTCCTCCTCGACCATCCGCCGGATGCCGGCAATGTGGCCCTCAATGTAACTTAGCCGTTTGATGGCCTCGGTCCGAACCTGCGGGTCCATCCCAACCCTCTCGTAACTACCCTACCCAGGGGGATAGGGTTTTCTATTCAGATAATACGCCGCCGATTGATAGCCGTCAAATCGGGCGCTGGAAGTCCTTTGGAAGCTGGCGATTTTAGAAGTTGAGCGGGTGTGACAGCAATCCGGGCAGTTGGCGGTTCCCGGGGCCTCGTTTTCCGGGCAACCGCAAACGAAAATTTTCCGGCGGTGTGACGGCGATGAAAATCAGGTTATACAAAGCGCTGGCGGCAGCGGCGGCAGCCCTGACGGCGGGCCTTGCCTTTTCGGTCTTTGCCCAGCCCCCGGTGGAAGTGGGTAAGCAGGTCTTCGAGCAGAAGTGCGTCGGCTGCCACACCATCGGGCAGGGCGACCGGGCCGGACCCGACCTCAGGGGTGTCACCCAGCGGCGGGACCGGAACTGGCTGGAGCAGTGGATTTCGGCCCCCGACCAGATGATCGCCCGGGGCGACCCCATCGCCACCGAGCTGCTGAACAGGTGGCGGACCCCGATGCCCAACCTGGGCCTTAGCCGGGACCAGGTGCAGGCCGTTATCAGTTACATCGAGGCGGTGAGCACCGGCCAGGCCGCCGGCCCGACCGCCGCCTTGCAGCTTCCGGCCGGGGACCCGGTTCGGGGCAAGAACCTTTTTACCGGGGTCCAGCGGTTCCAGAACGGCGGGCCGGCCTGCCTGGCCTGCCACAGCGTCGCCGGCATCGGGGCGCTGGCCGGCGGTCTGCTCGGCCCCGACCTAACCGGCGCGTTCGACAAGTACGGCGGGGCGCAGGGACTGGCCGCGTTTATCGGCAACCCCGCCACGCCGGTGATGAGTTCGGTCTGGCCGCAGAAGCCGCTGACGCCGCAGGAGCTGGCCGATGTGGTCGCCTTCCTCCAGCAGGCCTCTGTCGGCGAACGGCCCCTGGAGCTGGTCTGGCAGCTCGCCGCGATCGCGGTGGCCGGGGTAGCCGTCCTGGCCGGGGTGGCGTCGGTGGTGTGGCGGACCCGGCTTACCGGCGGCCTGCGGCGCCGCTGGCTGAGGCCATATTACGGGTAAGAGAGGAGGTCTGTGAGAAATGGGTTGGATTCAGGATCTGGTTAGCCCCAAGGAACGAGTTTGGGAAGAGTTCTACCGCAACCGGTGGGCCCATGACCGGGTCGTCCGGAGCACGCATGGGGTGAACTGCACCGGCGGCTGCTCCTGGGCCGTCTACGTCAAGGACGGCATCATTACCTGGGAGATGCAGCAGACGGACTACCCGCTGCTGGAGTCCAAGCTTCCGCCTTACGAGCCCCGGGGCTGTCAGCGGGGTATCTCGGCCTCCTGGTATGTTTACAGCCCGATCCGGGTCAAGTATCCGTACGTCCGGGGCCGGTTGCTCGAATACTGGCGGGAGGCCCGGGCCCGGCACACGAACCCGGTGGAGGCCTGGGCCAGCATCGTCGAGGACGAGGAGAAGCGGCGGCGCTACCAGTGGGCCCGGGGCAAGGGCGGTTTCCAGCGGTCGACCTGGGACGAGGTCCTGGAGCTCATTGCCGCCGCCTGCCTCTACACCGCCAGGAAGTGGGGACCCGACCGGGTGGCGGGGTTCTCCCCCATCCCGGCCATGTCGTACCTGTCGTATGCGGCGGGGTCGCGGTTTTTGCAGCTCTTCGGCGGCTTTAATATGAGCTTCTACGACTGGTACGCCGACCTGCCCAACGCCTTCCCGGAGGTCTGGGGCGACCAGACGGATGTGTGCGAAAGCGCCGACTGGTACAACGGCAAGTTCATCGTCAGCATGGGCTCTAACCTCAACATGACCCGGACTCCGGACGTCCACTTCATCTCCGAGGCCCGGCACGAGGGCGCCAAGTTCGTGGTGATCTCCCCCGACTTCAGCCAGGTGGCCAAGTACTCCGATTGGTGGATCCCCATCAAGACCGGCCAGGACCTGCCCTTCTGGATGGCCGTAAACCACGTCATCCTGAAGGATGTCTACGTCGACCGGCAGGTCACCTATTTCATCGATTATGTCAAGCGGTACACCGACCTGCCGTTCCTGGTTGAGCTGGTGCCGGTGAAGGGCGGCTACCGGATGGGCAAGCTGGTCCGGGCCAACCGGGTGGCCCGCTACGCCGATGTCACCAACGGCGACTGGAAGATGCTGGTCTTCGACCGGCTCAGCGGTGAGCCCCGGATGCCGAAGGGCCAGGTCGGGTTCCGCTGGGACAAGGAGAAGGGCAAGTGGAACCTCAAGCTGGAGGACGGGCTGGATGACAGCCCCATCGACCCGGTGCTTTCCTTCCTGGGCGAGCACGATGAGGTCGTCAAGGTCGGCTTTTACGCCCACGCCGAGAAGCAGATGCTCTGGCGGGGCGTGCCGGCCAAGCGGCTTCGGCTCCGGGACGGCTCGACCATCCTGGTGACCACCGCCTTTGACCTGCACATGGCCCACTTCGGCATCAGCCGGGGCCTTGAGGGTGACTACCCGGCCGGCTACGACGATGACGTCCCGTACACCCCGGCCTGGCAGGAGAAGTTCACCGGCATCGGCCGGGCCACCGTCACCCGGTTCGCCCGGGAGTTTGCCCGCAACGCCGAGGTGACCCAGGGCCGGTCGATGGTGATCATCGGGGCGAGCGTCAACCACTGGTACCACAACAACCTGATCTACCGGGCGGTCATCAACGCCCTGATCCTGTGCGGCTGCTGCGGCCGCAACGGCGGCGGCATGAACCACTACGTAGGCCAGGAGAAGCTGACCCTGATCGCCCCGTGGACCAGCCTGGCCTTCGCCCTGGACTGGCTCAAGCCGCCCCGCCGGCAGCAGACGCCCACCTGGCACTACATTAACAGCGACCAGTGGCGGTACGAGGCGAGCTTCACCGACTACGACAGCGTGCCGCCGGAGGCCCGCTGGGCGAAGGGCCACTCGGCCGACCTGGTGGCCAAGGCTGTGCGCCTCGGCTGGATGCCCTGGTATCCGCAGTTCAACCGCAACCCGCTGGAGATTGTCCGGGACGCCGAGCGGGCCGGGTGCAAGACCGAGGCGGAAATTGTCCGGTGGGTCGTCGACCAGCTCAAGCAGGGCAAGCTCCGGTTTGCCGTCGAGGACCCCGACGCCCCCGAGAACTGGCCGGGGGCCCGGTACAAAAGCGGCAACTTGAAGTTTGCCGTGGATGATCCGGACGCGGAGGAGAACTGGCCGCGGGTCTGGTTCATCTGGCGGGGCAATGCCATTCAGTCCAGCGCCAAGGGCCATGAGTTCTTCCTCCGGCACTACCTGGGCACCCATGATAACGCCGTTGCCCCCGAGCGGGCCAAGGGCGTCGTCAGGACTGTCCGCTACCGGGAGCCGGCCCCACGGGGCAAGATGGACCTGGTCATCGACATCAACTTCCGGATGGACTCGTCGGCCCTCTACTCCGACATCGTCCTGCCAACGGCCTTCTGGTACGAGAAGAACGATGTCAACACCACCGACCTGCACTCGTTCATCCACCCCCTGGGCGAGGCGGCCCCGCCGGCCTGGGAGGCTAAGACCGACTGGGACATCTACAAGTCCATCGCCCGGAAGGTGAGCGAGCTGGCGCCGCTGGTCTTCCCGGAGCCGGTAAAGGACCTGGTGATGACGCCGCTGATGCACGACACGCCGGACGAGCTGGCCCAGCCCCGGGTCCTTGACTGGGCCGAGGGCGAGACCGAGCCGGTCCCGGGCAAGACGATGCCCCACCTCCGGGTAGTCGAACGGGACTACGTGAACCTTTACAAGCGGTTCATCTCCCTTGGTCCGCTCATCCGGAAGGATGGCATCACCGGAAACGGCGTCCACGTCAGCATTGAGCGGTTCTATGACGAGCTTGTGGAGCTCGGCAAGGTGGCCGACTTTCCCGACCCGTGGCGGGTGCGGGTGGTGGAGTGGGACGGGCAGCGGTACCCGAGCCTGGAGGACCCGCTGGATGCGGCCAACGTCCTGCTGCACCTGGCCCCCGAAGCCAACGGCGAGGTCTGCTACCAGGCCTTCAAAGAGGAGGAGGAGCGGACCGGGGTTCCCCTGACCGACCTGGCCGAGCCGTACCGGGGCCACCGGGTAACCTTTGCGGACATCACCCGCCAGCCGCGCCGGATCCTGACCAGCCCCTGCTGGACCGGGATCGTCAACGAGGGCCGGGCCTACTCGGCCTGGTGCCTTAACGTCGAGCGGCTGGTGCCCTGGCGGACGCTTACGGGCCGGCAGACGCTGTACATCGACCACGAATGGTACCTGGACTTCGACGAGGCGTTGCCCACCAATAAGCCGAAGCTGGACTGGCGCAAGACCGGGGACATCATCAACAGCCGGGTTGACGACAAGTGTCTGATCCTGAACTACATCACGCCCCACGGTAAGTGGAACATCCACTCCACCTACAAGGACAACCACCGCATGCTCACCCTCTCCCGGGGCATGGACCCGGTCTGGATCAACGACAAGGACGCCGAGCGGGTGGGCATCAAGGACAACGACTGGGTCGAGGTCTACAACGACAACGGCGTTGTGGTCACCCGGGCCTGCGTCAGCGCCCGGGTCCAGCCGGGCATGTGCCTGTACTACCACGCCGTCGAGCGGACGATCTACATCCCGAAGTCCCAGGAGCGGGGCCGGCGGGGCGGCGGCCACAACAGCCTGACCCGGACCCGGATCAACCCGGTGGAGCTGGCCGGCGGCTACGCCCAGTTCACTTACGGGTTCAACTACTGGGGCCCCATCGGCATCATGACCCGGGACACCCACTGCCTGATTCGGAAGCTGGAAAAGCTCGAGTGGTAGAGATGGCGGACCGATTCAGCCCTGACGGCAAGGTCACCCGCCAGCCGGTCTTCCTGCTGACCGACATCGGTCAGCTCAGGCAGGAGCAGGTCGTTACCAGGGGGAAGGTCGTGGCCATCTACTACATGCTGAAGGTCAACGGGGTGCTCCGCCACGGCCGGTCGCCCCTCTGGAACGACCCGCCCCTGGAGTACCTGCACGGGTCCGGCCAGCTCATTCCGGGGCTGGAGAAGGCCCTGGAGGGCCGCCGGGTGGGCGAAAGCTTCGAAGTTGTCATCCCGCCGGAGGAGGCCTACGGGCCGCGCCGCAAGGAGCTCCAGCAGCAGGTGCCGCTGGAGGACCTGCGGGCGGCCCTTGGGGTCAAGAAGGTCGAAGAAGGGCTGGTCTTTTACGGCCGGACCGAGGACGGCCGCCTGGAGACGTTCATGGTGACGGAGGTTCTCGAAGATGAGGGTACCGCCCTCGTGGACGGGAACCACCCGCTGGCCGGGATGGAGCTGGTCTTTGAGGTCGAGGTGGTCGGGATCCGGGAGCCGACCGAGGAGGAACTGCGGCGGGGCTACGTGGACCCCCACCACCACACGGTCGGGAGCGCCGGCCGGCCGAGCTGGCGCCACCGGCCCGGGGCCGACCTCAGCGACCGGGAGGAGTTCCGGGAACTCTTTGAACACGAAGGGGAGGAGGATCACCGATGAATATCCGAGCGCAGGTTTCAATGGTTTTCCATCTGGATAAGTGTATCGGGTGCCACACCTGCAGCATCGCCTGCAAGAACATCTGGACCGACCGGAAGGGCGCCGAGTACATGTGGTGGAACAACGTCGAGACCAAGCCCGGCACCGGGTACCCGTTCAGGTGGGAAGACCAGCAAAAGTACCGCGGCGGCTGGGTTCTGGACGAGAAGCGCAACAAGCTGAAGCTGCGGCTGCAGGGCAAGTTCGGCACCCTGGTCAACATCTTCTACAACCCGTGGCTGCCGGCTATGGACGACTACTACGAGCCGTTCACCTACGATTACCAGAACTTGTTCGACGCGCCCGAGGGCGACGACCAGCCGGCGGTCCGGGCGATCTCGATGGTTTCGGGCAAGTACATCGACACCATCGAGTACGGTCCGAACTGGGACGACGACCTGGGCGGGTCGACGGTGTATGCGGCCAACGACCCGAACCTGGACAAGTGGACGGAAGAAGAGCGGATGCAGATGCGGGAGGTGCTGCGGGTTGCCTTCTTCTACCTGCCCCGTATCTGCAACCACTGCCTGAACCCGGCGTGCGTGGCGGCCTGCCCGGGCGGGGCCATCTACAAGCGGGGCGAGGACGGCATCGTCCTCATCAGCCAGGACAAGTGCCGGGCCTGGCGGATGTGCATCTCGGGCTGCCCGTACAAGAAGATTTACTACAACTGGGCGACGGGCAAGTCCGAAAAGTGCATCCTGTGCTACCCGCGGCTTGAGACCGGCCAGCCGCCGGCGTGTTTCCACGCCTGCGTCGGCCGGATCCGGTACATCGGGCTGGTGCTCTACGACGCCGACCGGATCCTGGACGCGGCCAAAGCCCCGGACCACCAGCTGGTGGACGCCCAGCGGTCGGTGATCATGGACCCCTTTGACCCGCGGGTGATCGAGGCCGCGAAGGCCAACGGGATCCCCGACGGGATGATCACCGCCGCCCAGCGGTCGCCGGTTTACAAGTTCTTCAAGGAGTACGAGATCGCCCTGCCGCTTCACCCGGAGTTCCGGACGCTGCCGATGCTCTTCTACGTCCCGCCACTGGGTCCGGTGCTGGGCCTGCGGAAGGCCGAAGGCGGCTACTTCGAGACGGTGGACGCGACCGAGGAGCGGCTTGAGCCGCTCATGGCGACCCTGGAGAAGTCCCGGTTGCCGGTGAAGTACTTTGCCAGTCTCTTTGCGGCCGGCAATGAGCAGGTCATCTGGGACGTCTACCGCAAGCTCATCGCCGTCCGGCTCTACATGCGCCACCAGAAGGTGGGCGACGTGCCGGCGGAGGAGGTGGACGAGGCCCTGAGGCTGGCCAGGCTAACGCCCGAGAAGGCGGAGGGAATCTTCCGGCTGACGTCCCTGCCGACGTTCGAGGAGCGGTTCGTGGTCCCGCCGCTCTACCGGGAGGTCGCCCAGGAGGCGCAGTTCCCGCCGCTCGACCCGATTGCCCGGAACTTCCAGGTCACCCGGCGGGGCGAGGTGGGCGTCGGCTACCGGGTGGAGGCCGCCCGGAGGTGGTAAATGGTTATGGCCGACCTCGACCGCGAGCTGCGGCGGCGGCTGCTTGAGCTGTTCGCCCGGCTTCTCGAGTACCCGGAGTCGGACCTGGTGGAGCGGGCCCGCGAATGTGAGGAGCTGCTCGCGGAGGTGGACCCGGAGGCGGCCAGACACGTCGGCGCATTCGGGAGGTTCGTCCAGCGGGCTGCCATGGGCCGCGTCCAGGAGGCGTACACGGCGTTCTTTGACCTGAACCCGATGTGCGCCCCGTACCTGGGCTATCAGCTCTTTGGCGAGACGTACCGGCGAAGCATCCTGATGCTGGCGTTACTTGACCGGTACCGGGCCCACGGTTTTGAACCGAACCGGTGGGAGCTGCCGGACCGGATCTCACTGGTGATGCGGTATGCCTCAATGAGCGGGGATGACGAGCTGGTCAGCGAGGGCCTGATCCCCGCGTTCCGACGGATGACCGGCGTCGAACAGGGGCCGCCGGTGGACGGCCGGGGGCCGATGGGGGCCGGGAACCCCCAGCTCGAAGGTCACAGCCACGGCGGGCACCTGGGGGAAGGGGTCCTGCTGGAGATGACCGAAGGCAGGTCCGGGTCCGGCCGGTCGGCCTATCAGAGCCTGCTCACCGGGATCCGGCTGGCCCTGGAGAAGCTGTGGCCGGCCCCAACCACCGTGCCGGCCGGGCAGACCCTGGAGGCCGGAACGAGCAACCGTCCGAACGGGAGGAGTGAGGCATGAGTGATATCCTTGCGTTCGTCGTCTGGCCGTATCTGGCGATTGTCCTGTGCGTCCTGGGTAGCATCTACCGGTACCGGATCGACCGGTTCTCTTACTCGAGCTTCTCGGCCGAGGTCCTGGAGAACCGGCTCCTCTTCTGGGGCTCGGTCCTGTGGCATTACGGGGTAATCGTGGTTCTCATCCCCCACGTGGTCGGGTTCGTCTTGCCGGACTTCTGGGCGTTTCTGGTCTCCGACCCTACCCGGCTGATCGTCATGGAGATCATCGGGTACGTGGCGGCGGTGGCGGCCATCTTTGGGCTGACGATCCTGCTGATGCGGCGGGTGGTCGAGCCGCGGGTAATGGTCGTTACGACGGTTGCGGACTGGGTCGTCATCGTCACCCTGCTTCTCCAGTGCATCTTCGGCTTCTGGGTGGCCCTGGGCTACCGGTGGGGGTCCGAGTGGTACGTCCACACCATGGCCCCGTGGCTCTGGTCGCTGGTAACCCTGAACCCGCGGACCGAGTTCATTAAGGGCCTGCCGTTCGTAATCCAGCTGCACGCGGTGCTCGGGTTCCTGCTGATCGCCCTCTTCCCCTTCAGCCGGCTGGTGCACATCATCGCCCTGCCGATAACTTACCTGTGGCGGCCGTACCAGGTGGTTATCTGGAACACGGCCCGACGGTATACCGCCACTACCGTGAGGGGCCGTTGAAAACCGGTTGAGCGGGGCGCCCCCGGAGCTGCGGGCTGCCCCACGTGCCAGGCGTGCGGGCTCGGGCCCCGGGGGCGCCATAACTTCCGGTGACAAACCTTGTCCTGAAATGAGTATTTCCGTCCAGCAGAAGGAGCGAGTTACAGGAAGTCTGCACCACTCTCTGGTTGGTGCGACATTGGGGTTCTTTTTCGGATTCGCGGCCGTGGCCCTCTTTGGCCCCACGGCGCAATACTTCAGAGAGGCCATGAATCTGAACCCAACTCAGGTAAGCTTTCTCGTGGCTATGCCGGCTCTCTCCGGCTCGCTGTTACGGATTCCGTTCGGCGCCTGGGCCGGCACGAACGGGGGCCGGAAGCCGTTTCTCACCCTCCTCCTCTTGTCCATATTGGGAATGGGGGGATTAACCATTGTCGTCAACGTTGTTCCGTCAGAGAATCTGAATCTCATTCCTTATCCGTTGTTGTTGATTCTGGGTGTTCTGTGCGGCTGCGGAATTGCGACATTTCCTGTCGGGGTCGCTCAGGTGTCATATTGGTTCCCCCGTGCGAAACAGGGGACGGCCCTGGCAGTATATGCCGGCATCGGCAACCTGGCCCCCGGCGTGTTCTCGCTGGCGCTTCCCGCCTTCCTGCTAGCGTGGGGTCTTGGGGGCGCCTACCTGATTTGGCTCTGTCTGCTGGTAGCCGGTACGGTGGGGTACGCTGTGCTCGGGCGAGACGCCTGGTACTTCCAGTTGCTCCGCCGCGGGCTCACTCCTGAAGAAGCGAGACACGTGGCAACCGGCTATGGACAGGAGTTCTTCCCGGCAGGCAACACCATGGAGGGGTTGCGGCTGGCGGCTCGTCTCTGGCAGACGTGGGCACTTGTTTTAGTCTACTTCACCACCTTCGGCGGGTTCGTTGCCCTTACAGCCTGGCTTCCGACTTACTGGACCTCCTATTTCGGACTCTCTGCCATCGCCGCGGGCAGCCTCACCGCGGCGTATTCGCTTGGGACGTCTGGGATTCGGATTCTGGGCGGCGTTATGTCCGACCGATTGCGGCGTGGGGGTGAGAATACGGCCATTTTGGCGCTGTTAATCATGCTTAATGGCGTTATGCTGATGACGATGGCAGAGCTGTTCCAGGTGGCCGTTCTGGGCCTACTGCTCATGGCCATCGGCATGGGGATTTGTAATGCGGCTGTTTTTAAGATGGTTGCTGAGGGGGTTCCGCAGGCCGTTGGTGGCGCGTCTGGGTGGGTTGGTGGGCTCGGTGCGCTGGGCGGCTTCGTCATCCCGCCGATCATGGGCTTCGTCGTGCAGCAGGAGGGCCACATCGGGTACCCGCTGGGGTTCCTAACCTTTGTGGTGCTGGTGTTGGGCGCCCTAACCGCCGTGTGGGTGCTGAAGTACACGCATAGCGAGCAGGTAGCTGACAGGTAAATGACGTACCTTCAGAGGTGGCCTGGACCCCCGGCGGTGAGACCCCGACTGCCGTCAAGCTTGGAAGCTTATTGGAAACCTGTGATAGTATGAACAAGCAGAAACCGACAGGCCAGAAGACGGGGATGTTCCGATTAGGCAAGAGTCTGAGCCGGTCAGTTTTGTTTTTCGCCCCCGCCCTCCTGCTTGCCGGCTGCAGCCCCGAGGAGCCGATGAACTGGCTTTTTGCCGGTGGGGATGCGGCCGAGCAGGCCAGGGAGCTTACGGTCTTTGTGCTGGTGCTGGCGGGGATTGTGCTGGTGGGGGTGGAGGGCCTGCTTTTCTACGCCTTTTTCCGGTTCCGTCGGCGGGGGCCGGCCCGCGACCTTCCGCCCCAGGTCCACGGCCACGCCGTCATCGAGGTCACCTGGACCCTCATCCCGACGGTTATCGTGGCGGCCATGGCCGTCCCCACCGTCCAGACGATCTTTTCCCTGGCAAACCCGCCCGAGCCGAACCCGCTGAAGGTCGAGGTTATCGGCCACCAGTGGTGGTGGGAGTTCCGGTACCCGGACATCGTGCCGGGCCGGACCATCACCACCGCCAATGAGCTCCGGATTCCGGTGGGCCGGACGGTTCTGGCCTCAGTAAGCAGCGCCGACGTGATTCACAGCTTCTGGGTTCCCAGGCTTGCCGGGGCGATTGATGTGATCCCCGGCCGTCAGGTGAACCAGGTCTGGTTCAATGCCTGGGCGCCGGGCGAGTACTACGGCTGGTGCAAGGAGTTCTGCGGGACCCAGCACGCCCAGATGCGGTTCCGGGTCATTGCCATGCCCCAGGCCGAGTTTGAGGCCTGGGTAAGGGCCCGGCTCACGCCGCCGCCCCAGCCGGCCGGTCCGGCCCGGGAGGGCTATGAGCTTTTCGGCCGGTTCGGGTGCAACGGCTGCCACACGATTGCGGGGACGCCTTACCAGGGCAGGGTCGGCCCGGACCTGACGGATATCGGCGGGCGGCGGACCGTTGGGGCCGGGGTCCTGCCCAACGACCCGGAGGGCAAGAACCTGGCCCGGTGGATAAAGGACCCGCAGGCGGTAAAGCCCGGGGCCAAGATGCCGGCCCTGGGCCTTTCGGACGAGCAGGTCGGGGCCATTGTGGCCTATCTGCAGAGTCTAAAGTAGCCGTGGAGGTGGCTTGAGATGGCGACGGTTGGCCGTGCGGTAGGGGTCTCACCCAGGCCAAGCTTTATCGGGTATTTGTGGTCGTGGTTAACCACCGTTGACCACAAGCGCATCGGCATCCTTTACGGCCTTACGACCACGGCCTATCTGCTGGTGGGCGGCCTTGAGGCCCTGTTTATCCGCATCCAGCTGGCCCACCCCGGTAGCCGGTTCCTCGACCCCGACACCTACAACCAGATTTTCACCATGCACGGCCTTACGATGGTCTTCCTGGTGGCGATGGGCTACAACGCCACGTTTTTTAACCTGGTGGTGCCGCTGCAGCTCGGGGCCAGGGATGTGGCGTTTCCGAGGCTGAATGCCTTCAGCTACTGGGCGTTTCTGTTCGGGTCGCTTTTGCTCAACCTGGGCTGGCTGTGGGGGCAGGCCCCGGATGTGGGCTGGTTTGCCTATGCCAACCTGACCGGCGTGCAGTACACGCCCGGGCTGGGGACCGACTTTTACGTGATGGGGCTGCAGGTTCTGGGGATCTCTTCGATTGCGTCGGCCCTGAACTTCCTGGTCACGATCATCAACCTGCGGGCCCCGGGCATGACGCTGTTTCGGATGCCGGTCTTTTGCTGGATGACGCTGGTGGTCTCGGTGCTGGTCATTACGGCCTTTCCGGTCTTCACCGTGGGGCTCATCGAGGTGATGTTTGACCGGCTCTTCGGGACCAACTTCTTCAACCCGGCGGCCGGGGCGAACCCGGTGCTGTGGCAGCACCTTTTCTGGATTTTCGGCCATCCGGAGGTCTACATCCTGGTGCTGCCGGCGATGGGGATCGTTTCGGAGGTCCTGCCGGTCTTTGCCCGCAAGCCCCTCTTTGGTTATCCGTTTGTGGTGTTTTCTGGGGTCTTCATCGGCTTTCTGGGCTGGGGTGTGTGGGCCCACCACATGTTTGCGGTGGGTCTGGGGCCCATTGCCAACTCGGTCTTCGCCATCACGACGATGCTGATTGCCATCCCGACCGGGGTAAAAATCTTCAACTGGCTGGGGACGCTGTGGCGTGGGCAGCTGCAGCTTAAGACCCCGCTCTACTTTGCGGCCCTAGGCTTTATCGGGCCGTTCATCATCGGCGGGGTCAGCGGCATGATGCACCCGGTCGTCCCCAGCAACTACCAGCAGACGGACACCTACTTTATCGTGGCCCACTTCCACTACGTGGTGATGCCGATTGTGGCGGCCTTCTTTGCCGGGATCTACTACTGGTGGCCGAAGTACACCAACCGGCTGCTGGATGAGGGTCTGGGCAAGCTGCAGTTCTGGCTCTTCTTCATCGGGACCAACCTTACGTTCGGCTCGCAGATTGTGCTGGGCTTTTTGGGGATGCCCCGGCGCAACTACACGTATCCGGCGGGTCTGGGCTGGGAGCCGTGGAACCTGCTCTCGACGGTGGGGGCCTTTTTGGTCGGGCTTTCGGTGGTGGTCTTTGTGGTCAATGCCTTAAAGAGCCTTAAGTCGGGGGCGGAGGCGGGCCCTGACCCGTGGGATGGGCGGACGCTGGAGTGGACGATCCCTTCGCCGCCGCCGGCCTACAACTTTGCCGAGATTCCGGTGGTGCGGGCCCGGGACGAGTTCTGGGTCCGCAAGTACGGGGCCCACGGCGAGGCCGTCCGGGCCCATAATCCGGGGGCTGAGGCCCACAACCCCCACCCTGAGGTCCACATCCACCTGCCGAGGCCGTCGTACTACCCGGTGATTGCGGCCCTGGGGATAACCTTAGGCTTTCTGGGTGCGGTGCTTATCCGGCCGGTTGAGGTGGGCGGCCTTGGGCCCCTGGGCTGGGGCGTGGTGGCGCTGGGGGTGCTCATCACGGTTGGGGGCCTTTACGGCTGGGCCTTTGAGCCTGCGGAGTAAAGGAGGCTTTTGATGGCGCACGTGGCCCGGGCCGGGCACCACACGTCGACGGGGATCGACCACCGCAAGATTTTGATGTGGCTCTTTCTGGGCTCGGAGTGCCTGTTTTTCGGCAGCCTGATCGGGACCTATCAGGTTTACCGTGGTCAGAGCCTGGTGGGGCCGCACCCGCACGAGATATTCAACATCCCGTACACGTCGATCAGCGCCTTTGTGCTGCTGATGAGCTCCCTTACGATGGCCCTGGCGGTGAACAGCATCCGGCTGGGGAACCTTAAGGCGACCCGGGTCTGGCTTTTGCTTACGGCCCTGCAGGGGTGCATCTTTGTGGGCGGGCAGGTCTTTGAGTTCACGACCTTTGTGGGGCACGGGCTTACGCTGCAGGTGAACCTTTTTGGGACGACCTTTTTTGTGCTGACGGGATTTCACGGGGCCCACGTGACGGTGGGGATAATCATGCTGTTTTCGCTGCTGTTTGCGTCGTTTCTGGGCAGGCTTACGCCGGCCCAGGCCCTGACGGTGGAGATTGTGGGCCTTTACTGGCACTTCGTGGATATCGTCTGGATCGTCATCTTTACGGTGGTCTATCTTTTACCCTACTGAGGGCGCAAGATGGCAAAGAAGCCGGAATCGAAGGCCGTCCATGAGCGTGGGGTAGCCGGGTCTGAGCTGCATGACCTTACGGTGGAGTACATCCGGGTGGCGGTGGTGCTGGCGGTGGTAACCCTTATCGAGGTGGCCACCTACTACGTGGCCCTGGCCCGGGGGCTGACGATAAGCGTGCTTTTGGTGCTTTCGGCGGTAAAGTTCAGCCTGGTGGTGCTCTACTTTATGCACCTCAAGTTTGAGAGCAGGCTTTTAAGTTATCTCTTTAGCGGGCCCTTGCTTTTGGCCATTGTAGTGGTGATTGCGCTGATGGCCCTTTTTGGGGTGCTTGTTGCCTGATGGATTTCGGCGGGGTCTTTATCCCCTGGGCCTTTAAGCCGCTGGTCTGGGCCCAGGCGCTGCTTATCGGTGGGGCCTATCTGGCCTACGTGGGGCCCATGCGCCGGCGGCTTGCCGGTCCCGATTTGGGGTGGGTCTATCCGGTGCGCGGCCGGCAGGTGGCCTGTTTTCTTTCGGGGCTTTTGGTGATTTTGGCCTTTGAGGCCACGCCTTTAGATGAGCTTGGGGCCCGCCACTCCTTTGCGGTCCACATGACCCAGCACCTGCTCTACACGACGGTGGTGCCGATCCTTTTGCTGCTGGGGCTGCCGTCGTGGCTGGTGAGGCGGCTGATGAGCCGGGTGCATAAGGTTGTGGGCTGGGATTTTCTGGGCCGGGTCTTTCGGGCGCTGACCCATCCGCTTTTGGCCTTTGGGCTGTTTAACGGGGGGCTGGTCTTCTGGCACCTGCCCCAGTATTACGGGCTTGTGCATGAGGGCGGCTTTTACCACCTGCTCCAGCACGCCACCTTCTTAGGGACGGCCCTGCTGGTGTGGTGGCCGGTGTTGGGGCCGCTTCCGGAGCTGCGGCTGCCGTGGCTATTGCGGCTGGGTTACCTTTTTGCCCTCTCGATCATTCCCGGTGTCATCGGGGCGTTTATTACGTTTTCGGACCAGCTGATTTACGGCTACTATGGGACGACGCCGAAGCCGTGGGGGTTAAGCCCGCTTACGGACCAGCTGATGGGCGGGCTGATTATGAAGGTGTTTGGGAGCGTGCCCCTGTGGGTGGTGGTGGGTGTTGATTTCATGGTGACCTTTGCCCGCGAGGAGAGGGGGATACCCGAGGCATGAAGGAGAAGCTTTTGCTGGCGCTGGGGGTGCCGCTTGGGGCGGCCCTGGTCACCTTTGGGATTGTGTTTGGGCTCTCCAGGATTTTGCTGGCCTTAGGCGAGCCCTTTCGCTCCTGATTCTCATCGTCGGCGGCTACTTCGGCCTTAAGGCCAGCCGGCCCACGGCCGGCACCGGCCACCGCTGAACGGGCGGTCCGGCCGGTTCTCAACCGCGGGGCCACGGAGGTAACAAAGCGTCATGCGCCTGGGTGTTGATACCGGTGGGACGTTCACCGATTTTGTTCTGGCCGACCGGGACCGGCTCGAAATCCTGAAGGTCCCGAGCACGCCCGATAACCCGGCCCGGGCGTTCCTGGAGGGTGTTCGCCGGCTGAACGCCGGGGCCGCCGAGATCGTCCACGGCTCCACGGTGGCTACCAACGCCCTGCTGGAACGGAAGGGCGCCCGGGTCGCCTTTGTGGCCACCGCCGGGTTCGGGGACCTCCTGGAAATCGCCCGGCAGACCCGGCCGAAGCTTTACGACCTGTTTCCGAGCCGGCCGGCACCCCTGGTTCCGCCGGAGCTCCGGTTCGAGGTCCCGGAGCGGGTCGACTACCGGGGCGAGGTCCTGGAACCCCTTTCGCCCGAGGCAATCGAGGCCCTGGCCGAGCGCGTCCGGGCCAGCGGGGCCGAATCGGTGGCCGTCTGCCTGCTTTTCAGCTTTCTGAACCCCGAGCACGAGCAGGCGATCGGCCACCGACTCCGGGCCGAAGAAGGCCTCGCCCACGTATCCATCTCCTCCGAGGTCCTGCCCGAGTACCGGGAGTACGAGCGGGCCTCAACCACGGCCGTCAATGCCTACGTCTCGCCGCTGCTTGACCGCTACCTGGGCGGGCTCGAGGCGGGCCTGGGGCGGCCGATCCGGATGATGCAGTCCAACGGTGGGAGCGTTTCCAGCACCGCCCTCCGGAAGCTGGGGGTGCGGACGATCCTCTCCGGCCCGGCCGGGGGGGTCACCGGGGCGTTTTACCTGGCCCGGCTGGCGGGGTTTGACCAGGTGATCACCCTGGATATGGGCGGCACCAGCACGGACGTCTGCCTCTGCCCGGGCCACCTGCCGTTCACCGTTGAGGCCGAGCTGGCCGGGTGCGCGATCCGGGTGCCGATGATCGACATCCAGACGGTGGGGGCCGGCGGCGGCAGTATCGCCCGCCTTGACCCGGGCGGTGCCCTGCTGGTCGGCCCGGAGAGCGCCGGGGCGGTTCCGGGCCCGGCCTGCTACGGCCTGGGCGGGACCGAGCCGACCGTGACCGACGCGAACCTGGTGCTCGGCCGGATCCACCCCGACTACTTCGTCGGCGGCGAAATGCGCATCTACCGGGAGCTGGCCCACCGGGCGGTCGGCGAACTT
>FWWM01005995.1_pt1 | contig 25909 bp, 21 predicted proteins | sample 2228351 | NCBI WGS metagenome assembly FWWM01 (sample SAMEA103939774, study PRJEB20133) | metagenome
GCCGGCAGCGGTCAGCCACCAACTCAAGACGGTCTGGGGCGAGGTCCCGGTGGATAGCAAGACCAACGAAATCACCCTCGTCAGCGAGCTGCTGAACTTGCTGGTCGTCGAGGGGCGCTTGATTACCGTGGATGCGCTGTTGACGCAACGGGCAATTGCCCGCGAAATCATCCGGCGCAAGGGGGACTACCTTATGGTGGTCAAGAACAACCAGCCGCAACTGCTCGAGGACATCCGCATGTGTTTCGACTCAGCACCCCTGCCGGAAGTGCGTAGGAGGGCGCGCACCTCCAACAAGGGGCACGGTCGCTTGGAGGTGCGCGAGATTGTCACCGGCGCGGCGCTGAAGGACTTTCTCACCGACTGGCCAGGGCGGGAACAGGTCATGCAGATCACCCGCACAGTGACCTGCCTGAAGACCGGGGAAACGACCAGCGAAAAGACCTACGCGATCACCAGTCTCCCGCCCGAGCGGGGTAGCCCGGACTTGCTCCTGGAGGCAATCCGCGGCCACTGGACGATTGAAAACAGCGTCCATTGGGTGCGTGACGTTACCCTGGGTGAAGATGCCTGTGCCGTTCACAAGGACCGCGCCCCCCCAACGCTGGCCGCCCTCCGCAATGCAGTTCTTGCCCTGATACGACTGTCCGGCTCCACCTGTGTGGCGGAGGCGATCCGTCGTTACGCTGCGCGACCCATCCGAGCCGTCCGTACTATAAGGACTACTTGGTAGACTTTGATATGGCCCTGGTTTACCCGCGGCGGACTTGACATGTGGCCGCAAAACGTATATTATAGGTATAGTTGCGTTGTTGGACGATTTGGTGAAGGAGACAGGTGCCTGACCCGGATGGGTCGTCGAAATATGCGTGAATGGCTGTTGTCGGGGGCATGGTCCCTCTCTTTGCGGGCCGTTCCATAGCAGCATATCGTTATTGGCCCTTCTCCGCACCTTAACAAGTAGGCCCTCTGCCCGAGATGGGCTTCGGTCGGTGGCCGTTCCCTGTTCCACCGACCAACCAGGGGGGCCGACATGAAGGAGGTACCTATGTGGCAATGGTGGCACACTGTGGTCTTGATTTTCGGTATCGGTGGGGCGTTGTTGGCTGCTTACCTGGTCATCCACCGCCGCAGCCAGGCCCGCGTTCAGGAGATGCAGGAAGAAGCCCGGCGCGTTCTCGAAGAGGCCCGCATTCAGCAACGGGAAATCCTCTTGGCGGCCAAGGACGAGGCTCTCCGGTTGCGAGACGAGATTGAACAGGAGAACAAAGCGGTACGACTGACTTTGCAACGCCAGGAGGAACGCCTCCATCGCAAAGAGGAGTCCCTGGATCGCCGGCAGAACGAGTTGGAGCGACGGGAACAGGCCCTTTTACGCAAAGAAAAGGAGGTGGAGCGGAAAGAAAGTGAGATCGAGGCACTGTACCAGGAGCAGGTGCAGGCCCTGGAGCAGATCTCGGGGTGGACCCGGGAGGAGGCCCGCCAGCATCTCCTGGAGTGGACCGAACAGGAGGCCCGTGAGGACATGGCCCGGGTTATCCGACTGGTGGAACAGGAGACCCGCGACCGGGCCGAGCGTCTGGCGCAGGAGATCGTCGCCACCGCTGTGCAGCGATGCGCCTCGGACTATGTGGCCGAAGTGACCATTTCGGTCGTCCCCCTTCCGAATGACGAGATGAAAGGGCGGGTTATCGGGCGAGAAGGACGCAACATTCGTGCTCTGGAACAGTTGACCGGGGTGGATGTCATTGTGGATGACACACCCGAGACGATTACCCTTTCGGCTCACGACCCGGTCCGGCGCGAGGTTGCCCGGCTGGCCCTGACCCGTCTGATTCAGGATGGACGGATTCATCCCACCCGCATCGAGGAGATGGTACGCAAGGCGGAGCAAGAGGTGGAAACGGCGATGCAGGAAGATGCCGAGCGGGTGGTGATGGAGGCAGGGGTACAGGGGTTGCATCCCGACCTGCTCAAACTGCTGGGCCGGCTCAAGTACCGCACCAGTTACGGACAGAATGTGCTCCAGCATTCGTTGGAGGTCAGCATCCTGGCCGGCCTGATGGCCGCCGAATTGGGGGCGAATGTGAATGTCTGCCGGACGGCCGGGTTGTTGCATGACATCGGCAAGGCGGTGGATCATACCGTTGAGGGGCCCCACGCCCGCATCGGGGCCGACATTGTCAAGCGGTTCGGCCGCTCCCCCAGTATTGTGCATGCCATCCTGGCCCACCACGGCGAGGAGGAGCCACAGACGGTTGAGGCGTTCCTGGTCTCGGCGGCCGATGCCATCTCGGGCGGCCGGCCGGGGGCCCGTCGGGAGACGCTGGAACACTATATCAAGCGGCTGGAGGCGCTCGAGACAGTTGCCCAATCGTTCAAAGGGGTGGAACAGGCCTATGCAGTGCAGGCCGGCCGGGAGATTCGGGTGATGGTCCGGCCTGACGATGTGGATGACCTGGGCAGCATCCGGCTGGCCCGGGAGATTGCCAGAAATATCGAGGAAAACCTACAGTATCCGGGTCAGATCAAAGTGACCGTGATTCGCGAGACGCGGGCGGTGGATTATGCTCGCTAGGAGCAGGGCAGCCGGTGGGGACCTTGAAGTGAACCCTTTGTGGTTATTCCATTCTCTACGGGCATAGAGGCCAACGATCAGTTCCCTGACAAGGAGGCAAGAGAAATGGAAATTCTATTCAGCAACATCGAAAGTGTATCAGCAGAAGCACAAACAGAACCGGCAGAGGAAAGAACCGCCGCCCAGCCCCCTATGTCCCGGTCCCGCCAGCCGAGTGTGCTGAAGGTTTCCGGCCGTTCGCGGCCTACCGCTGTGGCCGGAGCGGTGGCCGGCGTAATTCGTGAAACCGGCCGGGCCGAACTCCAAGCGATCGGGGCAGGAGCGACCAACCAGGCGGTGAAAGCGGTCGCCATCGCCCGCAGTTACCTGGAGCGGGATGGTATTGATGTGGTCTGCATCCCCAGTTTCGCCGAAGTGATGATCGGGGGGGAGGAGCGCACGGCGATTCGCCTGGTGATTGAGCGACGCACCTGATCGAATCGGAGATGGCAGAAACCTGCGCCGGGCCTGAACTGTGGTGGTGACCAGGCGGGGACCGGCGGGCCAGGGGGAGACCGGTTCTCCCCGGAGGGGGAGGACCCTCTCCGGTAGCCCTTCCCCGGCAGGGTCGTTTCGGGGAAGGGGTGCACCTGCCCTGGCCGGAAGGGGTTTGCCCTGCCTGTGTTGGGACAATGGAAATGGGTAAACTGGAGGTCAAACCGTTCAGGGTTTGCCGTGCAAACCGAATCTCTGGGAAGGTTCCCGGGAGGATAGTTGGTCGAGAATACGAGTGGTCAGATCGATTTACATACGCATAGTACGGCTTCCGATGGGCTCCTCAGCCCGACGGCGTTGGTGCAGCGGGCAGCCTCGTTGGGGATCGCTGTGCTGGCCTTGACCGATCATGACAGCGTGGCCGGGATTGATGAGGCCTGCTCTGCGGCGAATCGCCTGCAGGTGGCCTGTGTTCCGGGAGTGGAATTGAGCACCGATTGGCCTGGTGGGGAATGCCACATCCTGGGCTATTTTCTGGACCATCGTCTGCCTGCGCTTCAGCGGGTGCTGGAGGAGTTTCAGCGGGCCCGTCGGGAACGGGGCCGCCGGATGGTAGAACGGTTGCAGGCCCTGGGCCTGGATATTTCCTGGAGGCAGGTTCGGAAACTGGCCGGCAGTGGGTCGGTTACCCGTTCTCATATTGCCGAGGCCCTCGTCGAGGCCGGTTGTGTTGCTTCCCGCCAGGAGGCCTTTGACCGCTATATCGGCCGGGGAAAACCGGCCGATGTGTTGCGCTACAAATTGACTCCCGAAGAGGCGGTCGCGCTGATTCGCCAGGCCCGAGGTGTCCCCGTCCTGGCCCATCCCACCTTTGTCGAACCGGAACGTGATTGGGACGCCGACCCACTCTTCCCCTGGCCCTTTTTGGAGCGGTTGATCGCGGCCGGCCTGCTTGGCCTGGAGGCTTATTATGGGGAATATTCCCCCGATCTGTCTGCCCGTCTGGCCGCGCTGGCGAACTTTTATGGCTTGATCGCCACCGGCGGCAGTGACTTTCACGGGAACGGCCAAGGTCCCGCTTTGGGGGCGGCGCCCGTTCCCCCCGATACCCTTGACCACCTCTATCGCCTCGCCCAACAGATGCACAGCCCGTGGGCCCCCCAGGAGACGGAAAGCGGCGAACCTTGAACCCCTTGGACCTCCCCAGACCGGATGGACAGGCCTGCCGACCAGGAAGGCCTGGTGAGGGCCTGCCCAATCCTGGTACAAGTGTACGGTTCCACAAGTTCGTACCGGGCATTCTGGCCGAACCGGTGAGAATCATCCGGCACTTGAACTTTCAAACCTGGAGCCTTCTAACATTCAACATTCAACTGTACCTAAGGAGGTGCCTTGATGGGACAGTGGTTTCGAGTAGACCTGCATATCCACCTGCCGGACAGGTTCGAGCAGGACCCTGGGGCCATGCTGCGCCAGGCCCTGCGTGCGGCCCGGAACCGCTCTCTGGACCTGATCGGCCTGGTGGACCACCATGCCGTCCGCGGTTACGAGTACCTGCGGATGGAGTTGAGCCGTCTGGCCGTTTTGGAAGAAACTTCTCGCCTTTCCCCGGAGGAAGAAACCGCCTGGAACGAATACCGTGCCCTGCTTTCCGAACTGCTGGTCCTGCCTGGGTTTGAACTGACGGCCGCCGATGGTCGTCACCTGCTGGCCCTGTTCCCTCCGGAAACACCCGTAGAAAGGCTGCACGGCCTCTTGCTGAACCTGGGCATCCCGCTGGAGCGACTCAAAGAGGGTTCGCCCGAGATTGTCGCCCGGTGCGACCTGCCGACGGCATGTCTGCTGGTCGAACGGGCCGGCGGCATCGCCATCGGAGAGGCCGCCGAGTGGCCTTGGGAAGAAGGGGCTACGGAGACCTATCCGCCGGGCCTGCTCGCGCTGGAGGCCGAGACGCCACCGGAAAGGAGCACTGGCCGGTCCCTGACCCTCCTCTCCTCCGGCGAATTTTGCCGGCGTCGCTGTGCGGCTGCTCCAGAGGAGCGACCTGGCCGGCGCTATACCGAACTGGACCTCCCGGAGCGTTCCTTTGCCGCTCTGCGTGACCTGCTCCTTGCCGGAGAAGGGGAACGGGTCCGCTTTCCACTGGACCGGATCAGACAGCAGGTCCAGGAGGCCGCCCGGCGGGGCGATGATCGCCTGATTCTGTACGACCCGGCCGACCCGCCTGACCTGGCCTACCGTCATCTGGCCGCCCTGGCCAACGCCGGCGGTGGGGTCATCCTGATCGGCCTGAACGGGGAAGAGGTCGTTGGCGTTGAGGATCCGGAGACCTGGAGCAGCACCCTGTTGCGCCAGGCCCGGGAACAGGTCGAACCTTCTCCCCACCTCACCCTGGAACTGGTGCACTATGAGGGCAAAGAGGTTATCCGGGTGGAGGTGCGGGCCGACGACCCGCCGCCCTACCTGACCTCGGAAGGGGTTGTCTATATCCGCAGGGAAGGACAGACCCGGCCGGCCAATCGGGAAGCACTGCTCTCCTTGCTCCAGAGAGAGCGGCCTGCCCGACAGGTCGCACCGACCGTCGGCCTGGACCTGCCCCAGGCCGGCGTGGAGATCGTCGGGGCCTACCTGCGCGATGGCACCTGGTTCTACACAATTCGCGACCTGCGGGTGACCTCCGACGTCACCCGCCAGCGGGCCAGGGGGTTGTGGGGCTATGCCATTGACCGCCACGAGGCCCTCCGGCAGGGCCGGGTGGACCTCTCTTCGGTCCGCTGGAAGCAGGATTGGGGCGTCTGGCGGGCCTACCGCAGCGGGGAGCGACGGACCTTTGACCTGGTGCACCGCGATGCCGGCGGTCAGGTTCATATCTTTTACGGCGTCTCCGAGTGGGGGCTGCCCCCGGTCTGGCAGGAGGTGGTCGAGTCGTTACACGTTCCGTTGGAGGAGGAGCGAACGGAGCGGCGGGAGAGGCCAGAGCGGCGGGAAGAGGCGGAGCCTGCCCGGCCTCGCCCCCCGGTCGCTCCTCAACGGGCCAAGCCGCCGGCCGGGTCGCCCTCTCCCCCCCGGCAGGTCCGGCCTCCACAACAACCTGTCGAGGAACGGCCCTCGCCGCGAGCGGAGCGGGGAACCGCTCCGTCGCCGAAACCGGCCCCGGCGGGCGGGCCCGGCAAGTGCCGGCCGCGCTGGCGCGGCCAAGCGGCGGTGGAACGGGTCTACTGGGAAGGCGGCACCCTCTACTTTGACCTGATGGTGCGCCAGGGGGAGGGGGTCCGTCGCTATCCCCGCATCCGCCGGGAGCAACTTCTCGCCTCCGAAGGGTGGCTCGACCTGGTGCGCGTACCCCGGCCTCCCACCGGCGTGGAAGTGGCTCACAGCACCCCCAGCGGCGACGAGGTTCTCTACCAGTTCCGCGAGATCGGGAGCGGCCGCATTGACCCCCGCGTGCGCCGGGAAAGCGACTTTGCCCCCGATTCCCCCGAGGCCCACGCCATCCGCATGTTCCACCAGGATTCCCCGCTGGACGAGAGTCAGGTGCGCTGGTGGGGCAACATCGGGTATCTGCGCATCCTGGGCGACCGGGTGGACCTGGTCTACCGGGATGAGGAGGGTCGCGACCATCTCTACTATGCTGCCGAGCGACCGTTGCTGGAGGGGGAATGGCGGGAACTGCTCCGCATCTATGAGCAAGAGGAAGCGAACGAACCCCGCTTCTCCGGGGCGGCTTTAGGAGGGGACCGCTGAACGAGCGCGAACGGCAGAGAAAGGCACAAGAGGCCCGGCGAAGGTTGCAGCGATTGGGCCTCCGCTCCGGTCGGGACCTGCCGGCCCGCCCGACAGCGCCCTCCCTGTCCTCACCGACCGGAACGCCGCTGGAGGGTCGGTTGGTGGAGACGGAGGCCGGCCGGGCCTTTGTGGTGGAGGAGGTCTATCCGCTCTCGCACCGGCATGGCGATCTGCCCTTGGCCGCCTTCCTGGAGCAGCCGCCGGGTCGGTGGCTCTGCCGCCTGGCCTCGGCCGCCCCATTGTCCCCCGACGACTGGGTCTTTTTCGACATCGAAACGACCGGCCTTTTCCCGGAGGCCGGCATCTATGCCTTCCTGGTCGGGTTGGGCCGTTTTGTGGGGGAAACCTTTACCCTCCGCCAGGTCTTTATGCGCTCCCCCGCCGAGGAGCGGGCGCTCCTCCTGACCGTCGCCGACCTCTTGCGGGAGACGGCCGGCCTGATCTCCTTCAACGGCCGGGCCTTTGACCTGCCGCTCCTGCAAACCCGCTACGCCCTGGCCCGGCTGCCCCTGCCCTGGCAGGAGCAGGTCCACCTGGACCTGCTGCCGCCGGCCCGCCGTCTCTGGCGAGAGCGGGTGCCCTCCTGCCGCCTGGCCGACCTGGAGGAACACCTCCTGGGGGTGGCCCGCGATTCCCTGGACCTCCCCGGCTGGCGGGTGCCCTCCCTGTACCACGAGTACCTCCGGGGAGCGGAGGGCTCCTGCCTGCGCCCGATCTTTTACCACAACGCTCAGGACATCCTCTCCCTGGTTACCCTGAGTGTGCGCCTGGAGCGCGTCCTGCAGGACCCCGGGGGGGAGGCCCGACATGGCCTGGACCTGTACGCGCTGGCCCGCATCTATGAACAGCAGGGCGACCTGGAGGATGCTATTGCCGCCTGTCGGGCGGCCCTTCTCCGGGCAATGCCGCTACCCCTGCGGGAGCGGGTCTGGAAGCACCTCTCCTTGTTGCTCAAGCGGGCCGGGCGTTGGGAAGAGGCGGTCGAGATCTGGCGCTCTCTGATCGGGCGGGCGGGGGAGCACCCCCTTTATGCTTATGTAGAACTGGCCAAATATTATGAGCACCGTTGTCGGGACCTGGAGCAGGCCGAGGCGGTCACCCGGCGCGCCATAGCCGAGTACGGGACAACCCTTGCCGGCGAGGGTTTGGCCCATCGGCTGACGCGGCTGCTCTGCAAGATCGACCGGGCTCTTCCGGAACAAGCACCTGAGGAGGACTGATGAACCGTTCACGAATGATGTTGCTGTCGGTTGTATTGACCTTGCTGGCGGTCTCCTGTGGCCCCTCGGGGCCGGCCATTGACACCCCGGCCCAAGAGATGAACCTGACCGGCGATGACCTGGGCATTCCGATGGCATTGGAAGAGGAGGTGGGCCTGGAGGAGTTCCTCAAGATGGTCAGCCTGGAAAATAGGGGCGATGTACTGGATGCCCATATGCGGACCTTTGTCGGGCCGGACAGCCGACTCTTTTCGGCCGTTCTGGTCTTCAACTCCTCCAAGGCGGCCCAGGACGGTTTTAAGGATGCCCGACAGAACTATGAACTGGCCCTCCAGCAGGGGGCTCCCGATCTGCTTCTGGAGGAGCGAATCGCCCCGGCCCTGGGGGATGAGGTCGTTCTCTTGGGAGCCGAACTGAGCGAACAGGGGCAGGCGACCTACCTGTTGGTCTTTCGCAAACTGAATGTGGTGGGGCTGGTGGTGGCCACCGGGCCGGCCGAGACCATCACCGAGGACCGGTTGGACCGGCTGGGCAAGACCTTTTTCCAAAAACTCCCCCAGGTGGACGAGTCGTAGCGGGCCTTTACTACAGTTGAACGGTAGAACGTTCCCCGTTGAACGTTCAAAAGAGAAGGTTTTCCACCGGTTCATCCATAGGGACGCGGTACGAACTTGCGAAACCGTGTACTTGCGTCGGCGGATTCTTTTTTCCTGGACGGCGGCGATCTTGCGCAGAGTAGCCTGCGCCGCGTCTACGGCGTCTCTCAGGGTCTCCCGCGGCTCTTCCAGGGCCGCGATCGCTGCCCGCAGGCGGGCAATCTCTTCAGGGGCGGACATTCTCTGCCAGGGCTCCTGGCCCTGCCGCCGGAACCGGACGCCTCAACCGGTCAATCCTCCAGCGGCACAAAGCGGTCCTTCAACCGTTCCATCACCTGCGGCATGGTGGTGTACTCCATCTCCTCCAGCGGCAGGCGGTGTGGCTCAAAGGGGCCGTGGCGGCGCATATATTCGGCGATGGTGTTACAGAGCCGGCGGGTCTCGTCGAAACTGGGGTCGTCGAACATGTCCAGCGGGCCGACCAGCCGGCCGTTGGCCAGTTGGAAGCCCAGGGCGACCACGCGGGGCGGCCCGTCAAAGCGGCTAGGGTTGCTCTGGGCCACCGGGACCGGCATCAGCGGGCCGTGGTGGGAGCCGCGCATCCAGCCCTCGACGATGTGGGGCAGGGCGAACGGCTCCAGCACCTCGCCGACGGCGGGGAACTGCGATTGGCAGCGCACGATGCAGACGGGGTCGTCCTTGCCCACATAGCGGCCGGCGATCAGGGCCAGTTTCTGCGTGGAGGAGACGGCGGCGATCTCGCCGGCCTTGGTATAGACGGCGCTGATGGCGTAGCGACTGGGAGCACCGATAAAGACGAGCAGGTCGTAACTCTCCTCGGGGGTGTCAAAGTAGATCTGGCGTTGCTCCTTGACGTCCACGACCTGGAAGCGAAAGCCGGCGTGCATCTGGGGCGAGATGACCAGGCCGGCCGTGTTGAACGGGTCGGCGAACATGCGATAGAGGGGCATGTTCCAGGCCCCGGAGGAGGTCTTGTCGGCCATAAAGATGATAATCGGCTCGCTCTTGCGCTCGGTGATCTCCAGTTCGGCCACGCCGGGGCCCATGCCGCGCACATTTCCCGAAAAGGCGTCGCTTAGGAGGTCCTGGCCGGCCCCGTAGAGCCCCAGGTCCCGGGCGACCTGCGTGCAGGCCTCAAAGGTCTTCCAGGCCAGTTGGTGAATGTCGGGGTCGTTCGTTCCCCGGCGGTGGGTCATGATCAGTTCCAGGTCATCGCCGACCCGGCTGACGCAAAAGTCCACCAGCAACCCACCGGCCCGGGCTTTTTCCAGGAGATCCCGGGCCGTGTCCAGCAACGCCTGGTGCATGCTGGCGTGGCCGACATAGCCACCAACGTCGGCCTTGATGACACTGAGGCTAGTCGTGCTCATGCGTTCCTCCTCGAATCGCTTCAAGCAGACATTCCGGTACAGGCCATATCGTCTCCGGTCTACTCCTCCAGGCTGCGCAGGGCCAGGGCGATCGCCCCGATGACGACGGCCTCCTCGCCCAGGCTGCCCAGCACGATCTGGACGGCCTGGCCGGGCACCTCCATGGCGGTGGCGCGAACCTCCTCCCGGAGCGGGTCCAGGAGGTCTTCGCCGGCCAGGCGGGCCACCACGCCCCCGAGCACGATCGTCTCCGGGTTGAGCAGGTTGACCAGGTTGGAGACGGCCAGCGCCAGGTAGTGCGCGGCCTCGGCCAGCACCTGACGGCAGGGGGCATACCCCTGCCGTGCGGCCTCCACCACATGGTGAAAGCGCAACCCGCGTGGGTCCTGGGCCGCCCACCCCTCCAGGGGGCCCGGCTCCTGACGGGCCAGTTCCTTCGCCCGGGCGATCAGCGCGGGGGCCGAGACAAGGGCCTCCAGATGTCCCCGCCGGCCGCAGTCGCACAGCGGCCCATCCTCCAGGACCAGCGTGTGTCCGATCTCCCCGGCGGTGGTGGTCGCTCCACGGAAGAGTTGGTTGTTCAGGACCATCCCGCCGCCCACACCGCTGCTCAGGTGCAGGTAAAAGAGGTCGCGGGCCTGTCGCCCCGCGCCGTAGAGGGCCTCCCCCAGGGCGGTCACGCGGGCGTCGTTGTCCAGCAGGGTGACCGCCTCAAACTCCTCTTCAAAGACCTGCCGCAGGGGGTAGCGTTCCCATCCGGGCATCCGGTGCGAGACGATGGTCACCCCTTCCTCGACATCCACCGGGCCGCCAAAGCCGATGCCCACACGGATGACCTGGTCCGGGCGGATCGCGGCCTGCTGCAGCAGGGTGTGGGCCATCTCCAGGGCAGCCAGGACGACTTGAGAGGCCTCCCGTTCTTCTTCCAGAGGTTGCCGATGGGTGTGCAAGAGTTCCCCCTGGGTGTTGGCCAGGGCCACCTGCAGGCCATACCCGCCAATGTCCACGCCCAGGAGATATCCGCCGATTCCCAAAAGGGATGTAGAACCTCGCCCTGGCTGCTCTCTCATAGCCTCGCCTCCTCTCGGCCAGGGCCGGCACGGCCGGCCACCGGCCGTATTGTACTATACTCCCCTGGGAAACGCAACATGGTTGCAAATTTCCGACAGAGGGGCTATAATGGCTTTGCCGGCTTAGAAGGAGGGCCGATCTGGTGGAACCGATGGACAGGATTTACCATCTACAGGCGACAGAACTGTTTCAGGACCTGAGCCGGGAGGAACTGGCCGCGCTGGAAGAAAAGATGCCCGAAAGGACCGTTGAGGCCGGTCAACTGATCTATTCTCCTCAGGAGCGCGGTGAGGCCCTCTTTATCCTGAAGAAAGGACGGGTGCGCCTCTTTCGCCTCTCCCCTGACGGCAAATCGCTGACCACGGCGGTCCTGGAGCCGGGGTCCGTCTTTGGGGAGATGGCCCTGCTGGGGCAGGGCATGCACGAGAGTTTTGCCGAGACGATGGAACCCTCCCTCCTTTGCACCCTGAACAAGCGCGATGTGCAGGAACTCCTCCTCTCCGATCCTCGGGTGGCCCGGCGGTTGATCGAACTGATCGGCCAGCGGTTGTTGGAGGCAGAGCGTAAACTGGAAGAGTTTGCCTTCAAGAGCGTGCCGGAGCGGTTGGCTTCGTTGCTGCTCCACCTGGCCCATATCCAGGACCCGGGGACAAGCCCAGCGCCTGTTCCCCTGGCCGCCCGCTATACCCATCAGCAGTTGGCCGAGATGATCGGAACCTACCGGGAGACGGTAACCAAAACGCTTAACGAATTCCGGCAACAGGGGCTGCTTCGCGTGGAGCGCGGTCAGATTGTTCTGCTCGACCCGCAATCTCTGGAGCAGGTCGCCCGGCGTTGACGACGACCCGCCAGAGCCCCGTTTTGTCAGTGTCCCGCCCTTGTGCTATAATGCGCTCACCAAACGATGCGACGTAAGTCGCGGCGAGGGTGGCGATGTCTCACGAAGATGAATTTGACGAGTTTGATGAATTTGAAGATTTTCCGCTGCCGGCCTTTGAGGACGACCTCTTTGAGGACGCCTTTCCCTTTCTCGAGCAAGACCTGGCCGATCAGGGAGAGGTGGAGCGTCCCATCCTTCCCCTGATTGACACCGTTCTCTTTCCCCATATGGTCTCTCCTCTCTTCATCGGAAGGGAATCCTCTCTGCGGGCGGTGGAGGAAGCGCTGGAGCGCGACCGGACGGTGGTCCTGGTGGCTCAGCGTGAACCGCAAGAAGACGACCTGACCACCGACCTGCTCTATCAGGTCGGCACCGAGGCCATCATCGGCCGGGTTCTGCGCATGCCCGACGGCTCGACAAGTATGCTGGTGCAGGGGCGGCGACGTGTGCGCATTGCCGAGTTTACTCAGGAATTCCCCTATTTCCGGGCTCATGTAGTCCCGCTGGTGGAGGAAGAGGACGAGGAGGAGGACTCTCTGGCCGGCGAAGCGCTGGTCCGGGCGGTACTGGCCCTCTTTGAGAAGGTCGTCAAGTTGAGCCGCAACCTGCCCGACAACGCCTATGTGGCCGCGCTCAACATAGACGAGCCCAGTGCCCTGGCTGACTTGATCGCCTCGACGATTCAGTTGTCCGTGGAAAAGCGGCAGGCGGTTCTGGAGGCAGTCCCGCCGATTGAGCGGCTGCAAAAGTTGAGCATCCTCCTGGCCCAGGAACTCGACGTACTCGAACTGGAGAATAAAATCCACACCGAGGTACAGAAGGAGGTGGACCGCAGCCAGCGGGAATATTTCCTGCGGGAGCAGATGAGGGCAATTCAGCGCGAGTTGGGCCAGGAGGACCCGATCGCCCAGGAGATCAACGAATTGCGTGCCCGCATAGAGGAAAAGGCCCTGCCCGAGCATGTGCGCAAAAAGGCCGAGGAAGAGATGGCCCGCCTCTCCATGATGCCCCTGGCCTCCCCGGAGGTCTCGGTCATCCGCACCTACCTGGACTGGTTGATCTCCCTCCCCTGGAGCGAAACGACCGAGGATCGCCTGGACATTCGTGAGGCCGCCCGCATCCTCGACCAGTATCACTACGGGCTGCCCAAGGTCAAAGAGCGCATCCTGGAGTTTATCGCTGCCCGCAAACTGGCCGGGGACAGACTCAAGAGCCCGATCCTCTGCTTCGTCGGGCCACCGGGGGTGGGCAAGACCTCGCTGGGCCGCTCGATCGCCGAGGCGTTGGGGCGCAAGTTCGTGCGCATCTCCCTGGGTGGGGTGCACGACGAGGCCGAGATTCGCGGCCACCGGCGCACCTATATCGGGGCCCTGCCGGGGCGCATTCTCCAGACGATGCGCCGGGCCGGCACGGTCAACCCTCTCTTTATGATTGACGAGATTGACAAGATCGGCAGCGACTTTCGTGGTGACCCCTCCTCCGCGCTTCTGGAGGTGCTCGACCCCGAACTGAACAACGAGTTCTCCGACCACTACCTGGAGGCCCCCTACGACCTCTCCCAGGTCCTCTTTATCACCACCGGCAACCTGGTCTCGCCGATTCCACCGGCCCTGCTGGACCGGATGGAGATTATCGAGTTTCCCGGTTATACCGAGGAGGAGAAACTGGCCATCGCCCAGCGGTTCCTGGTCCCCAAGCAACTGGAGCAGAACGGGCTGACTGCGGAACACCTCAGGTTCAGCAAAACGGCCCTCCTCCAGATCATCCGCCACTACACCTACGAGGCCGGCGTCCGCGAACTGGAGCGGCGCATCGGTTCGATCTGCCGCAAAGTGGCCCGCATGGTTGCCGAGGGACGCAAAGCGCCGCACCTGATTCGCGAGACGGCCCTGCACCGCTTGCTGGGTCCGCCGCGCTACTTTTACGAGCGCATCGCCGAAAAGGACGATGTGGGGCTGGCCACAGGGGTTGCCGTCACCGAGGCCGGTGGCGACATTATGCATGTTGAGGCCAATGTGATGGAGGGCAAGGGCAACCTGATCCTGACCGGCCAGTTGGGCGAGGTCATGCAGGAATCGGCCCAGGCGGCCCTGAGTTACACCCGTTCCCGTGCCCACTCGCTGGGGATTGACCCCAAACGCTTTGACAGGGTGGACGTTCACATCCACATCCCCGAAGGGGCTGTGCCCAAGGACGGCCCGTCGGCCGGCGTGGCCATTGCAGTGGCCCTGATCTCGGCTTTTACCGGCCGGCCGGTTCGCCGTGACGTTGTCCTCAGCGGCGAGATTACCCTGCGCGGGCGCATCCTGCCGATCGGCGGAGTCAAGGAAAAGGCCCTGGCTGTCCACCGGGCCGGCGTTCCCACCCTCATCCTTCCCAGGAAGAACCGGCCCGACCTGGAGGAGATTCCTGCCAACATCCGCCGGCGGCTCATCATCACCATGGTCGAGCAGATGGATGAGGTGTTGCCGCTGGCGTTGTGCGAGGGAACCCCGTCGGCAGAGGGCGAGGCCCGGCCGGCCAAGGAGGGGTAGGGGTTGTGGTGGAGCCACTGAACCACCTGCTCCAGCGGGCCTGGCAGGTCCGCCAGGCCCATTTTCCACCGCTCCTGGGGGTGGACCGCCCCCAGGAGACCCAACCGGTCAGCCTGACCGGGCCGGCCTGTGCCCTGGACTGCGCCCACTGCGGCGGGCACTATCTGGAGCCGATGCTTCCACTGGCCGGCCTCTCCCAAGACCCCCGTCTGGCTCAGGCCCGCAGTTTGCTCATCTCCGGCGGGTGCGACCGCCGCGGCCGCGTCCCGGTGCGCGCTCACCTGGAGCAGGTCCGCGCCCTGCGCCCCGGCCGGCGGCTCAATTGGCACGTCGGCCTGATCGAGCGGGCCGACCTGGAGGCGATCCGCGACCTGGTGGATGTCGTTTCCTTCGACCTGGTCGGGGACGACGAGACGATTGCCGAGGTCTATGGACTGGAGGCCACCGTCGAGGAGTATCGCGCCACCTACCGCATGCTGCGGCAGCAGGTTCCGGTCATCCCCCACATCACGATCGGCCTGCGCGGCGGGCGCATCTCCGGGGAGCGGGCCGCCCTGCGGTTGCTTCAGGAGGAGGGGGCCGAGGCGATCGTCTTTCTCGTTCTGATTCCCACACCGGGGACGCGCTACGCCGCCTGTACGCCTCCGGCCCCGGAGGAGGTCGCCCGCCTCCTGGCCGAGGCCCGGCTGGTCTTTCCCGAGACGCCCCTGCTCTTGGGCTGCATGCGGCCGGCCGGCCCCTACCGCGCCGAACTGGACCCCCTGGCCGTCCGCGCCGGGGTCAATCGCATCGTCAAGCCGCACCCGGCAGCCCTGGACGTGGCCCGCTCGCTGGGCCTGGGCCTGGAGATGAACCAGGAGTGCTGCGTCTTGCCGCTGCCGGCCGGGCGGGCGGCCACACCGCCCCACCTGGGCGTCTCGGCCGGGACCGAGGTCGTCCTGGGGTTGCGCCATCGGCCGATGGAGACTGCCCCCACCACCGCCTACCTGATGCTGGACGGAGGCGGCTGCGCCCAGAACTGCGCCTTTTGCGCCCAGGCCCGCGGGAGCCAGGCCCGCGCCGATGCCCTCTCGCGCATCATCTGGCCGGCCCACCCCACGGAGGAGGTCCTCTCCGCTCTGGAGCGGGCCCCCTCCACCCTGCGCCGCATCTGCCTGCAGGTCACGGTGCACCGGGGCGCACTGGAAGAGACCCGCGCCCTGGTCCGCACCCTCCGCCAACACACCGATCGCCCGATCTCGGTGGCCGCCCGCCCGGCCGACCTGGAGGAGGTCGCCGCGCTCCTGTCCGACGGCGTCGAGGTGCTGGGAATCGGCCTGGATGCCGCCTGCGAACGGGTCTACCGGGAGGTCAAGGGCCCTGGCTGGCAGCGTACCATCGCCCTGCTGGAGCGAGCCTGCCGGGCCTTTTCCGGCCGCATCCGGGTACACCTGATGGTCGGCCTGGGGGAAAGCGAGCAGGAACTGGTGCAGACGATGCAGCAGGTCTACGACTGGGGCGGCCTGGTCAGCCTTTTTGCCTTTACCCCGGTGCGGGGAACGCCCCTGGAGAAGCGCCCCCCACCGTCGCTGGAGGTTTACCGACGCATGCAGGTAGCCCGCTACCTGCTGCACCACCGGCTGGCCTGCGCGGACGATTTTACCTTTGATGAGCAGGGACGGCTGTGCGACTTTGGCCGGCCGGACCTGGCCGACCTCCTGGCCGACGGCACGGCCTTTGGTACCTCCGGTTGTCCCGACTGCAACCGCCCCTTTTACAACGAACGCCCTGGCGGGACCATGTACAACTATCCCCGGCCCCTCCGCCCGGAGGAGGTGGAGCAGGCCATCCGCTTGCTGAAGGTGCCCCTGGGGAGGAAGCGATGACCGCAGAGGTTCTGAGGGCCCTTCTGGAGGCATTGGAACGGGGGGAGACGGTCGCCCTGGCGACCGTGGTTGAGGTGCGGGGGGCCTCGCCGGCCCCGCCGGGGGCCCGGCTGCTCCTTTTTGCCGACGGCCGCACCGTGGGCACGGTCGGGGGAGGGGCGCTCGAGCAGCAGGTGCGGGCCGAGGCGCTGGCCGCCCTGGCCGAAGGCCACTCGCGATTGCGGCACTATGCCCTCCGCGAGGAGGGGGAGAATGCCACCGGCATGCTCTGTGGGGGCGATGTGCGCGTCTTTATCGAGGTACACGCCCCAGCCCCCACCTTGCTCCTGATCGGCGGGGGCCATGTGGGGCAGCCGCTGGCCGAGATGGCCCGCCGGGTGGGATTTCGGGTGGAGGTTGTGGATGTGGACCCCGGCCACCGTGCGTTGGAGGCACTGGACGGGTTCCCCATCGGCCCGGACACCTTCGTCGTCATCATGACGGCCGAGGCCAACGCCGATGAGGAGGCGCTGCGGCGGGTGGTCAACCGGCCGGCCGCCTACATCGGCATGATCGGCAGTCGGCGCAAGGTGGCGGTCCTTTTTGAGCATCTGCGGCAGGCCGGGGTGACGGAGGAGGCCCTGGCACGGGTGCGGGCGCCGATCGGGTTGAACCTGGGGGGAAGGGCCCCGGCGGAGATCGCCCTGGCCGTGCTCGCCGAGGTCGTTGCCACGCGCTACGGTGGGGACGGCCGGCCTCTCTCTGCCCGCTGAGGTCCCTTTTCTCAGGAACGAGCAGAGGGCATCGCCGGCCGTTGTTCCGACACAGCCCGCAACCGCAAGACCCGCGGCGGCCCATCCTGGTGGGTCCCGGCAACCTCTTCCACCTCCCACCGGCCGCGCTCGGCCGGTGGGATCGCCTCCAGTACCTCCCCCGAGAGGAGCACTTCGCCCCGGCCGGCTTGCTCCACCAACCGATGGGCCCGGTTGACCACATTGCCGATCAGGGTAAAACTGAGCCGTTCGGGGGTGCCCACATTGCCCATCACGGCAGACCCCCGGTCAATCCCCACTCCCAGGCCGACGTCAATCTTCCAGCGCTTCTGCCAGTGCTGTTGCAGTTGGGTAAACACCTGCTGCAGCGCTATGGCCGTCTCCACGGCCCGTCGGGCCGCACCCGGCCGGGCCAGCGGCGCGCCGAACGAGGCCATCAATTCGTCCCCGATCAGGTCAATCACGGTGCCCTCGTGGGCATAGACCTGGCGCGTCATGGTGGTAAAGAACTCGTTCAGCACCTCCTCGGCAGCCTCCGGCGCCAGGCCGGCCACCGCCGCTGTGAACCCCCGAATGTCGGCAAAGAGCACCACCGCCTCCACCCGCTCTCGTCGCTCCAGGAGCGACCCCTCCTCGGCCAAGACCTGCTGCACCAGGTCCGGGCCGACATAGCGGGCCAGCGTCTGGCGGATCTGCTCCTGCCTGTGCCGCTCGGCCTCCAGGCGCATCTGCTCCAGTTCTTTCAGCGGGGTGATGTCCTGCGCAACGGCCACATAGCCGACCCCGGCGACAGGGGAGACGCTGGTATAGAGCCGCCTTTCTTCCACCCCGGCGATCTCGGCGACCACATTGAGCGAGGAGGCGGCCTGCTCAAGGAGGGCTTCCAGCCCGACATTGGAGAGCACGCCGGCAAGGGGCTGCCCTGTCAGGTCGCCGTCGGGCAGGCCCAGCAACCGCCGGGCTGCCGGGTTGACGAGCAAGATGCGTCGTTCCTGGTCCAGCGCCAGGACCGCGTCGGTCGTCTGGTCGAGAATCGCCTCCAGTTTGCGCTGGCCGTCGCGGACCTCCTGAAAGAGGCGGGCGTTTTCCACGGCGATGGCCGCCTGCCGGGCGAAACTTTGGGCGACCGTGGTTATCTCCTCCCCATAGGCCCCCTCGTAGGCGCTGGCGATCACCAGCAGGCCGATCGTCTCGCCCCGCACCGTCAGCGGGACGCTCATCAGCGAGCCGGGGGGGGTGCGCAGGAGCGGCGCGGCATCGTCTTCCCGCGCGGGGGAGCGGACAACCGGCCGGCCGGAGGTCAGGGTCTCCCACAGGAGGGGGATCTGCTCCATCGTCAGAACCGCCTCCCCTGTGACCGTCCCCATCTCTCCCTGCCGGGCGGCGACGTAGAGCGACCCCTCCCGCCGCAGGAGCACAACGGCGTCGCGGTAAGGAATCACCGAGCGCAACTGGCGCAAGATCAGGGGCAAGACCTCGGCCGGGTCCAGCGAGGCGTTGATGATGCGGGCCACCTGTTGCAGGGCCTCGGCCGCCTGGCGACGGTGTTGTTCCTGGGCCAGGTGTTGCAGTCGCTCCAGCACAACGGCCACCTGTCGGGCCAGGGCGACCAGCACCTCGACCTCATTTTCGCCAAAGGAGCGGGGCCGGGGGTAGTAGAGACAGAGCATGCCCCAGACCCGTTCGGCTCCTCGCAGGGGGACCTCGGCCACTGCCCGAAACCCCTCCCGGGCGGCGGTTTCCCGGTAGGGTTGCAGGTGCGAGCCGGCCTGGACGTCCGCAATCAGGTGCGTTCCCTCCACCAGGGCCACCGTGCGGAGGTCCGTCCCGACCTCCAGACGGGCAAAGGCCCGTTGGTAGTACAGGCCCAATCCCTCCGAGGCGGCCAGGTGCAGCGCCCTGCCCGGCTCGTCCAGCAGAAAGCAGGCCGCCTGGCGGCACCGCCCCACCCCGATGGCGGCCGTGACTGCCACCGCCGGCAGTTGCTCCACAGCGGTGGTCTCGACCAGGCGGGCCACGGCATAGTTCAGGGCACGGAGGCGGTTGCGTTCCTCCTGCAACTCTTCCCGGACCCGCCGCAGGCGCAGGAGCCAGGTCAGGCGGGCGCGGAGAATCTCCCGGTGGAGCGGCTTGAGCATCAAGTCGTCCGCGCCGACCTCCAGGGCGGCGATGCGGTCCTGCTCGCGGGTGCGCACCGCCGAGATCAGGATAATCGGCAGGCCGGCCGTCCGTTCCCAGGAGCGCAACCGGCGGCACAGTTCCAGACCGTCGGTATCGGGCAGGGAGACATCCACCAGGGCCAGGTCGGGCGGGGTCCGCTGCACCTGGCTCAGGGCCTCGTCACCGTCGCGGGCCGGAAGGACGCGGTAGCCTTCCAGGCGCAACAGCGCGCTCAGCATCTCCAGGTCATCCGGGTTGTCCTCCACGACCAGAACCAGGGCCTGCCCTGGTCCGCCTTCAGACCCGCTCATGATGCCGACCTCCACACGACCGCTCAGTACGGCCCAAGTGCAGGAGGCTCCTCTTCCTCTTCTTCTTTGCGGCGGGCCCGCTGTCGCAGGATGATCAGGATGCCTGAGAGGACCGCCAGGAGGGCAGCGCCGCCGGTGCAGGCGATCGCCGAGCCGATCAGGCGGGGCCAGGGGGATTCCGCCTGCTCTTCCCCGGAAGAAAAGGAGGGCTCTGCACCGGGGAGGGGTGTCCGCACCGCTGCCGGCAGGGTTGCCCGCCAATCCTCCTCCAACTCTTCCAGGGAAACCCCCAGGGCCCGCTCCACGGCGACCTCGGCCGTTTCGCCCTCGGCCAGGACGTCCACCAGGGCGGCCAGTCCTTCCTCCCCATACTGGTCCAGGATAAACTCGATGATGCTCACACTTTCGGCATAGGAAAGGAGGGCCAGGTCGGTGTCGGAGGGGAAACTGGCCGCCAGGGCGCGGAGGGGGATCAACCGTCCCTCACGGGCGGCCTCTTCGACCAGGGCCGGAAAGTCAGCGTCGGGTACCTCCTGGTTGTGCACGGCGATTCCCTCCTCCACCCAGGTTGGGTTTGAGGTATAGGGGTTGTGTGTGGCCTGGTAGAGGACGACGTGGCTCAGTTCATGGGGGAGCATCCGCTCGATCTCGCCGTACTCCTGGGCATCGGGGGAGATCCAGGCTACGATCAGGCTGCGGCCGGGCAGCGCCTGCCCGCCGATCCACTCGGGAGCGTTGGGGCCCAGGGCCCTGCGAAAGTCGCGCTCTTTGCCATAGACATAGATACGAATCAGGCGGGTTGCCTCCACCCCCACATCCCGCTCCAGCCGGTCCAGGGCGCGTACCGCCGTATCCAGAAGGCGTTGGCCGAACGCCTCGTCCCCTTCGTACCAAAAAACGGCCACCCGTTCACTGCTCAACTCCTGCCAGTCAAAGCGGTCGTCCTCGTAGAAAAAGACCTCTTCGGGGCTCTCCACCTGCCGGCCGGCGGCGTCGGTCAAGGTCCAGTAGTAGTGAAACTCGCTGCCGGGGGCATAGTGCTCGATCTGGGTGTCCAGGCGGTAGGTCGCCTCCACCTGGCGGGCGGAGGTGAACTCGGGCCAGCGGGAGCGGGTGTAGGGGTCCCCGCTGACCCGGTAGGAGAGTTCCAGGGAGACGATCTCGCTGTCGCTTTCGACGGTGATTGAAAAGAGGACCTCATTGGGGAAGGAGGCCGAGACGGAGGTATCCACGATGCGGATGCCCTCCTGGGCCGGCCGTGCGGCCCCGACCACGCCACCGCCGGCCAACTGGCCCAGCAGCAATACCAATCCCCAAAGCCGTCCGAACCTTCTGCCGCGCAGCGACACATTGCCCTCCTTGCAAAGCACAGGTCCATTGTACCACAGAGCAACGAGCGATGCAACAAAGCCCCTCTCCTGCCCGTCTTATCGGCGAGAGTTGCCAAAAGAGATGTTGGAGGATACCATGGAAAAGCGATTGCTGAAGAGTCGGACGGACCGGCAGTTGTGCGGGGTCTGTGGCGGGTTGGCCCGCTACCTGAATGTGGATGCGACGATCGTGCGGTTGGCCTTTGTCGTGGTGAGTCTGCTGGATGGCATCGGGGTCCTCCTGTATATCCTCCTCTGCCTGGTGATGCCGCAGGAGCCGGAGGCCGAGGTTGGCCCCGCAGCCCTCCCGGTTCAGGAACCTGCTCCCGCTTTGGAGCAGGGCGAGGTCGTTCAGGAAGAGCAGGGCTAGGAACAGGCAGAGGTCAGGGACGATGGAAAAACGGTTGCAGCGCAGTCGTCGGGATCGGGTTATCGGCGGGGTCTGTGGTGGATTGGCCGCCTACCTGGAGGTGGATGCCGTCCTGGTGCGGGTGGTCTTTGCCCTGCTGGCCCTGGCATCCGGGGGCACCTTTGGGCTGATCTATCTGATTCTCTGGTTCGTGATGCCCGAGGAGGGCCGGCCGGCCTTGACAAAGGCGACCACCCCAGAACAACCCGACCTGACCGAGAGCCAATCCCCCACTGCGGCCTCGCCGGCACCGGCCCCCGTCGGGCAGGCCACCGGCCCGGCCGGCGAGGCCCTTCCCCCACCCGAACCGCCCGAACCGGCCCCCACCACCGAACCCCGCCGGCGCGACAACCGCCTTCTGGGCTGGCTCCTGGTGGGCGTCGGTGCCTACTTTCTCCTGCGCAGTCTGGGTCTGGAGGAGGCGATGCGCTCCTTCTGGCCCCTTCTCCTGATTGCCATCGGCCTGTTCCTGCTCTGGCCCTACCTGCAGCGGCGCTGATCGCCGGCCCGGTGAAACGAGGTGACGATGAGCGAACTGCCCCCTTCTCCCTCTGAAGAACGCCCCACCCGCCCTCTCTCCCGGCCCGGCGGGAGCGTCATCCTGCCGCTGCTGCTGATCTTTGCCGGCGTCGTTCTCCTCCTGAACACCACCGGTATTCTGCCCTGGAGTGCGTGGGAACGCATCTGGCCCCTCTGGCCGGTCGTCCTCATCCTCATCGGCCTGGACATGATGGTGGGGCGCCGCTCCGCCGCCCTGCGCCTCCTCCTGGGGTTGGTCATCCTGGCCCTGCTGGCCGGCGGGGGCCTCTACCTGGTCGTGACCACCGAACCGGCGCGGCCGGCCGGGGGGGAGGAGAGCCAGGCCTGGCCCATCGGAGGGGCGAAGGAAGGCGCGGTTTCTCTGGAGATGGAGGCCGGGGAACTCCGCCTAGGTGTGTTGGAGGAAAACGACCTCTTTGCCCGGGCCTCGTTGAGCGGCGCGGAGGGAGCGACTTTTGAGCATTCCTTCCAAGACCGGGGCAGCAGCGCCCATCTGACCCTCTCCGGCCCCCAATGGGAGACCTCCTGGCTATTCCGAAGCAAGGGAGACATCCTCTGGCAGGTGGATCTGACCGACCGTATCCCCCTGGCCCTCAAGATCGAGACCGGCGTGGGCAAGAGCGTCCTGGACCTGCGCCGCCTGCAGGTGGAAGACCTGACCCTGTCCACCGGGGTGGGCGAGGTAGAGGTGATCCTGCCGGAGCGGGTCGAGCGGGGCGAGGTCGAGATCGAGACGGGGGTCGGCGCGGTGACGGTGATTGTGCCGGCCGAGACCGCCGTCGAGATCGAACTGGAGACCGGAATTGGCGGTGTCTCGGTGGATGAGGAGGCTTTTCCCCAAGAGGACGACCACCTGTACCGCTCGAAGAACTATGCCACCGCCCGTTACCGCCTGGAGGTGCACATCTCCGGCAGTATCGGCCGGATTCGGGTCAGATCAGAGTAGAAAAGCAGCGGCTTTGGAAGATAGGGATGGGCGAGGGCACGGCCCTCGCCCATCCGGACTTAGGGCCGTTCGCCCAGGACGATCTCCAACTCGACCGACTCGCGGTTGCGGACGACCGCCAATGTCACCCGTTGACCGGTCTCGTAATGGGAGAGGACATTGATCAGGGGGTGTTCCTCGTCAATGGTCTCCTCCCCGATGCGTATGATAATGTCGTCCACGCGGAGGCCGGCCTGTGCGGCCGGTGTCCCCGGCAGGACCTCCAGCACATAGACGCCGTGGTCCACCGGCAGGTTGTAGTAGGCAGCCAGGGCGCGGGTGATGGTGGTCGTGCGCACTCCCAAATAGGGGCGGGTGACCTTGCCCTTGCGGACCAGTTCCTCTACCACATAGCGGGCGGTATTGCTGGGGATGGCAAAGCCCAACCCCTCGGCCACATCCCCGGAGAAGGCCCCCCCCCGGATGATCGCCGTGTTGATGCCGACCACCTCGCCCCGCAGGTTGACCAGAGGCCCGCCGCTGTTGCCGTGGTTGATCGCCGCGTCGGTCTGAATCATCCCCTCCATCACCAGGTCCTCCGAGACCTGCAGAGAGCGGCCCACCCCGCTGACCACGCCGGTTGTTACCGTATTGCGCAAGTCTCCCAGCGCGCTGCCGATGGCGATGACCTCCTCGCCAACCCGGAGGCTGTCCGAGTCGCCCAGGATAGCGTAAGGGTAGGAATCGCCCGCGACCTTGATCAGGGCCAGATCGCTGAAGGGGTAATCGTGCCCGATCAGTTGCGCGCTCTTTTGGTTGCCGTCGGTAAAGATGACGGTGAGTTCGACGGCGTTCTCGACGACGTGGTGGTTGGTGAGGATATAGCCGCGCGGATCTACGATGACGCCGGAACCGCTGGCCTGAGGCGGCTCGTAGGGGTTGCCCCAAAAGTCGCGCTGGGACTCCATACGGTTGATGATGGTGACCACGGTTGGCTCGATCTGCTCCACCACCGTCACCACCGGGTCGCTCCCTGCGGGCAATTCGACAGGGGCGACCGGGAGCGGGACGGGCGGCGGGTATACCTCCGCCGTGGGGGTCTCGATGTTTGTCCGGCTCATCGTGAGCACCAGCCAGGTGGCCCCACCACCCACCACGCCTCCGGCGATACCGCCGATGAACAGGCTCAAAAGAGCGACGGCCAGGACGAACAGCCGGCCTCGTTGTGCTCCTGTCCTCTGATCGTTCTCCATCGCCAGCACCTCCCAGGTCTAAAAATCGGGTCTGGTTGGTCCGGCCACAGACCCGAGGTGGTTCTTTTTTCCGGGCATACTCTAGCGGGGGTAGATGAAAGGGGGGTGAAAAAGTCCTCTCCTTGCCGGGCAGCGCCGCAGGCATTGTCCGGCAGGGGTTGCCCCACGCTGGCCGAGTTCCACCGGCCTGCCTCGGTGAGGCAACTCCTTGCCGGCAAAAGGTTTCGGCAAGGAGTTGCCTACAAGTCCGGCCCGGCCTGCGCCAGCGCCACCCGCACGGCCTCCTCGGGCGAGGAGGCCCGGTAGACCCGCTCTTCGGGGAGACCGTCCCCCCGCAGCAACTGCCAGGTCTGCAGGCCGACCACCGGCCGGCCACTCTTCAGGGCCAGGGCGATCTCGGAGAGGGTCCCCGCCGCCCCGGCGATGGCGATGACCGCCTGGGCCGAGAGGACCAGGACGACGTTGCGGGCCTGCCCCATGCCGGTGGCGATCGGCAGGTCCACGTAGGGGTTGGCCTCGGCCGGGTCGCTGCCCGGCAGGATGCCCACGGTCAAGCCGCCGGCCTCCCGCGCTCCCCGACAGGCCGCCTCCATCACCCCACCCAGCCCGCCGCAGAGCACCACCGCGCCGGCCTGGGCCAGCAGGTAGCCGACCTGTCGGGCCAGTTCGTAGATCGGGGCCTCGCAGCGGCCGGCCCCACAGACGGCAATCCGTGGCCGTAGGGGTCTCATCTGGGACCTCCATTCCACCCCAAGGCGATCACCTGCGCATTCCCGCCTCTTTGGCCCTGGCGATCTCTTCGGCCGTGGCCCCATATTCGCGGGCCAGCCGCTCCAGTTCGCGAATCTCCTTCCGGGCAAGCCCTTTGCGACAGGCCGCCCGCAACTGCCGTAACAGTTCGCGCTTGTTCCAGGGCATCGTCCACCTCCGGCCGCGCTACATCCCACCGTAAATTCGCACCGGGCCTCTTGGACCAAGGAGTCGGTGGCTTTCCGCAAACAAACCGGCACGAATCTTGACTACTCGAACAGATGGGCCGTGTCGTTCAACGAGACGACCTCCTTGCGCCCTCCGGGGTCCCTGCGTAGGTGGTGCAGCGAAGCGGGGTCGCAACGCAGGCTCAACTGGTCCCGCTGCTGAATGGCATAGCGCAAAAAGGCCAGCCAGAAGGCCTGAATCGGGCCGGGGTGGGTCACCAGCGCCACCGTGCGCCCGCCGGCCCGCTCGACCAGGCGGTTGATCGTCCCGACCGCGCGGATGTGCATATCGGCGAAACTTTCGCCATCGGGAAAGGGGCGAAAGATCTCGCCCGTCGTGGGGAGGAGGCCGGCCGGTTCGGCCGTCAGGGCGGCCAGGGGGCGGCCAGCCAGGGTGCCCGGGTCCACCTCGGCCAGGCCCGGTTCCAGGTGGACCTCCAGTCCGAGCCGGCGGGCGATTCGTTCGGCCGTCTCGTGGGCCTCTTGGAGGGGGCTGCTGTAGAGCAGGGCCGGCCGGAGGGAGTGCCCTAGCCGTTCCCCCAGGCGTTCCGCCTGGTGCTGGCCGCGGGCGGTCAGCGGCCAGCCCCGGCGGCCCTCGATCAGGCCCCGGACGACCGCTTCCGACTCGGCCCGGCAAATCAAGAGCAGATCCACCACCGACCTCCCCGGCGATGCCGACATCCCTACGATAGCACAACCCTTCCTGCCCTGTCAAGCGGGGTGGGGGTGCGGCACGGCCATATCAAAGTCATTGGCCTCTGCCGGGAAGGGCCCGGCCTCGGTGCCCGTGCCGCGTAGAGCCGGCCCGACAAGGCGC
>FWWM01005964.1_pt1 | contig 25908 bp, 32 predicted proteins | sample 2228351 | NCBI WGS metagenome assembly FWWM01 (sample SAMEA103939774, study PRJEB20133) | metagenome
TGCGTACAGTATAATATTTCAATATTTAAGTCTGACCCAAAATTACCTTTCATCTGGTCGGGGCGAGCAGATTTGAACTGCCGACCACTCGCACCCCAAGCGAGTGCGCTACCAGGCTGCGCCACGCCCCGATAAAATCATTTGAGTACCCTGAGGATATCCTTGAGTTTCCTCTTTATATTCTGAACCGTCTCAATCGAAACAGAATTCTTCCTTGAAGACTCTTCCCTGAATTTTCTCTTTACCCCTTCAATCGTGTATCTTTCTTTATAAAGGAGATCCCTTATCTGGATTATGAGCTCAAGTTCCTTCCTTGCATATATCCTCTGACCTGCCTTGTTTTTACGGGGTCTAAGGAAAGGGAACTCTGACTCCCAATATCTCAATACATAAGGCTCTATATTGGTAATCTCGCTAACCTCTCCAATCTTATAAAAGACCTTATCAGGGATCACCTTTTTTTGAGGTGAAAAGACCATAGAGAATTATGCCTTCTCAACAATGTCCTTAAACTGTTGGCTGGGTTTGAATGTAACAACCCTTCTCTGTTCAATCTGAATCTCTTCGCCTGTTTTTGGATTTCTACCCTTCCTCGTGCCTTTCTTTCTCACAAGAAAGGTCCCAAATCCTGTTATCTTTACAGATTCCCCTTCAGAGAGGATACCCTTCATAGAATCAAATAGTAACTCCACCATCTCTACAGCTTCGTTCTTGGGAAGACCAACCCTCTCACATAATCTCCCTACAAGGTCTGCCTTTGTCATGATACTCACCTCATAATTTTCTTAAATTATAAGAGGACATAGAACCATTGTCAAGATAGCGAATTGCCTCACCAAAAATCTACTCCAAATTGAAATGGCAAAGAGGAGATAGATAGTGTTTTTTTGGGGATACTCAGGTATGGGTTGGTCTGAGATAAGGGATCTATAGGCTTCCTACAAAGCCGATTTTATCAGATTCTGAGTTTAAAGGGTCAATTAGATAAACTTACACGGCTCGCTATCTCAACGATAAGGAAAAAATAAGGTGATTTCGAGTATATTTGTAGATGAGGCAATCGCCATTATGATAATCAAAAACATCGTGATTGTTATAAGGGTCATCTTTACTACCTTTGTTATATTTTTCATCTTTACCCCATATCTATACGCATCAGGTGCCTTTTTGCTTGAAGTGCCCAATAACACACTCATAGGAAGACCACAAAAATACCTCATAAAGGAAAGGGAAACTCTTATAGAACTTGCCATGGAATTTGACCTTGGATATAACGAGATTACTGAAGCGAATGGGGATGTTGATCCATGGATCCCTGAAAAAGGCTCTGAGATATTGATACCAACTTCATGGATCCTTCCCGAGATCCTAAATAAAGGGATCCTGATAAACCTCGCTGAGATGCGATTATATCACTTTTTTAACATAAAAAATAAGAACTATGTGAGGACATTTCCAATAGGCATTGGAAGGGAAGGTTTCAACACCCCTGAAGGTACCTTCAGGATAGTTACAATTGTGAAAGACCCTGTCTGGAATGTTCCTGAGAGCATAAGAAAAGAACGGCCTGAACTGCCAGCCTTCATCCCACCAGGACCTGACAACCCGCTTGGAAAATACTGGCTACAACTCTCTATTAAAGGATATGGAATCCATGGAACAAACAGGCCATATGGTATAGGAAGAAGGGTCAGTCATGGATGTATAAGATTATATCCTAAGGATATTGAGATATTATCAAGACTTGTAAGACCAAACACCATGGTTAAAATAATAAATGAACCTGTAAAGGCTACAAGATACAATAACAGGGTCTATATAGAGATAAGCAATACAAACCTTCCAACAACTGAACTGAAAAGGCTTGCTTTAAAAAAACTCAGTGAGAAGCGCCTGTTAAAAGATGTCAACACCCAAAGGTTGATGAAGGCCATAAAAAGTTCCACAGGGCTTCCCACTGTCATCTCGGATTGATTATTTTACCTGTTTCATCTCAAATGCCTTCACAGCCTTTTCAGCAGCCTTCTCTGCCTTCTCAGCTGCTGCCTCTGCCCTGTTTGCAGCACTCTCTGCCCTGTTTGCTGCACTACTTGCAATGTCGGCTGCCCTTTCCGCCCTGTCTGCCTCCATTGCGGACTTGGTAGCTGATGCATTTGCTGCCTCTGCTGATGCCTTTGCATCCTCAGCAGCCTTCATAGCGTTCTCAAGAAGTGCCTTATCCTCAGGCTTAAATACATATGTAGTAGTACAACCCATCGCTGTGATAGATAAAATGAGTATAAACAAAACTAGCAACCTCATTATGTCACCTCCTTTCATTTTTTATAATTAAAAAACATTTCTTACATTAATTCAAGTATTTTTATGGATTATCAGACCTGTCTGATCCATTAAGGCGAAAAAGTATCTTGAAGCCATGGGACAACAACCCTCATTATGTCATTATAGAAGACAAAGGTTATCAACATTACAAGTAGTGCCATACCAATCCTGTTTGCCATAATCAATGTCCTCTCGCTTAATGGTCTGCTCCTGATGGCCTCAATACTTAGAAACATCAGGTGACCTCCATCGAGGACAGGTACTGGAAAGAGATTCAGCACAGCAAGATTGATACTGATTATAGCGATAAAATTAAAATAAGCAAAGATTCCAACCTCTGCAGCCTTTGCAGCGGCATCAACTATTAATATCGGGCCTCCCACCTGCTTTGCTGATAATGCCCCTGTCAGAAGTTTACCGACAACCCTTAATGTAAGGACACACCATCGGTAAACAGCCTCAATCCCCTTTATAGGAGCATGAAGAATGCTCGGACTTTCCACTGTATGGACATTTAATTTCTTTGAGATGCCTATCCTTCCAACGATGACTTTATTTCCTCCCTCAGTCTCAACCTCTGTGGGTTCTGGAGTCAGCTTTACCTCTATCAAATCTTCATTCCTTTTTACCTTCAGGCTCAAACCCCTACCAGGATTGCTTGCAAAAAACTCAGCCATCTCATTCCAGTCTTTAACAGACTTACCATTAATTTCCACTATGGTGTCACCCCTTTTAAGTCCTGCCTTCATAGCAGGAGAGTCTTCCATGACATCCTCTATAGTTGTGCTTATGCTATTTAAATCAGGAATGGTTACAGGTAATTTAATACTAAGGAATATGACAAAGACTATATACGCAAGTAGGAGGTTAAAGACAGGGCCTGCAAAAACAATAGCAGCCCTCTTCCATACAGGCTGAAAATTAAAAGCCCTTGGTTTTTCATCTTCACTCAACTCCTCCCCTGGTTCCTCACCGAGGGGTTTCACATAACCGCCAAGGGGTAAGGCAGAGATTATGTATTCTGTCTCTCCAACCCTTTTACTCACAATCTTTGGGCCAAAACCCAAAGAAAACTTCAATACCTTAACACCAACAAGTTTTGATACGATAAAATGCCCTAACTCGTGAAAGAATATGAGGATACCAAAAAGGACTATTGCCCAGAATATCGTCACCTTCTATCTCCCTTCATCACTTTTTTAGACCTTGCCCATTTCTGATTTATCAACTGCCTCCCACATTGTTGAGCCCACATAGAAGCACCCATTATCTCATCAATCGACTCACCCTTCAAGACATTATGCTCTGACATCACATCAGACACAATCATGAAAATAGCTGTAAATGGAATCTCTCCATTAAGAAAGCTCTCAACCGCTACCTCATTTGCCGCATTCAGGACACAGGGCATTGTTCCACCACTTTTCAGAGCATCATAGGTGAGGGAGAGGGCTGGATACTTCTCATGGTCAGGTCTTTCAAAAACAAGTTTATGTATCTCTGCAAGATCAAGGTTAGGCAAGACATCCTTATATCTCTCAGGATAAGACAAGGCATAACTTATTGGTCCCTTCATGTCAGGAACTGACATCTGGGCGAGTAAACTTCCATCAACAAACTCTACCATGGAATGGACTATGCTCTGGGGATGCAAAAGAACGTCTATACGCTCTGGTGGCAAGGAAAAAAGCCAGTGTGCCTCGATAACCTCAAGTCCCTTATTCATAAGGGTTGCTGAATCGATAGTGATCTTTCTTCCCATATTCCAGTTAGGATGCCTCAAGGCCTCTTCAGGTGTTACTGTCTCGAGCTCGTCTTTTGCCTTCCTGAGAAAAGGCCCTCCTGATGCCGTTAATATCACCCTCTTTACATCGGCCATATTCCTTTTTTCAAGACATTGAAAAAGGCCACTGTGCTCACTATCAACAGGTATTATCATAGTCCCTTTCTTTCTGGCTTCTGACATGATTAATTGCCCTGCCATTACAAGGGCCTCTTTATTCGCAAGTGCTATACCTTTTCCTGCCTTTACCGCGGAAAGAGTGGGTATAAGTCCTGCAGAACCAACAATAGCAGAGACAACGATATCCACATCCTCAATTGTTGCAACATCCACAAGACCTCTCTCACCACTCAAAACCTCAACAGGAGGATTCTTTCTCCTTAATTCCTCTGCAGCAGATTCATCAAAAACAGCAACAACCTCAGGTCTGAATGTATTTATCTGTTCCTCAAGTAGTTCAATATTTCTCCTTGCAGCAAGTGAGATAACCCTGAAGCCTTCAGGATGTTCAGCAACTACCTTAAGGGTATTCCTACCTATAGAACCTGTTGAGCCTAATATGGAGAGTCTCTTCAAGATAACCTCAATATTAAATACAGCACAGGGCCTGCAAGCAAGACACCGTCAACCTTATCAAGCAGACCCCCATGCCCTGGAATTATATTGCTTGAATCCTTAACCCCTGCATCGCGCTTAAACATCGATTCTATAAGGTCACCAATTACAGATACTATCCCGAGTATTACACCGATTATGATTGCCCTTAAAAGGGAATAGTCATCTGTATTATAAAATATAGCCGTTATTATAATGGCACCAAGTGCACCACCAGCAATACTGCCAACCGCACCCTCAACAGTCTTGTTAGGACTGATAGAGGGACAAAGTTTTCTTCTGCCGAGATAGGTACCAATATAATATGCAGTGCTGTCAGCAAACCATACCGAGCCATACAGCAAAAGGATATGCTGGCTCCCCATTATATCATTACGCAAATACCACTGAAAGCTCAAAAACGTCATTATATACAAAAAGCCTATTCCTATAGTACCAAGATCTTTCATGCCCCCTGATGGAGAATAGACAAAGACAAGTCTTATCAAAAAGATTATTGAAAGCAAAACAAAGAAGGCCTCAATAATCCTTTCGGGATAAAGACAGAGGATATAAAAAAGCACCCCACCAAGTACAACTGTTGGAAGATACAGCCTTTTTGTTACGTTATACATTACAAAAAACTCGGTCATGGATATTATTGCAACAATCAAGAGCAAAACAAAAAAGTATGGGAATGGGGGTAGATAGTAAATATAAGCAATTATTATTGGAAGAAGAATTATCGCAGTAACAAGCCTCTTTAAATCTATCCCCTTTCCTAAGACACCTCCATTATCCTCTGAATAATGCATAGTTCAGGCCTTTACAGGAAGTGCACCAAATCTCCTCTCGCGCCTCTGATAATCCCTCAATGCATTGAGAAACTCCTCCCTCCCGAAGTCAGGCCAGAGGATATCTGTAAAGTACAGTTCAGAATATGCGGACTGCCAGAGAAGAAAATTGCTGAGTCTCATCTCTCCACTTGTCCTTATTATCAGGTCAGGTTCCGGGATACCTGCAGTATATAGATAACTTTCAAAGAGTCTTTCATCAACATCCTCTGGGCTAACACCGTTTGTCATAATCTTCCTTATTGCATTCACTATCTCATCCCTTCCTCCATAACTGAGTGCACTTATCAGCAAAAGGCCTGTGTTATCCTTTGATAGGTCTTCAAATTTGATTATCAACTTCTGTATCTTCTTAGGTAGCATCCTTATACTACCGATTGCCCTGAAGACAACATTCTTGTCTATCAGCCTCTGCATCTCGCTTCTCAGATATTTATGAAGAAGGCCCATAAGGGCATCAACCTCTCTTTTGGGTCTTCTCCAATTCTCCATAGAGAATGTATAAAAGGTTATGGCCTTTAATCTATAATCAATTGCAGCATCAATAATCTCGTTTACCCTCTTGACACCTTGACGATGTCCTTCAATCCGTGGAAGCCCCTTATGCCTTGCCCATCGGCCATTACCATCCATAATTATTGCCACATGCCTTGGCTTCATCTTTCAGTAAATCTGTAATAGTAGAGCCTACTGCCTCTCGAGAACTCTCCTGAGACAGCCTTCTTTAAGAATGAGAAGAGACCACCACGGGCAATAAGAAAGATTTCCTTTCCATCAAGCAAATAATCTGTGATTGTGCCTGATAGGTCATCAATAATAAGGCTCTTCTCCATCATGTCACCATCCCACCAGAGGGAATAAACCTCAGCATCGGCATAGCCAAGGCCAGGCACTTTTGAAAGCACTGGATTCTTCTTTATTACAATTACCTCCTGTCCCTTTTCTGTCCTTATTGGTACGAGTCTTCCCTTTACACTCCACTTCTTAACTGGATTGGCAAGTGACTGAGTTGCCATTTCAAATGTGAGGTAAAACCTTCCGTAGGATTCACTGCTCTTCCATATTAATTCTCCTGCCTTGTAGAGATTAAGATCGCCCTCTGTATCAAATGAGAGCAAATATGTATCACCGTTATTCTTCCAATCAACATATGTAAACCCATATATATCAACACCATTGGGAAGTTTCAAAGGTTTATCAGGTAAGTACTCTCCATCTTTCAAGTATCCTTCATAAACAGGCCCTGAGAAGATATTATTCGTATCAAAGCCCTGCATCAACAATCTGTTATTAAAAACCCTGAAGAAATAGGGTAAGCCTTCCTTGACCCTCTTATATCCCACATCAGGGTCGTATTCAATAATGAATGAACTGATATTACCTGTGCTTATCGATTTAAACCTACTATCTTCAACGGTGAGTGTATCTTCCATGCCCGTGATAGAGGTTACAAATATCTCTCCCCTTCCATTCTTATTAAGATCAAGCACATCAATGGATAAATGCCTCTCATAGGCATGACCCTTTATGAACCATATCTCCCTCGGCTCTTCTTTAATACTGTATATCCTTATGTTTGTGCCATCACTCACAACAAGCTCCTTCGAACCATTACCATCAACATCTCCCATTGCTATCAGTTCACCTGCATCTATATCATAACTTCCCCATGGCTCTGTATCCACTGAACCAAAGGCCAGAAAATCCTCTTCAGACATCAATGGCCCCGCAAACTCGGTGCTTATAGGCTCTTCCAACTCAGCAAATAAACCCGCATCCGCAGTCCAGTAGAGATTAACATATAAAGACCTCTTTCCTGCCTTTGACGGAGTTGAAAGTATAAGCATAACCTCTGCACCAAGTCCTCTGGCAATCTCAGACAATCTTTCAGGTTCGTGCTCCTTTGTATAGGCCTCCAGTATCTCAAAACGATTGCTATCCTTTAGTGAATTATAAAAGGCCTCAGAAATTACCCATTCAGAGTCCCTCTCCTGGAAAAAGGCAAGTTTGATCCTTGACGACGTAATCCTTGCCATGTCACCTTGCTTTATATCACCTCTTATCCTTGAGCATATATAAAACTCATTCTCCTTATGAACTACTTCTATCCTTCCAATGGGTATCTCAGACCTTCCCAGAGGCTCCTTTGTTACAGGATGGTAAAAAGGTTCACCTTCTCTGAAGACAGATAACCTAGTCCCCTTCTTCAGGGTAACACCTGACTCGATATAGACCTTCACATAATCATCCTCTACCCCTTTAACTACACCCTTTACAGACGGAAAATATGAAAGGATAGCATCCCTTACAGCATGGATAGATCCCTTCGGAGGTTCTATCTCTGCCTCTGAGATAACCACACCAACTGAAAGAGACAATGTGAGTATTATCAAAAAGATTGTTCGTCTCATTTTGGTTAAAATTTAGTATAACCTATTTTTATATAAGTTGTCTTTAAGTTCGAATTTTGATAGGATAATTAATCAGAAAAAACCTTTATGCGCTGGAGCTGTTATGCCTGACCTTAGTCTAAAAAAGTTACATCCCACTGCAAGAGACAGGATAAAACCATTTTTCGAAGAAGTCCTGAATAAATATGGTGAGAAGATTCATTCAATCAATGTAACAGGCACTGCTATAACAGAAGATTATGAGCCGAAACAATCCGATGTGAACTCTATCTTTATATTGAAGGAGATGGACCTTAAATTCCTTGAATTATTGGCACCGCTTGGCAAGAAATATGGGAAATATAAGGTCTCTGCCCCATTGATCATGACCCCAGAATACATAGAAAATTCCCTTGATGTTTTTCCTATTGAATTCATGAATTTCAAGCTCATACACTCCACCGTATTTGGTGAGGACATCCTCAAGGATATTGAAATCAAGATAGAGGACATCAGGCATCAATGCGAAAGGGAATTGAAATCTAAATTGATCTGGTTAAGACAGGGATATATATCGTCTCAAGGCGACAGGAAAATACTGACAGAGGGTTTTGCAAGCTCTATTACAGGCCATATACCCCTTTTCAGAGGCATTATTGTACTTTTTGGGAAAGAGCCTCCTATAAGGCAAGAGGATGTTATAAATGTCCTCTTCCAGGCAACCGGTGTAGATACAGATGTCTTCTACAGGGTGTACAGGATTAAACGAGAAAGGATAAAACCTCCAATAGAGGAGTTAAATACAATATTTGAAGATTATTATCAAGCCACGGAAAGATTGAAAAGATTGGTCGATGAGTTTAAAATTTAGGATCTTTATTTTACTCCTCTCCGCAATCCTTTTTATAATGACTATCTCATATGCCGAGATAGTCATTCCTGAAAGGCCGCAAAACCATGTGGTTGACCTCGCAGGAATAATTGATGATGGTGTGGAGGCAACACTCAACAGCTATCTCCTTGAGCTTGAACAGAAGACAACTGCTCAGATGGTTATACTGACAATAAACAGTCTTGAAGGGCAGTCCATAGAAGATTTTTCAATAAGCATTGCCCATGATAAATGGAGGCTCGGACAGAAAGGAAAAGACAATGGCGTATTACTCCTCGTCTCATTGAATGACAGAAAGTACAGGTTCGAGATAGGGTATGGCCTTGAGGGTGTGCTTCCAGATAGCCTTGTTGGCACTATAGGAAGGCAATACCTCGTCCCATATTTCAGAAAGGGTGATTACTCAACAGGTATATTCACAGCAACACTATCTGTTATCCGCAAGATTGCCACTGATGCTGGTGTTGAGATAACGGCTCTTCCAGAACCAAGGTCCCCTTCACCATATCCATATAAAACCACAAGATATGAAAGGCCTGGCATTCTTGGTATTATCTTCTCAATACTATTCTTCATGGCTCTGGTATACTTATTCATAAGACATCCAAGACTGCTTCTTCTGATGCTGATGTTCTCATTTCTTGGAGGTGGAAGAAGAGGTGGCTGGGGAGGTGGAGGCGGTTTTGGTGGAGGCTTTGGTAGTTTTGGAGGTGGCGGCGGTGGAGGCTTTGGTGGAGGTGGAGCAACAGGCAGATGGTAAAAATAGCTCAAAATTCAAATCAAATTAAAAGGAGGTTTCTCAAATGTCTAAAGGTCTAAAGATAGCCCTAATCATTATCGGGATCATCCTGCTTATCGCCTTTTCTGCCTTCAGCTGGCTCAGGAGTGGCTATGACAAGGTCATTACCATGGATGAGAATGTCAAAGGTGCATGGGCACAGGTTGAGAATCAGCTAAAGAGGAGATATGACCTCATACCAAACCTTGTTGAGACTGTCAAAGGATATGCAGCACATGAAAGAGAGATATTCGAACATATAGCAGATGCAAGGACAAAGTATTTTCAGGCTGGAAGTGTGAAGGATAAGATTGAAGCATCTCATGGACTTGAGCGCGCACTCTCAAGACTTCTTCTGCTTCAAGAGAGATATCCTCAATTGAGGGCAAATGAGAACTTCCTCAAACTTCAGGACAGCCTTGAGGGGACAGAAAACAGGATAGCTGTGGAGAGGAAGAGATACAATGATGCAGTAAGAGAATTGAATACATACATCAGGACATTCTTTGGAAGATTCTTTGCAGCCCTTGCAGGAATATCTGCTGCTGAGTATTATGAGATACCAGAGGGAGAAGAGGAGGTTCCTAGGGTAAGGTTTACAGAATAGCCCAACTTCTACTGATGGACTAATACATCGATAATCGAAAGATTGGAATTGTCCCTGATTATCTAAAATAATGGTCAAACTTACTGAGTTAGGGCCATCGGACAGACCAATAAGGATATTATCGCCCATGGAGAGCATAGGTGTGTTATAAATGTCACATCTGTCCAAAATAAAGATTAACATTTTAGAATATCCTGGACAGTAATGTATAAATGTATTTTTGAATAAAAAGTTTAGAAGGAGATTATCCGATGTGTGAGACTAATGTATATATCGAAACTGAAGGAGAAGAGGAACTCTATCTGGAGAATGTTGATATCATCAGACAGGAGGGTGGAAGGATATATATGAAAAATCTTTTTGGAGAGCAGAAGTCTTTTGATGGCTCTATCAAGGAGATATCCCTTACAAGGCATAAGATAATCCTCACAAAACGATAAACTCATTGGCATAACGAATTTCTGAATGCGGTTCATGCGCATTATCATACAGAAAGACAACAGTGCCTTCTTCAATATGGCACTTGATGAGGCAATCTCAGAGGCTGTAAGGAAAGGCCTCTCTCCACCAACATTGAGGTTCTACCAATGGAACAGCCCATCAATAAGCATAGGATATTTTCAGAAGGTATCGGATATAAACATAGACTATTGCAGTAAAAAGGGCTATCCTCTGGTAAGAAGACCAACAGGTGGAAGGGCGATCCTTCATCACAATGAACTGACTTACAGTTTTTCAACCTGGTTTGACTCAAACATCTTCAAAGGCAAACTCAGTGAAGACCATTTAATTATAAGCAACGCCATCTCATCAGGTTTAATGTTCTGTGGCATAGATGTAAGAATTAACTACTCAAGAAAAAGAGACACGGGAAAGAGTCCTGTTTGTTTTAAATTCATATCATATGGTGAAATCACTATAAACAATAAAAAGATTACAGGTAGTGCCCAGAAGAGGTATACAGATGGATTTCTTCAGCAGGGCTCGATCCAGATAGATATAGATAAATGCGAAATGAAAAATGTGTTTAAGATTAATGACAAAGAGGATTTTAACGATATAGGAACCATAAAGGAATTTGCTCCTGAGATAACCATTAATGAACTAATAAATGCCCTCAAAAGGGCATTTGAGGAGACACTCGGCGTAAAAATGGTTTCTGACGAACCATCAGCATTTGAGATAAGGCATGCAAAGGAACTTGAATTAAAGAAATACTCAACTGATGAATGGAACCTGAGGAGATGAGCCACCTACTGATGATTCGGATATAACCGGTTTTATCTGATAACCTCTATGTTTTACATAAAATACTATCAGGCAACTCCATAATACTACTGATAGATAGTTTTGGATAAAGAGGTTAATCAGGGAAGCCACTAAAGGAATCGCACTTACGGGAAGAAGCACGAGATTTGCAAGTCCAACCCCTATCAGCAAAAGAAGATAATAAAGAAACACCACAGTATTATCTTTTAAGAAATTAAATGTCAACCTGAGGGATTCCATCACCCTCTTCTCCTCAAACACTGAGACAACAACTGAATAGGTTACAAACACAATCGCAAAATAAAGGGTTATCAATCCAAAGACTACGATAAAAAGACTTATAAAGGAATCTAAAAACATCTGTACAGATGGATACCCTATATCAATCTCCTGTAATACCACTGTTGCAACTCCACCAAATATGACAAAGACAACAAAAAACCCTGTAATAACAAGCATCAAGAAGGAGAGTAACCAGAAGAGGTGGTTAAAATGCCTTCTTGCCTCTTTAAAAAAGGATGTGAGGCTGAATCCATAGGCGTTATCCACCACAGAATTTCCAAGAACACCAAGTGTGCCCCCAATGGTATAAAGATAAAGAATGGAGACAAACACAATATAAAAGAATACAGCAATGAATATAAGCAAGATAAGTCCAAGATATCTTGTGACAAATTCAAAGGGATTACTAAGGAGATTGGGTATCACATCCTTTAAATGGGCGATATCAAAACCGAGATACACTACAGTAATAAAGAGAGGGAGACCTATAAAGAAAAAGAGACTGACTAAATTGATAATAGCCACTATTAAGTGGATCAATATCAACTGCCAGTTTCTGTGTGTGAGCTTAAAGCCCCATTTAATACATTCAACAATCATACCTTAACACAACTGTCCAAAATAAAGATTAACTTTTAGAATATCTTGGACAGTAATCATATCTTAATTAATTTTACTTGAAAAAGCATAACCTTATCTATAAAATCTTGCTAAATGGGTATGCTTGAAGAAATCTTAAAGAACAAGAGAGAGGAGCTTAAAGTGAGGAAGGGCTCTCTTGCCTTCAGAGAACTGAAGAATATGGTCATGGATGCTGAGGCAACAAGAGGCTTCCGTGATGCCATAAAGAGGGATAAAGGTCCATTGAGGCTTATAGCAGAGGTCAAGAAGGCATCCCCATCAGGTGGACTCTTAAGGAAAGATTTTGACCTTTCTGAGATACTCTCTGTTTATGAGAAAAAGGCTGTTGATGCTATATCGGTTCTGACGGATAAGAGGTTCTTTGGAGGAAGCATCGATTATCTCAAAAGTGCACAGAGGCAAACAACCCGACCACTTCTCAGAAAGGACTTTATAATAGATGAATATCAGGTTTATGAATCAAGGGTTTATGGTGCAGATGCAATTCTCCTGATAGTATCTGCACTTGAAAGGTCTCACTTGATTGACCTTATGGGGCAAGCAGAAGAGCTATCCCTCGATTGTCTTGTTGAGGTTCATGACCTTAAGGAGCTTGATACCGCCCTCTATTGCGGTTCACAGATAATAGGCATAAACAACAGGAACCTGAAGACACTAGAGGTAAATATTGAAACCACCTATAAATTAATAAAGGATATCCCTGACGACAGGGTTATTGTGAGCGAAAGTGGGATAGAGAAAAGGGAAGATGTGGAGGGGATTGAATCGACAAAAGTGGATGCCATACTCATTGGCACATCCATCATGAAGGCCGATGACGTCGGTGAAAAGATTGATGAATTAATGGGTAAGAAAGGTTAATCTAAATGTTGCATAATCGGGCTGGAGGCTCTGTCCTCAAGCCTTTGCAAAGCGATGTATATATTAAAAATAGTAGTTATTCGGAGGTCACTACTGGTAAAAGGTGTATGTACATGGATTTAACCCTTAAAGGTATCGCGGTAAAGCCATTCTGACAGAACCTCCAGAATTTTATACAACTGTAAGGTTAAAATATATAATTATGAAGAGACTTGTGGAGAAGGCAAATATACTTATAGAGGCACTTCCATATATAAGGAAGTTCTATGGCAAAACCTTTGTCATTAAGTATGGTGGTGCTGCAATGGTTGAGGAGAGGCTGAAGAGCGCCTTTGCAGAAGATATCGTGCTATTGAACTTCATAGGAATAAAGCCTGTGATTGTTCATGGTGGAGGCCCTCAGATAAACAGGATAATGGAGAGGATGGGTAAAAAGCCAACCTTTGTCCATGGCCAGAGATTCACTGATGAGGAGACCGTTGACATTGTAGAGATGGTTCTTGGAGGCCTCATCAATAAACAGATAGTATCATTGATCAACGCTCATGGCGGAAAGGCAATCGGCATCAGTGGGAAAGACGGCAATCTCATAAAGGCGAAAAAAAAGGTTATAAAGAAGCTATCTCCGGAGACAGGAACACCTGAGATAATAGACCTCGGTCTCGTTGGAGAGATAAAGGAGGTAAATCCAGAGATCATAATCTCTATTGATAAAGAGGGCTTTATCCCTGTGATTGCACCAATAAGCATTGGCAGTAAAAATGAGACCCTGAATATAAATGCAGATTATGTTGCAGGCATGATTGCATATGCATTAAAGGCAGAGAAATTGATACTGCTTACGGATGTTGAGGGGATAAAAGACGAAAATGGTAATCTCCTTTCAACACTCAATGAGAAGAAAATAAGGTCCCTGATCTCTGATGGAATAATCTCAGGCGGTATGCTGCCAAAGGTACAGGCCTGCCAGAATGCATTAACAGGTGGTGTTAGAAAGACACATATAATCGATGGCAGAATCCCTCATGCCCTTCTTCTTGAGATATTCACACAGGAGGGAATAGGGACAGAGATAGTTAAATTTTGATATGCAACTCAGTGAGAATGCAATCAAGGTACTGAAGGCACGGTATCTTCTTAGGGATGAAAAAGGAAATGTGATAGAGACCCCTGAGGAGATGTTCCGCAGGGTCAGCCATGCCATTGCATCTGTTGAGGCATCTTATGGTGAGGATGCATCAGAATGGGAGGCAAAATTCTATGATGCAATGAGTAAACTCCTCTTCCTTCCCAATACGCCTACACTCATAAATGCAGGTAAAGAACTCGGTCAGCTTGCAGCATGTTTTGTACTCCCTGTTGATGACTCAATGAAGAGTATCTTTGATTCCCTCAAGAATGCAGCCCTTATACTTCAGAGCGGTGGTGGAACGGGTTTCTCCTTTTCAAAACTGAGGCCAAGGGCAGACATAGTAAAGTCAACAGGCGGGATAGCAAGTGGGCCTGTCTCATTCATGAGGATTTATAACACCGCAACAGAGGTCATCAAACAGGGTGGTGCAAGAAGAGGCGCTAACATGGGCATATTAAGGATTGACCATCCTGATATACTCGAATTCATCAGGATAAAGAGACATGCAGAGGAGCTTTCAAACTTCAACATCTCTGTAGCCATAACCGATGCATTTATGGAGGCATTAAAGAATGATACGGATTATGAACTGATAAACCCAAGGGGCAACCGCATCACAGGCCGTTTAAGGGCCAAAGATGTCTTTAATGAGATTGTTGAAAGTGCATGGGAAACAGGTGACCCAGGCATTGTATTTATTGACAGGATAAATCAGGATAATCCAACACCCCATATCGGACAGATTGAGAGCACAAATCCGTGTGGTGAACAGCCTCTTCTGCCTTTTGAGGCATGTGTGCTTGGCTCGATTAATCTGTCAAGGATAGTAAAACCAGTTACAAGTCACAAGTCACAAGAGATAAATTCCCATCCACTCCACTTTATAAAAGGAAGGATGGGGGAATTTTTATATGAGATTGACTGGGGGCTTCTATCGTATCTTGTAAGACTTGCGGTTCGTTTCCTTGACGATGCCATTGATGCCAACAAATATCCTGTACCTGAGATTGAGAGGATGCACAAGGGTAATAGAAAGATAGGCCTTGGCGTGATGGGGTGGGCGGATATGCTCATAAAAATGGGGGTTAGATATAATTCAAAAAAGGCCTTTGATCTTGCCCGTCAGGTAATGAGGTTTATAAGGGATGAGGCAAGGGATGCATCTTCAGAGCTTGCAAGACAGAGAGGGAGCTTTCCCAATTTTAAGGGTTCTATATATGACTCCCCTAAATTCATATCAAGGGGTGGATTGAGAAATGCAACCACAACAACCATCGCACCTACAGGTACACTCTCTATAATAGCGAACTGTTCAAGCGGTATCGAGCCACTCTTTGCAATCGCATATAAGAGACTCGTTCTCGATACCGAGCTTTACGAGATACACCCTTACTTTCTTGAGATTGCAAAGAAGACGAGCTTTTACAGCCCTGAACTTATCCAGCAAATAAATAAAAAGGGTAACCTGAGAGGCATTAAGGAAATACCAAGGGATATCAGAAGGATCTTTATAACAGCGCTTGAGATAGCACCTGAAGACCATATAGAGATGCAGGCAGCCTTTCAGGAATTCACAGACAATGCTGTATCTAAGACGATAAACCTCAAACACAGGGCAACGAGGGATGATGTCGCAAGGTCATTTCTACTTTCCTATAAAAAAGGATGTAAGGGTATAACCGTTTTCAGATATGGCTCAAAAAAAGGGACACTGATAAAGGCAGAGGAAGTGGATTAGTTATTATTAAAAGCAAAAGGGTTCTTGTCTCCTCTGCCTTCTATCTTCTATAATAACTTATGGCTCTATCCTTGAATGTAGTTATCATTGTTAGCCTGTTTTTATTCACATGCCTGATCAATTTACCATTTGGTTATCTGAGGGGTAAAAGCAGAAGGTATTCCTTTAAATGGTTTTTATATATTCACATCCCTATACCATTTGTGTTTTTTGCCCGAATGCTATCAAACGTTGAATATAAATACATCCCCCTCTTTGTAATAGCTGCCATCATAGGCCAGGTTGCAGGCTCAAAGGTAGAACTATAATGTTACAGGCAATCCTTGTAGAGCCGGGCAAAGTCGAGTTCAGGGAATCCCCTCTGCCAGAACCATCAGAAGGTGAAGCTCTGATAAGGATTAATACCTCCCTTACCTGCGGGACTGACCTCAAGGCATATGTGCGCGGACATAAACTCATACCAATGCCAGGACCCTTTGGGCATGAATACTCCGGAGTTGTTGAAAGGACTGGGAAGATGGTCAAGAAATTCAAAGAGGGAGATGCAGTAATGGGAGTTCACAGCGCACCATGTCTTGATTGCAGATATTGTAAAAGAAAACTCTTTAACCTCTGTGAGAGGATCATGAAGACAAAGGCAATGGGTGCATTTGCCGAGTATCTGCTTCTGCCCCAACATGTGGTAAGGCAAAATCTCTACCACAAGCCAGGAACACTCAGTTTTCAAGAGGCAGCCCTTATAGAACCACTCTCCTGTGTGGTTCACCCTTATAAATGGATAAAAGGTAGCGACATCAAGACTGCCCTTATAATCGGAACAGGCGCCATCGGCCTCATGCATATTGCATATCTCAGGATGAATGGCATAAGGGTCTTTGCCACAGATATCCGAGAAGAAAGGCTATCCATTGCATCGCAAATTGGTGCAGAGACAATAACGTATCATGAGGGTATTGAGGATGTCATCCTGCAGAGAACAGATGAAATTGGTGTTGACCTTGTTGTTGAATGCACAGGTAAAGAGGATGTCTGGCAGAAGAGTGTAGATTATCTGCGGAGAGGTGGGACGGTCATACTCTTTGGTGGCTGTCCTGAGGGAAGCAGGGTAAGTTATAACACCCACAGATTGCATTATGATGAATTGACACTCTATGGCTCATTCCACTACACCCCCCAGGATGTGCGTTATGCATATAAGATACTTACTGATAAAAGACTTGACCTTTCTTTCATTATCTCAGGTGAATTCAGCCTCAGTGATATAGGAGAGGCATTTAGACTCTTAAAAGAGGGCCAGGGCATAAAATACGCAATAAAACCATGAAGGTTGCAAGACTCTATAGTTTCAATGATATAAGGATTGAAGAGATTGAAACGCCGGAACATGGAGACAGGGAGGCATTAATAAAGGTAAAGGCATCAGGTATATGCTCAGGCGATGTGATGCCCTGGTATATAGAGAAGAAGGCACCCATTGTGATTGGGCATGAACCCTCAGGTGAGATCGTTAGGGTCGGAAAAAATGTGAAGGATTTTAAAACAGGCGACAGGGTCTTTGTTCATCATCATGCACCATGTATGAGATGCAGATTCTGTATAAAGGGTGATTATGTGCAATGTGATGAATGGAAAAGATCAAGGATAATACCGGGTGGCATCTCTGAGTATATATTGATACCTGATGGCATCCTGAGAAATGATACACTTTTACTTCCCGATGATGTCAGTTTTGAAGATGCTACTCTTATTGAACCAACTGCCTGTGTGGTAAAGTCTTTAAGACGCTCAATGCTAAGAAATGGAGATATAGTACTTATAATAGGCCTCGGAGCCATGGGTATGATTCATATACTCCTTGCAAAAGAGCTTGGTGCAGAACTGATCATCGGTGCTGACATGGTAAGATTCAGACTCGATAAGGCAAAAGAGCTTGGTGTAGATAGGACAATAAATGTAAAGGAGACAGGACTGAAAGAGGCTGTTCTTGATCTTACTGATGGAAGGGGTGCTGATATAGTAATTGTAGGGCCAAACACTGTTGAGTCAATGAAGGATGGGCTTGAATGTGTTGCTTCAGGTGGAAGGGTGATCTTTTTCACACCAGCAAGACCTGATGAAAGGCTCACCATTGACCCGAATTATCTTTATTTTAATGATATAAATATCATAACCAGCTATTCCTGTGGGCCTCACGATACAAGGGAGGCACTAAATTATATTGAGAGGGGTATTGTAAAGGCAGAGAAGCTCATTACCCATAGATTTAGAATAGATGACACAATGTATGCCTACAGGACTGTTGCAAGGGCAGAGGATTCATTAAAGGTAATCATTACCTTTGATTGACTTCTATTGAGGTTGAACCTCGATAGAGGGTTGACAGTTTAAGTCCATTTGAGTTTAAATTATGAGGACATATTAAAAACTTTAAAGGAGGAGGTATGAGATATTTATTTTTCCCCATATGTATCCTTTCCCTGATCCTTATCCCTCTCACCGCCTATTCTGAGCAGGCAAAGACTATTGATGAGCTTGTGACAATGTATGATTCTCAAAAATGTACTGCATGCCATACTGATATTCATGAAAATTGGTCAAAGTCATGGCATGCAAAATCAATAATTGACCCACGCACCATAAGGACATTCAGGACGTTCTTGCTAAGTGGTGCGGACAAATTGCCGGGGATAAAGAGGTCCATCCTGAGAGATATGTGCCTCATATGTCATGTGCCAGTGGCAACAAATGCCTCTGATGAACTCGCAGAAGAGATCGCGGGATTAATAGTAACTGCTGTGGATGACAAGGACGCCTCAAAGAGAGAGGCAGCAGAAAAACAACTCGCAAAACTGAATATTAATTGCCTCACATGTCATGGAATGGATATAGCTGGCCCTGGCGGAAAGTTTACACCAAACACGATATATGGACCAGGAGATGCAAAGGAACCGCCTCATAAAGACGTTATTGGTTTTAATACAGTAAAATCAGAAAACATGAAGAAGTCAGAATTCTGTGCAACATGCCATCATGGGTGCCCACCTGAGATGTCCTCCAAAGAATGCCCCACCCAGTGGACGGTTTATCAGGAACACTACCTTGCACATGGTGGCAAGAAGACATGTCAGGAATGTCATATGCGTGGTGAAGGTATAGAAAGCCACAGATTCCCTGGTGTCTATGAGATTGAGTTTGCAAAATCAGCAATAGACCTGAAACTGGATGTCACCCCAACCCGTTATTTCAATCACCTTAAGAATGAAAAGTGGCCTGCGGTTGTTCTGAATGTACAATTAAAGAACATAGGGGCTCATGACATTCCGCATGGCTGAGTATTTATACCTAGCGCGTCACTGGAAGTGACCGTAAAGGATCAGGATGGTAAGGTAATATTCTCAAAGACAGAGGATTATGAGGTCTATGACCTGCACCTGCCACAAAATAAAGATGGCTGGCTTGGCTTTGATGACTGGGATATCACAGCCATGACACATATAAACCTCGGGCTTGAACCATTTGAGACAGATTCGCGCACCTATGTAGTGCCTCTCAATAGCAATACCAAAGCGGTAGATGTAGAGGCATCCTTTATGTTTCACTATGAGGAAGATCAGTCTAAGGCATGGGAGACGGTGAAAAAGAAGGTAGAATTTTAATGGTATCACATGGCCCTGCCGTTTAATCGGCAGGGCCCATTATTCTTAATAAGGTATAGCATTTATTCGGTTGAATTAGCCTACCCTAAAAATGTAAAATCACTATAAATGATGAAAAGAATATGTTTTATACTGATAATAGTATCTCTTGTCTCCATAGATTGTAAAGGCAAGGAGATAAAACCCTCTCATGATTTCTTACTGACACAGGATGCCCTTGATGTTATCAATGTCATAAAGGATGCTTATGAGAAGAAGGATGAGACATTAATTATGGAAAAGACTGAACCATTAATTTCTGAGGCCATCCTGAAAAGGCTTTCCTTCAAAGAGGCAAGCCTCTCCCTTACAGTTAGGATGGTCAGGATAACTGATTATGATGTAAGGGTGAACATGAATTGGACAGGTCAATGGCTTGTTGATGAAAAAAAGCTGAGTAATAGGGGTGTTGCCACCTTTGTGCTTCAAAGAGAAAAGATGAGATTGGCACAGATAGAAGGTGACAACCCATTTTTAATCCCTCACCCTTAACTTGCCGAAGTGGCGGAACTGGCAGACGCGCCAGGTTCAGGGTCTGGTGGAAGCAATTCCGTGCGGGTTCGACTCCCGCCTTCGGCACCATATCAATCACTTGACTTCTCTATCATACTGAGCAGGTATTCCTTAAATTTCTCAGGCAGAAGCCATCTTATACCCATCTTTTCTGCCCAATTTATTGCACCTTTGTCTGCTGTCACAAGCAGGGCATCCAATTCCTTTGATAGGAGTATAAGGTCAACATCCTCCTTGCTATCGATTATCCCCTCCCTCAACGCCTCTCTGTAGTTTTTCCTAAGGCCCTGTATTACGTCCCTCTCTTCAGACTTACTCACACTCCTTACCGCCTTCTCTGCAAACCGAAGACCCCTGTTAATCCTTTCCCTCATATCCTCAATCAGTTCGTATAACAGGAAGGCAGGGCATGACAATTCATGTTTGCGGGGTGACCTCTGATGAAGCACTGTCAATAACCGCGCAGGGATCCTATCCTTTTCAACAAAATTCATCAATTCTTTGAAGATGGAGGATGGCATATAAAACTCAAGGTGTGGTAATTGCTCTGCAAGTTGGAGGAAACCTTTTATCGCCTCCGTTGGTGTATCCCCGAAATCGTTCCTTACATCAGGGTTAACAAAAAGGCTCGTATCAAGAACTATCCTGTCTCTTCTAAGCCTTGTATATTTCATTTTTGATTTCTTGCTTGATAAATCTCAGCCAAGGTTGACAAGTGTAAAGGTATTCCACCGCTTGCAATCAGGACATCTGCCTGCCCATTCCTGCGATGTATACCCGCAGTGGCTACAGGAGAATGGTATCATGAGAGGTTTGTCAACCTTCAATGCCTTCTTAAATTCCTCGACTGCCCTCTCATACTGCATACGCCTCTCATAAATACTGCCAAGAAGAATGTGTAGATCAAGGGAATCGAAAGTGGCTGTATCAATGGATATAGCGGTCTCAAAGGCATGGTCTATCATCTCCAAACGATAATAAAGCTTGGCAAGGAGAAACTGAAGCCTCACATCCTGTGGTCTCTGGTGTATAGCCTGTTGATAGATGTCTATGGCCTTATCAGGCTCTCCCATTGCCATCAGATGGTCCTCAAGCCTTGCAAGTATAACTAGTGAGAATGTCTCTGCAAAGCCCCTCCGCAGAACCTCCTCTGCATCATCTGGATCACCGTCTTTCAAATATGCATCAGCCAGTGCAAGATAAGCTGCAACGAAGTCCTTGTCTAACTTGATGATTGACTTGAAGGTCTTTATTGCCTTCTCAGTATCACCCTGTCCAAGATAATATACGCCGAGTTCGTACTTATAACCATTAAGGTTTTTCTCCTCTTTCTCCTTCTCCTCAACAAGGACATCACTTTTTATTATCTTATTCTGAATATCGATTAATTCTTCCCATCTCCTACCCTTCTCAAATATCTCCCTCTTTCTATAAAGGGCATTTGGATTCTCGTCATCAATCTCAAGGATGTTATCAAGATACCTCAATGCCTCCTGCCACCTCTCCTGGGACTCAAAGAGCCTCGCAAGGGAGAGGATCACCTCTATATTCCTCGGCCTAATCTCATTTGCCTTTGCATAGAATTCCCTGGCCCTTACAAGGTCACCCTTATTAAAGGAAATATCGCCAAGCCTGAGGAGTGCATTTATATGGGCAGGCTCCTCATCTATAATCTTGGCAAAAAACTCTCTTGCCTCATCATACCTTGATGCAAAGAAGGCATCCATGCCTTTTGAGTAGAGACTCTCAATCCTTAAGGCCTTTCTATGTTGGCGTTGTTCCTTCCAGTGGTCAAGGTATCGCCTTGCATCACGAATTGCAACTGTGATAAAGACCGAGAATGTACCAATCGCAGCAGAGATGAGGATAAGGGCAACCACAGGAAGTTCATAGGTGACACCCTGCCAGACTGTTATATTCACAGAGTGTTTATTAAAAAAGGCAAGAAGACTCAATATAATCAAAAAGACGATTACAAGAAATACAGTGAGTTTTGCCATCTCTCTATCCCTTTCCTTTTGCCCTGGTTAATCTGGTTTGCGGAATGGTTATTCTCGGTGCATCCATCCAGAGCCTCTCAAGCTCATAATATGCCCTTGCCTCTTCATTAAATATATGAATAACAACATCTCCATAATCCATCAATACCCACCTTGCAAAATCAAGACCCTCTATACCCATTGGATAAATCCTGCTCTTCGCAAGCCCCTCCTCTATTGACTCTGCTATGGCCTTTATCTGAATGGGGTTTTCACCTGAACAGATCACAAAATAATCCGTGATTGTTGAAAGGTCTTTTAGTTCGAGGATAATCGTATCCTTTGCCTTCTTATTGATGGCTATCCTTGCAGCCTCTATTGCCCTTCCTCGGATGTCTAAGATTATCTCCCCTTTCCTATAAAAATAAGTGAGAAGTAAAAGTCATTCATCATTGTTCTTACTTTTTATCTTCAACTTTCAATTTCTGATATAACCCATGAGAAATTATATAGGATTTAACAGAATCAGGCAAGAGATAATTTATGCTTCTGGACTCCTTAATCAACTCCCTTATACAAGATGCAGATATGTTCAGTTCTGTAACTCTGCACAAGAATGTCTTTTTGTCTTTCAAGATTGGATATGAAAATTCAGTCCTACTGCCATTGTCAAGCTCCATAAGTGGTCTTTTTTGTAAACCCTTCAAATAAGGAGAAGAAATTAGGTCAGTAAATCTGAAACCGGGTCTTGAGATTATTATCATGTTTGTAAGTCTTATAATATCACCTGGTCTCTTCCATTTCTGCAGGTCAAGGAATGCATCTATACCGAGTATGAAATAAAACTCATCATCTTTATATTCTTTTTTGAGCCTCTTCAGGGTATCCACTGTATATGATCTTACACGTCTCTTTATCTCTATATCAGATATGCTGAAGAGGGGATTTCCTTTTATTGCCATCTTAACCATGTTATATCTATGTTTAGGGGCTACAAGATCAGGCTTGTCAAATGGAGGCTTGCCTGACGGTATAAACAGAATCCTGTGGAGCCTGAGCGACTCCAATACCTCTTCAGCAGTCCTCAGATGTCCATAATGTATTGGATTAAACGCCCCACCAAATATGCCAAGCTTCATTGTCTTCTATCCTTAAAAAGTTCCTCTGCCTTTATTTTAACAATTCTCCTTTAAATGCCCTCGCTAAGATTGACTGCTTGAGTTCCTCTAAATCCTTTAATTGAGATTCTTGGTATTTTTTCAATTTTTCTACCTTTTCCTGTACAACATTAAGATAAGCCACAATTCGTTTTTGTTCGGGGAGAGGTGAGAGGGGGAGTTGAATCTTCTTTAAACTTTCCTGATTTAACTTTCCACGGGTAGAACCACTAATATAAGGTCTTAAATCTAAATAATTTAAAACAAACAAAAGAAATTTAATATCTGCAAGAGAATCTATGGGTTTTAAAATATGCACATGATTATTAGCCCAAAATTTCCCTTGCATTATATAAGCACTTTGTTCATTACATCCCCAAAAGCCTCCATCTTCTGCTAATAATAAATACTCTCCATCGAAAATGTACTGATTGATATAATCCACAATTCCATTTGCACCACAATATGGATAATTTCCTTTCATCTTTTCTCGTGTTTTTGAGTTAAGAGGTTTTCTTAAATTGTCGTAAATTTCTACAACCTCCCCTAATTTTCTTGCCCCGTAGTGAACGCTTTGTGTTCTACTACTGGGGTTTGTTGGCCAATTAGGTTTCACTTCACTATAAAGCATACCAGGTAGTAGAAATTCAATTATTTTTTAGTTTGATAAAAATACTCTTTTAACATACGTTTTAATAAGCGACTTCCTTGACTTGTTTTAAGATATTTTTCACGATGCTTAGCGTCTTCCTTGTTACAATATGCCTCATAGTGAATCAATTTCCATGGCGTATATGGCCTTGTGTAGAAATTAAGTCCGCGATTATGTTCCTGAAGTCTCTTTTTTAAGTCAATAGTATAACCGATATACAGATTGCCATTTTTTACACTTTGTAATACATATACATAATGAAACATAATCGTAATTGAATTTTCACTACCTGGCACACTCATCGGTTAAAAGATTAGTAGTAATTTTTATTAAAATGTCTTTATCTTTCGGATCGCTTACAGCAATTAAAAGCGATAATGCTGTTAAGGCGTTGTCATTTATCTTCTTTTCACCGGATGAACGATAAAGATAATTGTTTCTGTCTAAAAAATAAACGAATAAAAAAGAGGCAATCCGCTTGTTGCCGTCAATGAACGGATGGTCTTTGATTACAAAATACAAAAGATGAGCAGCTTTTTCTTCAAGCGAAGAATACAATTCTTTACCGGCAAATGTCTGATAGATATTTCCTAAAATTGCCTTAAACTTCTCACCGGATTCCTGTCCAAATAAACCGCTGGCTTCTTTTTTGGCAAGCAACTCTTTTTTAATTTCCTGAATAATACCCCTTGACTCCTCATATTTCAGAATAAACTTTACTTTTTCTTTTTTAACAAGAGCGATTTTCCCCTTGTCATATTGTTCAAGCAATGTAAGTGTTTTAGAATAATTTGCAAGTAAATTTAAAATCTCCTGTTCTTGCCCTGCTAAAAGCTTGTGTTTGGCTTTCTCTTGTAAAAAATTAACGGCGCCTTGTAGCTCCTTTAATTGATTTTGCGCTTCTAAGAGTCGTCTTTCGTTAATTGTATAGCCTTTAATCAAATGTTCTTTAAGTTTTTTTGTTGCCCAAATTCTAAACTGTGTAGCGCGTTTTGAATTAACACGATATCCGACCGAAATAATCATATCCAAATTGTATAGATTCATTTCCCTTATTTTCCCGTCTGCAGCAACCTGTTCCAAAATGGAACAGGTTGATTTTTTGTCTAATTCACCAGTTTTGTAGATATTGTTTATGTGTTTGACTATTGCCGGACGATTCACATCAAAAAGCCGTGCTATCAAATGTGCGTCAAGCCAAACAGTGTCTTTTTCCAGTTTAACCTGAATTTCCGGTCCTGTCGGAGATTTATAAATTACAATTTCACCTTTATTAAATTCTTGTTTCCCCATAATGTCTATTTGTTTCTTTCATATTTTTAATTGGCTTAAAATTTTTTCAATCTCTTTCTCTTTCTGCAAAACACTTTTTAGTAAATCTTCTGCCTTTCTATAAACAACCCTTTTTACTTTATTCGGATTTTTAGCTGACAAGTCATAATCTCTCCTAATTATATCTTCCACTTTCACAATCCATGAATTCTCAGAAATCTCTCTTTTCTGCCATTTTTTGTAGGCATCCTGCAGTCATCTTGTCCATTCCCTTAATTTTTTAATAATAGTCAAATCTTCTGTTTCTTCTCTCCACTCTTTTATTATTTCATTTATTTCGTCTTCTAATTCTTTTGGTGTCATTTTCTCAGGTGGGCTACAATCTACATTTTTGACTTAAAAAACTTGTAAAGATAGTGTAACATGAATTATGCAAATTCAAAAAAAGGTATAATTCTCAATGAGTTAAATAAATCCCTAAAAGGGAGAAAGGAGA
>FWWM01005999.1_pt1 | contig 25902 bp, 19 predicted proteins | sample 2228351 | NCBI WGS metagenome assembly FWWM01 (sample SAMEA103939774, study PRJEB20133) | metagenome
GCTGCCCGCCAGGCCAGGAAGCGTTTGCCCCGACAACAGAGGCGCGCGTGGGACTCGGGCGGATCGACCCGGCGGACCGCGTTTTGTGGATGGAAGATCACGGGAAGGCGCCCACGGATGATGAGCTTGTCAACATTCGCCAGTGGCGTCATGCGGTTGTGGCCGAAGCCCGGGAGGCGGGGCTTCTCGTGGTGGGGCCGGTGGAGCTCCCGCGAAGCGATGCGTACGACGTCTTGGCTTGGAATCACACAGCGCGCGTGTTCTATCACGTGCACAGGTTGGCCGCCGATGAGGCAGCGACGACAGGCGTCGTGGATTTGGGCATCCTGGAGCCCCAGCCTTATACGGGTGTGGAGCTCACGCTCGTCGGAGAGGCGGAGGAGCTCCCGTTCCGGGCGCTTCTTTCGCGAGTGCCGGCAGCGGAGCCGGAGAAAGCCTCGCAATTCCTTCAATTGGCGCAGGTGATGGCGCCCGAATTCACGGACGCGTTCCTTTCGGGTGAGCCCGTGCCGCTGATTGTGGGACAGCCCAACATCTTGGCGCCGCTTCCCCCCGACGAAGCGCTTCAAGTGACGCTGATCTCGCCCACGGAGATTGAGGCTGAGCCCGTTCAAATTCCCCTGGTCGAAGGAAAAATCGTCAACGCGTCGATTGCGCTTTCGGATGCCTTCCCGCAAGGAGCGCTCGCGAGTGTGGACCTCGAAGGACGACTCGAGATCGGCTCTACGGGCAAGCCACTCGTCGGGGCACATGTCATTCGCGAAATCGGCCTACGCAGAGAAGTCACCACGACGGACGAAACAGGGATGTTTCGCGTGACGCAGTTGCCGATGGACCGCATCACGAGTTTCGACCTGGAGACCTCGCCAGGAGCGGCTCGGCGCCCTGTCGTGCCCACGCGATGGCATTTCGAGTTTGCGCCTCCCATGGCCACGACGGGGACCGTCATTCGCCAGCGCTGGCAGGTGCCCGCCTATTCCTATCTCGTGCTTGATCTGACGGCTCCAGCGTGTCGCGATGCCTTGGCTTTGGCCACAAAGCCTTTTCCGGTTTATGCTGTCGAACATTGGGATGGGGCGACATGGCGCCCTGCGACCATTGATCACTTCGACATTCAGGGCGACGAAGTGGCGGCGGCTATTGAAGAACCAGGCCGCTACAGGATGAGTCTGGCGGCCAATGCGGTGGCGGCCTGGTATTCGGAGCCCGTGACTGTGTCGCGCGAGGGGGAGACTGTGCGCACGCGGTTAGCCGATGCCGAGTTGCGCCACGAAGAGGTGCGCGTGATCGTCAAAGATGCTGCAACGGGCGAACCCGTGAGTGGCGTTGCTGTCACGGCGATCGGCGAGTTGACGTCTTTACCACCACTGCGGCTCATCTCGAACAAAGCGGGCGAGGTTCGGATGATTCATCATGGTTGCTCGGCGATCTCCGTTTGGGTGGAGCATCGTGGTTATGCACCTGTGCAGCGCACTCTGTCTTCTGGCGAACTACGCGGGGAAGTGGAGATTCGTGTGAGTCCAAGTCGTTAGGGCGGCGTGGATTAGGCGCCAGGCTGTTGCGATCCCACTTTCTTCATCCGCATGAGGCGCGTGAGTGGCCCCTCGCAGGCGCGGCGTCCAGCCTTGCGCAGCACTTCAAGGCTCTCGGGGCAAAGAGTCCGTTGTCTGCGACAGTCATTCATTCCGACCCGCCCGCGCTTCTGGCACGTTCGCCGGTGCTGTCGAAGAAGGCTGCCCGCCATTCCCTCGCTCTCCGGAATCCGTAAAACCAAGCGAAGCACGCAAACCCGAAAGGTAGAGGGGCGCTGCTGGCCGCATAGACCTCTTCTCGGCCTCCACTTGTTCAATCAGAGCGAGCCCGGATGTTCGACGTGCCGTCAGTCGCCGGCCTAGTGCCTCGGGCGCGAGCCGCAGTTAATTCACTTTTCCGAGGTGGACGTATTTGACGAAGCCCGGATAAATGAAGTCGTGGCCGCGCTGGGGATCCTCGACCGGTGGGTGCTCCGTGAAATAGCGGCGAATCGGCACAGTCTTCGGCTCATCGCCAAAGACAGAAGGCGCCAGAGCAAACCGCACGTTTGGTGTGTCGCAGAAGACGTCCGCGCTCTTGGCGCTGCGATCAATGACCACTTCCCACGTCCCATTGACGAGCCACGCTTCGATCAGTTTTTCGCCTGCTAGCCACACTGTTGTAGGGACGTCGCTGGGACGTCCGATGGTCTGGACGGGGGCTGAACCTTGGTAGTTGAGCACGTATTTGCCTGCGCCGGGGCCCGTCTTCACGGCCTCAAGCTGCTGCCCGCGATTGCGTGCCACGGTCACCATTTTGACGGCAACGCGCTGCGATTTGTCGAGCGGCTGACCATCGAGTGAAGTGGCGACGATCGTCGCGATGGGGGAGGTGGATTCGACTTCAAGCGCCCCCGCGCTCACGCGTTTGCCTGGAGTGAATTCCCCCGCGAGAACACAGGTGCTCGTCGTGGCCACAGCCAGGAGACCGTCGCTCACGTAGCGGCGGATGGCTCCCCCCGCTAGTTCCAGCACTTGCGGCCAGGTGGCTTCCAGCTCGGCGAGTTGGCGCTCCCCGGCAAGGAATTGGCCGAAACTTAGGGCAAGTGCTGCCGCCGAGGTCTCCGTGAGCTCAGCGCACACGAGATTGCCTCGCGTGGGATCGAAGAAGGCGCGGCACCGGGCGCCCTCCTGCAGGACGGGCACATAGCCGGCTTTTTCGACGTCGGCCACGGGGAAATCTGGGGCCGCATAAATCCAGGGGAAGGAATAGCCACTACGGATGATGAGCCCTTCGCCGCGGGGCGTGAGTCGGCCTTCGCGGCGATCAGCGTAGCGAGCATCGAAGAGCACCTGACGGTAGCCCTGATAGAGGCCCTTCCCACTGCGTCCCGACGTGACCGTCATGAGCACATCTTTGTCGCTCGTCCGATCGGTGTCGGGGTTCCAGTTCTCGATACGGAAGCACCAACCGAGTTGATGCAGCGGCGAGACGAAGGACGCCCACGTGGCTAGATCCTCATTATTGTAGGCGATGCGCACCCGCCTTTTCTCCGGCGCGATCTCGCCGCGCTCGAAAAGCTTGGCCATGTAGCCATTGAGACCCCAGCGCAAGGGGTCGGCCTGCGGGCCGAAGGCGGAGATAATCTCCTGATCCCCCCACGTGTAGTAGGCGAAGTGAATCAGCATGTCGAAGTCTTGCGCGAGGGCGAAGCTCGCGAAGTCGGGATAGTAAGCGGAGCGGTATTCGTTGGGCCAGCATTGTGTCCACTCGCGGCAAACGAGGGGCGTGCCTGTCCAGCGGTAGCGGCCGGTGTGGCAGGCCATGGAGTAGGGGCCAATTTCGCGGATGTAGTTCTTGTTCGAGTAGAAAGGTTTCCCCACCCATTCAACACCCGGCAGGAATGAGGGGTGATCAAGATAGGCGTTTTCGGCTGTAGCGTCGAGCTCGCGCGTTGTGGTGTAGATGTCGACGATGTGCTCGCCGTGGACGACGGCCACGAGGGGCATGCGTGCGCCGCGCTCGCGCAGGAAGTCGCGCATCGTGGCGAAATAGCGGCGCTGAACGTCCACGGCAAAGCGCACGCCATCGCGAGTGCGCGCGGGCGAGCGGTAGCGGTCACTCCACGGCATCTTTCCCAAATTGCTCAGCGTCGGCACCGTCATGTCAGGAAGCTCGACAGTGCCGTTTTCGAGTGACTCGTTCTCGCCCAGGGGGCATTCGCCGCGGGCATTTGTCCACGATTGGCGGAGTTGATCGGTGGAGCCGTACTCTTTTTTGAGCCACTCGTTCCACATCGCCTGGAAGCTGGTGCGGTAGGGTTCGACAAAATCACGCCAAGCCACGTGGCCGAAAAAGAGGCTATCCTCGTTTTCAATTTCCAACATGCAGACAGCGGGATCGAGCCCGTTGGGCATGCCGGTGTAGGGGTTGACGTGATCGAAGAGCCATTTCTGGGCGTACTCCTTTTGCAATTCGATGAGACGCGGGTCGAAGAAAGCATAAGGTTTCGCCGCGCGGTCGAGCTTATCGGCGTTCGGCACGCCGTCGCCTTCGCGGAATGTGCGGTAGCCGCGAATGACAAGGTAGACGTACATGCCGCGTTTCTTGGCGCAGGCGATCCACCAGTCGACGCGATCGAGATACTCCGGATCGAATTCCGTGGATTTGTTATGATTCGGGTAAGCTTCGTCGATGATGCAGCGGCGCACGAGGCCGTACTTTTCGGCGCCGCGATTGTCGAGCTCGTGGAGGCGCAGGAGATTGCAACCGCCGCGAGCGAGGACGTCGGTCACGAGTTCGATGCGGGGTTTCTCGATGTCGCCCACGTGCGTCGCTGCCACGGTGTAGCCCCAAAAGCGCACGCGCTCGCCGGTCTTTTCAAAACGGAATGTGCCGTCGGGCGCCCGGACGACGAAGCCGTGCTTGCCGGCAGGCGGATCGAGCAGAAAAGAAAAATCGACAAGCGAACTATCGGGGAACGTGTCGAAAACAGGGTTCATCGCGCGCACGGCGAGGGGATCGTGGGCGTAGCGCTCAATGCTGCGGCGTCCGGAGGTGATCGTGGGATCTGCCTTCTTCGCGGCTTGAGCGCTCGACGTTGTGGCAAGCGCGATAGCTACGAGGCTAAAGGTGAGCTTGAAAAAACTTCGCATGAGTGGGCTCCTCCGCATCGATGTCTTGATTCTTTTTGGGAAAACGGCCGATGACGTAGTCACAAGTTGGTCCGTCCACTGGCGGCGGTCGAAGTTTGCGCCGTTTTGTTGACGGTTTTTCTTTCCTTCTGCATGTCAATAGCGTGAGAAAAAGGTTGAGCGATCAAGCGAAAGTGAATCCCGCTGGGGAAGGCCAAGATGAAAAAAATAGTGGCCGTTTTGGTGATGCTGGTGCTGGTGGCAGGGATTCTGGCTGCGAGCGCGGCCTATCTGCTCCAGCAAAAGAAGATGCGTGAATTGGATCAGCTGGTGACCCAGGCTGAGGAGCTCTTCCAGGCGAAGGACTACGAGGGGGCCCTTCAGCTTCTGCGGCGCGTGGAGACGCAGGGAGGCACCCTGAAGGGCACGTTCCTCGCGGGCAAGGCGCTCTATGCCAAAGGCGACTATCAAGAGGCTCTGCGCGCTTTCGATAAAGTCGCGGCGAAGGCTCCGCGCAGCATTTTCATGCCGGAGATCCTCCTCTACCGGGGCCGCCACGCGCTGGAACAAGAGGCCAACCCCAAAAAGGCGCGCGAGATCTTGCTCCAGATTCTTTCGGCGTTTCCTGATTCTGACGCTGCGGACTTTGCTTTGTATCACTTGGCGCGCATGAGTTACGACGAGGAGAATGTTGCGCAGGCACGCACAAATCTCGAGACGATCCTTAAGCGCCCAGATTCCCCAGCGCGTGATGAAGCTGAGTTTCTCCTGGGCGAGATCAATATGCGCCAATTGCGTTCCCCAGAACCGGGGCCCGACGATATCGTCTACACGATTAAGAAAGGCGATTCGATCTGGAAGTTGGAGCGCGAACTCAAAGTACCGGGCGATCTTATTATCGGCATCAACAACTTGCGGCCCAATGCTCTGACAGTGGGCATGCAGATCAAAGTGCCCAAGGTCAATCCGAGCATTGTCATCGACAAAGCCAAACGCACGCTGACGCTCAAGAATGGCGGAGCTTTTCTCAAGAAATATCGCGTGGGCATTCACCGGATCGATTCGCGAGTGCCTGCGGGCGAGTACACGATCCAGAACAAATTCGACAAAGGCACCGACTACACCGATCCTCAAACTGGAGCCATCATCAAGGCGGGGGATCCGGCCAATCCCCTCGGCTCGCGTTTCCTGCAACTGCGCCGCGACATCGGCATTCATGGCACGACAAATCCTGAGCTCGTGGGCACCTACACGGATGTGGGCTGGATCATGATGGACGAGAAGGATCTTGAAGAAATCTATGTTCTTGTGCGTAAAGGCACACCGGTATCGATAAAAGGAAAAAACGCATTGGAGGCGACCTCTGGGAACAAGTAAGAAATCATCGGCCGAAAGCGCGGCGCTAGAGCCGCGTGTCCTGAAGCTTGGTCTCCCGAAAGGAAGCTTGCAGGAGGCCACGCTCGAACTCTTCCGCAAAGCGGGATTCAAGTTCTCCGTGCGCGAGCGCTCTTATCATGCGTCGTGTGACGATCCGGAGATTTCTGCCCTTCTCATTCGCGCGCAGGAGATGTCGCGCTATGTGGAAGAAGGGGTTTTTGATGCGGGGCTGACCGGCCTCGACTGGATCCTCGAAAACGGCTCGAAGGTCGTCGAAGTCGCGGACCTCATTTACGCGAAGCAGAGCTTGCGGCCCGTGCGTTGGGTGCTTGCCGTGCCGGATTCGAGCCCGTTCAAGACCGTGAAAGATCTGCGCGGCAAGCGCATCGCCACGGAAGTCGTCAACATTACGCGCAATTACCTGGCCAAGCACAAAGTCAAGGCCGAGGTGGAGTTTTCTTGGGGCGCCACCGAAGCAAAAGCGCCTGAATTGGTCGACGCCATTGTGGAAGTGACGGAGACGGGGAGTTCGCTGCGCGCCAACAAGTACCGCATCATCGACACGGTTCTTGAGTCGTGGACAAAGCTCATCGCCAATCCGCGGGCGATGAAAGACCCCTGGAAGCGCAAAAAGATTGAAAACATCGCCATGCTCTTGCGCGCGGCCATCGAAGCAGAAGGCAAGGTGGGGCTCAAAATGAACGTCCCACGCAAAAAGCTCGATGCCGTGCTGGCGGTTCTGCCAGCGATCACCTCGCCCACCGTTTCCAATCTCACGGATGAGAACTACGTGGCGCTGGAAACAATCATCGACGAGCTGCTCGTGAAGAAGCTCATCCCGGATTTGAAGCGAGCTGGCGCCATCGGCATCATCGAGTACCCACTTAACAAGATTATTTACTAATTTCTTTGCAGCTGCCGCCGTGTTGGCGGCATGATAAGCGTCTCCTCTGAGCCAGGCATGCGTTGTGCGCGCCTGGCTATTTCTTTTCTCTGGACGACTGCCGCGATGCGCGAGCGCGCCCCGTGTCATTCGCTTTCTTAGGAGCGGTGGCGCTAAAGGGGAGGGAAGCACAAAGCGACGCACGCCATGGCGATGGCTCTGAGTGCCCATCCGCGTGTGCGACGTTCGCTCGCGCTGCTCATCCCTACACTTCGAAAGTCAGGCCGTCGTAAGCCAGTCGGATATTCGGCGGCAGCTTGGCGTTGGTCTCCTCGTGCTCGAGGTCGTGATTCATGTGCACGAAGTAGGTCCGCTCGGCACCCACGCGCCGCGCGACTTCAAGAGCTTGCTCAAGGCTCATGTGGGTGGGGTGAGGGCGATGGCGCAACGCGCTCGTCACGAGGACTTTGACTCCTTCGAGAATTGCGTAGGATGGCTCTGGGATCGCGCTCACGTCGGTGAGCCAAGCGAACCGCTCGAAGCGAAAACCGATGATGCGTTGCGGTCCATGAAACACAGGCACGGGGCGGACCTTGATTCCCCGCACCTCAAAATCGCCGCGGATTTCATGCAGGGTGAATTCTGGAATGCCCCCGCCTGGTGGAGGCGGTTGGAAGCAATAGGCAAAACGACGCTGGATCTCGGCAAGGCTTTCCAGCGTGCCATAAAGGTCGATGGCGTGTCCGTGGATCATGTTGAAGGCTCGAAGATCATCAAGTCCCCCGACATGATCCGCATGGGTGTGGGTGAGGAGGACAAAATCGACGTCCTCGACTCCATTGGCCAGAGCCTGCGTGCGAAAATCTGTGCTACAGTCGATGATGAATCGGCTGCCAAGATACTCGATGTAGGCACTCGTGCGCATGCGTTTATTTTTGGGGTTGGGGCTGCGGCACACAGCGCAGCGGCAACCCAGTGTGGGGACTCCGGCCGACGTCCCGGAGCCAAGAACGACAACGCGCATTTTGGAGTTCTCAGTGTTCGCCATCCAAGCCTGACTCCTCTCAATCAGAGTCGAGTATTGCGGCAGAAATGAACGCATTCGCAACTGGATTGCGAAAGCGCCCTAATAAAACGACAAAAATTAACTAACATATTATTCAGTTAATATATGGATAATGCGGTAGTCGTCCCTGTCGACTCGACATGTTCCGCGACGACAAAGCCCCCTTGAGAGCGAGGAGGAGAGAGCACTTGCCTTTCTTTCCCGCAGAGAGTTGATGTGGTCTCCATGATCGAATGGTTACGCGGGAGAGTCATTGAAAACGACGGTGAGCACATTGTCGTCGACGTCCACGGAGTTGGCTATGGGCTTGACGTCCCAACGTCGACCGCGCGCGAACTCGAGGTGGGGATGGAAGCGGCCCTTTTTACGCATCTGGATGTGCGGGAAAATGCGCTCGAGCTATATGGGTTTCTCACTCGTGAGGAGCGCGACGTTTTTCAGACGTGCCTTTCGGTGAAGGGGATTGGGCCGCAGATCGCTCTCTCAATCCTTTCCACGCTGCGCGTGGACGATTTCGCGGCGGCTGTGGTGCGCCACGATCTCGCGCGCCTGACCCAGGTGCCAGGGGTAGGCAAGAAGACGGCAGAGCGGCTCGTCGTAGAATTGCGCGATAAGATGAAGTCATGGACTCTGGCACCGCGAGCCTCCTCTGGCGTGGAGGGAAGTGTGGTCGCGGAGGGCGCAGAGAGCGTCTGCGTTGAGGTCAGCGCTGCTTTGCAGGCTTTGGGGTGCAAGCCGGCTGTGGCTGATCGGGCGGCAAGTCGCGCCGTGGAATTGCTGGGCGCCGAAGCTTCGCTCGAAGATTTGGTCCGGGAGGCGCTCCGCCACCGCTACTGAGGAGCACCTCGGTGAGAGATTATCCGCTCGACCGAGAGGCGAGCCCCAGCAAGTCCACACCGCATTCGTAGGCTCCATACTTCAGAAGCCACGATTCTTGCGCAAGGTCATGGGCTGCTCGCCTGCGCGCTGGACGGTCACGCTATCGGGAGTGATCTTCAAGACGCGGAAGTTCTCATAGACCCCTCCTTCCCGCACGCTCATGCCGTTGACTATTGCCATGGGGCTGCGCGGGTCGTAGAGGATCGGCCCGAGGACAAAACTGCTGCGCGGATCCACTTGCGGCGTGACCGTGGCGGCCAACGAGGGAGCGGGGTGAACAGATGCTGGTGACGCCGAATTCGTTTCGCGATAGAGCTCGCTCATGGGCACAGGAGTAGGCAAATCTGCCGCGGCTGAGTGGGTGGGATTGACTATCGTCGCACTGGGATTCGGGGCAACTGGCTGATTGGGCAAATTGGCAGCCGGAAAGGGAGCGTTGGCGGCACCGGCTTGAGCAGGGGCACCCGCCGCACCAACGGCAAGAGCTGTGCCCGGCAGCGTCTGCGTATTGGGGAGGCGAGGGGGTGGCGTAACGCTACCGGCCCATTCCTGAAGCCGCGCCTGAAGGAACCAGAGCACGCCGCCGAGCACGACGAGCGTGACCAGGGTGGAGACGATAACGCTCGCCATCACTAGCCCCACGCGCGACCGGCGCCCGACGACGACGCGCTGGCTTTCGGGCGTCGGCAAGGGCAAATCAAGGACTGTCGCGGAATCTGCTTCCTGTTGTCCGGCTCGTTCGCGTTGCGCTTTTTCCAAGGCTTTGAGAATTGTGCTCATGGCTCAATCTCCTGTGTTGGCCAAACGTGGTCCCTCTTCCATCATACGACTGTTGAAGAGCATGGCCGTGAGATCGTCGATCTGGCCCGTTTCGCGCAATTTATAGTAAGCTTGGAACTTCTTGATGGCTTCCGCCGTGTCCACGTCGAATTTCCCCGACGGGTTGGAAAGGTAGCCGCGGTCGGCGAGGTACTGTTGGAGCTTGGTGACGTTCTCGCCAGAAGCTCCGCGCTGAAGAGAAGTGAGCTCGTAGACGTCAACGTACACAGCTGTCGCGGAGTCAAATTTATTGAGGAAATCCTTTGTGCGATACGTTTTGATGCCCCAAACCGGATCCCCAACGGTGACGGCCTCGCCTTCGGCCCGGAGCAGGACAACGTACTCGCTTTGGTCGGGTGCTGGATTTTTGATACGAATGATGCACGGCACATTGAGTTTGATCACGTCATAAAATGTTCCCGGCAAGCGCACTTCGCGGATCTTGACCTTATCCGCGCTGAGCACTCCGTTGATGATGACGTCATCGCCCAGGCGCGACATTTCTCCGAGGTCGGGCGGAAAGCCCCACATTTTGAGCAAACTGAATTGAGCAGCTCGAAGGGCAGCGCGGGGATTATTGACGCGCGCCAGCGGCACGTTCTTTTCCCACTTCCAATGCGGATTTTTTCGTCGCAGAGCCTCCCAGTCAGGAGTTGGAGTGGGCGCGACACGCGTCATTTCTACAGTGGTGATGGACTCAGCGCCTTGGGTCTGCGTAGTGGCCGCGATGTCCATCTTTTGACCATTGGGGTTTTTTCCAGGTGCGACGGGGGAAGGAGTCGGAGTCACACGCGGGCGGTAGTCGATGGCGTCCGTGGATTTGACGTTGGCTAGCTGGATGCCTAGGGCGACCGCTACGGCGAGCACGACCACAGCTCCTGCGCCCACGCCTACCCATCTGAGAAGCCGCCTTGTGGCGTGGCGTGCTGTTTCTCGATCGATTTTGGGCAAGGCAAGGCTCGCCAGTCCTTTTCGCGCGCAGTCGCTGGGGATTTCTCCGCCGCGAGTCACCTCGGCGATGGCCTTGCGCATGATACGCTCGTCGACCGTGTAGGTGGCCTCGGCGTAACAAGCGAGCAAGGCTCGGTCGCAGATGACGTTGATGCGCCGGGGAATGCCGCGGCTAGCAGTGTAAAGAAGGCGCAAGGCCTCGGGGGTGAACTCGATCGTCGCCACGGCTTGGGCCACGTTCAAACGGTGGCGTATGTATTCGAGTACCTCGGACTCGGTCAGCGGTGTGAGGTGATAGCGCACAGCAATGCGCTGGTTGAGCTGCTCGAGCTGACTGAGGGCCAGGGTGTCGCGTAGTTCCGGCTGCCCAATGAGGACAATCTGGAGCAGTTTTTGCGTCTCTGTTTCGAGATTGGAGAGCATGCGAATTTGTTCGAGAACCGCTGGGTCCAGCGTTTGGGCCTCATCGATGATCAGAACGACGTTGTTGCCTTTGGCGTTCTGGTCGATGAGGAACCGGTTGAGCTCGTCGATCAGCCCCCTTTTCGTGTTGTAGAACGACGGGATCTGGAATTCGTCGTTGATGGCCTTGAGCAGTTCGAGCTCGCTGAGCCCCGGGTTGAGGATGAGAGCGAACCGCACATCGTGCCTCTCCATGAGCCGGTTGACGAAGGCACGGCAGACGGTGGTTTTTCCCGATCCGATTTCTCCGGTTAGGAGAATGAACCCTTTGCGTTCGAGGACCCCGTAGGTAAGTGCCACCAAAGCTTCCTTGTGCCGCTCGCTGAGAAAGAGAAATCGCGAGTCGGGCGTCAGGTTGAAAGGATCCTCTGCTAATCCGAAGAATTTCTTATACATATCGTTTCCGTGTATTTTCCTTCTCCCCGCTGCGAGTTGGCCGCCGGGGGAGCCCGTGGTGCTTTGTGGCAGGGGTCCGCTTTGCTGGGCTCAGGCAAGTTCTGGGGGCCTGCCACCTTGCGCGCACTTTGCTGCCCGCTCCCACAGAGCAAAGGGCGTACCGCCGCTCACATTGAGAGACACTAGAGATACTCAAGATGTTGCTCGATGACTTCGAAATCGGCTGCTGTCTCCAAATCTCGCATAATCTTGGCGATGAGCGAGTCGACTTGTGCTCGATTCGCCGCCACAGTCACGATGGCCAAAATGGCGCTTCGCCAGATGTCGTGGTCGTCCACTTCGGCCACTGCACAGTTGTAATGTGTCCGCAACCGGTGAATCGTCTTGCTCAGCACGCTGCGTTTGTCCTTGAGCGAATTGCTCATGGGAATGTGCAAACGCACCCGTTGCGAACCAATGACCACGATTCGTCACTCCTTCGCTTCATGATGCGTGCTTGCCTTTATGCAGCATGTGATCATTTGCCGCAAAGAAAAATCTACTGGGTGCCCAATTATTCCCAAGCCATGAGGGCAAGCGGGCCGCTAGTATTCTTCCTCGCCCCGGAAGAAGCGGAATTGCAGCACCGCAAAGATCATGACGATGGCGAAGAGGATGATCGCTTCGGCGCTGGCGAGTCCGAACTCGCTGTTATCGAAGGCGTTCTGGTAGATTTCGAAGACGAGCGAGGTGGACTGATTGGCGGGGCGTCCGCGCGTCATGACGTAAACGGGCGTGAAAATCTTGAACGACTCGATGGTGCTAATGACTACGAGGTAGAGCGTCGTCGGTTTGAGCAGGGGCAAAATGACGTGGCGCCACTTTTGCCAACGGTTGGCTCCATCGATCTCCGCGCTTTCCATGAGCTCGGGCGGAATGCGCCCAAGGGCGGCTACGTAGAGGATGATGCCAGCGCCCGGGGCGTAAGGAATGCTGCTGAGAATAATGGTGGCCACGGCGGCCCAGCGCTCGCTAAACCAGCCGATGCCTGGATGACCGAGAGCGCGCAGCGCGACGTTGATGAGCCCGTTATGCTCGGTGAACATCCACTGCCAGACGATCGCGATGATAACGGCGCTAATGATGCCCGGCAGGTAGAAGGCCGCCTTGAAGAAATTCTGCACCTTCTGCGGCAGGGGAAAGATCATCCCGGCGATGACGAGGGCAAGCGCGATATTGACGGGCACAAGGACGATCGTAATGACCGCGGTGTTGGCCAAGGCGATCCAAAAGTCCTGGCTGAAGACGGGATCAAAGAGAAGCGTCGTGAAGTTTTCGAGCCCCACCCAGGGGCTTCGCCAAATGCCCCGGCCAACCTGATAGTCTTTGAAGGCAAGAAGGATTGCCCCGATGACAGGAATAACGACGAAGAAGAAAAAGAGGGTAAGATTGGGCAAGGCGAAACCCAATCCCCAAAGTTTTCGTCGCGTCTCTAAATGCATGGGAGCCGCCGCATCCTCCGTCCCTTAGGGACGTCCTGAAACTCGTGGTGGAGCCTTGCGACTCCACCACGAGCCAGACTCATGCGACTCCATGAAGGTTGGCAACAATTTTATTTACGCTGGTGACGCATCCGTTTGCGGAGCTTTTTATACTTGTGCTTGCGAATCTTTTTGCGGCGCCACTTAATTACGCTACCCACAAAAACCTCCTTGGTCAAAAGTCGTACGAGAATTTCGGTGCAGTCACGACATACACCAGGCAAGCAAAAGTTACTCAAAGGAGTTGCGGGAAGAGCACCAGTTGAACGCTAGAGACTTGCAGAAGATGGCAGAGTCGGGAGGGACTCGCAGCAAACCACGTGGGCAGATCCAGCGCGGCGAGTTGGTGGCGCTGGCGGTTCTGACGCTCCTGGCTTTGGTCTTGCGCCTCTATCGACTTGACTACCGGGGGATGTGGACGGATGAGTTTCACACGCTCAATGCCGTGCTGATGTCTTGGCAGGAGCTCATTGTCGAGCGCCTGCGCAACGGTCATTTGCCCACTTACTTTCTCCTGCTCAAGAGCTGGGTGACGTTAGCTGGCTCGTCGGATTGGGCCTTGCGCTTTCCCTCTGCCGTTGTGGGGGCGTTGCTGGTTCCCGCGACGGCCTATTGTGTGTTTCCGTCGCTGCCGCGGCGGCTAGCATGGATTGTCGTGGGCATTGCGGTGGTCAATGGGACGGCTCTTTGGTCGTCGCAGGAGGCAAGGATGTATTCCATGCTTCTGGTGGCGGCTACCTTTTCGCACGGTGCGTTTGCCCGAGCGGTGATAGGGGGCGAGAAGAAAGCCTGGTGGATTTATGGTGTTGCGACGCTCCTTGCCGTGAGCCTTCAGCCGGTCATGATTCTGTGGGTTGTGGCGCAAGGAATCGCAGCTACAGCGCTTGCGCAGGGCGATCAGCGGCCCATCTTGATGAGATGGCTTGGCGTTGTGGTCGTGGTGCTGCCGGCGGTCGCCGTTCTCTTGCTCTGGCAGGAAAAGCGCACCCTCCGCTTCGATCAGCTGCGTGCACACGAGCTCATCGGCACAGTGTGGGGCAATGCCAAGACTCTTCTAAGCCGTTTAGGGCTCACGGGCTTTGGCGTTTCAGCGGATTCTGGACGATGGCGCGCGTTGACGAGTGTTCTCGTCATTGTGATGCTTGTGTTGGCACGTCGCTTTTGGCTTGGGAGGCGGCGGGCAAATCCCCAGTTCGCGGCCTCCGCCGAAGGGCGCTTCTTGGTGCTTTGCGGCTATCTCGTGGCCGTACCGCTCATTCTTCTCTATCTCGGGAGCCTGGTTTTAGATCATATCGTGGGCAATGCGCGCTATCTCATTCCTTTGTGCGTCCCACTTTGGGTTCTGTGCGTGTGGGGCACAACGAATGTGCCTTCGCGGCGTTGGCGCGACGCGTTGGTCGTTGCTGGGACCATTTTCCTCGTGGTAGGGGCTGTGCGCCAATGGCGCGACAAGGGGCTGGGCGGACGCGAGATTGTTTACTACGTAAATCGCCATGCACTGCCGGGGGATGTCATCGTTTGCCGCGCCACACCGACTCTAGTGCGGATGATTGAGCATTATGGCGCTCGGCCGCTGCGGGTTTGTCCTGTGCCAGAGCCCTCCGCCAGGCGCGTTGTCGCAGAAGAGGATGCCTATGAGTTTCTCGTCCGCTGCTTGGGGGAAGCTCGCCGTTTCTGGGTCATCGAGTATCGCGGTAAGGGGAGTTTCTTGCGTCAAGTCTTGGCTCGGCGTCCGGAAGAATTTGGCGTGCTCAAGGAGGTCGCCCGCGAGCAGACACGAGCCATTCTTGTTGTTCGGCGCACTGTGAAAGGAGAGGGCACGCGCTGACGCTTATCGAAATCTCAAGGCGTTAGCCCTTATCGAAAGCTCGGGAACCCGTCGATAAGTTTTCTTTGCATATGTTGCGGCGCAAAGGTGTCGTGGCTTTTGCTTATGTGCGGAATCGTTGGTAAAATTTATCTTTCAGCCGAACGGCCCGTCGAGCCCGAAATCATCGAGGCGATGAAGCAATGTATTGTGCATCGCGGGCCGGATGATCACGGCACTTATATCAAGCGCAACGTTGGGTTGGGGTTTCAGCGCCTCTCGATTATCGATCTGGCCACCGGCCACCAGCCGATGGTCAACGAGGATGGGACGGTGGCGATTGTCTTCAACGGCGAAATTTACAATTTCCTCGAGTTGCGCTCGCAGCTAGAGGCGTGTGGCCATAAGTTCCGCACTCGTTCTGACACGGAAGTCATTTTGCACGGTTACGAAGAGTGGGGGCGTGATGTGACGACACGCCTTCGGGGGATGTTTGCCTTCGCCATCTTCGATACCAAGACGCAAACGCTTTTCCTTGCGCGCGACCGGGTGGGCAAGAAGCCGCTCTACTATGCCATTGTGGAAAGGGGAACGCCACGCGAAGCCATCATCTTTGCTAGCGAGCTGAAATGTCTTTTGGCCGAGCCCAGTTTTCCTCGGCGCGTGGATTTGGTGGCATTGAGCCACTATCTCACATATCAATATGTGCCTCATCCGTGGTCGATTTTTGAAGACGCCCGCAAGGTGGAGCCCGGCTGTTGGGTAGAGTGGCGCAACGGGCGCGTGCGCCAGGAGCGCTATTGGATTCTTCAGTATGAGCCGAAAAAACAAGTCACGCTGGAGAAGGCTATCGACGAAGGAACGCAGCTCATCGATGAGGCCGTGAAGATTCGCCTCATGAGCGAGGTGCCGCTGGGGTGTTTCCTCAGCGGTGGCGTTGACTCCTCCACGGTGGTCGCCTTCATGCGGCGTCATGTTTCGGGGCGACTGCGGACGTTTTCCATCGGATTCGAAGAGGAAAAGTTCAACGAGTTGCCTTATGCGCGGCAAGTAGCCCAGCAGTTTGAGACGGATCACGAGGAGATGATCGTTCGGCCCGATGCGCTGGAGTGCGTGGCGCGGCTGGCCTGGCATTTTGATGAACCCTTCGCTGATTCAAGCGCGATTCCCACCTATTATCTTGCTAAAATGACGCGTCAGCATGTGACGGTGGCGCTCAATGGCGATGGGGGAGACGAAAGCTTCGCGGGCTACGTGCGCTATCTGGGCTTTCCCCAAATCGTGGCCTACGAGCGCATTCCGCGCCTAGTGCGGCAAGCTTTGGCGAAGCCGCTCGCGGTGGCGACACGAGTCTTTTCCTCTTCGGCGAAACTCGAACTGTGGCATTACGTCAATCGCGTCTCGCTCATGCCTTTTGAGTCGCGCTACGTGCAAATGATGGTCATCTTCCGAGACTATCAAAAGCAGGAGCTGTTCCTGAAGCGGCATCGCGATGTGCTCCACGGCCCCATCGCCGACTCCGAATTCCTCACTGAGGGCACGATGCTCAATGGCACAGCGGCGGAACCTATCGACCGCATGATGTTTGCGGACGTCATGCTCTACCTGCCGGGAGCCCTCCTGCCTAAAGTCGATCGCACGACGATGGGCGTGTCGCTCGAAGGCCGCTCGCCTTTTCTCGACCACGTCCTCATGGAATGGGCGGCGCGCCTGCCGGCGGAGATCAAGTTCCCCAATGGCCAGCTGAAATTTCTGCTCAAGCAGATCGCTGGGCGGTTCTTCTCAGATGAGTTCCTCAATCGCCCGAAGCAGGGGTTTGGTGTGCCGATAGGTCTGTGGTTTCGCACGACACTGCGCGATTTACTCGAGGATTTCCTGCTCAGCGCGCGCGCGCGCAACCGCGGCTATTTCGAGCCCGCCTACGTTGAGAGGATTGTGAAGCAGCACCTCTCTGGCGCCCAGAATCACGCGCATCGGCTCTGGACGCTCCTGATGTTTGAGGCGTGGGCGCGGACCTTCCTCGACCGAAGTGATCCGCTCGCAGGGCCATTGTGGTAAGAAGCGCCTTTGAGATTGGGAAAAGGTCACGCTCTGCGCCCATGGCCACGCGCTTCGTCGGACGCCAACTCTAAGAAAAGTGACGCCGTTGGGACGGAGCGTGGGCGGCCTCATCATCATGGGTTTGGCAAAAAGCAGGCCGACGCCCATTCGCTTTTTGGGAGAGAAATACGCCGAGGAATAAATTCAACGCATCCCCCACCTACTCGCGACGCTTTTTCAGGGGATCTGCCTTGCGAAATGCTGTACCGTGGAAGAGGGCGATGATGCGTCCTTCCGAGTCACGTACGCGCACGTCATAATGAGCCAACGTGCGGCCGCGCGACACTTCCACAGCTTCGGCGATGAGTTCGCCTGCCGTAGCTGCGCGGACAAAGGAAATATGGACGTCGCTGGCGACGGCCACCGTGCCGTGCGAGTTCGATGCTGCGGCAAATGCGAAATCGGCGAGGGTGAAAATCGCCCCGCCCATGACTGTTCCTACTGCGTTGAGGTGTTGCGGGCCAATAGTCATGCTCGCTATGGCGCGGCCGGGCTCAAGCTCCACAAGTTGCGCCCCCATGCCGGTGGCAAAGCGGTCCTGCGCGAAATACTTTTTCCAATCCTCGAGGCTTTTCATTGTTAGCCCATGTTGAAATCACTCGCAAAGTGAGGCAAGGATTTTTCCGGCGTTTCTTGACTGGCCAAATCAGCGTTGCCCCTTGCGTCGAGAGGCTTATCGAGAGAGTATGCAGGAGAAATCTCTCGTTCTCGTTTATTCGAGATGTGTCCCCTTTTTGTGGGCGAGACGATTTTCCCGGGCGAAAGTGATGATAATGCTTGGCAAGGGCACGGGCAGTTGTGTTAGGCAAGCGCTTTAGCAAAATGGCGGAGGTTGGCCCAGCATGGTCATTCACGTAGCCGATGTTGTAGCGGCTCTGGATCGCCTTGCTCCTTTTCGCTTGGCATATGAGTGGGATAACGTCGGTTTGCAGCTTGGCAATCCCTCGAAACCGGTCAGCGGCATTGCGCTGGGATTGGAGGTCAATGATGCATTCCTGCGCTTTGCGGAGCGCAGCCGATGCGAATTGCTTGTTGTTCATCATCCGTTGCTGTTCGGGTCGATCAAAAGGCTAACGGAAGATGAGCGGGTTGGGCGATTAGCCGCACGCATGATTCGCAAAGAGATGGCGCTTATCGTCGCGCACACGAATCTCGACCGCGTGCCGTGGGGGACCAATGGCGTCGTTGCGGATCTTCTGGACCTTCGCGAGCGGCAGCCCCTTGAGCCAGCTGTGCTTGAGGAACGCGTCAAATTCACCGTCTTTGTGCCCCACTCGCACATCGAAGCTGTCATCGAGGCGATCCATCGAGGCGGAGGCGGCTGGATTGGCAACTACTCGCACTGCACGTTTCGGGCGTCGGGGACAGGAACTTACGTTCCGGAGGCGGGCGCGAACCCCTACCAGGGGAGCGTGGGAAAGTTTGAGGAGGCTGAGGAAGTGCGGCTCGAAGCCGTGGTGCCCAAGGTCGCGGTGGGGCGCGTGGTGCGCGAGGTCCTTGCCGTGCATCCGTACGAGGAAGTGGCTTACGACGTCTATCCCCTGCTGGAGGCGGGTCCGACGGCGGGCCTCGGCGTTGTCGGAGCGCTCCCCAAGCCGTTGACTCTCGCTCAGCTGGCAAAGAAGTTGGCTCAGGCGTGCGGCGCCAAGGCCGTGTCAGTGGGGGGGGCGCGTCAGAGCCTCTTGCGGCGCGTGGCTATCGTCACGGGCAGCGCGGGTCCATCGTTCGATCGCCTGACACCCGAGCGGGTCGATGCGGTGATTACCGGCGAGCTTTCCTACCATAAGGCAGTGGAAGCTCGCGAGCGCGGGCTAGCCGTAGTTTGTTTGGGGCATGCGGCCAGCGAGAAAATCGTGGTCTCTTCTGTGGCCAAACTCCTCCAAAAGGAGCTTGGCGACGTCGCGCGCACGCTGCGCTGGAAGCTGTTTGAGGATTACCCTGACCCGTGCGAAGCGCTCTGAAAAAGGACGCGTGAGAGATGCGGGTGCCGCGCGCACACTGTATTCTCTCCCTAATCAAGAGAGGCGGCGGAAACGGCCTGGAGCGCGAAACGTCCGACCCACGGCGCGCATTCGGATGAGCGAGCGCGGAGCCAGCGGCTCGGCGCGTCAGAGGCCGTAGATGAGGCGCTCCGCAAGTTCTGGAGGAAGCCCCGCTTCGAGGATTGCCTTTTGGGCTTGGCTGAGGTCGTAGGCCACACGGCGAATCTCAATCTGACGCGTGCTGCGATCGTAGATGGCGAAGCACGCCTCCGGGTTGCGGTCGCGCGGCTGGCCAACGCTTCCGACATTAACAAGATAGCGACAATCCGGTCGAAGCTCCACAATGGGAGAGGTGGGACACGTCAGATTGCCTTCGCAATTCTCCACGACAAATGGGGTGTGGGAGTGGCCGATGAAGCACACTCTTTGGCCAAAGGCACGGAAGCTTTGGCGGGCGTCGCCCAGGGTAATGACGTAGTTCCACGCTTCGGGACTTCGTGGCGAGGAATGAACGAAGAGCATGTCGGCGACTTCCACCGAAAGCGGCAGATTGCGGAGAAACTCGGCGTTTTCAGGTTTCAGAACCTCACGCGTCCACTGGATGGATCGTTTGGCAATTTCGTTGAAACAGGTGATGTCGATGAGCGAAAGAGCGGCGTAATCGTGGTTGCCGGCGATCGTGGGGATTTTTCGCTCCCGAAGTCTTTCGACACACTCATTCGGAAAGGCTCCGTAGCCCACGACGTCGCCGCAGCAAACAGCGAAATCCACCTCGGAAGCGTCAATCTCTCTCAGGACCGCATCGAGTGCGGGCAGATTCCCATGAATGTCGGAAAAAATGGCGACGCGCCGAGGGTCAATTCCCTCAATAAGCATAATCTTTCCCAGTCAGTTTTTTCAGCATCTTCGCGGCCTGACGCCGAATGATCGGACTCTGGTTTTTCAGCGCGGCTTCCCACAAGGCAACTTGTTCTTCCACTGAGAGCTGGAGCTTCTTGCCTGGCTCGGCAACTTTTGGGCTTTCCGCAGCGGCCTCAGACGGTGCTGGCTCGGTGGCCGACGGCGCCTCCTCCTGCGGTGCGTGCGCCACGGCTGGCTCTTGCAGCGCTGGCTGCGCTGCGATGTGTTCCTCGGCGCGTTTGGCTTGCCGCTGAAGAGCCCTGAGTTTGCGCCGACTCAGCCGGCCCGAATGTTCGGGCGATTCTGGCGCCGCTTGGGAGACCGCTTCTTGGGAGGGACCCTGAACGGCAACAGGCTCTTCTTCCTTCTGCTCTTGAGCTTGCGGAGCTTGGGCAAAGGCGGCCTCTTCGGCGGCGACCTCTTCCGCGCTAAAGGTGCGCGAGGCCAGCGCGGGCGAAACGTCCTCCACACCGAGGGGCTCGATGGGCGCTACGGCGGCTTCTGCCTCGATTTGGCGTCCGATTTCGGACCAATCCTCGCTCTCGTCGAGCTTCTGAGGTCGGGCTTGCTTTTCGGCTTCCTCTGTGGGGGTGGCGGCCGCCGGCTGGAGCTCAGGCGGCAGTGCTGAGACGCTCGCAAAGATGCTGTCCTCGAGCCCCAATTCCTTTGGGACCCGGCCCGTCGGGGCTTGGATTTCTTCGATGGGGCGCAGGCGGAAGAGACACTTCTCTGAACCAATCTCGATGATGTCCCCGTCGCGCAATTGTGCCGTCCCGCTCACGGGCTGCCCATTGACGCGTGTGCGGCGGAGAGTTCCCTGGTCGCGAATCTCATACACGTCGCCACGGCGAGAGATGATCGCCTGTTTTTTGGCCAGGAACCAGTCCTCGGCGATGACGACATCGTTCGTGGGGGCCTTGCCAATCGTCGTTTCCGATTTCTGGAGAAGAACGGTTTTCCCTTTGAGCTTTCCTTCAGTGAAACACAACTCGCCGACCGTCTCGTGGCGATCAATGACCATCGTTCGATCTGCCCCCAGGGCTTCGACGATGACATCGGATTCGCTCAACTCTTTGTGCACGAACACAATGTGATGCTTGCCAATCGTGATGACGTCGCCATCGCGGATCTCAGCTTTGGTGATGCGCACATTGTTGACGAAAGTGCCGTTTGAGCTATTGAGGTCCGTGAGGATGTAGGCGTTCCCTTGGCGCCGGATGCGCGCGTGATTACGCGACACGCTGAGGTTCTCGATGACGACATCATTGTCCTTGGCGCGTCCAATGCTGATGAGATCCTTGTCGATCACGTAGCGTTGGACGACACTGTCGCCTAATTTGACGATAAGCTCGGGCATAGGTGATGCCGATTCGTTCCTGTGACTTAGGCAAGTCCGTACTGTTCTGGCTTCAGAGCTTGGCTTGAGAGACGGGCGCCTGTCAAAAGTTTTTATGACGCGATGCCTAGTTCGTCAACGCATCAAGTTTTGCAAAGAAGAGCTCATTGTAGAGGCTGGGGTGAGTTTCGCTGAGCTTGTCGATGCGCCAGCTGTGGCAGGTGAGCACGATGACCTGGCGCTGCTCGGCGATCTTGCTGAGGAAGCGGAGCCCTTGGACGAAGCGCTCATCGTCCCAGTGGGCAAAGGGCTCGTCGAGCAAAAGAGGCAGCGGCTCGGTGCTAGCTGTGAGGATTTCGCCCGCAGCAATCCGCATGAGCAAATCTAGCTGATCGCGTGTGCCTTTGCTCAGGTACCCCAGGTCGCGGTTTCCCTCTAGGACGCGCCCCGTTTGGCGATCGCGAAGCGTCAGCTGGAGGTCGTCGCTCACGCCTGGCTCGATGTAATGCGGAAGAAGTTCGGGCAAATACTTTTCGAGGCGCTCCCTGAGCTCGCGCTGCCACATGCGAGAAAGATTCTCGCCGATCGTTTCGAGGTTCTCGGCGGCGAGTTCCATTGCGGCCACTGTGCGGGAGAAGCGCTGGACGAGGGCGCGTTTGCGTGCGATTTCCTCTTCGAGCTCGGGCATGCGCTTACGATATTTCGCCATGGTGCCCTCGCATCCGAGAAGCAGCCGTTGATGGCGCTCGCGTAGAGTATTGAGTTCGGCCCGTAGGGCTTCCAGCTGCTCTTTGAGCGCAAGGCGTCCCTCGGCCACATCCTCAGGTGGGGGGGAAAAGCTCGCGGCTTTGGCCTGCGCGATTTTCTCCTGGAGGCGTTCTCGCTCTTTCTGGAGCTGCTTTTCGCGTTCTGGCGACAAGAGGTGAGCCGCTTCGAGCTGAGCCGCGATTTTGCGGTATTTCTCGGCCTTCTGGAGGTTCTCCTTATAGATGTTGATGCACTCCACCAGCGACTCGCCCTCGATCCCGACCTTGCTGAGAATTTGACGCATGGAGCGTTCAAGACCGTTGAGATGCTTTTCTTGCTGGGTGATTTCCTGGCGTGCTTTCTCGTCCTCCTTTTCAAGCTGTGCGCGCTCGCGATGCCAGTTAAGAATCTTTTCGAGTTTTCCGCTGACCGCTTCGAGTTCCGCGACGGTTGGCGTGTCGGGGAGATGGGGCTCGGCGGCCAGCGCTAACTCGCGGGCTTCGGCAAGATTCGTGGCGTAAGCTTGGCGCTGGCGAACGAGTTCGGCCCGCAGGCGCACAACCTCAGCCGCGGCGCCGCTGAACTGGCTGTAGCGCTCCAGATCGACGAGTTCCGCGGAGCTTATCGCGGCCTTGGCGCGCACCTTCTCGTAGGCGTCATGAAGTTCATCGAGGCTCTCCTGCGCGGTGCGAGCGCGGCTTTGGACAGAGGCGAGCTGCTCCCGCAGGGGGACCACCTGATTTTGGCGCAAGCGGTGGCTCCGCGCCGCAGCAAAAGTGCCCCCAATAAGGCTAAGAAGAGCCACAACTCCTACCACCGCTGTGATGCGCAGATCATGTTGGAGAAGGTGGAAGATGCTCGCGGCACCACCCAGGAGCGCGAGCACAAAGAGGATCCACGCGACGGACTTGCTGCGTCCCAGTCGTTGCTCCCACTGGCTGTGCTGGCGTTCGAGCTCTGTGATTTCGGTGCGGAGCTTCGCGAGTTCGTCTTCTTTCTCGGACTTTTTCCGGAAGTAGCCACCCATGAGAAGCGCCGTCTCGTCCTTGTCGAGGCGGTGCAGCTTCTCCTCGATGGCGAGCAGCAAATGGATGTCCACGCCCTGTTGGGCGAGGTTCTCCTCTTTAGCGCGCAGCGACTGCTCGAGCTCGGCAATGTCGTGCTCCAGTTGGGCTAGCCCTCCAAGCAGGCGTTTGAAACGGCCGAGGAGCTGCTCCGTCACTTGGCGTCCCTCTTCGGGGAGAGCGCTCAGCTGTTGAATCACCTTCGATAGCTCAGCAACCACGTTGTGCTCATGGTTTTCTCTGAGCTTGGCGAGATTCTTTTGCCCACCTTCAAGCTGACCATAAAGCTTTTGAAGCTCTCCGAGGTCTTCTGTGGTGTGAGCGGCGAAGGGGGCAAGACTTTCTTTTTCGGCCAGGAGTGCTGAGTGCTTTTGGCGCCGGCGCTCCTGCTCTTTGAGGTCAGCTTCTATTTCTTTGAGCCGGGCAGTATCGTGAAGGAGCTCCGTCGCTTTGAGCGCCCGCTCGAGGGATTCTATCTCTTGGCGCAGTTGATGGAGTTGCTCGATGGATTGGGCAATGTTTTGGCGTTCAGCCTCAAGCTCAGCGCGCTCCTCTTCGAGTTGTGCCATCGAAGCACTGAGCCGCTCCAAAACCTTGCGGGGCTTGAGACTGCTCCCCTCGAACGAAAAGCGGGCGCTTTCGAGCGCAGCAAGTGCGCTTCGCACGGAGGCGCCTTGGGTTGCTGCCGCACGCATGGCCGCCTGCTCGATGGCTTGCGCCAATTCTTCCGAAGAGTTCTCTTCCGCCGCAAGCAAGCTTTCCTGCCGGAGAACAAAGGAGCGCAAGCACACGGGCAGGGAGACGCCCAGGTAATGCTCACCGAAGGAGTTGTTGGGAATCGCCAAGACCTGATTTGTGTCGAGATCAACAAGTTGATAATTGATCGATCTATTAGCGAATGTAGCTTCAATGCGATAGCGGCGGCTGTTGCTGAGTTTGAGCCACAACCGGATTTGTTTGCGCGCCTGAGGGTTCTCCCACGGAACGTAACGGTCCAGCGGTCGGAGGCGGTCGCGGGCGCCGGCTCGTGTTGGAGGACAGTAAAGAGCAAAGAGAATGGCATCCGCCAAGGTAGTCTTGCCGTATTCGTTGGGAGCTCGCAGGATGTTGCACTTGTTTGGGCAAAACTCGACGAGTCCCTCGAGCTTGCCAAAATTCCGCACCTCAATTTTATCCAAGTGCATAGGGCAGGCGCACTCCTTTCTCGTGAAGCACATCAAGGCCGATACGGCGCGCTTCCCGTACAACAGCCAGGCGTTCGAGGTCTCCACTTTCTTTGGCTTCGCGCTCGAGTTCGTTCATTCGCTGGACAAACTGGCCAATGACGGTTTTTCCCGAAGCCGCGTCCTTAAGAATGGCGTCGAGGTCGTAGTCGGGTTCGAGTCCTTCGAGATCAACCGCGATGTGCCAGCAACGGCCGCTGAGGGGCGTTGGATCGAATTCGCGAATGTTGAAGTTGCGATGAACGAGTCCCTGCAGGCGCACGAAGACGATATCCTTGGGCGTGACCCCCCAGTCGTCGAGGATGCGCACAATCTCGCGGACGAGATCCTGGTGCGTGAGCACCTCGCCCTCCACGAAGCCATCGATTTCGAGAATTCTGTGAGGATCGACACGCAAGTGCCGGAGTTGGCTGCGGTCGACACCGTGTTTTTCTACGGTGCCAACAAGGATAAAGTGATCGCGTGTCTCATCGAGGCCGCGAGCTACGGGGATGCCACTGTAGGCTGCTCGAATCCGCCCTTTGGCATCGGTCACGTCCTGATACCTGTGGTAGTGGCCCAGCGCCACGTAGTCGAAAGGACTGGCGAGGATATCGGCCGTTGAAAAGCTGACGGCCTCGCCGGCTTCGGGCGCCTCTTCGTTCCCATTGGGGAAATCCAGCAACGACCCGTGCACGAGGGCCACGTGGAGTTTCTCGGGGTCGTCCACGCTCACGCTGAAAGAGGGATGCGAGCCGTCTTCCGAGTTACGCACGTAGCAGGATCCATGGAAGACCACGTCATTGCGCCAGCCCGGGATTTGGAGCGATTTAGGCTCGGCACTGGTAAAAATGTAAACATGTTCCGGCAGAGAGTGGCCCGTGCGATCACGGTAATAATCGCGTGAGTAGTAGCTCATGGGATGGTAGTAGTCGTGATTACCGGGCGCGATGAGCACCGGCACATTGAGGCTTCCCAGAATTCGGAAGAGCTCAACAGCGGTGTCCATCTGGACGCACTCATCTTCCCAGAGGTCCCCTGGGCACAGAACGACTTCCACATTGTGCCTTTGCACGAGGTCGGGGATTTTCTCCAGCGCCGCCATCATTTCTTGGCGCAAACGCTGTCGCTTCTCCGGCGGGTAGCGCAATCGGGTGCTATAGAGCGGAGAATCCAAATGCGCATCGGAAAATTGTAAGAAACGCAAAGGTTTTAGTGTCACGCCGTCGACCTCCTCGTCCTTCGCCATGGCGCATGGGTCATTTTCTTTTCGTGAAGAGTATCGCTGCCGTCCAGAAAAAGCGACAGCAGACAAGCGTTTTTGGATTTGTCACGGCTGCTTGAAGAAAGCCCTCCTTGGGGATGTAACCGATCAAGGCACCACTGGTGGCGACACGTCGTGGTGCACTCTCCATTTGTGAGGAGCATTCTAAGGTGGAAAGCAGCGGCCAGCTCAATTGGATTTTTGACGCGGACCTCGCCCAGTTGCTGCGCGAGGAGAAGATCCCCTATTTGATGATCAACGTCATTACGAAGCGGGCGAAGCAACTCAAGGAATTGGCGGGGCGTCCGTTGGCGTTTCCCGCCAATGGCTCGCTGCGAGCGGCTGACATTGCTGCTGCCGAGATCTATGAAGGGAAACTGAAGATTGCGCCACGGCGCAAAAAGACGACAGAATCTAAGGCATCGCCCCTGGTCATCTGATCCAAAGCGTCGCTCAATGATTTCGCCCGCGGGAGAGATCTCTCCCGCGGGCGTTTTCTTT
>FWWM01006003.1_pt1 | contig 25891 bp, 23 predicted proteins | sample 2228351 | NCBI WGS metagenome assembly FWWM01 (sample SAMEA103939774, study PRJEB20133) | metagenome
TCTGAACCTCTTGCTCTTCCATGCCGACCTCCTCTCCAGAGGGGTCAGTTCCTCATGGCGTCAGGGGGGCAGTTTGTCGTGTCGCCTGACATGGGGGGCTGCGCGCAAACAACGTAGCGGCCGGCCGCGTGGCGAAGCGTGTAGGCTGCAACGTTACCCAATTCGCGGGCGATATTGAAGGGCAGGACAGCCTGGAAGTCGAACGCAGCATAACTGTAGCAATGCGGATCGGCTTCCATGTGAACGAGCAGCTCGAATGCTCCGTGTTTTGTGCAGTCGAAGGATCCGGACGCTTTCGTGCTGCGAAATCTCATAATTGTTCCCCTGAGCGTTGTGGCGTGCGGTTGAACGGTTTCATTTGAGTCTTCGAGAAGAAAAAATGCAGTAAAAGGCTGTTATGGATCTGCGTAGCGAGCGATAGAGACGTTTAGTATTGTATATTGAAAAAATAGTATAGAAGGCAAATGTAATAATAATTCGTAATAAAGCAAGTCGATATTCATAGCAATTATAAATACGCTTCGTATTTATAAAAATATCGCTTAAAACGTGTATATTATAGACGCGGCAAAGCAACCGGCATGCAAAAATAGGCGATGAAATTTGAGTTATGTCGCCAATAGGCAATATATTCAGCATAAAGAAATAACGTATGGAATAGCCATGGTCCAAAGGGGGATGCTTGAAGGGACTCATAGCAGCTTAATGCGCGCCTCGCAAGCAGATAACTGAAAAAATTTTCCTCAAACGAATAGATATTTGAACATTTAGCTATTTTCGACTTACAAGAATCAATTACGCTATTCACAGAATCATATCTCTATTCGTAGCTAACGTTCCAAGGATCGATTCCGCAATCCATGCGCCAGCGTTATCCACGAGGGCAGGGCGTAAGGATCGGGCCTCGAACACTGCGCCCAGGTCCTTGAGTGGAAACAATCTCGGCCTCGTTCGCGCCATTAGGACAGCGCCTCGGTCGGCCATGGGAAGCACAAGCAAGTCGGTCTGACACGCGATAATCAAGGTGAGAACACGTCCATCTTGCGCCACTGGTGGCTTATAAGGCGCGTTTCGATGTCAGCGTGGGAGAAGCAGCATGACGAATGATATCGACCATGCCCGCCTCGCCATCATCCTCAACGACCTGCGCCTGCCCTCGGTCAAGCATGTCTGGTCGATCTTCTCCGAGGCGGCCGACAACGCGGGCTGGCCAGCCGCCAGGTTCCTCGCCACGTTCGCCGAGCGTGATCGCCGCCGCTTCGAGCGGCGTCTCGCCGAAGGCAGGCTGCCGCCAGGCAAACCCCTCGACAGCTTCCACTTCAAATTGCGGCCAATGATCCCCAAGGCGCGCGTCATGGCGATCTGTGCCGGCGACAGCTGGCTCGATAAGGGCGCCAACCCAATCCTCCTCGGCGGGCCCGACTGCGGAAGAATCTCATCTCATCTACGTCATCGGCCTGGCCTGATCGAAAACGGCTGGCGTGGTGCTGCCGCCCGCTTGACGGCGGTTGCGAAAGTAGCGGCTTCGTCTTATGAATCGATAAGTGAAATCGAAATCTGTCGGCTCTTGAATAAATGATCTTTTCTGGTCGATGTTTTTGACAAAAATGGCGTCGATGATACATTGATTACTCTCTATTAATACTCGACAAATTGCATCCGTTTATATCGAGCGCTACACGAATAATTTCTTCCTTCGATAAAGACATCTGGAATGCCGCATCGATTCTACTGAGTTACTGTCTTGTCTGGCTTTGAGCGATCAGGTCCCGCAGATAGCGAAGAGAAGAGGCGGTCCCGGCAGCCTGTTGTAAAGGTAAAAGAACTCCCCTCCGCGAACCCTGTGATTTGTCGTTGTTCCCAACGGTTCTTCAACGCGCCATCGCTAGGGTGGGTGCCATGGAACCCCTCGCCATGACCTGGGCTGCTCTCGCAGTGATCGTGCTCGCGCTGTTTGCGGGCAGCGCCACGTTGATGCTGCTGCGTCAGCGCGACCGGATCGTCCGGCAGGCGGCCGAATTGGCCAGAGACGTCGAGACGCTGAACGACCGCCTCTGGGTTCTCGCCGACAGCGAGGAGCATTACCGCAGCCTTATCGAGGCGCAGGGCGACTTGATCGTCCGGCGCGACGGCGCACGGATCGTCTATGCCAATGCGGCCTATGCCGCCCTGCTCGGGCTCGACGAGGCGCAGGTCGTTGGCTCGGTCGCGCAGCCTCAGTGCATCGCCTGCCGGCCCGCCTTGGCGCTGGAGGGCGGGGCGCGGGTCTTCGACGAATGCCTTGCGACTCCGGAGGGCGAGCGGTGGATCTCCTGGGTTGAGACGGTCGTGCCCGTCGCGCTCGGCCAGAGTGTGCTGCAGCGCGTTGGGCGTGACATCACCGCCCGCATCGCAGCCGAGCAGGAGCTGGTCGAGGCTCGCGCCCGCGCCGAGAGCGCCAATGAGGCGAAGTCGCGCTTCCTCGCCACCGTCAGCCATGAATTCCGCACGCCGCTCAACGGTATCCTCGGCATGGCCGATCTGCTCGGCGACACCGGTCTCGACGCCGAACAGACGACCTATGTCAGGGCGCTGCGAACCTCGGGCGAGGCGCTGCTCGGCCTCGTGGACGATATCCTCGACTTCTCGAAGGTGGAGGCCGGCAAGCTCGAACTCGCCAGCGAGCCCTTCGATCTCGGCGTGCTGGTGGAGACGGTCTCGGAGCTGATGGCCCCGCGCGCCCAGGTCAAGGGCATCGAACTCGCCGCCCATCTCGCGCCCGATCTGCCGACGCATCTCGTCGGTGATCGCGACCGCATCCGGCAGATCCTGCTGAACCTTGTCGGCAACGCGATCAAGTTCACCGATCAGGGCGGCGTCGGCATCCGCATCAGCCGAGACGACGGGATGGTTATCATCGACGTCGCCGATACCGGCCCCGGCATCCCGGAGGAGCGGCGGCAGGCGATTTTCGAGGAATTCGAGCAGGCCGATGTCTCGCCCGCGCGCCGTCATGAAGGGACAGGGCTCGGGCTCGCCATCGTGCGCCGGCTCACCGCGCTGATGGGCGGTTCCGTCGGGGTCGAGGGCCGGGAGGGCGGCGGCTCCCTGTTCCGCGTCCGCCTGCCGCTGGAGGCTTCCGAAGCTGCCGAGACCGCGGCCCTGCCGGACTGGCGCGGCAAGCGTGTGCTCGTCGTGTCCGGCGCGCCCTTCGGCGCCGGGTTCCTGCGCGAGACCATCCGGGCCGCCGGCGGAGACGCGCTCGTGGCGAGCAATGCCGAGGAGGCGCGGGCGCTGCTGCGCGACCCTGCGTCCTGCGACGCGGCGCTGATCGACCAGGAGATCGGGCGGACCGAGGCGATCGCGCTTGCCGCCGAGGCGCGCCGCGCCGGCGTCGCCGACTGCCTGATCATGCTTTCGCCGCTGGAGCGACGTCAGTTCGGCTCGCCGCGCGAAGCCGGCTTTACGGGCTTCCTGGTCAAGCCCGTCCGCGCCCGTTCGCTCTATCAGCGGCTCTCGCCACGCCCGGTCCTCGCGGCGGTCGCGGCCGAGCCGGCGGCCTCGCCGTCGCCGCCGTCCCGCCCGCGCCTGACGGTGCTCGTGGCCGAGGACAACGAGATCAACGCCCTGCTGGCCACCCGCACTTTGGAGCGTTTCGGCTGTGCGGCCGTCTGGGCGCCCGATGGGTCCCGCACGCTGGCCGCGATCGAGGCCGGGTTCGCTGGCGACGGGCCATGCTTCGACCTCGTCCTGCTCGACATCCGCATGCCAGGGATGGACGGCCTCGCCGTCGCGCGCGCCGTGCGGGAGAGGGAGAAAGAGGGGCCCGGCCGCGTGCCGCTGCCTTTGGTCGCCGTCAGCGCCAATGTGTCCGACGGAGATCGCGCTGCGGCGCTCGCGGCGGGCATGGATGATTGCCTGGCTAAGCCTCTGGAGCGCGCCGCGCTCCAGCGCTGGCTGGACCGCGTCGCTGCGTCGCATCCGCTCAGCCGCTCCGCCTAGCGTTGCGTCACCGCTTCGTCGCAGTTCTGTCGCGAACGCGTCAGATGTCGGGCGCACATCGCTCTTGTTATTGCCAGACGGTGCGGCGCGGGGGACAAGACGACCATGGCACCCGACCTCCAAGGACGATCGGCCTCGCCCGTGTCCCAGGCCGTGGCGGCAGGCCTGTTGGCTTCGGGACTGGCGCCGCTGCGGCGCATCGGCGGCGAGACCATCCGTCGCTTCGGCCTTCAGCCGGCTCAGTCCGATGCCCTGGCCGGCTCGCTCGGCCGCAGCGGCTCGCTCGAGGTCCGTCTGGCGCGCGGCCCGAGCGAGGTCTGGCGCGCGCAGCGCCTGCGTTACCGCGTGTTCTACCAGGAGATGTCGGCCAAGCCCGACGTGGTCTCGCGGATGTTCCGGCGCGATGCCGACCGTTTTGATGCGGCCTGCGACCACCTGCTCGTCATCGACCATGCCGCGCGCGGCCGCTTCGGCGGCGTCAAGCCGAAGATCGTCGGGACCTACCGGCTGATGCGGCAGGACGAGGCCCTGCGGCTCGGCGGCTTCTACACCCAGAGCGAGTTCGATCTCGCGCCGCTGATCGCTCGCCATCCCGGCAAGCGCTTCCTCGAACTCGGCCGGTCCTGCGTCCTCGAGCCCTATCGCAGCAAGAAGACCGTCGAGCTGCTCTGGCACGGCATCTGGGCCTACATCCGCCACCACCGCATCGATGCGATGTTCGGCTGCGCGAGCTTCGACGGCACCGATCCGGAAGAATTGGCCCTGCCGCTGAGTTTCCTGCATCACCACGCCCGGGCGGAGGGCGAGTGGAGCGCGCGCGCCCATGGCGGCCGCCATGTGGCGATGGATGTTTTGCCGGCGCAGATGGTCGATGCCAAGCTGGCGCTCAAGCAGATGCCGCCGTTGATCAAGGGCTATCTGCGCCTCGGCGCCCGCTTCGGCACCGGCGCCGTGATCGACCGGCAGTTCGGCACCACCGACGTTCTGGTCATTCTGCCGGTGGAGGCGATCGACCAGCGCTATGTCGCCTATTACGGCGATGAGGGTCAGCGTTACGCCGCCTGACCTGGCTGGTTGGCGATCAGTCGCCCCCGGCAAGCAGTACCGGCAGCGCCTCGCGATAGGTCGGATACCGGAAGGCATAGCCGAATTCGCGCTTCACCAGCGCGTTCGAGACACGCTTGTTCTCGCCATAGAAGCTCGCCGCCATCGGGGAGAGCTTGGCCGGATCGAAGGGTGTCTCGGGCGGCGGCGTCAGCCCGGCCAGCGCCGCGGCATGGACCACGACGTCCTGGGGCGGCGCCGGCTCGTCATCCGTGACGTTGTAGATCGCGCCCGGACGCGGCGCCGCGATCGAGGCCATCAGGATGCCAGATATGTCGTCGACATGGATGCGGTTGAACACCTGACCGGGCTTGACCAGCCGCGTCGCCGTGCCGGTCCGCAGCTTCACGATGGGGTTGCGGCCGGGCCCGTAGATGCCCGAGAGCCGGAAGATCTGCACGGCCTTGCCGCTCCGCTCGCCCAGCGCCAGCCAGTCGCGCTCGATCTGCAGGCGCAGTTGCGAGCGATAGCTCGCTCGCGGTGCCGTGTCCTCGTCGATCCAGGCGCCGCCATGGTCGCCATAGACGCCGATGGTTGACAGATAGCCGATCCAGCGGAGCGCAGGCGCCGCCTCCAGGGCAGGCCCAAGCGCCTGGAACGCGGGATCGCCGGCTTCCCCCGGCTGAACTGAGACCAGCACGGCCTCCGCCTCGGCGATTGCGGTCGCCAGCGACGAGGAGACAGCGAACCCGTCGAACACGAGGGTGCGAATGCCCTCGCGGCTGAGCCGTTCGGCCTTCTCGGCTGTGCGAACCGTCCCGGAGACCTCCCAGCCGCGGGCCAGCGCCTCGCGGCCGAAGAAACCGGCGGAATAACCGACGCCGAGGATCAGGAGCTTCATGAGGCGGCATCCGTGGCAGGCGTGAGCGCCAGCCATTCGCGGCGCACATCAGGGTCCTTTTCCATCGCGAGCGCTCCGCCTGCAAGCGTCCGGGCCTGCGGCGGATCGAGCCGGATCAGCGCCCAGACCGCCATCGCCCGCGCCAGCGGCGAGGGGTCGGCGAGCAGCGCCACGGCACTCGCCGCGAGCGCGGGGCTGCTGCTGTTGCCGATGGCGATCAGCACATTGCGCAGAAAGCGGTCGCGCCCGGTGCGCTTCACGGGCGTGCCGGCGAAGAGCGTCCGGAACGCCGCGTCGTCGAGACGGGCGAGATCGGCGAGCGGCAGCGCGTCGAGTTCGTCGCGCAGCGACAGCCGCGTCTCGCGCGCGGCCTGCGCGAACTTGTTCCAGGGGCAGACGGCCAGGCAGTCGTCGCAGCCGAAAACGCGATTGCCGATTCCGGGCCGCAAGCCTGCGTCGATATGGCCGGGATGCTCGATCGTGAGATAGGCGATGCAGCGCCGCGAATCGAGCTGATAGGGCGTGGGAAAGGCGTCGGTCGGGCAAATGTCGAGACAGCGCCGGCAGGAGCCGCAATGGTCGGTCTCGGGCGCATCCACGGGCAACTCGGCTGTGGTGTAAATCGCGCCGAGGAAGAGCCAGGAGCCGTGCTCGCGCGAGACCAGGACGGTGTGCTTGCCCTGCCAGCCGAGGCCCGCCGCCTGCGCCAGAGGCTTTTCCATCACCGGGGCGGTGTCGACGAAGACCTTGACGTCAGCGCCGCCCTGGGCGGCGAGCAAGCCGGCGACGCTCTTGAGCTTGCCCTTGATCACGTCGTGATAGTCGCGCCGGCGCGCATAGAGCGAAATCGCCGCCTGATCGGGATGGCCGAGCACCGCCAGCGGATCGCCCTCCGGCGCGTAGCTCATGCCGAGCATCACGACCGAGCGGGCTTCGCTCCAGAGCCGGCGCGGCGCGGCGCGCTGGTCGGTGCGCTCCTCCATCCAGGCCATCTCGCCCTGATGGCCCTGCTCCAGCCAGGCGGCGAGGCGGCCCGGCGCCTCCGGAATCGAGTCGACGCCAGCCACGCGCACGACGGAAAAGCCTTCGGCGAGCGCGCGGGCGGCGACTGCCTGCTTGAGGCGCTCGGGCTTCAGAAGTCGAGGTCGTCGTAATGCGCGCTCGGCGCCATGCCCGGCACCCGGTCGCTCAGCAGGGGCCGGAAGCTCGGCCTCGACTTGATCCTCGCATACCATGCGCGCGCCGCTTCATCCTCGTCCCAAGGCACGTCGCCGAGATAGTCGACGCAGGAGAGATGCGCCGCCGCGGCGAGGTCGGCATAGCTCAGCTCGGAGCCGGCCAGCCAGTTCCGCTTGGCCGTCAGCCAGGCGATGTAGCGCAGATGATAGCGCACATTGGCGCGCGCCGCGCGGATGGCGCTCATCTCGGGCGGGCCGCCACCCTCCTCGCGGCCCATGAAGCGCTTCATCACCTTCTCCAGCACGAGCGGAGCGGTGATCTCCTCGTTGAACTTGATCGAGAACCAGTCGAGCAGGCGGCGCACCTCGACGCGCTGGCCCGGCCCCTCGGGCAGCAGCCTGCGCTCGGCCAGGGCGAGGCCCCGCGTCTCGTCGAGATACTCGGCGATCGGGCCGGCTCCGGGAACGGCGAGTCCGCTGTCTTCGCGGAACACCGGCGTCGTGCCGGCCGGGTTCATCTCGAGGAATTCGCGCCGCCGTTCCCAGGCCCGCTCTTCGACGAGGGCGGCGTCGAGGCCGAATTCCCCGAGCACGAGACGGATGAAGCGCGAATGCGGGCATAGCGGATAGTGATGAAGGGTCGCCATGGCACTCATGAATCAGGCTGGTGGGGCCGAAGCGGGGCCGCTGGACGACAAAATCGTCCGCAGAGGGCAGGGCGCCGCTATAAGGCGGAGCGCGCGGGCTCACAACCCGCCGCGCCGCAAATGTCCCGGAATCGCCACGGTTCGGTTGGGATTTTGGTAACCAATTCGCAAAGGGCTGGGCGTATCGATGCCGATGGCCCCGGGCGGATGCGCCGGACAGTGACGAGGACGAGCCGCCATGGAGAATCTGTTCGAGGCGCTGATCCTCGGCATCGTCGAGGGGCTCACCGAGTTCCTGCCGGTCTCCTCCACCGGGCATCTGCTGCTGCTGGGCCATTTTCTCGGCTTCGAATCGAACGGCAAATCCTTCGAGGTCCTGGTTCAGCTCGGCGCCATCCTGGCGATCACGCTGGTCTATTTCCGCCGCCTGCTCGACATCGCGCTGCGCCTCCCGAGCGACCCGGCCGCCCGGCGTTTCGTGCTCGGCGTGCTCGTCGCCTTCCTGCCGGCGGCTCTGATCGGCGCGCTGCTGCACGGCTTCATCAAGAGCGTGCTGTTCAACCCCGTCATCGTCTGCTGCACGCTGATCGCCGGCGGCCTCATCCTGCTCGTCGTCGATGATCTGGAGCTGGAGGAGAAGCATCAGGACGCCACCACCTTCCCGCTGGCGATGTATCTGAAGATCGGGCTGATCCAGTGCCTGGCGATGGTGCCCGGCGTCTCCCGCTCGGGTTCGACCATCGTCGGTGCCATGCTGCTTGGCGCCAGCAAGCGCGCCGCGGCGGAATTCTCCTTCTTCCTCGCCATGCCGACCATGGCGGGCGCCTTCGCCTACGACCTGCTGAAGAACTACAAGACGCTGACGGTCGACGACGTCACCCTGATCACGGTCGGCTTCGTCGCGGCCTTCGTCTCGGCCCTGATCGTGGTCCGCAGCTTCCTCGATTTCGTCTCCAAGCGCGGCTTCGCCCCCTTCGCCTGGTGGCGCATCGTCGTCGGGCTGTTCGGGTTGGCCGGCCTCTGGATCCACGGCTGAGGGCGTCGCCCAGCCCGGGCTGCCCTAGGCGTCCCGGATCTGCTGCGGTGGCAGGCCGCGCGGCAGCGTCGCCGTCTCGCGCTCGATCATACGGTGGACCACGGGCGGGTTCGGCCCCTTGTGCAGGGCACGGACCCGGTCGGAGATCTCGGCATCCGCCTGGGTGATGCGCTGCGCCTGCCGGACATATTCGACCCAGGTCGGTGTGTCGTAACGCTCGATCCAGAGTTCGGGATCGGTCAGGTCGCGCAGCAGCGTCCAGTGCCGGGCGCCGTCGCGGCGGCGGATGCGGCGGCGCTCCGCCATCGCCTTGAGGAACTCGACCACGTCCTCCTCGCGGATCAGCCATTCGATGGTGACGATCACCGGGCCGCTGCGGGGTTCGATGTCGACGGCGACCTTCGGCTCGCGCCAGCGGCTGAGCGGGTCGAGATTGAGCGCCTCCAGCGGCGGCAGCCGGTAGCGGAAGCCCAAGGCCGCGCCCGACAGCAGGGCGAAGGCGGCGAGCAGGAGCGCCTGTTCCGGGCCGAAATGCAGCACCGCCTGGCCCCAGACCCAGCTGCCCCCGGCCATCCCGCCGAAGGCCGCCATCTGGTAGATCGCCAGCGCCCGCCCGACCACCCAGCGCGGCGCCGAGAGCTGCACCGTCGCGTTGAAGGTCGAGAGCGTCATCACCCAGCAGGCGCCGGCTACGGCCAGCGCCGGCAGCGTCAGCCAGAGTGTCGTGCTGATACCGATCAGCGCGGCTGCCAGCGCATTGGCGCCGAAGGTCGCCCGCACCAGGGATTCGGTCGAGAGCATCCGGCGCAGCCGCGCGCTCAGGAACGCGCCGACGACGGCGCCGGCCCCGAAGGCGCCGAGCAGGATGCCGAACACGAGCGGCCCGCCCTGGACGAGATCGCGCGCGATCAGCGGCAGCAGCGCCAGCGCCACGATGCCGCCGAAGCCATAGGCGAACGCGCGCAGGATGACGCTGCGGATGTTCGGGGACATCGCGACATAGCGCACCCCGGCGCCCATCGCGATCAGCAGCGTCTCGCGCGGCAGCACGCGCTCGACCTTCGGCGGCTGCCAGCGCGCCAGCACCGTGATCAGCGCGATATAGCTGAAAGCGTTCAGGACGAAGGCCGCGACCGCACCGGCCGCCGCGACGATGGCGCCGCCGATCGCGGGCCCGACGCTGCGGGCGATGTTGAAGGCGACGCTGTTGAGCGTCACGGCGGCCGGAACGTCGCGGCGCGGCACCATGTCCCCGACGGATGACTGCCACGCCGGGTTGTTCAGCGCTGTGCCGCAGCCGATCAGGAAGGTGAAACCGAGCAGCAGCCAGGGCGTCATCACGTTCAGCCAGGCCGCGGCCGCGAGCAGCACCGAAACGACCAGCATGAAGCCCTGCGCCGTCAGCATGATCCGCCGGCGGTCGTAATTGTCGGCGAGCGCACCGGCGCTCAACGAGAACAGCATCACCGGCAGCGTCGTCGAGGCCTGGACGAGGGCCACCATGTCGGGCGAATCCGCGATCGCCGTCATCATCCAGGAGGCGCCGACCATCTGCACCAACCCGCCGAAATTCGAGGCCAGGCTGGCGATCCAGACCGCCCGAAAGATCGGCTGGCGAAGCGGCACGAAGGGCGAGTTGCGCTCCGCCGCCGGCTCGACGCCCTCCGCGGCGAGCTCCGCCCTGGCGACGTCGGCTACCGGTTGGGCGTGAGGATCGTCTGGCATGTCACAGGGTTAGAGCCTGTGTCCCGGCCTGCCAACCCGGCTGGGCGCAGGGGCGATGCTCACCGGGCGGCGCTCGCCACCTCCGAGCTGCGACCGCGGCGGGGACGATCCGCCCGGCGCTGGCGGACGGCGCCCATGGCGGCGATCGCGAGCCCCGCCAGCGCGACCCAATGACCGGGGCGCAGCGAGGCAAAATCCTGATAAACGAGAATGTCGCCATTGGCCTGGAAGACCAGCCAGGCGGAGGCTCCGGTGGCGAAGGCATACCAGGCGGTCTCGCACAGGGCCGTCGCGAGTCCCGTCGCGAGTGCCGCCGCGACCAGCACCGATGGGGTCAGGGCCACCTTGAAGCGGTCGAGCAGCCGATAGACCATCAACAGGCCGAACAGTCCGCTCATCAGCACGGGTTGGGTCACGTCGATCTTCGACTGCAGCGCGAAATGCAGCAGGGCCAGCAGCATAACGGGATAGACGAGATTGTGCAGGCTCTGCCAGCGGCGCGCGCCCATCCGCCGGATCATGCCGTCCGTCGAGGTCATGCCGAGCGCGACCAGCCCGGCCAGCGCCGTGATGCCGACGACCAGATAGAAGCGCTTGACGATCTCGGAGAGGATCAGCCCCCAGTCGAAGGCGAGGTCGATGCAGTAGAGCGCCAGATGCGCGATCGCGTAGGCCAGCACGGAAAGGCCGAGCATCCGCCGCACGCCGATCAGCTTGCCCCAGTCGAGGATGCGCCGCAGCGGCGAGACCGCGAGCGTCACCAGCAGAAGTCGCACCGCCCAGGTGCCGGTGTCGTGCACGGCGCGCGTCCAGGGTTTCGAGCCGAGCTGCCCGGTCCAGGCCTCGGCCGCGAGGATGAGCGCCGGCAGGAGCACGAGCAGGAAGACGCCGAGCCGCAGGCCGGACAGGCGTCCCTGCCGGTCCAGCCATGGCAACCATCCGATCATGCCGGTCTCCCTCTCCGCATTGCGTGCTTGCGATACGCGAGAGTTCGGGCATTTGTCCCATCGCGGCGCACACAAGCCCGTGAGCCTCGGCCGTGAGGGGGAAAGCCACCATGCCTACCGCAGTCTTCGACGTCGGCAACGTCCTCATCCGCTGGGACCCCTTCCGGGTCTATCGCAAGATGATACCCGACGAGGCGAAGCGTCATTGGTTCCTGCAGAATGTCTGCACGGCGGCGTGGAATCTGGAGCAGGATCGCGGGCGCAGCTGGGAGGAGGGCGTCGCTCTGCTGGTCGCCAGCCATCCCGAATGGGAGGCGCAGATTCGGGCCTATGACGAGCGATGGCACGAGGCGGTTCCGGGCCTGATCGAGGACAGCGTCGCGGTGCTGGAGGACCTCAAGGCCCGCGGCGACAAGGTCTATGCGATCACCAATTTCTCGCGCGAGAAATGGGCCGAATGCCTGATCCGCTTTCCGTTCCTGCAGAGCTTCGACGGCGTCGTCGTCTCGGCCCATGAGCGCGTCATCAAGCCCGACCCGGCGATCTACCGGATCCTCTTCCAACGCTACGACCTCGTACCCGAAGACTGCATCTTCATCGACGACAGCGCCAAGAACATCGAGACCGCCCGCGCGCTCGGCATGCAGGCCATCCACTTCGTCGAGCCCATCGATCTGAGGGGGGAGCTGGCCAGGCACGGCGTCGCCCTCTGACAACGGGGGTGGGATCGATTGAACAGCCCTGCCTTCTCTCCGTGCCGGAGGGCCGCGACGTGGCAGCGGTCTTCCTGCCATCGAGCCAGCGCGATCAGAAGCCGTATGCAATCTGCTGCCTTGCTTCTGCGCGGTGGGCATGGCGCATTGCCGGATGCGGCCGCGCTTGTCCCGGGTGTCGTAGCAAAATCGGAAATGCCGTTCATGATCGATGCCTCGGCTCTCGGGGATCGGGCGCTCGTCGACGTTGCCGTTAGCGAAGCGCGATGCCGAAAAAAGCGATCTGGCGTCGGCGTCATCCGGCTGGGTTATGTTGGGCTGCCCCTGGCGTAGGCCATCGTCACGAGCGGAAACCGCGTGCTCGGCTTCGCCATCAACCCGACCGAGATCGAGATCTTGGCGGCTGGCCGCTCCTACATCCGCCATATTGACGGTGCGGGCTCACCGCCTTCCGTGCGCAAGGTGGTTCGACGCACGACGGATTTCTTGCGGCTGGGAGAAGTAGACGCCATCCTGGTCTGGGCCGACGCCGATGACGCGCCAGCGCGAGCCCGATCTCAGCTGCGTCGTCGAGACGACACGCCAGATTGCCCGGACCTTGCGGCGAGGCCAGTTGATCGTGCTCCAAAGCACTACCTATCCCGGCACCGTGGGGAGGTGATGAAGCCGATCCTGGAGCAGGCCAGGCCAAGGGTGCCGATCTTACGGTCGCGTGATGCCCGAAGGGGGCGAGCCCTACAGAGGTTCAGAGGAGAGCTGAAGCGATCGCTCGTGAGGGATCGGTCAGGACAACGTCAATTTCGCTGAGCGATGGCTAGAAAAGGGTCCGCTGCCGTATAGCGGCTTTAATCGCGCTTTCATTGGAGCTGGTTCCCGATGGTGCGCCTGTGTGCGCCGGTTCATCCGACCAATATTCCGATGGTGCGCCCACGTGCACACATTCATCAGACCAAATCGCTAATGGTGCGCCCAAGAGCACCTTAAACATAACCGTTCGATGTCAGCCCTTTCAGCGATCTGATGGGCGGCTTTTGGCAGAGGGAGCTTTGCCAATGGCACGGACTCGGGCCCAGCTTTGTAATGTTCACCTTGATGGTGTGAAGGTGATCTCCTCTGGGTCGAAGACGCGTCCTAACCATTCGATCCGACGTTTGCGTTCGGGATGTGCGGACTTAGCCAGGGCCTCGACGACCTCCTCGGAGCCAGGTATTCCGCCGAAGTCTCCGGCGGAGCGCGGCCGGCGCCGTCGACGATGAGCGGGTATTCGAGGCCGAGATCGACGTCACCGATGGCCTCGATCGTGATTGTGTGCTGCCAGTTTTCGCCGAAGTCGGAGGTGTAGGCGAAGCGTTTCAGGCCGCGATCGGTCAGCGGCCCGCGCTTGGTGTTCTTGGCGTCGCTCAGCTTGATCCACCCATCCGGGTCGGGGATTCCTTAGCGCCTGCTTTGGCCGTCGATCTCGATCGTGAAGTCGAAGAGGTGATAATACTCGAACAGCATGCCCGCCTGGATGACCTCGTGGAGACCACTCAGGCTCTTCGTCAGAGGAACCTCGACGCGCCGCCAGATGGCCAGATCGACATGGTCGAGCACGATTTTGATGCAGGCGATGCGATCGACATGGAAAGCGGTCGCGATCATGCCGCCAGCGTAACGACTTATCGTGGCGTCTGCCAGTTCCAGGGCGCGAGACCGCCGATCCGGTTGATGGAATAGTCGCCGATGCGAGACAGGATGTCCCGGAAATAAGCCCGCGGATCAAGGCCGTTGAGCTTGGCCGCCTCGATCAGGGTGTAGATGATGGCGGCGCGTTCGCCGCCGGTGTCGGAGCCGGCGAAGAGCCAGTTCTTGCGGCTGATGGCGAGCGGCCGGATTACGCGTTCGGCGGCCTTGTTGTCGATCTCTAAATTGCCCTGGTCGGCACAGCGGGTGAGCGCGGGCCAGTGTGACAGGCCGTAGCGGATCGTCGTGGCGAGTTCGATCTTGCCCACAGCTTGGATAGCGTCGCATTGAGCCAGCTTCGCAGATCGGCGAGCCGTGGAAGGGCGTGCTCCTGACGTGATCGTCGCCCTTCGTCACGCGGGCGGCCGCGGATAGCGTCCTCGACCTGGTAGAACTCTCCGATCCGGCGCAAGGCCTCGGCAGCGACCGGCGAGGCGCTGGACTGGTGGATATCGAAAAACTTGCGCCGGTCATGGGCCAAGCAGGCGACCTCGCTAATAGCGGTGCGCTGACCGGGGCTGTCGGTGTAGAGCTTGTCGAAGCCCGCATAGCCGTCGCCGAGAAGGTACCCGGCAGAGCCCTGGAGATGGCCTTGTGGGCGGATGCCCTTCCGATCCGCGGTTTATCGATAGAGGACGGCGGGCGCTGCATCACCGGCATGGGGGCGCTCGTCGCGGACATAGACCCAGAGCCGGCCCGTCGCGGTCTTGCCGAACCCGGGGCGAGCACCGGAACGGGCGTATCGTCGGCATGGCGCGCGCCCAGCCAAGACGTGCCGGCTGATCGTTTCGGCCAGGGGCGTCAGCACCGCCGCAGCCGCTCCAATCCAATCGGCCAGGGTCAAGCGGTCGAGTTCGACGCCTTCTCGGGCGTAGATCTCAGTCTGGCGGTAAAGCGGCAGGTGGTCGCCGTGCTTGGCCACCAGCACATCGGCAAAAAATCCAGGGCTTGGCCGTCCGCGCCCAATCGGCAGGGAGATCATCGTAAGCGATGTCCCGGCGCCACCTTTGCGGGAGCGGTCTGAGCGCCGATGTTTGAAGCCCCTGAGGGCTTCGACACATGACGATTTCAAAGCTTACGCTTAAGTCCAGCGATGACGAGCCGGTTCGCCGGTTCGAGGTCTTCACTGGGACTGGGCGCCGACGAGATTGGTCGGACGACGACAAGGCAAGGATCGTGGCGGAGAGCTACGAGCCGGGCGTGACGGTGAGCGAGATAGCGCGCCGCCATGCCTTGTCTCCGCAGCAGCTTTTCGGCTGGCGGCGTCTTTTGCGGCAAGCACCAGAGCCGGCATCATCGCCCATGTTCGTGCCTGCGGTTGTCGATGCAGTTCGTTCGGCACCCGAGACCGTGAGGCAGCCGACCACGCGTCGTCGTCGCACTATCGCCAGGCCGAGCGGCGGGATCGAGATCGAGATTGAAGGCGTCGTGGTGCGTGTCGGAACCGGCGCGAGCCCGAAGACGATCGCCGCGGTGATCGGCGCGCTGAAGGGCGGCTCGTGATCGGCCCGACCGGCGCGGTCCGCGTCATGATCGCGACGAAGCCGGTCGACTTCCGCAAGGGCGCGGAGGGGCTGGCCGCGTTGGTGCGCGAGAGCATGGGCGCCGATCCGTTCTCCGGCGCGGTCTATGTGTTCCGGGCGCGGCGCGCTGACCGGATCAAGCTCGTCTACTTCGATGGAACGGGCGTCTGCCTGTTCTCGAAGAGGCTGGAAGACGGCAAGTTCCAGTGGCCCGCGATTGCCGACGGCGTCGTGCGGCTGACGGCGGCGCAGCTTCAGGCGCTGCTCGAAGGCCTTGACTGGCGACGCGTGCATGAGCGGCGTGAGACGCGCGTCCCCGTCGCGGCAAGTTGATCGATCAGCGCTAGCAAGCCACTGTAATCCATGATTGAATCGGCTTCGTGAGCAACGCAGCCAACCCATTGATCAGCGATCCGATCGCGCTTCGGGCGATGCTGGCGGAGGAGCGCGCCGAGAACGAGCGGCTGCGTCAGATCATCAAGGAGCTGCAGCGTCATCGCTTCGGCCGCCGGGCCGAAAGCCTGCCGGTCGACCAGTTGCTGCTGGGCCTCGAGGAGGCTGAGCAGGTCGAGGCCGAGAGCTTCGCCGGTGAGGAAGCGGCCGATCCGGGCAAGCACATCGAGCGGGCCAGGAAGCGCCGCGCTAACCGCGGGTCGTTTCCGGCGCACCTGCCGCGCATCGAGCAGATCATCAACGTCACTGAGCGGAGTTGCCCCTGCTGCCGCGGGCAGCTCCACGTCATGGGCGAGGACGTCTCCGAGCGTCTCGATATCATCCCTTCCCAGTTCCGCGTGATCGTGACGCGTCGGCCGAAATACGCCTGCAGGACCTGCGAAGAGGTCGTGGTGCAGGCGCTCGCGCCCGCCCGCCTCGTCGAGGGCGGCATCCCGACCGAAGCGACCGTCGCTCATATCCTCGTCGCGAAATACGCCGATCATCTGCCATTGTACCGGCAGGCCCAGATCTATGGCCGGCAGGGGGTAAACCTGGACCGATCGACCCTGGCCGACTGGGTCGGCAAGGCGGCCTTCCTCCTGCGGCCGGTGCATGAGCGCCTGTTCGAGCGACTGAAGGCTTCGACCAAGCTCTTCGCTGACGAGACCACGGCGCCTGTGCTCGATCCGGGCCGCGGCCGGACCAAGACCGGCCAGCTCTTCGCCTACGCTCGCGACGAACGACCTTGGGGCGGCGTCGATCCGCCGGGCGTCGCTTATCTCTACGCGCCTGACCGCAAGGCCGAGCAGGCGGTCCGGCACCTTCAAGGCTTCGTCGGCACGCTGCAGGTCGACGGCTATGCGGGCTACAAGGTCTTGGCCGATCGCAATGCCGTGGGCCTGGCCTTCTGCTGGTCACACCTCCGGCGTAAGTTCTACGATCTCGCGCAAGGCGGTCCCGCGCCGATCGCCACGGAAGCGCTCGCGCGGATCGCCGAACTCTACCGTATCGAGGGCGAGATCCGTGGCCGATCCGCCGAGGAGCGCCGCGACCTCCGCCAGGCGAAAAGCCGCGCGATCGTCGATGCGCTCGAACCGTGGTTGAAAGCGAAGCTCGGCCTCGTCAGCCAGAAGAGCAAACTCGCCGAGGCCATCCGCTACGCCCTCTCGCGATGGGCGGGCCTCAGTCGCTTCCTCGACGACGGTCGCGTCGAGATCGACTCCAACGTGGTCGAGCGCGCCATCCGACCGATCGCTTTGAACCGCAAGAACGCGCTCTTTGCTGGATCCGATGGCGGCGCCGAGCACTGGGCAGTCGTCGCCTCGCTCGTGGAGACCTGCAAACTCAACGGCGTCGATCCGCAAGCCTACCTCGTCGACGTCATCACCCGTATCGTCGCCGGCCATCCCCAGAGCCAGCTCGATGACCTGCTGCCATGGGCCTATGCGCCTCAGCCGCTCAAGGCAGTGGCCTGAGAACAGCGCTTACGCTTGAGGCTGCGGCCCAGCCGATCGAGCTTCCAGACCATCAGCGTGTCGCCATCGCGCAGCGCTCTCAGGCAGGCCTCCAGTCCTGGGCGGTCGTCGCGTTTTCCCGACGCGCGATCGGTGTAGAGTTGATCGACGGCGACGCCGGCCGCCACGAGCGCGTCGGATTGCAGATCGACGACCTGGCTGCCGTCCGTCTTGCTCACGCGCATGTAGCCTATCAGCACCAGCTTCTTCCCTTCCGGCGCCGTCACGCAAACGGCCGATTATCCGAGCGCCGCTACTGCAGCTTGATGATCGACGAATCGTGTCACTAATCCCGTCATTCTGTCAAAGGCCTGCAAACGCATCGAGCTGTTGATTGTGTGACGCAATCCGACTGATCGGACTCGGCGAGGTCGGTGAGGCGGGTTAGGGTCGATCATCCTTGGGGAGGATGGCCGACATGGCGCGGCGGGAGCTGCTGACCGATGACGAGCGCGGGCGCCTCTTCGGCATTCCCGAGGGCGAGAGCGAACTCATCCGGCATTACACCTTGTCGCCCGCTGAGTTCGACCTTGCCGCCGATCGGCGCGGCAGTCGCAACCGTCTTGGATTTGCGGTCCAGCTTTGCCTTCTGCGCTATCCGGGGTTTGGCCTACGCGCCGGCGATGCGGTGCCCGACGCGCTCCTGACCTACCTTGCTCATCAGCTCGGGCTCTCGGCGGCAGCCTTTCGCGATTATAGCCGTCGCACCCAGACCCGGCTCGATCACGCGGGCGAACTCTTCGGCTATCTCGGCTTGCGCCCCTTCATCCGTGCCGATGTGCCGCTCGCTCTCGATCTCGCCGCCGCAGCCGCGTGGTCGACCGACAAGGGCGAACCGATCGCTCACGGGATTGTCGAAGGTCTGCGTTCCGCCAAAATCATCCTTCCCGCCCCCGACACGATCGAACGAGCCGGATTGGCCGGGCGGGCTCGCGCTCGACGGAAAGCCGCGGAAGCTCTCGTTGCTCCATTGGCGCCCGAGCAACTCGGCCGCCTCGATGCTCTGCTGGTCAACGATGCCGCGCTGAACTCGACCCGGTTTGCCTGGCTGCGCGACATCCCGGAGTCGCCCTCGACGACGAACATCAACGACCTTCTGGATCGCTTGGCCTTCGTGCGCGGCATCGGCATCTCCGCCGATGACGTCATGTCCGCGGTTCACGAGCACCGCTTCCGGCAGTTCGTGCGCGAAGGCGCGGTGGCGCCGGCGTTCCTGCTCTCCGACTACTCCGCAAACCGACGCCGGGCGACCCTCATTGCGAGCCTGATCGACCTCGAGATGCGACTGGCGGATGCCGCGATCGACATGTTCGACAAGCTCGTCGGATCCCTCTTCAGCCGCGCCCGGCGCGGTCAGGAACGGCGCTACCAGGCAACGACCCGTGACGTCGGCCAGCTCATGCGCCTGTTTGGCCGCACGATCGCGGCGTTGTCGGAAGCGCGCGAGGGCGATACCGACGCTCTCGCCGTGATCGACGAGACGGTCGGCTGGCATCGGCTCCTCGCCGCCAAGCCCCAGATCGATGCGCTGGCCGAACTGGCCGACGAAGACATGCTGGCGGCCGCGACCGAACGTTACGGCACGATCCGCCGTTTCGCGCCGGCGTTCCTCGAGGCGTTCGCTTTCCGCGCCGCTGGAGGCGGAGCTTCCCTCCTGCGGGCGGTCGAGATTTTGCGCGAGCTCAACCGGCGTGGCCGGCGCGATGTGCCGGACGATGCGCCGCTGCCGTTCAAAAACAGGCAATGGAAGCGGCTCGTGCGCCAGGGTAACGGCCGGATCGACCGCCGGCTCTATGAGACCGCCGTGCTCTCGACGCTGCGCGACCGGCTGCGGGCAGGCGACGTCTGGATCGAGTGCTCGCGGAACTATCGGCGCTTCGACGCTTATCTGCTCTCGAAGCGGGCAGCGGTCGAAATCGCCACCGGATTACCGATCGGTGTTGCCGCGGACGCCTACATTGCAAGTCGCGCCCGCGTTTTGGATTGGCGATTGAAGCGCTTCTCTGCGCTGCTGCGGCAGGACAAGCTGGAAGGCGTGTCGATGGTGCGCGGCAAGCTGAAGGTGAAGCCGCTGCCGCCGGCGACGCCACCCGAGGCCGACATGCTCGACCGCAAGCTCGACGCGCTCTTGCCACGCGTGCGCATCACCGATCTGCTGCGCGAGGTTGCGGCTCGGACGGGGTTCCTGTCGGCTTTCCGCGATCTGCGCAGCGGCAAGATCCACGACAACCCGAACGCCGTGCTCGCCACTGTCCTGGCCGACGGCACCAATCTTGGCCTCGAGCGCATGGCGAACGCCAGCCAAGGCGTCAGCTACGCCCAGCTCGCCTGGACCCACAACTGGTATCTTTCGGAAGAAAACTATCGCGCCGCGCTCGCCATGATCGTCGATGCTCATCACCGGCTGCCATTCGCGCGTCACTGGGGCGACGGCACGGCCTCTTCCTCCGACGGGCAGTTCTTCCGGGCTGGCCGCGAGCGCGCGGGCGCGGCCGAAGTGAACGCCAAGTATGGCGGCGAGCCGGGGGTGAAGATCTACACCCACCTCTCCGACCACTTCGCTTCGTTCCATTCCCGCGTCATCTCGGCGACGGCCGGCGAAGCGCCCTATGTCTTGGACGGCCTGCTGCTGCATGGCAGCGCATTGGCCCCGCAAGTGCATTACACCGACACCGGCGGCGCGACGGACCACGTCTTCGCGCTGTGCCACCTGCTCGGTTTGCGGTTCGTGCCGCGGCTTCGTGATCTCGCCGATCGCCGGCTCGGCACGATCGAGCCGGCTTCAGGATACAAGGGCCTGGAAGCTCTGATCGGGCGACCGATCCGCACCGAGGTCATCTCCGAGAACTGGGACGACATCGTCCGCCTCGCCGCATCGATCAAGGCCGGCGCGGTGGCGCCTTCGACTATGCTGAAGAAGCTTGGAGCTTATAAGCGTCAGAACCGCCTGGACTTCGCGCTCGGCGAGATCGGGCGCATCGAGCGCACGCTGTTCACGCTCGACTGGCTGGAACATCCGTCGCAGCGTCGGGTGTGCCAGGCCGGACTGAACAAGGGCGAGGCCCGCCACGCCCTGGCGCAGGCCGTCTATGCCCATCGCCAGGGTCGCTTCTCGGACCGAACCCTGGAGAACCAGGCCCATCGGGCCTCGGGGCTGAACCTCGTCATCGCCGCGATCGCCTACTGGAACACCCTGTATCTCGAACGCGCCGTCGATCATCTGCGCAGCCGAGGCGAAGCCGTCTCCGAAGCCTTGCTCACCCATGTCTCTCCGATGGGCTGGGCTCATGTCGGCCTGACAGGCGACTACCTGTGGGAACGGCCCGACGACATCGCCCCGAACACCTATCGTTCGCTCAACGATCCGACAGCGCGGCTGCGGCAGGCAGCATGAGCCATGTTCATGCTTCGTCCAGCTTAGCGCGGTTTAGCGTACAAACCTTGAGGTGCCCCCTCGATGCGGCGCTTGCCGTCCAGGATGGCTCGATCCGTCGTGGGGTTGCGGCGGATACGGCCGGCCAGGTGGCGCGCGGAGCTTTGTCGGAATCCGATCGGGATGCTGCGATCGATTCCGCGGGCCTGAGCGGCGAGCAGCGGCGGGCGGTGGAGCATATCACTGGCGGGGAGCAGATCGCAGTCGTGGTCGGGCTGGCCGGGGCCGGTAAGAGTACGATGCTGGCGGCGGCGCGCGACGCCTGGGAGCGGCAGGGTTATTCAGTGCATGGCGCAGCCTTGTCGGGCAAGGCGGCCGAGGGGTTGGAGGAGGCGTCAGGGATAGCATCGCGGACGCTGGCGTCGTGGGAGCATGGCTGGAAGGCCGGGCGCGGCGAGCTTGGGCCTAAGGATGTCCTGGTGATCGACGAGGCCGGCATGGTCGGATCGCGTCAGATGGCGCGGTTCGTGGGCGAGACGGAGCGCACGGGGGCGAAGCTGGTCATGGTCGGAGACCAGGGGCAGTTGCAGGCGATCGGGGCCGGCGCGCCGTTCCGCGCGATCGCGGAGCGGGTCGGGTTCGCCGAGCTGCAGGACATCCGCCGGCAGCGCGAGGACTGGCAGCGGAAGGCGTCCGGCAATCTTGCGCGGCACAGAACGAGCGAGGGGCTCTCTGCCTACGCCGAGCGCGGCGACGTCCGGTTCAGCGAGACGCGCGACGCGGCGCGGGCTGCGATCGTCGCCGACTACATGGCGGACGCTGCCGAGCGGTCGGAGGGCTCGCGCGTCGCAATGGCGCATCGGCGGGTCGATGTTCGGGCGCTCAATGCCGATATCCGTGCGGCGCGGCAGGATGCCGGCGAACTGGCGCGCGGGGAGGGGGATCAGGGGCAGCTTGGCCGCGAGCACGTGTTCCAGACCAATGACGGCAAGCGGTCCTTCGCACCCGGCGATCGGGTCGTGTTCCTCGAGAACAATCGCGAGCTTGGCGTGAAGAACGGCATGCTCGGGACCGTGGTGTCCGTCGAGCCGGACCGGATCACGGCCCGACCCGACGGACTCGCGCGCGCCGGGGGAGAACAACGCACGGTGTCGTGGGCGACGAGCGACTATGCCGCGTTCGATCACGGCTACGCAACCACGATCCACAAGACGCAAGGCGCCACCGTCGATCGCGCCTTCGTCATGGCGTCGGGCACGATGGACCGGCATCTCACCTATGTCTCGATGACGCGCCATCGCGATCAGGCGACGCTGTATGCCGGCAAGGACGAGTTCAAGGACGGGATGGGGTCGCTTGCGGCGCGGCTCGGCCGCGACGGGTCGAAAGAAACCACGCTCGATTATGCGCAGGGGTTTGCCGAGCGGCGGGGGATCGCCGAGCGGTTCGGGGTGAAAAGCGACATCGAGGTTGAGCGCGGCAACGATGGGCAGGCGCGGCAGCGACTCGGCAGCGAGGGATCGCGGGACGAGGTCGGGCGCAATCCCGGGATCGGGGATCGAGCTGCCGATCGGCGTGGTGATGGTGGCCCGCAGGGGCGCGTCGCCGGCGGAGAGGGTGTCAAGAGCGCTGCCACGGCTGCGGAGACGCCGGCGGCCGGGCGCAGCATGTTCGCCGGGCTCAAACTTGGGGCAGGGCGGGGCAGGCCGCAGGAGCGTGATGGCGCGTTGTCGGGGCGGAAGGGCGGCGGGAGCCCGGCCGCGCCTGCGTCAGGCTCCGCTGCGGCTCGCGTAAAGGTTCTGGCCGCCGTCGAGGCCTATGCGAAAGCCTATCAGGATGCGGCTCGAATGAAGACGGCCGATCTGCCAGTGCTTCAGCATCAGAAGCTGGCGCTGCGGACAGCCGGCGCCGCCATGGAAAAGGCCCGGCCGGGATCAACGCAGGAGATGGCCTCAGTGCTGAAACATGAGAGCCTGAGCCAGCGGGCGATGGCCGAACTGAGCGGACCAGCGCGCGCCGCGCAGCTCGTGGCCGGTATGGATCGCGAGCGTCAGCGGCAGGTGCAGCGTGAAACGGCTCAGCAGGGCATGGTGCGTGCGGACACGAAGCCGGGGCGGAACGAGGCAGCGCGTGAGTCGGATGCCGAGAAGCACGTCCGCGAGCGTGACAAAGGCTTGGAGCGGTGAGCGTGACGAGCGACGACGGAAGTGAGCGCGGCGAGAGTGATGCGGCGCTGGCCTTCGCTGCGCTTCAGGCGCAAGTTGCGAGCTTGCGCCAGGCTGTCGAGGCGCTGCCGGCTATCGTCGAAGGGGCGACGCGAGTGACCGACTACACGCCGACGCTGGGCGCGGTCGTCAAGGTGCTGACCCAGGTTGAGGCTCGAATCGTCGCGATCCAGGATCATCCGGCAATGAAGATGACGCCTGAGCAGCATGGCCGGGCGATGGGGCGGGCCGGGGCCGAAGCGTTCGCCGAGGCCGCGCGGGTGATGCGGGATGAGGCCGATGCGCTGAAACGCGAGCGGATGCACCTAGCGGGAATCGTCGATGGGGCGGTAACGCGGCAGGTTCAGAGGCGGCGACAGTTATGGTTTGGCGTGTCTGGACTTGTGGCCGGATCAATAGTGGTGCTGTTGATTAAATGAATTCGTTCCTCTCAAGGCTTGCATTGGCTGTGTCGGGTTGGGGCGGCGCTCCTTGACCAAGCGCCACCCCGCGCCGCAGCAACTGCAGGGGAGCGATTGCTGTAGCCAAGCTACGGTACGTGTTTTTATAAGAAAGTCATTCATTTTGTCATCTGTGCCCTTAATTCTTTGAAAAGAGCAAAAGACGCATCGCTAAAGTCCGAATTTCGGTTTTTGTCACACCAACTTTTTAGGTAAGCCATCTGATTTTGGACTGGGAAATTTTGGGGAAGCAAGTCAAGACCGTCATCTACACCAACAGGAGCTCGGACTAACGCGCCGTTCATGAATCCTTGCGCCCAAGCGAAGTACTGTTTCTCGGAAACGTCATTCCCCTGAGTATCGCTGATAAATTTGTCGCATCTTGATGCGCCAAGCCCTACAATCTTTACATTTTGGGCAATTGTTGCGCTTGAAAATAAGATCGCATTCACGGTGATTGCGCAGATGGCATATGGTAACTTCATAGCTAGATCCTTTGATGATTGATAGCGTCGGACATTTTTGCGAATTCGATGAGGCGTGCCCCGTGGTAAGTCAACAGGCTCGGCGGTGCTCGATTGACGGAATCGAAATTGGCACGGGGGCCTTCACTCGCTTCACCACATTTTATCAAGAGGTTGATCCAGAAAGGTCGATCGATGCAATATGCATCTTTGAGGGTGCGATGAGACATGATCAAGTTCATCTTCGCGTCGATCGGTGGTTGATGCGAAGACCGTAGATCGTGACGATCGCGCAGTTTGCGGCAAGACAACCGTGTTCATCTTCCCCTGGCCTGTGCTAACCAAGACAACCGCACCAAGCTGCTCGATCTGATTGCCAGGCAGGCTGTTAAATGAAATTCGCCGCACTCAATTTTTGGGAGATCGCGTCCCATTTCGTTGATCTCGCCTTGGCTTACCTGATCGCACTACCGATCGGGTGGGATCGCGAGCACAAGGAACGCAGCGCCGGGATCCGTACCTTTCCGCTTGTCGCCATGGCAAGCTGCGGCTTCGTTCTGATTGCACTTCGCGTGCTTGGCGAGGGCTCGATCGGACAGGCCCGAATCCTCGAGGGGCTGATCACCGGTGTCGGCTTCATCGGAGGTGGAGCGATTATCAAGCATGGAGGTGAGGCTTTAGGCACAGCGACCGCCGCGAGCCTGTGGGCGACGGGTGCGCTCGGAGCAGCAATCGGGTACGGGCTTTACGACATTGCCGTGATCCTGAGCCTGGTCACGTTCGTAACCCTGCGCTGGCTGTCGCCGAAAAAATCGGAGTTGGACTGCGGAAGACCGTGACGACAAGCGCCAGAAACCGCTTAACCTTGCAAACAACCGCTCCGCCATTAGCGGTCGCCACGCGGGCTCATGAATGCGCAAACTGCGGCAATGCAGAGCAGCGGGCCAATAAGGGTCACGTATGGCATGGAAGGTAGGAGGCGGGTCAGACCAATTGTCACCACCGTCGAGCCCAGAGCGGTCACTGTCAGAAGGCCCAGCAGGTAAACGAACTTTTGCCGTGGCGTCATGGAATCCAGAGAGCAGGAGCGCGGTGGACTTCTCCCGCCTTTGGATTGCATTTAGCAGAGGTTGGCTTACGGCGACATCACCCGTAGTTGGGGCTGAGGTACGACCACGTCGAGCTGCTCAACAACATAATCCGGCGGACTTGATTACCGGCTATCTCTGCCCGGCCGAGTTAAATGCGAAGGCCTGACTGAAGAGCTGGCTCGGTTTGTCTGAACAGTTTTGGGGCTGTCGCTAAGTGGATTTCGGCCCTGGTTATGCTGCAACCGGGATTGGCTGCAGCGCATTGAAGTAGGCCTGATCGGGCGCTTGCCGTCCCAGACTCTGATGAGGCCTCCGGCCGTTGTAGAAGGCCAGATATTGGCCGATCGAGGCTCGCGCGTCGGACACACTGGCGTAGGCGCGCAGGTAGACCTCCTCGTATTTCACCGATTTCCAGAGGCGCTCGACGAAGACATTGTCGCGCCAGGCGCCCTTGCCATCCATGCTGATCCTGATGCCCGCGCCGATCAGCAGGGTGGTGAACTCGCGGCTGGTGAACTGCGAGCCTTGGTCGGTATTGAAGATCTCCGGCTTGCCGAAGCGCGCCATCGCCTCCTCGACGGCCTCGATGCAGAAGGCGACGTCCATGGTGATCGAGAGCCGCCAGGCCAGGACCTTGCGGCTGAACCAGTCGACGACGGCGGTGAGATACACAAAGCCTCGCGCCATGGGGATGTAGGTGATGTCCATCGCCCAGACCTGATTGGGCCGCGTCACCGGCAGCTTGCGCAGTAGGTACGGGAAGATCTTGTGCCCCGGCGCCGGCTTCGAGGTATCTGGCCGACGATAGAGCGCCTCGATCCCCATGCGCTTCATCAGCGTGCGGATTCCGATTCCGACCGGCCATCATTCCGATAATTGACCGGCCGGGATTCCGATAATTCTCCGGCCACCATTCCGATTAATGACCGGCC
>FWWM01006009.1_pt1 | contig 25866 bp, 20 predicted proteins | sample 2228351 | NCBI WGS metagenome assembly FWWM01 (sample SAMEA103939774, study PRJEB20133) | metagenome
GTGGGCATGGTGTTCATCTTGCTCACGCCGAAGGAGCAGGTGCGACTCATCCGCTTCTGGGCGCACCTCTTTTCAGGGGCTGTGTTGGTGCTTTCCTTGGGGCTCTGGTATGGCTTCGGTCCCGAGTTGCACGGTGCCATGCAGTTTGAAGAGCGCTACACATGGGTGCCGCTATTGGGCATCCGCTACCATTTGGGCGTGGACGGTCTGTCCATGCCTTTGGTGGTGCTGACAGCACTCTTGACATTCCTGAGCATCGTCTACTCCCCCACTGCCATCCACTACCGTGAGAAGGAATACTACGCCCTCTTCCTCCTGCTCTTGACTGGCATGGTGGGGGTCTTTGTGTCGCTGGACTTCGTGCTGTTCTATGTGTTCTGGGAAGTGTCGCTGGTGCCCATGTATTTCCTCATCGGCATCTGGGGCGGACCGAAACGGGAATACGCTGCCATCAAGTTCTTCCTCTACACGCTCGTCGGCTCCGTAGCGATGCTGCTGTCCATCTTGGTGCTCTACTTCCATGCGGGCACTTTCAATATGTTGGAACTGATTGAGAAGCAACCTTTGGCGAAGGCGTCTGCCACGCTGCAAGCGTTGGTTTGGCTCGGCTTCTACCTTGCCTTCGCGATTAAAGTGCCCGTCTTCCCCTTCCACACCTGGTTGCCCGATGCCCATGTGGAAGCGCCGACGGCAGGTAGCGTCATTTTGGCGGGCATCTTGCTGAAAATGGGCACTTACGGGTTGGTCCGCGTCAACCTGCCCATGTTCCCTGAAGCCTCCGAGGTGTTCTGGGGACTGATGGGCATCTTGGCGTTGGTCAACATCATCTACGGCTCCCTCGTTGCGATGGGTCAGGACGACCTGAAGAAACTCATCGCTTACTCCTCTATCGGACACATGGGCTTCGTGATGCTGGGCATTGCAGCAGCGGCGAAGGACGGTGGCGCTTTTGCCGATGCGGCGTTGCGCAGCGCCAAAGTGATGGCGCTCAACGGCGCCACTTGGACGATGATCGCCCACGGGTTAATGACGGGCGCAATGTTCCTGTTGGTCGGCGTCATTTACGAACGGGTTCACCACCGCGATTTGAACCGCTTCGGCGGCTTGTGGGCGCAAATGCCCGTTTACGGGAGTTTGTTCAGTTTCTTTGCGATGGCGGAACTGGGTTTGCCAGGGTTGGCAGGCTTTTGGGGCGAGTTCTTCTCCGTGTTGGGCTCGTTCCGCGTCTACTCATGGGCAGGTTTCGCTGTCATCGGCATTGTGATCACGGCGGCTTACTTCCTCTGGACGGTGCAGCGGATGTTCTTGGGCGAGTTGCGCGAGGAGTATAGAGGGCTGCCTGACATGAACTGGCGTGAGCACCTCTCCCTGTGGCCACTGGCAGTGCTCACCTTCCTTGTCGGCGTCTACCCTCCCTTCCTGCTCAAAATCATCCAGCCCGCAATGGAGCATATCGTGGAGACGATGCGCTTGTTCTACAGTTGAGCCCTGGCAAGGACAACAAAGCAGTGTCGGTTCTGTTTCTCCTCCCCTTCGGCGATGGAGTAAGCCACACTTAAGATGACAGAGTTTGCCCGATGGGGTGAGACGATGTGCCTTTGACTTTCCGCATCGTTTTCGGTGATGCCCAAAATATGGCGGAAGTAGCAGACGGGGCAGTTCACCTGGTCGTCACCAGCCCCCCTTACTTCAACGCCCCTTTTGACTACCCCAATTTGTTCCCGTCCTACGACGCCTACCTTGCAACGATGCGAAAAGTGGCACGGGAAATTTGGCGCGTGCTGGCGGACGGGCGCATCGCTTGCATCATTTGCGATGATGTGCTGGTCAACGGCGAACGCTACCCCATTGTCGCCGATTTGACCAAAATCTTCATGGAAGTTGGCTTCCGCTATCGCGACCGTCTTGTTTGGCTCAAGCCTGAAGGTTACATCCGCATCAGCCGTCGCAGTGGCGTCATTTTGCAGCACCCCTATCCGCTCTACTTCTATCCCGACAATGTTCAGGAGAGCGTGTTGATTTTCCAGAAGGGGCGTTTTGACTACCGCAGCGTGCCTGACAAGGTGCGAGAAGCCTCGCGCCTTGACCTGAGCGAGTATCAGGGGCGCAAGTGGTATTTGAATGTCTGGTCCGTCACGAATGTGCTGCCGCTGCAAGGGCGCTTGGAGGAAGGCATCGCCGCCTTTCCCGAAGAGTTAGCCCGTCGGCTTATTTTGCTGTTTTCGCACAAAGATGAGACAGTGCTTGATCCCTTCTTGGGTAGCGGGACGACGATGAAAGTAGCGCGCCTTCTGGGACGCTCCTGCATCGGCTACGAACTGGACTTGGAACTCTTACCCGTCATCCGCCAAAAGGTCGGCATGGACAACGCGTCGCTCCTGGACGACGCCCAGTTTGAAGTCATCATCCGCGAAGATGCCCGCCACTTGCGCACTTGGCTCTCCGAACAAGTCAAACAAAAGAGGTCGGTGGCGAGAAATGCTGCATCGCAATAAAGTGGTGTTTTGAAACGCAACCGAAATGTGCTGAATGTCCGATACGGGCTTTGTGCTTGGCGGGGCAAGGGAGCGTTGAGCACTTGCGTTGGTCCGCCTATCAGAAGTCGGGAGCAGTTCAGAAGTGAGCCAAAGGCAGTTTACAATGCTGGCGACGATGGCGCAGAGTTAGTGCAAAACAAGGGGTTGGCACGCTATAGTATGGGTGTGGTGATGGGTTTATGCCCTACTTGCTGCTACCGCAGGAAGCGCAGTTCTTCCGCAATGTTCGGCGAGCGCTGGCGAAACTTTACCAAATGGCGAGATGGGGAAGGTTGGAACCACCTGTGGTGGTCGTCTTTGGTGACGACGAGTTCTTGGTTCAGCGGGTGATTCGGCGGCTCAGGGAATTGTTGCTGCCAGAGGAGCCGCAAGGAGCCGTTACGGTTTTGGAGGGTAAGGACGCAACGGAGGATGCCCTTGCCCAAGCCCTCCTTGAGCCCACTTTCGGCTTCCAACTGGCGCGCCGCCGCCTCATCATCGTCAAGTCCCCTGCGTTCCTGAAGGAGCAGGGTCGGCAGAGACGAGCAACTGCCGGTTGGGTGCAACTTCTGTCAAAAGTGCCGCCGGAAACTTTTGTCCTGTTAGCCCTTACGGAGCCGCCTACAACGGGGCTGCTGAACTTGCTCAACGAAGTGACACTGCTGGTGCCCTTAAGCAAGTTGCGACCGCAAGATTTGCCCGAGTTCGTGCAAATGCTGGCGGAGCAAGCCGCCATTCACCTGGACAAAGCCGCTGTTGAGGAACTGATAGAGCGGGTAGGCAACGATGCCCGCCAGTTGGCGACAGAGATTGAGAAACTGGCGCTTTACATCGGCGTGGACGGGCGCGTCACTGCTGACATCGTTCGCATGTTGGTGCCCTCCTTAGCGATGGATGTGTTTGCTTTGGTGAATGCTGTTAGCGAGGGCAATATCGCCAAAGCGCTGCGCATGTTGGACGGATTGCTGCAGCGCCGCGAATCGCCCATCCTCATCCTTTACCTGTTGGCGCGGCAGTTTCGCTTCTTGCTACAAGCGCGATTGTTGCTGGATGCAAAAATCATTTCGCCAGCACTGCTTTATGCGCGCGCCGATGCGTTTCGCCAACAGTTGGAGCGCATCCCCGACGAAATCCGTCAACGCTTCCCTGAAGACGCTCGCTACAACCTCCTCAAGCAATCGCCGTCCGTTATCCGCAACTTTCTGTTGCAGGCTCGGGGTTTCTCACGAGAACAACTCCTCACTGCCCTGCGGCTCATCTTGGAAACCGACATCGGGTTTAAAACGGGCGTGGACCAAGGGCAGCAGTTGGCGTTGCTACTGATGCAACTTTGCCGCTTACGGCAGAAGGAAGCGGCAGCGTGATAGCCTTGTCAATGGCTGTCGGGCTCTAAGGAGGTGGCGCCCATGTTGGCTGGGTTTGCACAGACGGACATTACGCCACCTGTCGGCGCCGTTATCCCTGGCGGTTTCTTCAAGCGCACCGCAACAGGCGTTCACGACCCGCTCCACGCCACTGCGTGCGTGTTGACGGAAGGCGAAACGACGCTTGCCATAGTTTCGTTGGATGCCCTTTCCGTGCCTGCTTCCCTTGTCCGCAAAGTTCGTGCCGCTGTCCAGAGCCGGTGTGCCATCCCTCCCCGAAACATCCTCATCGCTGCAACCCACACTCACTCGGGCGGTCCCATCGCAAACGCTTTTGAGTGCGAAGCCGACGAAGCCTATCGCGCTTTCGTGGCGGAGCAGACCATTAACGCAATTGTCAAGGCATGGGAAAACCGTGAAGAAGCGGAAGTGGGCATCGCTGTTGGGCACGAAAATCGCGTTGCGTTTAACCGCCGTTTCGTGATGCGCAACGGTCGCCACCAGACGCACCCTGGCAAGGGCAACCCTGACACTGTCCGACCCGCAGGTCCGACAGACTCCGATGTGAGCGTGTTGGCAGTGAGAAGGAAAGATGGGCAAATGCTTGGCTGCGTGGTCAACTTCGCATGCCATTGCACCGTGATGGGTGGCACCGAGTTTAGCGCCGATTACCCTTTCTACTTGGCGGAAACTTTGCGCAAAGTCTTTGGTGACCGATGCCTCACCGTCTTTTTGCCAGGCGCGTGCGGTGATGTGACGCAGGTGGCAAACACCATCCCACGCGAACCAGAGTTCGGCGAAAAGTGGGCGAAGAAAATCGGGACGCGGTTAGGTGGCGAAGTCATCAAAGTTGTTGCCCTTGCTGACTTTGCGGACTCACTCCCCTTGCAGGCAGCCCAATCCACTGTTCGGCTTGCCCGCCGCCAAGTTCCCGAAAGGATGCTGCAAGAAGCCCAGCGACTTTTAGCCACCGATGGTCCCAAAGATGTGGAACGCATTTACGCCCGCGAACTGGTTCTGTTAGCCGAAGAAGTGCAACGGGAACCTTTCGTGGAAGCGGAAGTGCAAGTGTTCGGGATAGGACGCAGCGCGCTGGTCGCTATCCCTGGTGAACTCTTTTGCCAGTTCGGATTGGACATCAAGCGCGCCTCACCGTTCCCCACGACTTTCGTCGTCACTTGCGCTAACGGGATGGTGGGTTACCTGCCAACGCCGGACGCCTTCAAAGGTGGCGGTTACGAAGTGCGGTTAGCCAGATCCTCTCAGTTGATGCCTGATGCTGGCACCCAGTTAGTGGGCGAAGCCCTGCAGTTGCTCCAGTCCCTTTGGGTGCCGCCGGCACCGCCACCGCCGTCTATCCGAACGCAACCATGGGATGTGGGGGCTTCTCCGCCAGAGTTAACAGGGCTTACGCTGTAAAGCGAGGGGAAAAGAGCGTGCCACTGCGTTGCCCAGAGTGTCAAGGCGTGCTGAGGGACAATCACCGCTTTGCCGATTGCCCATATTGCGGTGCTCCGTTGGCTGACTTGACACCGTTGGAGATAGGGCTGCTCTCCGACTTTGGTGTCGGGATGATAGGCTGTGCTGTAGGACTTTTGCTCAGCATCGTCCTGCTCGCTTATGTCTCCCTTTTGCGTTCGCCTCTTACGGTTGTAGCGAGCGTTTTCGGTTGCTGGTTGGTGGCGTGGGGGCGGGCAAAAACTTTGACAGCGCAAGAACGCTTTTCGTGGGAGCGGTGGTGGATTATCGCTTTCTGCGGGACAATCGGCGCGTTCGTCGCAGCGCTCTTGGGCTTATCTTGGCAAAGCGCTCTCGTCCTTGCTGGAGTGGGGTTGATGGTCGGTTACTTCCTTTGTCGGCAAGCCGCAATTCAATGGCGGAGGGAGCAGAAACGGTGAAGGTTCAACCGCTGCGAGTTTTGCTGCAGCCTGTTGGCGACAACGATTGGCACTTGCTCACCCAACTGGCGCTCCAGTTGCCGCAGCATTTGCCCTTCGTCCAATGCCAGACTGCTGCCAAAGCCCTGCCACTGCCGCCGAGTGCGGTGACCCTCCGCCGTCAATGGTTAGCAAATGTGCTGCTGGCTCATCTGGTTGTTCCCGCCGGTTTTGACCGCGTGATCGGGGTGACGCAAGTGGACTTGGTGGTGCCACCCCTAAATTTCGTCTTCGGGCTCGCAGAACTTTCGGGGCAGCGCGCGGTTATTTCTCTCGCCCGCTTGAAGCATCCTAACGACGAAGACCTCACCCTCTTGCGTGCGCTGAAAGAAGCCTTGCACGAATTGGGACACACTTTAGGGCTTCAGCATTGCCCCAACCCTTGGTGCGTCGCCTCGTTCAGCAACAGCCTCGCCGACACCGACCGCAAGGGACCGCAGTTCTGCGCTGCTTGCTATCACCGCTTGCTCGTCGCTTGGCAGCGTTTGTGCTTGCGAGCCGAATAACGCCTAACGCCCTCAAGTTCTCATGGTCAGGCGCTCAGAAACCTTTCATGCCACCGGCTTTTGTTTCGCGGGCTAAACTTGGCGTTCATCGCCAATGTCTTCAAGACGACGGGCTAAAGCACCGACAGCACGGAACCTGGGCAAGAAGCACAGAGTTCTTTCGTCCTGCGTCCCTCACCCTGTGCTCCTCTCAACGGGAAAAGTTCACAGTTCTACAGCCACGACCTGGTAGCCGTTAACTTCGGGAACGGTGAACTGGACGAAGCCGTTGGCGAACTCAAATGCTACTTCGGTGCGCTGTGGCGCCAAGTAGACTTGGCGGGGCGCTTTGTCTGCTCGCAACCGCACAACCACCTCGCGCAGCACAACGGGTTCTTCCACGATGTCAATGGTGCGGGTGCGACGGATGGGAGCGTAACTGAGCAGATGAACGAGCACTCGCCCACGCCGGTTGCGCCCGTTTTGGCGCGTTAAGGTCACATGAGCGAAACTGGGCGCGTCTGTCTCCAACAACCGCTCAGGCACCAGCAACCGCAGCGCATTGACGATCAGTTGCCGATAGACAAGGTAGCCGTGTTGGGCGTAAAGGCGGAAGAGAGGATGGGCGAAGTAGACAATGCGACCATCGGGGCTTTGAACGATGGCAGGGCGCCTCGTCGCTTTTGCTATCGGCGAGTGACGGTGTGAAGTGAAGTGCTCCCATGTGCGGTTGAAGTAAGGCTCCCCGATAGTTGCTAAGGCTTTCGCACCTTTCAGTTCCACAACGAGGCTGTTAGCGTTTACCACATGGGGCATGTCAGGCACGTTCTCGCTCAGCGCCTTGCCAACAAGCAAGTATTCGCAGTCCCAATTTGACTCGCCTTTGAGAACGAATCCTGCTTCATTAGCGAGGACAAAGTTTCCTTGCTCGTCCACCAATGCGCGGTAACTGCACAACAACTTACCACCCTTTTGCAAGAACGAGCGCAACTTGCGGAGCAAAGATGCGTCCACCGTGAGCCGGTCGGGGATAACCAGTGCGCGGTAGCGTGTAAAATCGCTGTAGCGATCAACGACATCAAACTGCCAGTGCGTTTCCATCAGCATGCGGGTAGCCCCTTCGTCGCTCTCACTCATCTGTCCGCCTTCCACATCAGCGTTTGTCAAGATGGCGATTTCTGCTACACCTTCTGCGCCTTCGCACCACTCTTCCAGTTCTGCCACCCGTTGGTAAACGCGCCCAATGCGTTCGTAAACGGCTTTGTCCAAGCGTCCTCGTGGGTGCAGTTGGTCGCCGATGGAACACTTGCCTCCCAGTGCCAATGCGTGGAAGCACTCGTAAGCGAGGGCGGCTTCGTTTTTGAGCGTTCCAAAGTCCGCCCAACTGCGGTGGAAGCGAGCCGTCATGCCCAAAAACTCGCGCCACACCGTCCGAACATAGCGAGCAAAGAACGGGAAGTGCAGATAACCCCATCCGCCAGTGGGCAGCGACTCAATCTCTTGGTGGGTGTAAAGGCCGGCTTCTTGGCTGGTGCCGATGCGCAAGCGGCTATTGTGGTAAATGCTGGCATTAGGACGGTAGTGCTTGACAATTTCGTTCACCCGCGCCATGAACCGCCGACACACCTGCTGGGCAAACCTCCGAGCGTCGGCGGAGTCAGCAGGATTAAGCCCTTGCGCCTGCATGTCCCGTCTGCACTTCTCGCAGTAACACTCCCACTGCATCACGATGTCAAAGAACACGCCGTCCACTTCGTAACCCTTGACAACTTCTTCCGTTTGCGCTGCCACATAATCGGCGTAAGGCGTGTTCAGGCACAGCCACTTCCATCCGGGTTGGAAAGGCTCCGCACCAATGAACTTCCCTTCACGGTTGACTTGGCGCCACTCTGGGTGATGTTCTGCAGCCCAGTTGTCCCAAACGACGCTGATGTAAACGGGCACGCGGATTCCGTAGCGGTGGCACGCCTCCACCATCTCGCCTAACAGGTCGCGCTTGAGGGATGGGTGCTTGATACCTACTTTCGTGTCGTAGTAACTCATCCCGTGATGGCACTTGGCGAAGACAGTGACGGAGTTGACAAAGGCGTCGCGCAGGGTGCGGGCGAACTCTTCAGGGTCAAAATCCACCGCTACATCGGGGATGAGGGGCGATGTGTGAAAGTCAAGGTGAATTTGCCGAAACGGCAACACAACCATCTCAGCCACCTCCGCTGCTGAATTTGTTTGCGTTTTTGCGCCTCAATAGCGCCCTTCCGGCACCGTGCGGCGGCGGGGCGGGTCAAAGACGCCGTTGCCATCGCGGTCCACCCAAATGGGGTTGGTAATAGCGAAAGGCACCACGCGATAGGTTGTGCCCTCAAAAGTTCGGAACGGACGCAGGATGGGTTCCAAACCACCTTCTTCACCCCACACAATGACAGCCAACCACGCATCCTTGCGCGGGCGCACCCGCGCTTGCGTTCGCCAATCCAACGCTGTTTGCGGTTTTGCCTCAATGCGCCACCGTTTGACAGCCACGCCGTTTGCAACCAATTCCACTTCTCGCACGGGCACCCAGTTGGGGGCTTGCACGCGAATGTCCAACACAATGTCTCCTTTCGGCTTGCTCACTAACGAGCCGATGGGCTTACCGTCCGCGTGCAGGGTCACAAAGGGACCGAGACTGACGACCACCCGTGCCGCCCTAACTGCCTTGACAACCATATCAGCAGTGACTTGGCGCGGGTCGTTCGTGCCCACGAACACGAAGTTGCGGGCGTAGCCCACTTCATCGTGGGTCAGGGTGTGACTGTCGGAACCGGCGGTCGCAGCGATGCGGTAGCCGTGATTGAGCAACCCAAACCAGTCCCGCAGCAAAATGTCCAAATCGGTCTGTGCCTTCCCGTTGCACAATTCCATCGCGTCAAAGTCCAGCGAGAAACCGGGCTTGGTCGCCGTGCAAGTGTCGGGGTCAAAACCGTAGGGGGTAAAGTAGGCAAGGGTGCTGAAGCGGGGATGGTTGACGATGAGCAACGGGGCAGTCGGTAACTGGCGCGCTTCCGCAAAGATTTGCTCGGGCGTTTTGCCCTGCCACAAGATGGTGCCGTTGCCGGGTTTGGTCGGGTCAAAGAGGAGCGGGAACACATTGTAGTGTCCCATGCCCCGCGTAGTGATTTCCACACCCGCAACCCCAGCGAGCCATCGCTCCAAGCCCAATTCGCGGATGAGCGGCACAGGGTCAGTCACCACATCGTGGTCGCTCATCACGACAAACTCCAAGCCCTCCGCTGCGCAACTGACGAGCCGGTCGCGGAGCGAGACGGCGCTGTCAAAACTGTTGCTGCAATGCATGTGGAAGTCAGCGCTAACCCAACCCGTTGTGTCCACGCTGCGGCGAAGAGCGAAAGCAACTCGCACCGGTTTTTGCTCAGGCACTTCCACTTCGGCAACAGCCGCATCGTAGGTCAAACCGCGCGAAGCGTAAATGAGGTAGCGCCCGGGCGGAAGGGCACGCGAACCTTTACCCGTTGAGGTGAAGACATAGTTTTCGGCACCGTCCGCGACAAAACTGGGACCGAAGCTCGGCGTGGCGGTGCCGTGAACGCCAAAGAAAGTCAAGCGGGCAGGAAGCAACTCTTGCGTTTGAGCATCGCGCACCTCAAACAGCAAAATGCCCGCGCCGCTCACTTGCAACTCCACCGTCGGCAATTGGGGAGCAGGCAAGCGGACGGTGGCGGTTCGCAAACTCAACCGTGCCACATGGTGCGGTTTCAGCGTGTAGGTGCCTTCAGGAAGCCACAAGCGGAAAGCACCTTTTGCGTCCGTGTAGGTAGCGACGACCAGCGGTTCTATTGGCTCTCTCATATCAACCTTTGCAGGCGAAATATCTTGCCGCACTGCTGTGACGCGGATGCCACTAACAGGTTTTTTCGTTGCTCGCGATGAAACGGTGCCGCGCACCTCGTGCAAGGTGCGCCCCTGCAGCGTCCACACGATGCGAGCCACTTCGGCTAAACTTGGGGCGGCAACGAAGAAGCGCTCTATCGTCACCGATTCGCCCGGCGCTACATCAACGGTGCGAGCAACAGGGTCACTCCAACCCAACCCGTTGATGATACGGTTGCGCCCCTGAGGGGTGCACCAAGCGTAAGCGATGCCGTAGCCTTCAGCGCCAATCCAGTCCAGCGTTTCCGTGCGTCGTTGGATGGCGAACCCGAACAAGGGCGCAAAGGCTTGTGCGTTGCCCCATTGGATGGCATCACCGAAATCAAACTTGGTCAAGGGTTTATCGCTCGTGTTAGTCAGCGTGGTGCGGATGAGCACATAGGGCTTGCCCGCTTCCAGCCGATACACGGTGGTCAACCGCAGCGAACCATCTTCGCTATCCACGCCTTCCGCCACCACTTCGGCAACCCCCGCGTCACCGTTTTGGGTCAGGCGAACTGATGTGTAGCGCCCTTGACGGGGGTAGCGGTGAAGGAAGAGGAAGATTTGGTCCAACTCGTCGGCGCCCCGAACTTTCGCGTTCGTGAGGGCGACATCCACGATGTTGCCGCCGCTGGCAGCGCTGCGGTGGACATGGTCAACAGCGGTGATGACAACGGTGATGTGCTCGTTACGGAGCACAAAGTCACCCATGCGCCCACCCACCCTTCGGCTGGGTGGCAAGTCCGTCGGCGATTGGGCAACAAATCCCACAACTTGCGCCAACGCTGTTGAGGTGATAATTGTCAAGAGCACAAGCGTTCCGACGAAACGGCGCATCCTTGCCGTCACGCTCCTCCGTTGGATTTGAAATGGCACATCGCTTCCGCTGAAGCCACACCCTTTACAGGCTACTTCGTGACCGCAAAAACTTTGCCACAGGCGGTGGCACCCATTCGTCCACAGGCTCGCCTTGACGCCACTTTTGCCGCACTATCGTGGAGGAAACCCAGCGCAGAGAGGGGTCAAAGGGGACGGCGAGAATGCGGTGGGCAAAAGGCATTGCTTCTGGGCGCGTCAAAAAGGTGCGCAAAGCCTCTTCGTCAAACTCGCCGCGCGGGAACACGGCAAGGGAAGCGCGGGTGAAAAAGCGCTTCAACGCATCCGCCATCGGCACGTCGGGATAAAAGCGGGGCTCAAACAACCGCACGAAAGTGTCGTAGCCAACGAGAAACCAAACCTCCACGCCGGGCGGGTAAGCCGCTACGACCGCTTCCGCTTTCTCCACGAACCGACCGTGACTGCACAGCGCTACCGACCAGTTGGGATGCTCGTTTGCGATTGCCAGCATCATTGCCACCCGCTCGTCCAGCGAGAAGTCAAATTGGGTTTTGTCCACATTGACCAACGCCAGCAGCAGCAACACTTCGCGCAACTGTAGGAAGGCTTGTGCCTGCTCGCACAGCCGCACATGGGCAATGGTAGGCGGGTTAAACGAGCCTGAAAAAACGCCTAATCGTTCCCCTGCTTTCGTAACGCCTTCGGGAGCGCGGCGAAGCAGCGCAAGGCGTGGTTGTTCCGCTTGCTGCAACTCTTGCACGATTGTTGCCAACTTTTCCATTCTGCTGTCACCCGCGCATCCGTTTGCTTTGCGAACTTCTGCATTGATAACTTTGAAGTTCTTGTGCGGTTAGGCGCAAGTTCTCAGGAACCTTCCATGCCATCGGCTTTCAATTTCGCTCGAAAATCGGCACTCATTAGCAGCGTCACCGACGACAGGCTAAAGCCCCAACAGCCCGAAGCGCGGAGCAAGGAGCATAGGGTTTTTGCCTCGCGGTAGGCAGCGCTGTGGAGAGCGCAACGGATTTTGGGCTTTCCGTTGTTCCCACAGATGGACGGGAGATGGTCGCAGACTTTTTGGAAGGTGGAAAGGGTTACTGTCAAGTCGCTGTTTTGCTCAACGACGATTTCAACGGTTCGTTTTGTTGAGTTGGTGGTTTGCAAATTTGCGTTCATGGTTTGGCACCTGCTAAGGCGGTAGTGCCGTGAGGAAGGAGGCGCAAGGGTTGTATTTGCCTTTCGCCGCAATCTGCTGGTAACGGCAAACCTAACGATGACTGCCTTACTGCCTCCTTATGACTCTTTTGACGACTGAGCGGCGGGGCGACGGGGACGCTTGGGAGCATGTTGTGGACGCTGTGATGCCTGTGGTGCTTGAGACGCTGCTTTCGCTTGTTCGGCTTGCTGGGCTTCCGCCATCAAGCGCCCCACTACATCCCCCACAGGACGCATGGGGTCAATGTAAAGCACCCCGTGCTTGAAAATGAGCACCTGCTTGTTGGTGCCCTCCAGTTCCAACACGAAGGTGTAAGTGTCAAACCCCCGCACCACGCCCCGCAACTGCATCCCTGTGAAAAAGTGCACCGCAACGGGCACTCGCTCCCGCCGCAAGAAGTTCAGGTAGCCATCCTGCACTTTCAACTTCTCCTTCTCGTTGCTCAAGCCCCTTCGCCTCCTTAAGCGATAATCCACACCCCTCTGCTCTCAACGCAGGGGACGCAATAATTGTGCCACTGCATCAACCCTTTGTGCTAAGGAGCGCTAACACTGCTTCGGCAGTCTGCTCTATGGATTTGTTCGTTGTGTCCACCCATTGGACATAGGGACGACGCTTGAACCAATACCACTGCCGGCGGGCAAAGGCTTTAGCGTGGCGCAAGTATTCTTGCTGTCCTCTTTCTAACGACCAGTTGCCCAACACCACTTGTGTGAACTCCCGATACCCGAGCGATCGCAACGATTTTAGGTCAGGCGAGTAGCCCATGTCCAACAAGCGCCGAATTTCGTCCAACCATCCCAACGCGAGCAAGCGATGCAGGCGTGTTTCAATGCGGCGGTAAAGTTCGTTGCGCTCGCAGATAAGTCCGATGACGATAGCGTTGGGGTAGCGGCGCAATTGCGGCGCTTCAAAAGCGCCGTGCCAAAAAGACGAAATGGGGCGCTTTGTTTGCTCGTAAACCTCCAACGCTCGCACCAACCGAACCACATCGTGGGGATGGATGCGCCGAGCGGCTTCAGGGTCCACTTGTTGCAGTCGTTGGTAAAGCGCTTCGGGACCGTTTTGTTCAGCCATTTTGAGCAGTTGCTCCCGCAACTCTTCGTTTGGCGGCGCGATGGGCAAGTCAAACCCTTCCAGCAATGCGGACAAGTAAAGGGAAGTGCCGCCCACCACCATTGCAGGCTTTCCCCGTTGCCAAATCTCTTGGATCGCTTTTTCTGCGTCCGCCACATACATGGCGACATTGTAGGGTTCGTCGGGATAAACGACATCCAGCAGGTGATGGGGCACGCGGGCTCGCTGCTCTGGCGTGGGTTTGGCGGAGCCAATGTCCATGTAACGGTAAACTGCCACGCTGTCGCACGACACAATTTCCGCCCCTAACGCCTCCGCCACCAGAAGGGACACATCTGTCTTGCCCACCGCTGTCGGACCCAGCAAGACAATTAGCATCGGATGCTTCATCACCATCGTTCCTCTATCGTTCAGTCACGGATGCGGGAAGGGATATCCGCATGAGCAACAGCGACATCGTAACTGATGATGCCTCGTTCGTAAAGTTCCCGCAAGCAGTTTTCCAACAGCACCATGCCTTCAGCGCGCCCCATTTCAATGGCGTTGTTGATCATCCCCTCGGGTTTACCCTCCCGAATCATGGAGCGGACAGCAGGTGTTGCCAACAAAATTTCGTAGGCTAACACGCGCCCTGGTTGGTCCAAACGGGGGAGCAACCGTTGGCAGATGATGCCTTCCAGCACAGCGGCTAACTGCACCCGCACTTGTTGCTGCTGGTAAGGGGGGAACACATCAACGATGCGGTTAATCGTCTCTGCGGCTCGTCCTGTGTGGAGCGTGGCGATGACCAAATGCCCCGTTTCGGCTGCCAGCAACGCTGTTGCGATGGTCTCCAAATCACGCATCTCGCCGATGCAAATCACATCGGGGTCTTGGCGCAAGATTTGCACAAGCGCTTGAGAGAAACTGGGCACATCGGTGCCAACTTCCTGCTGGACGATAACGCTGAGGTAGTTCTGGTGGTAGTATTCCACTGGGTCTTCCACTGTGACGATTTTGCACCGCCGCTCCCGATTGATGAAGTCTATGAGGGCATACATGGTGGTCGTCTTCCCTGAGCCAGTGGGACCGACGATGAGGATAAGCCCTGTGGACTTACGCGCCAATTCCTTGACCACTTCGGGCAAACCCGTATCCTCCAGCCGCAGGAGGGCTTGCCGACCAATGCGGATGGCGGCTTCCATGTTGCCGCGATGGCGGTAAAGGGTGATGCGGAAGTAACCCATCTCCTGATGTGTGTAGCCAACGCACACATATCCATTTCGCTCAAACTCCGCCAACTGCTTTTCGGTAAGGAGACTTGTGCCCAGCCACCGCACCTGCTCCGCCGTTAACTTTTCGGACGGGACAGTTAGCAGTTCTCCATGAACCCGAATGATGGGTGGCATGCCGACCAGCAAGTGCAGGTCAGACGCTTGCTGCTCTACAGCGTAACGCATCAAGCGCAAGAGCGTTTCTTTCGCTCTTTCGGGCGTCATTGCCCTCGCCCCTTTTTCGCTCCAAGCATGTGAGCGCCGTCCAAACCAAAAATTTGCCACCAAGAGTGAAAGGGAGACTGCTGCGCAAACCGACGCTTGCAACAGCATCAACAACACAAGTGCCAAGCGTAACGAGCGGTTCAGCATCAAGGGGCGTGTCCAATTTGCACGATTGCGACTTCGGGACGGGTGAACCAACGGGGCGGAAAGCGCCCTTGTGTGACACCACTGGTGATGTAAACCCAAGCGTTGCTGACTCGCCGCAGCCCGTAAGGATAACGCTGCCCATACTTTGTGGCGGGGATGAACTTCCGCCCCGTAACCCTTTGCAATGTTCGCCGCACCAGTGTTGGCGTCCACACTTGTCCTGCGTGGGTGTGCCCCGACAAGATGAGGGTTGCGCGCTCTCGCATAGGGTGAAGGGCTGCATCGGGGTTGTGCGAAAGCAAGATGACGGGCATGCCTTTCGGCACTTTCGCAAACGCCCGCTGCCAATCTGGCGTCCCTGCCCATAAATCGTCAATGCCCACAAGCGCGATGCGCGTTTCGCCTTTGCGAAGGAGGACGCTCTCGTTGACCAGCACTCGGATGCCCAATTTTCGCAGCGTTTCAATAACTTGTTGAGCGCCTGCCCAGTGGTCGTGATTGCCCAGCACTGCGTAAACGCCGTAAGATGCGTTAACACCGCGCAAAGCGTTGGGAAGATAGGGCAGCGCCGCTTTTCCGTGCACGAAGTCACCCAACAACACAATGGCATCGGGGCGTTGCTGTTTGGCTATTTGAAGGCAGCGCCGAACTTGCGCGACCCCGAACCCATCCGCTCTAATGTGCAAGTCGCTGAGGACAGCGAGGCGAATTGGGGTGGGGATAGGGGCAGGGATTTGGACGGTTGGGACCTTCGTCCACCGCCCCACGAAAAAGCCTGCCCAAACCGTGAGCACCACAATGAGAAGAAGTCCTCCGCAACCTTTCCGCATATGTGCTCCCTCCAACGGCTTCAGCGATGGGCAAAGTTGTCTTGAAGTTTTGCACAGTCGCACCACCTTTGAGTTGGGCATAGCCCTTGCGCTTTCCAAATTGCCTTTAGTTGCTAAAGAGCGCATAATTTGCGGTGATGCTGCGCCACTTGCGAGGAGGGTGATTGCTTTGAGGCAGCGACGACAGCAAAAACGGGATGCGTCTTCAACGGCTCAATGGGGCTGTTCCCCCGATACTCTCCGCAAAGTCGTGGAACTGGCGTCACGGCTGCAGTTAGAAACCCGCGAAACTTTGACAGAGGAGGAAGTGGAAGCCATTGCCAAAGAAGTGGGGTTAGAGCCCCGCTTTGTGCGCCAAGCAATGGCTGCGCTCCACCAAGAGCCTCCCACCATCCCGCGACGCCGTTTCTTTCTCCCCACAGAAGCGCACCGAAGCCTTGTGGCGGCATGGTGGGCAGGGGGATGGACACTGCCCTTCGTTCTCGTCATCCTTTCGCCAGGTGACGCAGGGGCAGCGCTGTTTTTCCTCGGTTGGGGCATTTACCTTGCTGGCGGCATTGTGTTGTCTCGCCTAATGAAAAGAGCGCCTAAAAGCCCTGTCGCCTCACCACAGTTGTCACGGGCGGACCTCCTCTCAGTGCTCTTCACCATCCAACGGATGCTGGAAGGGCAAAAGCAACTCCGCGCTTTCCTGAGCGTGGATGTGGTCAATTCCTCCGCCATGAAACAATCCGCACCTGAATTGGATGCGGAGTATTCCTTTCGGCAGTTCCATCGGTGGGTGGAGGAAGTCGTGACAGCGTTTGGTGGTGAAGTGCAGGGTGTCGCTGGAGACGGCATGATGTGTATGTTCAGAACGGACAGAGATGCTGTCCAAGCGGCTATGACTTTGCAGCGCGAGATTGCTCTTTTCAACGCTACCCACAACCGCTTGCCTGTCCCCTTCCGAATTCGGTGCGGGGTGAGTGTTGGCGAGGTCGCTGTAGAAGAGGGGAGCCCTATCGGGCGAATTGTCAGCCCCGTTGTGGATCGGGCTGCTGCACTGCAAAAGCGCGCTGAACCAGACAGCATCGTGGTTGGTGGGGAAATTTCTGCGGGTGCTCTATCGCTATTGGGCTCCGTTTCGCCGCTCCCAACTGCTCCCGATAAACCTCCCGCGTTCATTTGGCGGAACGCATAAACAGGCGAAACACCTTTTCACTCCTGCAGCGCCGCGACTTTTTCTGGAACGCCCAAGAGCACAGCGGTGTCGCCAACCCTTAGCGTCACCGAGGGAGCGGGATGGTAAACGAAGGTGCCGTCCGCTTGCCGCAGCAAGATGACGCTGACGGAAAATTTTTGCTCCACATCGCCAACGCGCAACCCTCGCACGGGGCTATCGGGCGTCACCATCAGTTCTGCCACATGGAACAACTGGTCCCCCACATAGAAAGCGTGGGCTATCCCTGCCCCGAGGGCGGCAGCGGCTAATGGGGGAGCGGCAATGGCGGAGGTGGAAAAGGCGACTTGGACGCCGAGATACTTTTGAACATGCTCCGCCAAAGCATCGCTGAACAGCCGCATCACGATGCGCAAGTTGGAGTTGAGGTCGCGGGCAGCAAGGGCAATTTCCAAGTTCTGCAAGTCGTTCTCTGTGCAAATCAGCAAGCAGCGAGCGTGCTCCACCTGTGCGTCCCGCAGCACTTCCGTTCGGCGTGGGTCACCAACCAGAACAGGCACGCCCATGTCCCGCAGCCGCTGGATAAGCGGCGCGTTTTCCTCTGTCTGCTCAATGGTGATTGCTACCACTTCCTCGCCGGCTTGCCGCAACTCCTGAACCACCCGATAGCCCACCCGATTGACACCCACGAGAACGAAGTGATTGCGAAACAAACTCGCCATCACCTTTTGCCACTCCTCTTGCCGATAACTTTTCGCGAAGAGCAAAATGCCGAAGCGAATGACTGCCTCCATGAAAATGGCGACGCCAAGGATGGGCACGAGGAAGAAAACGGGGCGGACGAGAAAGGAGCGGGGAAAGTCCAGCGTGGGGTTGAGGAAGACGAGCATCAATGTGGCGTAAAGGGCTTCGCCAAAGTCCAACGGCTTTTCGCGATAGAAAAGTTGCAGCCACAAGGCGCTCCCAAAAAGGAGCAGGGCAAACGCGAGCAGCGAGTGGCGAAACTGCCGCAGCAAAACCACCGCATCCCGCCAGTAAGCGAGGACGAAGTATCGGCGCAGGGGTTTGCTCGGGCGCGGCGCTTTGAGGATACGGTGGCTCATTTGAGCACCCCCTTGCTTTTCAAGAGGGCAATGTAGTCGTCGTAGGTCATAGGGCACCGAACGAAATCGCTCAGTTGTTGAAGGTTGTCCATCAGCAGTTGCTTGCGGATAGCGGATAACAGCCACCCGCTGAGTTCTTTGGGTCCGCCGTGGGAAAGCATGGTGAAGACACCCGTTTTGCGCCCTTCGTAGTAGAGGATGAACTTGCGATGCCGCCCAACTTCTTCCCGAAACCCTTTGTCAAGGGGCGCTTGTCTCACCGCCTGCTTGCTCAAGGTCATGCTCTGCTACGAGCACCTCCCGAAGGAAGGCGGCTAACGCTTGAGCGTCTTCGGTCAGTTTCTCGTAAGGTTCGTGCACATAACTGTCGTAAAGGTCAAGGAGTAGAGTAGCAAACTCGCTCAGTGCCTCGTCCAATGTGGCACCTTGGGCGTAAAGGCGCAAATCGTCCCGATAAGCCACAACGCTCTCCGCCGTCTCTCCCACCCAAACCGCAAAGGCGCGGCGGAAACGGTAGCCCTTTTCGGGCGTTTCGGACAAGTAGAGCACTTTGGGCAGGGAGACTTTGTCAGCAAGTTGCCTTTGTGGGTGCGAGGTCGTTGAGAGGAACTGTGCCTTTAGTGGGTTTGACTCCAACGGTCCCGTCCCAACTTGTCTGGAAATTTCCAGCGAGCGGTCAACAGTGAGGAGAACCGCGCTCATGGTCCCAACGCCTCCTTCAACGGCTCTGGTGCTTCCTCAAGGGGAGCGACCCAAAGGCGGCGCAGCGCTGTAATGCGCCCGTCCACAAACAGCCGAAACTCGTATTCGCCAAATTCTTGCAGCGGCAAATTGCGCACTTCAAACACGAGTTCCACATAGTCTAAGGGTGCCAATGGCGAGTCGGCTTTGATGCGCAAAGGGGGCTGTTCTGGTGGCGGGAAGCGAGCCACACGTTGGTTGGTCGGAACATGCACGACTTCTATCCACACATCATACTCGCCCTTCGCTTCCGTGAGGCAAGCGTAAATCGCCAAAAACGGATGCGCTGTTGGCGCCTGGTTAGCGTAAATCATGTTGAAGATGCCAAAGAGACTTGTCTTCCCCGTTCGGGCGTCACGGCTCACTGAATCGCAAAGCAAAAAGGCGTTGGCAACGGGTTGCGGTTTCATAAGGGGCGCCCCCTGTTTCTGGCTGAGCCGCTCAAATTTTGTGGCAGACAGGGAGACGCTGTAAAGGGAAGGGTTCACTCCGTTGACACAGTTTGGTCGGCTTGTTGGTGGGTGGGGACAATTTTGACAAACCAGCGGTCGGCTTCGTCCATCAGTCGGCGGATACGGTGCGCCTCTTGCCACTGGTTGCTGCGTTCCAACTCGTCCGCGTAAGCGCTGAGCAACTCGCGGATGTTGCGGACATCGTTTTCGTCCAGAGGCAGGATGCTCACCTTCGCGCTTTTCGCCAAGCGCCGGCGCAGTGCCCTCTCGTCAAAGCCTTTCTCAGGCGTCAACTTGACATAGACGACGCCACCCGTCATCCCCGCGCAAATCCACGGACCGGGATCGCCCAACACGACAGCGCGCCCCGCCGTCATGTATTCAAAGGCGAAGCCTTTCAAGTGGGCTCTGGCAGCGATGTTGATGAGCCCTTGGCTGTCATCAATGGGCTCGGTGATTTCGGCGCCGAAGACCACATCGGCACCGGAAAGCCGAATGCACGCGCGGCTATCCGCATAGCCTTGGACGACGAAGAAGCCCCTTTGAGCGCCGTAGGCGAAACTCTTGCCCACGCTCCCGTCCAATCTGGTGCCTTCGTGGTTGGAGCCTTTGAGGACGATGAGGCTCCCGCCGCAGGCGCTTTTGCCGAACCCATCTTGCGCCCCACCTTCCACGCGAATGCTCACTTGTGGGATGTTGAAGGCTCCCAACCCGTTCCCCGCAATGGTGTGATGGAGGCGCAACTCCACCTGCTCCAACTCCCGCAGGCGCGGGGGACGCGGCTCCACAGCGCCTTTGGGCGCGGGCAAGCCAATTTGTGCCCGCACCAGCATTCCCGACAGGTAAGTGCCAATCGCCCGATCCGCCGCGCCTAAACGGCTGTCCTCGTAGCAGATGCGTTTGGCGCCCCGCTCCACTTCGTCAGCGATGACTTGCGCGATGAGGCGGGTGGTGTAACCCAAGGGGCGATACAAGTAACTCACGCCTGTTGATTCCCTTTCAGGGGCGAACACGGGTTTGAGCAACTCGCTCAGGTCTATCAACTCGCGCCCGCGCGCTTGCACCAAAAGGTCGCTGCGACCAACCAAATCTTGCAAGCGATCAACACCCAGCATCCCTGTCAAGCGCTTGAGTTCCTCGCCCATCCCGCTGAAGAAGGTGACCAAGTTTTGGACGGCGCGTTCAAAGTCACGGGGTTCAAACCGCTTGAGCCCGCGCTTGGCGGCTTCCTCACGGCTTTCAATCTGAGTGGCGATGCCCACATGACAAGTGTCCAATTGGCACCCACGACAGATGGTGCACCCGATAGCGACCATTGCCAAAGTGCCGAAGCCCACGCGGTTGGCGCCCAGCAGGACGCACTTGAGCACATCCTCAGCAGTGCGAATGCCACCGTCCGCCCACAACTCCACTTGGTGACGCAGCCCCGCTTCTGTCAAGGCACGGTGGGCTTCCTTGATTCCTACTTCTGCGGGCAAGCCAACGAACTTGATAGCGTGAGTGCGGGCAGCACCAGTGCCACCGTCAAAACCTGACAAGGTAATGACATCGGCACCCGCTTTCGCAATGCCCACCGCAATCACGCCGATGTTGGACACCACAGGCACCTTGACAATGACTTTCGCTTTCGGATTAACCGTTTTCAGTTCGCTGATGAGTTGCGCCAAGTCCTCAATGCTGTAAAGGTCGTGGTTGTTGTTGGGCGAAATTAAGTCCACGCCAGGCACAGCATATCGGACAGCAGCGACTTTTGGCGTCACCTTGCGCCCGGGCAAGTGCCCCCCTTCGCCCGGCTTAGCGCCTTGACCGATTTTAATCTCCAGCCAGTAAGAGGAGTTGCAGTAGTAGGCGTTGACGCCGAAGCGCCCTGAGGCGATTTGCTGTCCCCGGTTGAAGGGGTAGCGCCCAATCAAGTCCTTCAGTTCGCCTCCTTCCCCTGACAGCGCCAGCATGTTGAGCCGATAGGCGGCTTCTGCGTAAGCGCGATAAGCAACCTCCCCTTGCGAGCCGAAGGACATGGACGAGATGACGAAGGGCAAATCGTGCCATCCGATGCCAATGTCCACTCGGTCGGGAGGCACCCACTGGTTGCGGTTATCCAAAAAGCGCACATCCAACAGGTGCCGCAGAGCGATGGGGTGCTCCCGCTCCAACGCTTTCACCCGCTCCTCATACTCGCGATACTCGGTCTCCCCTTGCGCGGCGCGCCCAGCGGCTTTCCACACATGGGGGTAAAAGCGGAACTCCCGGCGAAGGGGAACAACGCGCTCTTTGCCCTGCGGTTGCGTCAGTTTGGTCTGACGCCGACGCACTTCTTCGTCCCATCGCTCCAAGTTAAACGCCGCCTTCTCGCTACCGTAGAAGTTTTTGCACTCGGTCAGTTCGGTGATTTCAGGGGCAACGCCGATGGAGGCAAAGTTTTTGCCGTAGCCGCGCAACTCGTGGGTGCCCATCGTTGCGATGACTTTCTCCAAGCCCTTGCTCAACCCCACAACAACATTTCGCAGCCGATGCACGCGCTCCGCTTCGTCAGGGATGGGGCAATCAGGTTTTTCACTGCACAAAGCGACATCGTAAAGGAGGTAGGGCGCAACCGCATCAGCGCCCAGGCTAAGGGCAAAAATCACATCGTGCAAATTGCGCAACGCGCCCGACCGCAAAACGAGCCCGCAGCGCCGACGCAGATTTCGTTGGCTTTTGGGCACACCGTCAAGGGGGACGATTTCGCTCTCTCGCAGTGCCTTGTCCACCGCCGCTACAGCAAGGTGCGGGTCCAAGAAGAGGTTGTCATTGACAAATGCGTCGCTGTCGTCCAGCAGCAACACTTTCGCCCCTTCACGCACCGCTTGCACTGCCGTCTCCGTCAAGGATTGCAGCGCCTCCCGGGCAGTGCTGGTCGCAGGGTAAGCCAGCGATAAGAGGCGGACAGCATCGCCGAAGCGAGAAAGGACGCTTTCCAAAGTGACCAAGTTAGGTTCCGCTGTAAGGAGCGCTGTGCCTTCGTCGCTGAGGAGCCCCACTTGTGACAAGTAGGTCACATCCACCAACAAGGGCGTGTCCAGTTCCAAAATGTCCCGCTCCCACGCGCTGCGGTCTTTACCGTCGCTTGCTTCTTCGTTCCACCCATTGCCTTCCAAGCGGGGTCGGAGCCCCAGCAGCGTTTGCGTGTTGAAGTGCTCCGTTTCCCGCTCGCGGTCCATAGACGGGTTGGTGACGACCGCAACGATTTCCTTGTAGTAGTCGGCAAGGTTGTGCCCTTCAGGCGACAGCGCTGCTAACGGACCATCGTAACCCAACGAGCCGATAGGTTCGTTGCTGGAAGCCGCTACCGCTTCCACATAGCGCACATCTTCGTCGCCCCAACCCAGCGCTCCCATTTTCGCCGCTTTTCGCTCCCGCTGCTTTGTCAAGTCAAGGGGAACGGGCAACGGGGGAGCAACGGGCTCATCAGCAACGGGGATAGTTGTAGCGGTGAGAGAACCCGTCTCTTGCGAGCCATTGACACCGTTGCCGTCGCCAACGAGGCGGTCACTCGCACCTGTTGTAAGCGCTGCGTCAGCGCGGCGCGAACTGATGGGATGCCCAACGGCGACTTGCACCCGCTGTTGTGTGGGCACGGCAATGCCGAACCGCTCTTGCCACTGTTGGTAGATTCGCCATTGCAGTTGGTGGTAAGGAATGATTTCCACTGAGCCATCAGCAGGCAGGGCAACGGCGATTTTCTCACCTGGGGCTAACGGCTTGGGGTCACGAACCAGAGTTTCAAAAGGCAAAACGCCTCGCTCGCTGGTGAACACAAACTCCTTTTCCGTCTCCGCAAACCACAAGGGGCGCAACCCTAATGCGTCCACGCTGAAGACGCATTCGTTGGCATAGCGCGAAACGATGGCGGCAGGACCTTGGGCGAACGGTCCGAACGCTGCCCGATAGTAGCGATACATCGCCCGCAGTTCTTCAGGCAGCCACTTCAACTCCTCCAAAACGGGCGGGAAGGCAATCTCCATCGCTTCCGCCAGCGAGAAGCCGTAGTCTACAACGAGATGGTGTAGCAATCTGTCAAGGTCTTGCGAGTCAGAGCCGTCAGCGGGGAACTGAACGCCCAGCATTCTCCCTTCCCGCCGTAACTTCTCAATCGTGTTGATTTCGCCGTTGTGAGCGATCAAGGCAAAGGGTTGTGCCCGTTCAAAAGTGGACCAAGTGTTGGTGGAGTAGCGGCAGTGCCCAATCGTCACCCGACTGGTGCACTGCGGGTCGGACAGTTCGGGATAGTAGTGCCCGATAGCGTTGGGGCTACCGTAAACCTTGTAAACGACGGTGTAGCGGCTCATGGAGACAGGGAAAAGAGGTGTCTCGCGTTCAATCCGCAGTTGCAACTCAAACAGGGCTTTGTCCATCACAAAGTCGGGGGCAGGTTGTTCAAAGACACCAGCAATCTGCCAAAACTCAGGTTCCACCTTGCGGGCGTTTGGACCCAGCACTTCGCTGCGGGTTTTGCCAATCCGTTCCAACAAGATGCGGATGCCTGCTTCCGCGAAGAAGCGCTTAAGCGCCGATAGCCACACGGGACCTTGCGCCTTCTCCTGTTTGGGCAGGAAGAAGTGGGCGACGAAGAAGCGTTGACTCTCTGCCCACGAAGGGTTCAGCCTTGCCAGTGACAGGTAGCGTGCCCACAGTTGGCGGGGGATGTCAATCATCACCCCGCAGCCATCACCCTCGCTGCCAACCATACCCGATCGGTGCCCCATCTTCTCCAACGCTTGTAAAGTCCGCTTGATGGTCCCGTGCGAGGGACCACCCTTGCGGATGTTGCAAATCAACGCGCAACTTTCGTGGTCGTCTATCGGCTGCCGAAAAGGCGATGCAGTCTTCACCTGTCTCGCCTCCTGCGTCCTTTGCTGACGGAAATTAACACCCTTGCCCGCAGGCAAAATCCAAAAACGAAGCGAAAGTCTTTTTGCACGGCTTGGCAACAAAGTTTATCGCAGAGGGCTCGCTTTTGGCAATGAGCGCAGAAGGAGGCATCTTAGATGCGGATGGCAGCATCGCTGAGTTCGCGGGCGATAGCGAGCAACTCTTGCCAGTTGTTCAATGCTTTCACTCCCGGTCGGAGGGCGATGCTGCGTCCCTTTTTGCTGCGGATAGCAAAGGGGGTAATGGCAGCGACTTCGTTCCACCGCAAGGCTCGACGAACCCATCGGTCGCGGTAAACGATGCCCTGCTCAGTCACCAACAGCGTGGCAGTTCGCACCACCATCCACAGGTAGAGGGTCCAAGCAGCGGTCAAGGCGATGGGCACCGAAAGGAGGCAGAAGACGGCGAGTGTCAAGAGTTCCCACTGGGCAAACACCCACAGGAAGAAGCCCATGATGAGGGTAACCGCTGCGCACGCAAGGAGGTAAGGAACGATAGCGGTGGGGCGGAAAACGAACACTTTGGCAAAGCGCACTTGCATTTCTTGCGGCGCACCCTCGCGCAGCGGTCCTTGTCCCATTCTCACTTCCCTCCCACGATAGCGGCTAAGAGGGCTTTCTGTGCGTGCAAGCGGTTTTCCGCTTGTTCCCACGCCAAACTCATTGGCGCATCCAAAACTTCGTCCACAATCTCCTCGCCTCGGTGCGCCGGCAAGCAGTGCATCACGACCACATCTTTGGGTGCGTGGCGCAACAGTTCGGGATTGACTTGGTAGGGAGCGAAATCGCGTCGGCGTTTCTCCGCTTCCGCTTCCTGCCCCATGCTCGTCCAAACATCGGTGTAAACCGCTTCAGCCTCTCGCACCGCTTCCACAGGGTCATTCGTGACGGTAATCTTCGCTCCGCTGTGGGTAGCCAATTCCAAAGCCTTGCGGACGATGAACTCTTTCGGCTCGTAGCCTTTGGGCGTTGCGACAGTGCAGTGGACGCCCAGCACCGCACACATCAGCAAAAGCGAGTGAGCGACATTGAACCCGTCGCCAATGAAAGTGAGGTGATGCCCTGCCACATCGCCCCATCGTTCCCAAAGGGTGAACAAATCAGCAAGGGCTTGACAAGGGTGCTCCAAATCGGACAGGGCGTTGATAACGGGTGCCGTTGCCCATTCCGCCATCTCTTCCAGAACGCGGTGCTCAAAGACGCGGGCGACGATGGCATCCACCCATCGGTCCAAGTTTCGGGCGACATCTTTCGTCGCCTCTCGTTGACCCAACCCCACTTCCGCTTGCGTCAAGATGACGGGGTAACCGCCCAATTCGTGCACCGCTAACTCAAAAGTCACCCGCGTTCGCAGGGACGGTTTTTGAAACAGCACTGCCACCGTTTTGCCTTGCAGCGGTGTTTCGTGCGGTTGGCGGGCGCGCCGTTGGGCTTTGTAGTGCTGCGCGCGCTCAAAAAGCGCCAACACTTCGTCCCGCGTTAAATCTGCTGCTGACAAAAAATCCCGTCCAAGCAAACTCATCCGTCCTCACCCAGCCCGCAATTATGCCATGCCCCAGTTCATCGGGTCAGGCGAATTGTCATTTCCCTGTGGCAAGAAGAACTTGCTCGGTTGCGTCAAAAACTGGCATAATCAGCAGATCGCAGCGAAAGGCAGGACTACCCTTGCGCATCCTTCACCGCTGCGCTACCATCTCGGCAGGTG
>FWWM01001765.1_pt1 | contig 25860 bp, 27 predicted proteins | sample 2228351 | NCBI WGS metagenome assembly FWWM01 (sample SAMEA103939774, study PRJEB20133) | metagenome
TCCGGCGTCCCTTCCCGAAGGGCTACCCGGAACGTCAGGCGATCGACGTGGGCCTCGCGATCGATGACGGCTTGGTAGGCGAGGACCTCCGGGAAGCGGGCGAAGACGGCCTCCATCTGGCGGGGGTGGAGGAACATCCCCCGCACCTTGACGGCCTCGCCGACCCGGCCGAGGATCCCCCCCAGCCGCGGGGTCAGCCGCCCACATGGGCACGGCTCCAACACCCAGCGCGAGAGGTCCCCGGTTCCGAAGCGGATGAGGGCGTAAACCGGATGGAAGAGGGTGACCACGATCTCCCCGACCTCCCCGGGTGGGGTGGGCTCTCCGCTCTGGGGGTCGCAGATCTCCACATAGGCGTCCTCGGGGACGTGCAGCCCATCCTCCTGCTCGCATTCATAGCCCAGGCAGCCGCATTCGGCCGTTCCGTAACCCTGGCGGACGGTGAGCCCGAATCGCCGGAGGTCCTGGCGGAGGGAAGGGGGGAGGGGCTCCGCGGTCACGAAGGCCTTGCGGAGGAAGAGGTCCCGATGGGGATCCCAGCCGGCCGCGACGGCGCGTTCCAAGAGGTTATAGAGGTAGCTGGGCAGGCCGATGTAGCCGGTGATCCGCAACGCCCGCAAGGCCTGGAGTTGAAGCTCCTGTTGGCCGATGCCGCCGGGCAGGATCGGGCAGCCGATGACCTTCAGGGCTTCCTCAAACATGGCGCCCGCCGGGCTCAGGTGATAGGAGAACGCGATCAGCACGCGGTCGCCGGGCTCGAAACCGGCCGCCCGAAGCGCGGGGGCCCAGCGCCAGGGGTCCGGGATCAGGGGCTCGGGCTCGTAGAGGGGGCCTGGGGACTGGAAGATCCGGCGCAGGCGCTCCATCGGGCCCATCAGCAGCCCGCCGAAGGGGGGATCCGCCTGCTGGCGCTGGAGGAGGTCGTCCTTGCGGAGCACCGGGAGGTGGCGGAGCGCCGCCGGCGTTTGGAGATCCCGGGGGCGCAGGCCAGCGGCTTCCATGCGGGCCCGGAAGCCTGGGGCGCTCCGGTAGGCCCGTCGGATGGCCCGTTGGACGGATGGGAAGAGCCGTTCCTGGTAAGCGGCCAGTGGATCCATGGAAGTTCCTGCCTCCAAAACCGGGCATCGGGAAGACCCATGCCGGCGGCGAAGGGCGGGGGCCATCGGGGGTTGGGGGCGGCCTCCCTGGCCTCCCCAACCCCCACGCGTTCGTCCGCGGCGGAGGTTACTTCCGGAACTCTCCTTCGAAGGTCACCACCCGATCGCCGGCGGGCGTGCGGAAGCTCGCCGTCCCCTCGGCGGCGCGGATCCCGAAGGCGTAATCCCCGATCCCTTTCCACCAGGCCTCGACGACGGCGCCCGGGGTGAGCCCCATCTCCTTCAATTTGTGGCCGGAGGTCACGGCGAGGTTAGTGGTGACGATGCGTGAGGAGAGGAAGAACGTCACCCGGAGCTCGTTGGTGGTCCGAGGCGGGATGCTCATGTCCTCATCGACGATCGGCGCGTGGACGGCGAAGTAGGCGCTTTGCCCGTCCTTCTTCGCTTCCAGCTGGGCGGTGAACTTTAACTGGTCCAGCGTGACCGTCACGTCGTTGGGGTTCTCGATCTTGAAAATATAGGCCAGGCCCAAGGGAAGGTCGGGGGCCGGCGGGGGCGGGGCAGGGGTCGGGGTGGGCGTTCCGGCCGGCGGCGGGGTGGGGGTGGGGACCGGGGTCGGCCATGCGTAGTAGGCCACCACCTCGACCCGGGCCAGGGTGATCTTGGGATCCTGGATCGGAAGGGTTCCAGCCGGACGACACGCAGCGAGGATCCCCAGGGCGAGGACCCCGCCCAGCCAGCGGCGTGTCCTTTGCGCCATGGCAACCTCCTTCCGTGCGAGGGGTCAGGTCAGCCAGCGCTTCCGGCGTTTATACCACTTGGCCTCGCGGAACCGCTTGCGGGAGCCCAGCTCGGTCAGCCCGAGGTAGAATTCCTTGATGTCCGGGTTGTCCCGCAGGACGGCGGCCGGCCCTTCCATGACCACGCGGCCGTTCTCCAGGACGTAGGCGTGCTGGGCGACCTCCAGGGCCAGCTTCGCGTTCTGTTCCACCAGCAGGATGGCGATGCCCTGCTCCCGGTTCAGGCGGGTGATGATCTCCATGATCTCCCGCACGATCAAGGGGGCCAGCCCCAGGGAGGGCTCGTCCAGGAGCAGGAGCCGGGGGCGGGTCATCAGGGCCCGGCCGATGGCCAGCATCTGCTGCTCCCCTCCACTGCAGAACCCTGCCACGCGGTTCCGGATGGCCTTCAGGTGGGGGAAGTAGTGATAGACCATGTCCAGCCGCTCTGAGAGGCTCCGCCCGTCCCCATGGTGGGCGCCCACCCGCAGGTTCTCCTCGACGGTGAGGTGCTCGAAGACCCGCCGCCCTTCCAGCACCTGGATGATCCCCAGCGCGGCGATCTCCTCGGCCGATTTGCGGTCAATGCGCTCCCCCATGAACACGATGCTGCCGTCGGTGATCTGGCCGTCCTCGTGCTTGAGGAGGCCGGAGATCGCCTTCAGGGTGGTGGACTTGCCCGCCCCGTTGGCCCCCAGGAGGGCCACGATCCCCCCGGGGGGGACCTCCAGGGAGACCCCTTTGAGGACGAGGATCACCTGGTGGTAGCGGACCTCGATGTTGTTCACCCGGAGCAAGGCCCCCTCAGACCCCATGCGCTTTCCCCCTCAGTAGCCCTTCCAGGCGGGCCAGCGATCGGCGAACTTCTCCTTCAGATCCACGGTCTTCAAGAGCTGGAACTGCCCGTTCCGGATGATGTAGACGTTCACCCGGCTGGTCGGCCGATGGTCGTCGGAGGTGTAGGTCAATGGGGGAACGCCCAGGCCGATGTCCATGTCCCGGAAGGACTCGATGGCCGCCTTAATGCCAGGGCCGTTCAACTGGCCGGCGGCGTCGGCCTTCTTGAGGGCTTCAAAGAGCAGCATGACGTTGGCCCAGGCCTGGACGGTGCGGACGGTCCGCTCCTTGAGGGCGGGGTTATACCGCTGGGCGGCCTCCTTCACCCGATCCATGCCGGGCACGTTGGCCCCGTAGGGGGCGGCGGCCAGCCACCCCATGACCCCTTCGGCTTGTGGCCCTAACAGGCGGATGAGCTCCTCGCCGATCCCGTAGGGGTTGACCAGGTGGTCGGCCGGCAGCCCCAGGGCTTTCGCATCGCGGATGGCGGTGGCCACCGACTGCACCGTGTTCCCGTGCCAGATGACGTGGGGGTTAAACTCCTTGGCCGCCAGCACCTGGCTCTTGGCGTCCAGGGCGGTCAGGGAGATGTCCTGATCCGGCCCGATCTCGAAGCCCAGCATCTGGGCGGTTTCCTTCAGGGCCTTGATCGGCGCGCTGCTGTAGGGGACGGGGAAGGAGTAGAACATCACGATCCGCGGCTTCTTCCCGGCCTCCCGCTCCGCCTTGAAGCGGTCGTCCTTCAGCCAGACCTCCTCATACCAGGCCACGAGGGCAGCACGGGCTCCAGTGGAGTAATCGGCGCTGGCGAAGAAGTTATAAGGGGTTTTGGCGGGATCGGTGAGCTCCCCGGAGTAGGAGGCTGAGATGTAAGGGATGCGGTCCTGGGCGACGGTGGGGGCCAGGGCGGCGGTGTCGCCGGTTCCCCATCCCAGGACAGCGATCACTTTGTCGATGTCGCGATAGCGCTTGTAGAGGGTGATGGCCTCGGGGATCCGGTAGCCGTAGTCGTTTATGATCAGACGGATCCGCTTGCCGTTCACCCCGCCCTGATCGTTGATCCAGCGGATGGCGTCCTGGATCCCGGCGGTGTAGTCCTTGCCCACATCGGAGGTCGGGCCGGTGGTGTCCATGATGGCCCCGATGGGGATCTCGCCGACGGGCGCCGGAGCCGCGGGGGTCACCTGAGGGGCGCATCCGACTGATGGCGGGGAACAAGACCAGCGCCCCGATCCACCATGCCGTCACGATCCATCCGCGCTTTCCCATAGTGCCCTCCTTTTGGATCGAGTCTTCATCTCGCCCGCTCCCCGGTGATCCGAAGGCCCGGAGGGCCCGCCCCTGGGGGCCTGGTTAGGGCGGGCCAGCGCGCCTTCCTTGCGGATCACTCGTAGGAGAAGGGCCACAGGTGGATGTAGTTCTTGATCTGCCACCAGCGGTAGGCCAGGCCGTTGGGCTCGTAGAGCAGGAAGAGGATGATGGCCAAGCCGAAGGCTGCCTCCTTCATAAACAGAAAGGAGATCTCGAGGGAGGGGAAGAACGACGTCAGCCATGTGACCAGGTTCCGCAGGGCCTCCATCACCAAGGTCATGAAGAGGGCGCCGAAGATCGTCCCGTAATTGCTGCCCAGGCCGCCGATGAGGAGCACCCCGACCAGCCAGAGGGACCACGACCAGGTGAAGTGCTCGGGGCTGACGGCGTAGAGGTTGGCGATCCAGAAGGCCCCGGCCATCCCGCCGAAAACGCCCGCCATGAAGAAGGCCAGGAGCTTGTAGGCCACGATGGGGATCCCCAGGGCCTCGGCGGCGATGTCGTGGTCCCGGATGGCCATCCAGGCGCGGCCGATGCGGGTGCGCGCCAGGTTGGTCATCGCCAGCACCGAGAGGACCACCAGGGTGATCATCAGATAGTAAACGTCGCGATCGCTCTGGATCACCCAGGGTCCGATGGCCAGGGTGCCGGGCGGCAGCGAGAAGGAGTGGCCGCGCTCCCCGATGCGGCTGACGTATTGGGAGATGATGAAGTCCACGGTGATGAACTGGGCAGCCATGGTGGTCATGATCAGATAAAAGCCCTTCACCCGGGCCGATGGGAGCCCGAAGAGCACCGACCACAGCCCGGCGACCACCATCGCGGCCAGGAAGGCCAGCGGGTAGGGGACGTGGTGTTGCAGCACCAGGACGGCGCAGGTATAAGCCCCGGCGGCGATGAAGGCGGCGTGGCCCAGGGTGACCTGCCCGGTGTATCCGATCAGCAGCTGCACCCCCATCGCCGAGAGGATGGTGTAGCCCACCAGGTTGGCCAGGGAGAGCCAGTAAGGGGACGCGATCTGCGGGAAGATCCCGAACAGGAAAACGAGGAGCCCCCACATCCGGAGCTTCACGAACGCCGTCAGCCAAAGGGCCTGGTCCTGCCGGTAGGTCTGGTGGAACACCCCGCTGGGCAGGCGCATGCGCATGGCGCCCCTCCTTCCCGCTCACACCCGCTCGATCCGCACCCAGCCGAAGAGGCCGTAGGGCTTGATCAGAAGCACCAGGGTCATCACCACGAAGGGGAAGATCTCCTTCACTCCGCCCGGGGTGAACCGATCCAGGTAGCCGCCGGCCAGGTTCTGGAGGACCCCGATGAGGATCCCGCCGACGATGGCCCCGGGGATCGAGTTCAGCCCGCCCAGGACCACCGCGGGGAGCACCAGGAGGCCCAGGTAGCCCACCGCGATGTTGACGCCGTTGATGTTCCCCAACAGCGATCCGCCCACCCCGGCGGCCATGAAGGCGATGGCCCAGGCCGCGGCGTAGACGAACTTGGGGCTGATCCCCAGGGCCATCGCCGCCATCTCATCATCCGCCATCGCCTGCATGGCCAGGCCCCATCGGGTGTAGCGGAAGAAGGCGACGAGGATCCCCAGCAACGCCATAGCGGCGAGGAAGCTCCAGAGATAGACCTGGCCGATCACCACCGGGCCCAGGCGGATCGGTTCGTATGGGAAGACGGGGGGGTGGAACACCCGCAGGTCCGTGCCCCAGATCAGCTCGATGACCCCGCGGAAGAAGAACGAGAGGCCCACGGTGACCATGATCACCGTGAGGATGGGCTCCCCGATCAGGGGCCGCAGGACGATCCGCTCCGTGAGCATCCCCAGGATGGCCCCGATGATCAGGGTGGCCAGGAGGGCCAGGGGGAAGGGGAGCCCCCATTCGTAGAAGGCGAGGGACACGTAGGCCCCGATGAGGGTCAGCTCCCCCATGGCCAGGTTGAGCACGCCCGAGCACTTGTAGATCAGCACCCAGCCCAGGGCGACCAGGGCGTAGATGCTGCCCACCATGATCCCTGTGAGCACCAGCTGGAGGAAGATCTCCATCCTCTCCGCTCCTGCGAATCGGCAACGATCGCCGTGGGGGCGATATCAACTTCGGATCCAACCCCGCGGCCTGGATGGGCTCCGCTGCCGAACTCGACCGCCGCGCCCGGCGACGACCGGAAGCCGGGCCGGGCGGCGATCACTCCTCCGCCTCCTGGGGTACCAGGACCCGCGCGTCTCCCGAGGGCATCGCCACCGGGATGGGCTCCAGGTCCATAATCCGCAGGTCTGCCCGGATGGTGTTCACGGTGCCGTCCTCGTAGGTGATGGTGGTCTCGAAGCGGACCTCGCGGGCGGACGGGTCGTAGAGGGCCTGGATGATGGGGTGATAGCGCTGCATCAGGAAGGCGCGGCGGAGCTTGCGGGTGCGGGTGAGCTCTTGATCATCGGCGTCGAACTCCTTGAACAGGTTCACGAAGCGGACGATCCGGGCGGGCTCCGGCAGGCTCAGGTTCACGCGGCGGATCTGATCGGTCACCAGGTCGTAGACCTCCGGCTTCTGGGAGAGCTCCTGATAGCTGGTGTAGGGGATGCGCCGGGCTTCCGCCCATTTGCCGACCACGTTGTAGTCGATGCAGATCACGGCGGTGACGTAGGGCAGCTCGTGGCCAATTACCCAGGCGTCTTTGATGTAAGGGCTGAACTTCAGGCGGGTCTCGATGTATTGCGGCGAGAAGGGCCGGCCGTCGCGCAGCGTCATCACATCCTTTGAGCGGTCGAAGACCACCAGGTGCCCGTCCTCATCGATGAACCCTCGATCCCCGGAGTGCAGCCATCCGTCCCGCAGCGCCTCCGCCGTTGCCTCAGGGTTTTTGTAATAACCCTGGAAAACGCAGGGGCTCCGGGCGAGGATCTCCCCGTCGGGGGCGATGCGGATCTCCGTCTCGGGGATCGGCTTGCCGACCGTATCGAACTTGATGTCCCCATCCCGGTGGAGCACGGAGATCCCGGCGATCTCCGTCTGGCCGTAGATCTGCTTGAGGTTTATCCCCAGGGCGTGATAGAAGCGGAAGTGATCCGGCCCCATGGCGGCCCCGCCGGTGTAGGCATAGCGCACCCGCATCAGCCCCAGGCGATCCCGCACCGGCCGGAAGACCAGCCAATAGGCCAGCCACCCGAGCAGCCGCTCCAGCGGGGTGGGCTTCTGCTTGGCGAACTTCCGATCCGCCAGGCGATAGCCGATGGCCATCCCCCAGTCGAAGACCTTTCGCTTCAACCAGGTCGAATCGGCATGCATGACCTGGACCGTCCGGACCATCTGCTCCCAGATCCGGGGCGGGGAGAAAACGATGTGCGGGGCGATCTCCCGCAGGTCGTGCCAGGTCGTCTCCGGCTCCTCCGGGAAGTTCAGGGTGAACCCGGCCAGGATCCCGCTGGAGACCGACATCATCTGCTCGCCGATCCAGGCGAAGGGCAGGAACGAAACGTATTCATCGTCTTCGTAATAGGGATCCACCCGCATCAGGTTCTGGCCCATCTTGAGGAGGTTGTAGTGGGAGAGCAGTGCCCCCTTGGGCTTCCCGGTGGTCCCCGAGGTGTAGAAGAGCAGCGCGATCTCATCCCCGTGGCCCTGGGCCACCAGCTCATCGAACAGGCCGGGGCGCTCGCGCGCCACCTCCCGGCCCAGGCGCATCACCTCCGTCAGGGGCATCAGCATCGGGTCCCGGTAGTCGCGCATCCCCTTGGGGTCGTCCCAGAGGATCCGCTCAATCCGGGGGCAGCGGCCCCGCGCTGCCAGGATCTTGTCGACCTCCTCCTGGGTCTCGCAGACCACGAAGCGGGCGTCGCTGTGATCCAGGATGTAGGCGATCTCATCGGGGAGGCTGTCCTGATAGAGCCAGACGGCCACGCCCCCCAGGCTCAGGACGGCCATCTCCGCCCACAGGCCCTCGGGCCGGTTATCGCCGATCAGGGCGACTTTGTCCCCCCGCCGCAACCCCAGCCGGTGGAACCCGAGGGCCAGGGCCTGGACCCGCTCCAGGTAATCCGCCCAGGTGTAGGGCCGCCAGATCCCGAACTCCTTCTCCCGCATGGCGACCTTGCGGTCACCGTATTCCCGGGCGGTGCGGATCAATTGCTTGGGGATGGTCAGATCCTTGGTGATCTCGATCTCCAGTGCCCGGCATCGCTTACCGCCGCGCCGCATAGGCCGCTTCCTCCTCACCAAGATAGGCCTGGATCACAGCGGGGTTACGTTGGATCTCCTCCGGGGGGCCCTCCGCGATCTTGTTGCCGAAGTTGAGCACCGCCACCCGGTGGGAGAGGTCCATCACCACGCCCATATCGTGTTCCACCAGGACGCACGTGATCGCCCAGCGGGGGTTCTCATTGATCTCGATAATGAAGCGGGCCATGTCCTCCACTTCCTCGCGGTTCAGCCCGGACATCGGCTCGTCGAGGAGCAGCAGGCGGGGCTCGAGGGCGAGGGCCCGGGCGAGGTCCACCCGTTTCTGGAGCCCGTAGGGGAGCATCCTGACCACCCGATGCCTCAGGTGGCCGATCTCCAGAAGATCCAGGATCTCCTCCTCAATGAAGGCGCGATGGGCCAGCTCCTCCCGCTCCGCCGGGCCCCAGTAGATGAGGGCCTCCAGCAGGTTGGTCTTCATATGGATGTGGCGGCCCAGGCGAACGTTGTCGAGGACGGTCATGTTCTTGAAGAGCTCGGTCTTCTGGAAGGTGCGGGCGAGGCCGAGGCGGGCCCGCCGGTGGGCGGGGAGTCGGGTGATGTCCTGGCCTTCGAAGAAGATGCGGCCGCGCTGGGGATGATAGAGGCCGTTGATGCAGTTGAGGAGGCTGGTCTTCCCCGCGCCGTTGGGGCCGATGATGGAGAAGATCTCCCCCCGGCGCACGCTCAACGAGACCCCGTTCAGGGCCACGACCCCGCCGAAAGCCAGAAAGATCTCCTCCACCCGCAGGATCTCGCCGGAGGGGTCCATCGCCGATCGCCCCCGCATCGATTTTTTTAACAAACGAACACTTGCTGTCAAGGGGAAGTTGTGAGCGCGGGCTGGGCGCCGAGGGGGGCCGGCCGACCCCCGGCCCCTCCGGTTGCGGAGGGTGGATCCTACGCCCCGGCGCGGCCGATGCAGGGAGGCGGCGACGGGCGTTGGCCCATTGGCCGCGGGGGGCGCTCCGATTTGCTTTCTAAGGGAAGATCGCTTATGATAAAGGCAACTGCGCTGCCGGTTTTGCGGCAGGGGCTTTTCGCAAGAGGGCGCTCTCCGTAAGCCGGGAGGGTGCCCTTTTTAACTTCCCTGGAGGGATGGACCCATGCTGCAAGAGCGCCTCACCGTTCAGGACAATATGGTGGTGACCCTGGCATACACCCTTCGCCTGAAGGACGGCCGGGTCGTGGAGTCCTCGGAGGGGAGCGAGCCGATCACCTTCATCCAGGGCGCGGGGGAGATCCTCCCCGCCCTCGAGGAAGCCCTCTACGGGATGACGGTGGGGGAGGAGAGGGAGATCTGGCTGGCCCCGGAGGACGCTTACGGGCCGCGGCGTGCGGATGCCTATCAGGTGGTCCCCCGCAGCGAGTTCCCCGAGGACTTCCCCCTGGCCCCCGGCGTTGGCCTCTATGTTTACACGGAGACCGGCGAGGCCTTCCCCGCCTACATCGCGGAGGTGGGCCCGGATACCGTGACCCTGGACTTCAATCACCCCCTGGCGGGGGAGGAGTTGCACTTCACGGTGAAGGTCCTGGCCCTGCGCCCGGCGACCCCTGAGGAGATGGAGCACGGCCACCCGCACGAATGAGCCGCGTGCGCGCTGGGAGGGGCGGCGCGGGGCGCGGGAGCCGTCCCGCACCGCCCCCAGGCCTCCCCCTTTTCAGCCCCCGCGGGAGGGCGGTGCCTTTCCCGCCATGGCCTCCGGCGGGGCGTCCGAATAGAATACCCCCGTAGATCGGCGGAAGATCGCTCGGCCTCGTCGGGGATCGGCCTATGGGTTTCCCGCTCAGCGAGCACCAGATCCGTCGCTACGCCCGGCACATCGTGCTGCCCGGCGTCGGCGGGCGGGGGCAGCGCCGGCTCCTGCAGAGCCGCGTCCTGATCATCGGCGCCGGCGGCCTGGGCTGCCCCATCGCCCTCTACCTGGCCGCGGCCGGGGTGGGCACCATCGGGATCGTGGATGACGACGTGGTGGATCTGAGCAACCTCCAGCGGCAGGTCCTCTTCCACACGGAGGACGTGGGGCGCCCGAAGGCCGAGGTCGCCCGGGAGCGGCTTCAGGCCATGAACCCGGAGATCACCGTGATCCCTTACATCGAGCGGTTCACGGCGGCCAACGCCCGCCGGCTGGTGGCGGAATACGACCTGGTGCTGGACGGAAGCGACAATTTCCCCACCAAGTATCTGGCCAGCGATGTCTGCGTCTGGGAAGGCAAGCCGCTGATCTGGGGGGCCATCTTCCAGTATGAAGGCCAGATCGGCATGGTGCCCCCCGGCGGGCGGCCGTGTTATCGCTGCCTCCTGCCCACCCCCCCGCCCCCCGAGGCGGTCCCGGATTGTCAGCAGGCGGGCGTCTTCGGGGCGCTCCCCGGGATCATCGGCGCAATGCAGGCTCTTGAGGCGCTCAAATGGCTGCTGGGGTTGGGGGCTTCCCTCGCCGGCCGCCTGCTGGCCTTCGATGGGCTGCGGGGGGAATGGATCGCCGCGCGCGTGGAGCGCCGCCCGGATTGCCCCGTGTGCGGCGATCATCCTACCCTCTTCGAGCCCATCGACTACGAGGGGTTCTGCGGGATCTCCCGTCCGGCGAGGGAAGGGGGCGCTGAAGCGCTCGACCCCGAACGAGGGATTGGCGATGGCGGTGCCGAATTGGGAAGCGCTGGACGGTTTGGAGATCGGCGCCTACCGGATCCGCGTGCAGGATGAGGGGCCCGCGGCGACCGCCGGGCAACGGCATCTGGCCTTCTACCTGGAGCACGGAGGGGAGCGCGCCGATCCGCCGATCCTGCGGGGCCTCTACGCGGAGCCCCGACCCCGGCCGATCCCCGGCTGGTTCGACGGTTTCTTCCGCCCTCAGGTGGTCGTGCAGGGGCAGGCCGTCGCGCTCGATGCGGCGCACCTGCCGGCGTTCTTCCGCGCCGTCGGCCGGCTGATCCCGCCCGGGGGATGGCTGGCCCTGGCGTATGAGACCTTCGGCGAAGCGCAGGCCATCCATCAGGAAACGGAGCAGGCGCTCCGGCTGGGGGTCCCCCCGGTGCTGACGCCGCTGGGGATGTGTCTGCTCTACGCCCGATGCGCCTTCCCGATCCGGGACTGGTCCATCGCCGAGGGCTGGCGGGAGGGCCCGCGCAAACTTCAGGGGTTCAAGCCCCGGGATGCGGCGCACCACCGACGGCGCGCGGAGGCGCTGTGGGAGGAGATCCGGTCCTTCCTGCAGCGCACCGAGGGGACCGCCCGACCGGAGTTTCTGGCCGCCCGTCGCCGCGCGGAGGAGGTCCTCTCTCGGATTTTCAAATGATCCGGCGGCGGGGGCGAACCCGCGGAAGGGCCGCTCCCCTCATCCGGCGTCACTCCCCCTGTATCCCCAGGAAGAACTGGGCCGTGATCCGCGACAGGTCCCGCATCATCCGGACCGCCTCTTCCCATGCCAGCAGCGGGGAGCGATGCAGGAGGACCACCAGGGCGTAATCGGACCGGCCGGCCATGACAATCCCCGCGTCGGCGCGCGTTTCGTTGGTCCATCCCGGGCGCCGGGCGAAGACGACGCCGGGGGGCAGGCCGGCGGCCAGCAGGGTCGGCTGGCCGCGTGCGTCGGCGAGGCGGTTCTGGGCCATCGCGTCCACGATGAACTGGCACTCGGCGGGCTCGATCGCCCCCTCGGTGGCGAGGGGCAAGGGCCCCCCGTTGCGGGCGCACTGGTAGAGCATCTCCAGGAGCACCCCGAGGTCCTCCGGCGTGGTCTGTTGCCGGGGATCAGGGCGGGTGGGGAGATCGGGGCGGCTGTTCGCAGGGGTGGCCACCGCCGGCGGCGCCCCGGGCTGATCGAGGGGCCAGGCGATGAAGGAGTTCACCAGGCCCAGCGCCCGCATGAGGTCGGTCACCCGCTCCGCCCCGCTCGCGGGGTCCCCTTCGCCGAGGTCGGCGAGGAGCTCCTGGAGGGCGGGCAGGGCGGTTTCATCCGTCAGCATCTGGAACACGCGCGCCCGGCGGGCCTCGTCGTGGACCAGATCCCGGCTCCGGGCGACGGCGAGGGCGACCGGCAGGCGCATGACCCCGGTGCCGGAGAAGGGCAGATCCCCGTTGAGCATCCACGTGTCCCCCCGGCGGAGGTCTTTGACGAAGATCCCGGGTGTGCCGTTGAAGGATTGAAGGTAGGCCTGGAAGAAGCGGCCCAGCGCGGCCAGGGAGAGGGGCGGCGCGGGCTTCTCCTCCACCACGAGGGTCGCCTCGCGGGGGGCCGCCTGGGCCAGCGCGGCCTGGAGCCGTTCGGCGGAGCGGCTGATGTTCAGCACATGGCCGGACCGGCCGGGAAGGAACGTGAAGCGCTCCAGGTCCGGCTGGGGCTCCGCCGGGGGCTCGTCGAACCGCTGGGCGACCTCCAGCAACCACAGGCGGATCTTCTCCGGAGAAGCCTGGATGGCGACCGGAAGGTCCTGAGGGGGAGGGGGCTGGCGGAACAGGAACTGCAGGAAGGCGACCGGACGCTGGCGCTCCGCCATCGCCGCCTGGAGGAGCGCCTGGGTTTTCTCCCGGTCCAGCCGCACCTCCAGATCCGCCGGATCCAGCCGCAGGGTCTGATCGCGGTAGTGGACCTGGAGCGGGGTCTGCAGGGCCTGTTCCACGGCGTCCATGGCCTCCTCGATCGAACGGCCGCCGACCGCCAGCCCGGCCACCGTCCAGGTCGGCGGGATCCGACGGAGTTCCTGCTGGAAGAGGACGAACTGCCAGATCAGGAACCCCACCAGCAACCCCGCTGTTCCCCACGCCGCCCACCGATTCCAGGACCGCAACATCAACCGGACCTCCGCCTCGAGAGGGATCACGCCCCTCATTATAGCGGGGATCCTCGGGGGATCCCGTGACCCGCTTCCTCGTCCATCCGGCGAGCGGCCTGAAGGCTCCCTCCGGCCGGCGCCCCACGGCGCCGGACAGGGCCTTTGCCGGATCCGCCGGATGCCCCTCCGGACGCACCGATCCCCTGGGTCAGAGGGCGCGTCTTCTGACGCGCCGATGATGTTTTTCGGAGGGCGGCTCTCCCGAGCCGCCGTTGCGGCGCGCCCGGAGGCGCGCCCTCGGAACATGATCCCGCCCCCGAAGGAGACCATCACGGCCCGAAGCGGACGCGGGCCTCCCAGTGGGTGGATCAGGGGGATCTCCGAACGGCGGAAGGCTTTCGATGGGGCAAGCGCCCTGGCGCCGGAGGCGCTCCCTTGACAGCTGGCCGGAATAGCGGTATAGTTTTCCAGAAGTTAAACTTAAAGTTAGATTTAAATCCGGAAGGCGCTCCCCATAGGGCGAGGGGCGCGGGCCGGGAACCCGGATCGCGTGGGAGGTATCGATGGGTGATCTGCCGGAGATCCAGGGGTTGCACCATGTGACGGCCATCGCCGGAGATCCGCAGCGGAACGTCCGGTTCTACACGCAGGTGCTCGGGCTGCGGCTGGTCAAGCGCACGGTGAACTTCGACGACCCGGGAACTTATCACCTGTATTACGGGGATGAGCAGGGCCGCCCAGGGACCTTGCTGACGTTCTTCCCGTGGCCCGGAGCCCGTCCGGGGCGGGTGGGGGCGGGGCAGGTGGCCGTGACCGCCTTCACAATCCCCGAGGCCGCCATCGGTTATTGGCAGGAACGCCTGCGGGCCCACGGGATCCCGGTGGAAGCCATCGCCCCGCGCTTCGGGGAAGAGGAGGTGGTCCTGCGCCTACAGGATCCGGACGGCTTGGCGCTGGAGCTGGTCGCGCATGCCCGCGCGCCGGAGCGCCCGGGCTGGCCGGGCGGCCCCGTCCCACCGGAGTATGCGATCCGCGGCCTCCATGCCGTGACGATCTGGGAGGCCGTCTCGGAGCCGACCCTTCACTTCCTGACGGAGGGGATGGGCTTCCGGGTGGTGCAGGAGGAAGGGGATCGGATCCGCCTGGCGGTCGGGCCGGGCGGGCCGGGGGCGTGGGTGGATCTGCAGGTGGATCCGCGCGCGCCCCGGGGCCGTGTCGCGGTGGGGACGGTGCATCACGTGGCTTGGCGGGTTCGGAACGAGGCCGAGCAGGGGGCTTGGCGGACCCGCCTGCAGGCGTTGGGCCTTTTCGTGACGCCGGTGATGGATCGCAAATACTTCCGCTCGATCTACTTCCGGGAGCCCGGGGGGGTGCTCTTTGAGATCGCCACCGATCCGCCGGGGTTCACCGTGGATGAGGCGCCGGAGCGCTTGGGGACCGGGCTGATGCTGCCCCCCTGGTTGGAACCGTTGCGGGCGGAGATCGAGCGGGCCTTGCCGCCGCTTGAGATCCTCCCGGTCTGAGGCGGGACGAGCGGAGGGAACCACGCCCATGGCGGTAGACCTGTTGGAGGATCTTCCGGTGCGAGCCGGGGAACGGCCGTTGACCCGTAAGCCGATGCCCCATCAACAGCTCACCCAGAACGCTCCCCGGGCGTTACAGGAGGCGTTGCGGGAGCGCGCTCGGGCGCTGCCCGGCATCCGCGTGGCCCCCAGCCGTGTCTCCGTGCCTGGGGCGCGCGCCTTCCTGCTGGAGCCCGGGTGGGCGCGGGGGCCGGCGGAGGCGTTCATCGTCGAGGGGGAGTTCGCCCATCTCCATCCGCCCTACGATGGGAGCCTGCATCTGGTGCTGCCGCCGGCGCTGGCGGAGCGGGTGGTGGAGCGCGGGTGGGGGGAGTTCCATCCGCTGGTCGCGGAGGGCGTGCTCCCGCCGATATATGTGATGATCTACGGGCCGCGGGATGAGGCGGAGCTGGAGGTCGTCTGGCGGATCTTCCTCGCCAGTTACGCCTTCGCGCGCGGCGAACTGAAGGATGAATCCTGAGGAGCGAGCGCCCATGAACGGACGATTGCCGTCGAGCACCCACATCGGTTGTGTCCACCTTCAGGTTCGCGATCGGGAGCGCGCCCTGGCCTTCTACCGGGACCTCCTGGGGTTCCGGGAGATCGGGCGGGAGGGCGCCACAGTGCTGCTCTCGGCCGCCGGATCCCTCCCCCCGTTGCTGGCCCTGACGGAGCGCCCCGGGGCCCGGCCCAAGCCGCCCCGGACCACCGGGCTTTATCACGTGGCCATCCGGCTGCCGACCCGGCGGGATCTGGCCCGAGCCCTTCGGCGGCTGCTGGAACACGGCTGGCCCTTCCAGGGCTTCTCGGACCACGGCGTCAGCGAGGCCCTCTACTTGGCGGATCCGGATGGGAACGGCCTGGAGATCTATCGGGACCGGCCCCGGGAGCAGTGGCCGTGGTGGGCGGGGCGCCTAAGGATGGTCACGAAGCCCCTCGACGTGGAGGATCTGCTCCGCGAGGCGACCCCGGAGCCGTGGGACGGGCTACCGGCGGGGACCGACATCGGCCACATCCACCTGCACGTCGCCGATCTGGACGAGGCGGAGGCGTTCTACAGCGGGATCCTAGGTCTGGAGGTGACCCAGCGGGACTATCCGGGGGCCCGCTTCTTCGCCGCGGGCGGATATCACCATCACGTCGGGACCAACGTCTGGGCGGGCCGGGGCGCGCCGCCCCCGGCGGATGCGGTCGGGCTCCGCGCGTTCGCCCTGGTGGTCCCGGAGGAAGCCGCCTGGGCGGGGATCCGGGCGCGGGCGCTCGCCGCCGGCCTCCCGGTCCGCGAGGGCCCCAGCGTGCTCTTCCTGCGCGATCCTTCCGCCAACCGCCTCCAGGTGGTCCTGGAGGACCGGTTCGTCCCGGAGGAGGGGGTCGGATGAGCGACGGCGCTGGATGTGCTGACCGGGGGCCGGGTGGAGCTCGGGGTGGGGGCGGGGGCGTTCCCCGATGGGATCCGGGCCTTCGGGGGGATGGTGGGGGCCACATCGGGTGAGCGGGTGGCGGACTTCCGGGAGGCGGTGGAGATCCTGCGGGGGATGTGGGCCCACAGCGGCGGGTCGTTCTCCTATTGAGGAACGGAGGGGCGGGATGAAGGACGATCTGGGATTCATCCATCGTTATGAGCCCGGGGAGGCCCTCGAGACCTTGCTGCTGCTACACGGGACGGGCGGGGATGAGAGCGATCTCCTGCCGCTGGGGCGGCATCTGGCCCCCCAGGCGGGCCGGCTCGCCCCTCGAGGTCGGGTGCTGGAGAACGGGATGCCTCGGTTCTTCCGGCGGCTGGCTCCGGGGGTCTTCGATGAGGCGGATCTGCGGCGGCAGGCGGCGGATCTGGCCCGCTTCCTTCAGGCGGCGGCGGACCGTTACGGCTTCGACGCCGCGCGGGTGTGGGCGGTGGGGTATTCCAACGGGGCCAACATGGCGGCCGCCCTCATGCTGTTGCACCCGCAGACCCTATGCGGCGCCGTGCTGATGCGCCCGGTCCTGCCGCTGCGCCCGGAGGCACCGCCGGATCTCTCCGGCCGGGCGGTGCTGATCCTGGCCGGGGAGCGGGATCCGTGGGCGCCCCGGGAGCAGGTGGAGGCCCTGGCGCGGGTGCTGGAAGCTGCCGGGGCCTCGGTCACGTTGCGGTGGCACCCGGACGGCCACGCTATGGCCCCGGAGGAGATCACGGCGGCGCGGGACTGGCTGCAGGCCCGTCTGGGGCCGCTCCGGGGAGCCGTCGCGTCTGCGCGGGTTCCGACGGGTGGATCCTAAGGGTGCGGAGGAGGACCGGGGGGATCGGCCGCAGCCGATCCCGCCCGGGGGGAGGGCGGCGTCCACCGCCGCGTTCCCCCCGGGCGAATGCCCGGAACCCATCCCAGCCTACAAGGAGGTGCCAGATGGAGGTCCTGTTCCTGATCGGCCGCATCATCGTCGGGCTTTACTATCTGTATAACGCGGCGAACCATCTGATCGTGGGCACCGAGGGGCTGACCCAGTATGCCCGATACAAGGGGGTGCCCGCGCCGCGGCTGGCGGTCATTGTGTCCGGGATTCTCTTGTTGATCGGCGGCATCAGCCTCCTGCTCGGCATCTACCCGGGCGTCGGGGTCCTGAGCCTGGTCCTGTTCTTCCTGCCGGTGACCTTCAAGATGCATAACTTCTGGGCCCTCCAGGACCAGCAGCAGCGGATGATCGAGATGGTCAACTTCACCAAGAACATGGCCTTGATGGGGTCGGCGCTGATGTTCCTGATGATCGAGCGCTGGCCCTTCAGTCTGATCCCGCAGTGGTGGCCGTAGGCGGCCTTCGATGGGGACAGGGGCCTCGAGGCCCCTGCCCCTTCTCCCGAAGGAGGGAACAATGGCCTTCTACTTGGTGCGCGCCCGGTTGCGGATGGAGCGGGCCGCGGAGTTGCGGGCCCGGCTGGCGCAGGGGGAGTTCCGGGCCCTGCGGCCGTTCGGGCCGGCCCTGACGGCTTCCCTGGAAAACGCCCGCTGGGATCCCGAGGCCGGCGAGGCGGTTTGGGAAGAGGAGGATTACTGCTCCCCGCCGCTGGCGATGGAGCGCGCCGCCGTGCTGGATCATTACTTTGAGGATCTCCGGGCGGAGCGGGTGTCCGCAGGCGAAGGATGGCGCCGCATCGCCGGGCTCCCCTCGCTGTGGGATCAGCCGTTCGCCCAGGAGCCTGAGGTCCTGCGCGAGGCGGGGGAGGGGCCGGTGTGCGACCTTACCACCGGCTCGTGCGGCGATGGGGGCCGATGATGCGGGCCTCGGCGGCTTCACGCCTGGGGAGGGTGGGGGTGGACCCCTCGGCCCGCCCTGAAGGGGATCTCTTGGGAAAGGAGGGGGCCATGCTGGAGAGCGCCTTGATGCCGTATCGGGATGTGGGCCTGTTGATCCTGCGCGTGGCCATGGGCATCCTCTTTGTGGTCCACGGCTGGCCGAAGCTCAACCCCAACTCCCCGATCCGGGGCACGGCCGGCTTCGCCGGGTTCTTGAAGCAGATGGGGGTGCCGCTGCCGCTGTTCTTCGCCTGGGTGGTCGCCCTCCTGGAGACCGTCGGCGCGGTGCTGCTCATCCTGGGGTTGGGAACGCGGATCCTGGCCCTGGGCTTCGCCATCGAGATGCTGGTGGCCGCCTTCGTCGCCAAGCGCGGTTTCATGAAGGTCCCCTTTACTGCCCAGCAGGCCACCGGCTGGGAGCTCGACTTCATCCTGTTGGCGGCGTCCCTGGCCCTGTTGTTCCTGGGGGCCGGCTCCATCGCCCTGGATCCGCTTCTCGGGCTGTAGGCGGGGCGGCGGGACGGCTGAAGGGAAAGGCGGATGAGCGGGCTCGGGTGGAGCCGATGGCTTCCCCCTGGGGTGGCCCTCCGTGTCCTGGACATCGGGTGCGGGGCGGCGGAGGAAGCGGGGGAGCTGCTCGCCAGCGGGCGGGTGCGGGATTTCCTGGGGGTGGACCTCGATGAGGGGGCCATCGCCGAGGCGCGGGCCCGCTGGCCGGGGGCTCGCTTCGTCTGCGCCGATGCGGCCCGGCTCTCACCGGGGCGCATCGGCCGGTTCGACGCCATCCTCATCCGGCGGCCGGACCTCCTGGCCCAGCCCGGGCGATGGCGGCAGGTGTTCGCGCGGCTGCCCGTATGGCTGTCGCCGGGCGGCCGGGTGATCCTTACCCTGATCGGGGAAGGGGAAGCGCGCCTCGCCCGGCGCTGGTTGGAGGAGGCCGGCCTGCGTGTCCTTCATGTCGAATCCCTCCCCTGGCCCGAGGAGCCCATCCTGCTCTTGTTTGAGGGCGCGTCTCCGGACGGGCCGCAACGGCGGGCCAGGAAGCCCGCCCTCCGAAAGCCGTGACGGCCGCCCGATGAGGAGGGACCGGCGCGCCCCGAGTTCGAAAAGATGTGGGGGAAGGAACGTGGAGATGCGTTCGACGAAGGTGGAGATCACTTACTTCACGGATCCCTATTGCTCCTGGTGCTGGGCCACCGAGCCGATGCTCTACCGGATCCGGGAGACGTTCCGGGATCAGGTGCGGATCCGGTATGTGATGGGCGGCCTGGTGCGGGACATGGCGGAGTTCTACGATGCCCTCAACGACATCCGGACGCCGGCCCAGGTGGCCCCGCACTGGCGGATGGTCTCCGAGCGCTCCGGCCAGCCGATTGACGAACGGCTGTGGCTGGAGCTGGACGACCCCCATTTTTCTACCTGGCCCGCCTGCATCGCCATCCGGGCGGCCTTCCTGCAGGGCGAGGCCGTGGGGGAACGGCTCCTGCGGCGCTTTCGCCGGGCGGCGCTGACCGAGCGGCGGAACATCTCGCGGCGGGACATCCAGGAGGCGCTGGCGCGGGAGGTGGAGGGGCTGGATCTGGAGCGATGGCGGGCGGACCTGGAGAACGGGCGGGCGGAGCGGGCTTTCCGCGAGGATTTGGAGGAATGCCGGCGCTACGGGGTGACCGGCTTCCCAACGCTGCTGTTCCGGTATGTGGGGCGTGTGGCGACCCCCGGCGCCCAGCGGCCCGTCCTGGTCGTGGGGCACCGCTCCTATGCCACCTATCGGGAGATCCTCCACCGGATGGCGCCGACGCTGGAGGAGCATCCGCCCCGGGATCCATTGACCCTCCTGGCCGAATACGGCCCCCTCACGACGCGGGAGCTGGCGGAGATCTATGCGCGGGATCGGGAGGCCATCCGAGTGGAGATGGAGCGTCTGGAGCAGGAGGGGAACGTCCAGCGTATCCCCGTCCCGCGGGGCGAGTTCTGGCGGCTGGTGGAGGGAGCCGCCGGGTCGTCCGAGCGCCCGGCCGATTAAAGGCCTTCCCGTGGGCCGGGGGCCGCTGTGGCGCCCGGTTTGACCCTCGTGGAGAGTATGGGGACAATGGACGGGTCCGCGGGCAGTTTCGGGGGTTGGGATGAGCGGGGGGGTGTTCACCGTCGGCCACTCGAATCGGACGCTGGAGGAATTCATCGCCCTGCTCCAGGCCCATGGCGTGGAGCGGGTGGTGGACGTGCGGCGGTTTCCGGCCTCCCGACGGCATCCGCAGTTCAACGGCCCCGCGCTGGCGGCGGCGCTGGCCGCCGTCGGCATCGGGTATCGGCACATCCCGGCGCTGGGCGGGCGGCGGGCGCCCCGCCCGGATTCGATCCACACGGCCTGGAAGGACCCGGGGTTCCGAGGGTATGCCGATCATATGGAAACGCCTGCCTTTGAGGCCGCCCTGGAGGCGGTGGCGAGGGAGGCCGCGCAGGTTCGGATCGCGCTGATGTGTGCGGAGGCGCTCCCGTGGCGGTGCCACCGGCGGCTGATCGCCGACGCGTTGCTGGTCCGCAGGATCCCGGTGGAGCACATCCTGGACTTCCGCCGGCGGGAGCCGCACCGCCTGACGCCGTGGGCGCGGGTGGAGGGGACGCGGCTGATCTACGCGAGCCTGGCGGAGCGCATGGATCTCTTCCGTATGAGGTAGGAATGAGCCCGGTTCTCCATCGCGGTCGTGTGACGGCCGGTTTGATCCTGGGCCTGTTCCTCGCCGCCCTGGAGGCGACGGTGGTGGCCACGGCGATGCCCCGCGTGATCCAGGAGCTGGGGGGCGTGGCCCTCTACAGCCTCCCCTTCGCCCTCTATCTCCTGATGGCCACGGTTTCCGGGCCCATCTGGGGGCGTTCCTCCGACCTGTATGGCCGGCGGCGCCTGTATCGGGCGGCAGTGGCGCTCTTCCTGATCGGATCCGCCCTGAGCGGGGCCGCCCGTTCGATGCCGATGCTGATCGCCGCGCGCGCCCTCCAGGGGCTGGGCGGGGGCGGGTTGCAGACCCTCACCTTCACCCTGGTGGGGGAACTCTACCCGTTGCGGGAGCGGGCGCGGGTGCAGGGGTGGATCAGCGGGGTGTGGGGGTTCTCGGCCCTGGTGGGGCCCCTGGTGGGCGGGCTGATCGTGGATCACTTCTCCTGGCGGTGGGTCTTCTATCTCAATGTCCCCTTCGGGCTGGCGGCGGTGTTCCTGGTGGGCCGGGGGGTGCCGGAGGTGGGGCCCGTCCTGGGCGCCCGGGTGGATGTGGGGGGCGCGGCGCTGTTCGCCCTCGGGGCCGGGGCCTTGATCTACGGCCTGGAGCTGGATTCCCCCGTCGCCCTGCTCCTGGCGGCCGCGGCCATGCTCGCCTTCGTCTTCGTGGAGCGGCGGCAGGCCCTTCCCTTGATCCCTTTCCCGGCCCTGCGGCGGCCCTTCGCCTGGCGAGGCGTTCTGGGGAACTTCCTGGGAGGGATGGCCTTCTTCGGGATGACGGCCTATGTGCCCCTGTTCGCTCAGGTCGCCCGCGGGCAGAGCGCCACCGTCAGCGGGCTCCTGCTCACCCCGATGATCGTGGGGTGGACGGTGTGGAGCATGCTGACGGCCCGGTGGCTGCCGCGCTGGGGGCCCCGGCCGCTGGCCCGCTGGGGGCCGGCGGCGATGATCGGGGGGTTCGGGGCGTGGGCGCTGGCGCGGCAGGTCCCGCTGCCGGCGCTGGGCATGGCCGGGCTGGTGGTGGGGGCAGGGATGGGGATCGTCATGCTGTCCCTTATGGTCTGCGCCCAGGAGGAGGCCCCGCGGGAGGTGTTGGGGGTGGTCACCGCCATGTTGCTGTTCGCCCGCAACATCGGCGGGTCCATGGGCGCGGCGGCGATGGGGGCCGCGCTGGGCCCCGCGCTCTCGGCCGGTGGGGAAGCGCTGCAGGCCGCCTTCTGGAAGGTCCCCGCCCTGGCCCTGGGGCTGTCCTTGGGGATCCTCTTGATCGGCCGGAGCATGCCGGATCTCCCGGCGCGGAAGGCCGAGCCTTCGAAGGAGCTGGCGTTCGTGGAGGTCGAGACGCCGTAGCGGACCCGGCGGCGCGTCGGGAAATGCACCCGCCGAAAAGCGGGCCCTTCGCTGGTCAGTTGTTTTTCGGAGGGCGGCCCTCCTGGGCCGCCGTTGCGGCGCGTCCGGAGACGCGCCCTCCGAACCACCGGATCGGCGTGCTGGAAGGTGCGTCCTCCAGGTGGGCGGATCCATTCCAGCGGTATGGTGGGGATCGGATGGAGCGAGAAGAGCGTCTGTGGACGATCGGGGAAGTGGTGAACCATCTGCGCCAGCGTTTCCCGGATGTCACGCCGAGCAAGTTACGCTATTGGGAGAAGGCCGGCCTGATCCGCCCCCGGCGCACCCACGGCGGGCACCGGCTCTATTGCCCGGCGGATGTGGAGCGGCTGGCCCTGATCCTGAACCTGCGGGCCCGCCATCGGCTCCCCCTCCCGGTGGTGCGGGCGATGCTCGACCGCCTGGCGGAGGATCCGGCCCTCAGCCTGGGCGCCGTTGAAGCGCTGCTGCAGGTTCTGCAGGAATCCGAAGGGGAGGAGCGATCGGCCTTGACGGCGGAGGAGGCGGCCCGGCGGGCGGGGATCTCCCTGGAGCAGCTCCGCCGGATGGAGGCGCTGGGTTTGTTGCCGAACGGGGGGACGGAGGGGGAGCGGCGCTACGACCTGGAGGATGTGGCGCTGATGCGGGCCGTTCGGGATCTGGAGGCGATGGGGATCACGTGCTCGAACCTGGCCTTCTACGTGCGCCTGGTGCGCGCCCAGGTCCGTCACGATATCGCGCTCTACACGCCGCTGGTGGGGGATCTGGATACGGACGCGGAGCGGATCGGGCGGTTTCGGGAGCTCCACCGGCTGATCCAGACCTTGACCGGGCTGCTCTATCGCAAGTATGTGCGCCGCGCGCTGATGCGGCGCTGGCTCCGCCGCGCGGCCCGTTCCGCTTCGCGTTGACCGCTATCCACCCCCCCGCCGGTGAGGGGCGGCCCCTCGAAGGCTCCCCCGCCGGGCGGACGGGCGCGGAGCGCCTGGCGGCTTTCCTCTTCCTCCTCCTCTCCAGGGAAAACGCCTCGCGATCGCCCCGCGCGGGAGGGCGTAAGATGGCGTAAGATTAAGAGGGCGGGGCGGAGCGGCCCTGACCCTGGGGGAAGGAGCGATCCCCGTGCGCGAGGCCCTGCAGACCTTCTTTGAGACGAACCGCGTCATCGTCTATTCGGTATACGGCCAGGTCTTCTTCACGATGGGCGTGATCCTGGCCCTCCAGAGCCTGCGCCACAGCCGGCTGCGGCTGGCCCAAGCCCTCCCCTGGCTGGCCCTCTTCGGGATCCTCCACGGCCTCCACGAGTGGGGCGACGTGTTCATCCCCATCCAGGCGACTTACCTGCCCGCCTCGCTGATCGCGCTGCTGCACATCGTCCAGGTCTTCCTCCTGGCCATGTCGTTCCTCTGCCTCTTCCAGTTCGGGATCAGCACCCTCGACCCGTTGCCCCCCTGGGGGCGGTGGGCCTTCTGGGCCCCCACCGGGGTCTTCCTCCTGTGGTTGCTGGGCCCGTTCTTCCTCGGGCTGACCTGGATCCCGGCGCTTCGGGAGTGGCACGCCGTGGCCGACGCCGCGGCGCGCTACGGGCTGGGGCTGCCCGGCGGGCTGATCGCGGCCTACGGCCTGCGGGTCCACGCCCACCGGCACATCGCCCCCCTGGATCTCCCGCACATCATCCGGACCCTCCGGATCGCCGGCTTGGCGATGGCCGGCTACGGCATCGCGGGGGGGCTCCTCGGGCCGGCGGTGCCCTTTTTCCCGGGAAATCTCGTGAATGGGGCAGCCGTCTTCCAGGCGATCGGGATCCCGATGCCGGTCTGGCGTTCCGTGCTGGGCGCGATCCTCCTCGTCGCCCTCCTCCGCTCCCTGGAGGTCTTCGAAGTGGAGGTGGATCGGCGCATCGAGGAGATGGAGCGGGCGAACATCCTGGCCATGGAGCGGGAACGGATCGGCCGGGATCTCCACGATCGCATCCTCCAACAGATCTACGCCGCCGGGCTGCTGACGGAGGTCCTGCGGCGGCGGGGCGGGCTGGATACGTCGGCGGACGAGGTGCTGGACCAGATGCTCTTGGCCCTGAACCGGGCGATCGAGGACGTCCGGCTCTACATCTCCACCCTGCAGGGCCTCTCCCGCCCGGGCCGCCTGCGCGCGCTGCTGGAGGAGATCGCGCAGGACCCTCGCTTCCGCAGCGTGATCGATATCGAGGCGCGGCTGGACGTCCCGGACCTCCCCTTAAGCCCGGAGCAGACGGCCCATCTGGCCGCCATCCTCACCGAGGCCCTGAGCAACGTGATCCGCCACGCCCGGGCCCGGCGGGCGAGGCTGGAGGCCCGGATGGCGGATGGCCGCCTGCGGATCGGGGTGTGTGACGACGGGATCGGGATGGGCCCGGAGCATCCGGTTGGGATGGGCCTGCGGACCATGCAGGAGCGGGCGCGGCTGTTGGGGGGCCTCCTGCGGATCGAGAGCGAGCCGGGGCGCGGCACGTCGGTCTGGCTGGAGTTGCCGGTGGAGGAGAGGGGATGAAGCGCGCGCGGCTCCTCGTGGTGGATGATCACGAGGTGGTCCGGCTGGGGTTGCGGCTGTTGTTGCAGGGCCGGCCGGAGTTCGAGCTGGTGGGGGAGGCGGAGACGGGGGCGCAGGCCCTGGCCATGGCGGAGCGCCTGCGCCCCGACATTGTGATCCTGGACGTGCGCCTTCCGGATCGGGATGGGCTGGAGGTTTGCCGGGAGATCACGCAGCGCTTCCCCCAAACCCGCGTGCTGATCCTGACCGCCTATCCGGACGAGGAGTTCATCGTGCGGGCCATTGAGGCGGGGGCGTCCGGATATGTTCTGAAGCGGGCGGGGAGCCAGGAGCTGATCCAGGCCCTGGAGGCGTTGGCGCGGGGCGAGGCCATCCTGGACCCCGCGGTCACCCGGAAGGTGCTGGAGCAGTTCCGCCAGCGGGCGCGGGCCGCGCACGGGGACGCCTTCAAGGACCTCACGCCGCGGGAACGGCTGATCCTGGCGCGGATCGCGGAGGGAAAGACCAACAAAGAGATCGCTGAGGAGCTGTTCCTGACCGAGAAGACCGTGCGCAATTACGTCAGCGCCATCCTGGACAAACTGGGGGTCTCCAACCGGGTGGAGGCGGCTGCCTACGCCCTCCGGCATCGCATCCACGATTTCCTCGAGTGATCCCCTGCGGCCGGTGTGGCCCCCGGCGCCTCGGGGTTTCAGGCAGATGCTGCTCCGCCATCGGAATGCGATCCCCGCTAAAACACATAGGGGGCGGTGGCGGGGTTCCGCTTCAGCGCGCGCCACTCCGCCTCGTCCACCGGCCGCGGCGGATCCCGCTCCGCGTCCACCGGGCACAGGAAGCCGAACGGCTCATCCCCGTCGTTGATCCAGCGGTGAGGGGTCTCGGGGGGCACGTAGACCACATCGAAGGGGGCGACCTCGAACACCTCGGGGCCCACCAGGGCCTTGCCGCGCCCCCGGATGACGATGATGAAGTGGATGTGCTGATGCTTCTCCAGGCTGGAGTAGCCGCCCGGGGCGAGCTCGAAGTAGCGGAGTTGAAACCGGCACGGCGCCTCCGGGGGGCCGCCGATCACGAAGCGGGTGACCCCCCGCCAGCCGAACCCCCGCTCTTCCCCGAGGCTGAACTTGTAGGCCTGGGGCTCGATCCCCTCCCACCGAAACGTCTCCGGATGGAAGGGGATCCGGCGACCGGTCTGAAGGGTCTCCGGAACGGCCGACTCGCTCATCGAGATGGACCTCCATATCGGGAATGCCCGACGCCCCAGGGCGTTTGCCCGGTCCGCCGGATGCCCCTCCGAACACGCCAATTCCATTTCTCGGAGGGCGCGTCTCCCGGCGCGCCGAACGCCAGTGGGTCCAACACGCCGTCAGGAGGTGGACGGCGGCGGCCCCGGAGGGCCGCCCTCCGAAAGCCCAAC
>FWWM01006021.1_pt1 | contig 25844 bp, 14 predicted proteins | sample 2228351 | NCBI WGS metagenome assembly FWWM01 (sample SAMEA103939774, study PRJEB20133) | metagenome
ATAAAGAATATGCGACAGGAAAAAAGATCGGAGAACTTTTTAAAGTTTTTAATGAAAATTTTCCCATTACCGACAGCAGAAATCTATTCGTATTGGAATTCCTGGATTATTATATCGATCCTCCCAGATATTCAATTGAAGAATGTATAGAAAGAGGTTTGACTTATGGCGTCCCTCTTAAGGCAAAATTAAAACTATATTGTACAGACCCCGAACATGAAGATTTCGAAACTATCGTACAAGATGTTTATCTTGGAACAATTCCATATATGACCCCCAGGGGGAGCTTTATCATCAATGGCGCTGAAAGAGTAATTGTTTCACAACTTCACAGATCGCCCGGTGTGTTTTTTGGAAATAGCCGTCATGCAAATGGAACAATATTATATTCTGCCCGTGTTATTCCCTTCAAAGGCGCGTGGATGGAATTTACTACAGATATCAACAACGTATTATATGCATATATAGACAGAAAGAAAAAATTACCCGTAACAACATTACTAAGAGCCATTGGCTTTGAAACAGACCGTGATATTTTAGAGATATTCAATCTGGCTGAAGAAGTAAAAGTCAACAAAAAAAATCTTAAAAATTGTATAGGCAGAAAATTAGCTGCCCGTGTTGTTCAAACCTGGTTTGAAGATTTTGTAGACGAAGATACCGCCGAAGTGGTTTCCGTGGAAAGAAGTAAAATTATTCTTGAAAGGGAAACAATTCTTGAAGAAGAACATATTGATTTGATTTTGGAGTCGGGAGTGCAAACCATATTGTTGCACAAAGACGATGAAACCGCACAGAAATATGAAATAATTTACAACACTCTCCAAAAAGACCCCACAAATACTGAAAAAGAAGCAGTTCAATATATTTACCGCCAATTAAGAAACGCCGAACCACCAGATGACGAAACAGCCAGAGGTATTATCGATAAATTATTCTTTTCTGAACAACGTTATGATCTTGGAGAAGTTGGAAGATATAAAATCAACAAAAAATTAGGTCTCAATCTCCCCATAGAACAAAGAACATTGACCAAAGAGGATATAATTTCCATTATCAAGCACCTAATTGATTTGATCAATACAAAAGCTGAGATGGACGATATTGACCACCTCAGCAACCGGAGGGTAAGAACCGTAGGCGAACAGTTGTATGCCCAATTTGGCGTTGGACTTGCAAGAATGGCCAAAACCATTCGTGAGAGAATGAATGTTAGAGACAATGAAGTATTTACTCCTACCGATTTAATTAACTCCAAAACTCTTGCATCTGTTATCAACTCATTTTTTGGTACCAACCAGCTTTCCCAGTTTATGGATCAGACCAACCCACTTGCAGAAATGACGCACAAAAGAAGAATTTCTGCCCTGGGCCCCGGTGGATTGACAAGAGAAAGAGCCGGTTTCGAAGTTCGTGACGTTCATTATACTCACTATGGTCGTTTATGCCCAATTGAAACACCCGAAGGACCAAATATCGGACTGATTTCATCACTGTGTGTGTATGCTAAAATTAACCGTTTAGGATTTATCGAAACACCATACCGCATTGTAGAAAATGGCCGGGTACTTTTGAACGAACCGCCCATTTACCTTACGGCTGAAGAAGAAGACAAACAAACCATCGCTCAAGCAAATGCAAAAATCGATAAAGACGGAAATTTCCTTACAGATAAAGTTAAAGCAAGATATGAAGGCGATTTCCCCGTTGTAGAGCCCGAAAATCTAACATTAATGGACGTTGCACCTAATCAAATCGCCTCAATCGCTGCATCGCTCATTCCTTTTCTTGAGCATGATGATGCCAACCGTGCGTTGATGGGATCAAACATGCAACGCCAGGCCGTTCCTCTCATTCGCCCCGAAGCACCAATAGTCGGCACAGGTTTGGAAGAAGCTGTTGCCAGAGATTCCCGTTTATTGATTTATGCTAAAGCCGATGGCATTGTAGAATATGTTGATGCCAACGAAATTGTTATACGTTATAAATTTACACCCGAAGAAGAATTAGTTTCTTTTGAAGGAAATGTCGTAACTTATAAGCTCCCAAAATTCAAACGTACCAACCAAAGCACATGTATCAATCTTAAACCTATCGTAAAAAAAGGTGAAAGAGTGACCAAGGGTCAGGTATTATGTGAAGGATTTGCAACTGAAAAAGGTGAATTGGCTCTTGGAAGAAACCTTCGTGTAGCTTTCATGCCCTGGAAAGGTTACAACTTTGAGGATGCTATCGTGATCTCAGAAAGAGTTGTCCGTGAAGATTTATTCACCTCCATTCACATAGACGAATATTCTTTGGAAGTAAGAGACACAAAACGTGGAATGGAAGAATTAACTCCCGATATACCCAATGTGAGCGAAGAAGCTACCAAAGATTTGGATGAAAATGGTTTGATACGCATTGGTGCAGAAGTAAAAGAAGGAGATATTCTCATCGGAAAAATCACTCCAAAAGGAGAATCCGATCCAACTCCGGAAGAAAAATTGTTAAGGGCTATATTTGGTGATAAAGCCGGAGATGTCAAAGACGCTTCTTTAAAAGTGCCCCCGGCTGTAACCGGAACTGTTATCGACAAAAAACTATTTTCAAAAGCTCTTAAAGATAAAAAAGCAAAACAAGAAGAAAAAATCATTCTCGAAAAACTTGACCAGGAATTCAACAAGCAGGAAGCAGAACTGAAAAAAGTATTGATTGAAAAAATCCTTGCTTTACTGGAAGGGAAAACCGTACCTAATGATGTCACTAACTTCTACAATGAAGTGATCATTCCAAAGGGTACAAAAATAACTGCCAAAGTATTAGAAAAAATAAAGGACTTTACAATACTCAACCCCGAAAATTGGTCAAAAGACGAAAAAGAACTTGAATTAATCGGCAAAATTTTGCATAATTACCGTTTAAAATATGCTGAAATTTTAGGTGCATACAAACGTAAAAAATACAACATCCAAGTAGGTGATGAATTGCCACAAGGAATTATCAAATTGGCTAAAGTATACATTGCCCAAAAACGTAAATTAAAAGTGGGAGATAAAATGGCCGGACGCCATGGAAATAAAGGTATAGTCGCCAAAATTGTACGGGTAGAAGACATGCCATTTCTCGAAGATGGTACTCCTGTGGATATTGTACTCAATCCATTGGGTGTGCCTTCGAGGATGAACCTCGGACAAATCTATGAAACCATTCTTGGTGATGCCGGTGCCAAATTAGGTGTGAAATTCTCCACTCCTATTTTTGACGGTGCCACATTGGATCAGATCAATGAATGGACCAAGAAAGCAGGACTTCCGGAAAACGGTAAAACATATCTGTATGATGGTGGCACGGGAGAAAGATTTGACCAACCGGCCACGGTCGGTACAATTTATATGCTTAAATTGATCCACATGGTTGACGATAAAATGCACGCCCGTTCAATTGGACCTTACTCACTTATCACTCAACAACCTCTGGGTGGAAAAGCCCAATTTGGTGGTCAAAGATTTGGAGAAATGGAGGTTTGGGCTATCGAAGCATTTGGAGCAGCAAACATCCTTCAAGAATTGTTAACCATAAAATCAGATGATGTAATTGGAAGAGCTAAGGCCTATGAAGCAATTGTAAAGGGTGACAACTTACCTACTCCGGGAATTCCCGAATCTTTCAACGTATTGCTTCATGAGCTAAAAGGTTTGGCTCTGAATATTACATTGGAATAAATTAATTAATGATAAAATTTTAGATCAACATGGCAATAAAACGTGATTCAAAAACAAAAAGTAACTTTACGAAAGTTACCATAAGTTTGGCTTCTCCGGAGCATATCTTAGACCAATCTTATGGAGAGGTAACAAAACCGGAAACTATCAATTACCGGACATTCAAACCGGAAAGGGATGGTCTTTTCTGTGACAGAATTTTCGGACCGGTAAAAGATTATGAATGTCATTGCGGTAAATACAAAAGAATTCGTTACAAGGGTATTGTTTGTGATGTCTGTGGGGTAGAAGTTACAGAAAAAAAGGTTAGAAGAGAACGCATGGGACACATCAACCTTGTAGTGCCCGTAGCACATATTTGGTATTTCCGTTCTCTCCCTAGCAAAATAGGTTATTTGTTAGGATTGCCCACAAAAAAATTGGAATCCATCATCTATTATGAACGCTATGTGGTAATTCAACCCGGTGTGGCTACTCATCCAAATGGTGAGCCATTACAACCAATGGATTTTCTAACAGAAGAAGAATACTTGCATATAATTGAAAAACTCCCCAAAGAAAATCAATTGCTCGACGACTCTGACCCCAATAAATTTATTGCCAAAATGGGTGGAGAAGCTTTGTATGATTTATTAAAAAGGATTGATCTCGATGAACTGTCCTATCAATTAAGGACTCAGGCCAATGAAGAAACTTCTCAACAAAGAAAAAGCGAAGCTTTAAAAAGATTGCAAATAGTGGAGGCCTTCCGCGAAGCCAACAAAAGAATGGAAAACAGGCCGGAATGGATGATCTTGAAAGTATTGCCGGTTATTCCACCGGAGCTTCGTCCATTGGTGGCTCTCGACGGAGGAAGATTTGCAACCTCTGATTTGAATGACCTATACCGCCGCGTGATTATCAGAAATAACAGATTAAAAAGATTGATCGAAATAAAAGCACCTGATGTCATCTTACGCAACGAAAAACGCATGTTGCAAGAAGCCGTAGACGCTTTACTTGACAATTCCCGCAAGTCAAATGCCGTAAAAACCGACTCCAACCGTGCATTGAAATCTCTTTCAGACAGCCTGAAAGGAAAACAAGGCCGTTTCCGTCAAAACTTATTGGGAAAACGTGTGGATTATTCAGCACGTTCTGTGATCGTGGTAGGTCCGGATCTCCAATTACACGAATGCGGCTTGCCCAAAGATATCGCAGCCGAGTTATACAAACCTTTTATTATCCGTAAACTGATCGAAAGAGGAATTGTAAAAACCGTTAAATCAGCAAAGAAAATAGTTGACCGTAAAGAACCGGTTATTTGGGATATACTAGAAAATGTAATGAAAGGTCATCCGGTTTTGTTGAACCGTGCTCCCACCCTTCACCGTTTAGGAATACAGGCCTTTCAACCAAGATTGATAGAAGGTAAAGCCATTCGTCTCCACCCGTTGGTTTGTACTGCATTCAATGCCGACTTTGACGGTGACCAAATGGCAGTCCACCTACCTTTGAGCAATGCCGCTATTTTGGAAGCCCAATTGTTGATGCTTTCTTCGCACAATATTCTTAACCCTGCCAACGGCGCTCCTATCACCGTACCATCACAAGATATGGTTCTTGGACTTTATTACATTACAAAAGGAAGAAAAAGCACAGAAACAGAAAAAGTCAAAGGAGAAGGAATGACTTTCTACTCTCCCGAAGAAGTCATCATTGCCATCAACGAAGGAAAACTAGACCTGCATGCCTACATCAAAGTCCGTATCAAAGAAAAAGACGAAAACGGCGAATATAAAAGTAAAATCATTGAAACTACTGCAGGTAGAGTAATATTTAATCAATATGTTCCTGAAGAAGTAGGTTTTATCAACGAACTGCTTACTAAAAAATCATTAAGGGATATCATTCATAATGTTTTGAAAAAAACCGACACTCCTACCACCGCCAAGTTTCTGGACGATATCAAAAATTTAGGTTTTTACATGGCATTCAAAGGCGGATTGTCATTCAACCTGGATGATGTAATTATTCCGGAAGAAAAAGAAGAACTGATCAAAAAAGCTCAAGAGCAGGTCGATGAGATCATGTCAAACTATAACATGGGATTTATCACCAACAACGAGCGTTACAACCAAATCATCGACGTTTGGACCAACACAAACAACAAGCTTACCAATATCCTCATGGAACGGTTGAAGAACGACAAGCAAGGCTTCAATAGCATTTTCATGATGTTTGATTCCGGTGCCAGGGGTTCAAAAGAACAAATACGCCAGTTGGCCGGTATGCGAGGATTGATGGCTAAACCTCAAAAGTCAGGGGCTGTGGGTCAGGAAATCATTGAAAACCCAATTCTTTCAAATTTTAAAGAAGGATTGTCAATTCTAGAATACTTTATATCAACACACGGTGCACGTAAAGGTCTTGCAGACACGGCTCTCAAAACAGCCGATGCCGGATATCTGACACGTCGTTTGGTGGATGTTACACAAGATGTGATAGTTACCGCTGAAGATTGCGGCACATTAAGAGGTATTTCCATAACAGCATTGACCAACAAAGACAATGAAGTGATAGAACCTTTGAAAGACCGTATATTGGGACGCGTCAGCGTACATGATATTTACCATCCTTCTACCAATGAGCTTATTGTCAAATCGGGTGAAGAAATAACCGAAAGCATTGCAGAAATTATAGAAAATTCTCCCATTGAAGAAGTAGAAGTAAGATCACCTTTGACTTGCGAAATGAAAAGAGGTATCTGTGCAAAATGTTATGGTAGAAATCTTGCTACAGGGAAAATGGTTCAGAAAGGTGAAGCAGTGGGAGTAATCGCAGCCCAATCTATTGGTGAACCCGGTACTCAGCTTACTCTTAGAACATTCCACGTGGGTGGTACTGCATCAAAAATTACTGCCGAATCAAAGATTGAAGCAAAATATGACGGTATTATATCCTTTGAAGAATTAAAAACCGTCAACAAAGTAAAAGATGGAGAAGAAAAAACCATTGTAATCGGTAGATCCGGAGAAGTTAAAATTCTTGATGCCAACACAAAAATCGTCTTAACCTCGGCAAATATTCCTTATGGATCGATCCTCTATAAAAAAGATGGCGACATGGTGAAAAAAGGCGAACTGATCTGTGAATGGGATCCATACAACGCAGTTATTCTTGCCGAAACAAAAGGTAAAATTGAATTTGAAAACATCATTGAAAATGTCACTTATCGTGAAGAGATAGATGATCAGACCGGTTTTGCCGAGAAAGTCATTATCGAATCTCGTGATAAAAAGAAACTGCCTGTTATCCGCATTACCGACAATAAAGGAGAAACTATCAAAACATACAACCTTCCGGTGAATGCACATTTGATGGTGGAAGACAACCAAAAAATCGAAGCCGGTGACATATTGGTTAAAATTCCAAGAAGTGCCGGAAGAACTGCCGATATTACAGGTGGTCTGCCCAGAGTTACAGAATTATTTGAAGCACGCAATCCGTCTAATCCGGCAATTGTTTCTGAAATTGACGGTATCGTTTCTTTTGGCAAAACCAAAAGAGGTAAACGTGAAGTAATTGTTACCAGTAAAACCGGAGAAGAAAAAATTTACACAATTGATTTATCCACTCACATTCTTGTACAAGAGAACGATTTTGTTAAAGCCGGTACACCTCTTACAGACGGATTAATCTCTCCTTCCGATATTCTGGCTATTAAAGGTCCGACTGCCGTACAAGAATACCTCGTCAATGAAATTCAGGAAGTATATCGTTTGCAAGGTGTTAAAATTAACGACAAACATTTTGAGATTGTCGTGCGCCAAATGATGCGTAAAGTACAAATAGAAGATCCGGGCGATACCAAATTCCTCGAACAACAAATTGTCAGCAAAGTAGAATTTATGGAAGAGAATGACTGGATTTTTGACAAAAAAGTAGTAGTTGATCCGGGAGAATCTACTGAGTTGAAAAGAGGAATGATCGTAACTGCGCGTAAATTGCGTGACGAAAATTCTAAACTGAAACGAAACGACAAGAAGTTGGTTCAAGCCCGAGATGCTAGACCTGCTACCGCCACTCCTGTTTTGCAAGGTATCACAAGAGCCTCTCTACAAACCGAAAGTTGGATTTCTGCTGCATCTTTCCAGGAAACAACCCGCGTATTGAACGATGCTGCCATCAATGCGAAAGTTGATACACTTGAAGGATTGAAAGAAAATGTGATTGTCGGGCATTTGATACCTGCCGGTACCGGTCTTCGTGAATATCAAAACATCATTGTAGGTTCAAGAGAAGAATACGAACAATTGATGGAAACTAAAAAACAATTGGAAAAACAAAAATAACACACCATGAGTGAAGAAAATGAAAAAGCCGCTCAATTGAATATAGAGCTTACCGAAGAAGTAGCCGAAGGTCAATATTCCAACCTGGTCATTATCAGCCACTCTCATGCCGAATTTGTATTGGACTTTATCTGTATTGTGCCCAATGTGCCAAAAGCAAAAGTAAAATCACGGATTATCACCACTCCGCAACATGCCAAAAGATTAATGAAGGCTTTGGCAGAAAACATTCAACGATATGAAAGTGCTTATGGTACAATCAAAGACCAGGAAGAAACCGTGCCTTATCCTATGTCATTCGGAGGACCTGAAGCAAAGGCCTGATTTTTTCAATACTTTAAAAAAAAGCCCGCTTTAAGCGGGCTTTTTTCTTTAATTTGCCCGGATATTCCATTTTATATGAAAAGTTTTGAAAATAGCTTATTTGTTCGAGCCTGCAAAAAACAAAATTTTGAAAACCGCCCACCGGTATGGATAATGCGACAGGCCGGTAGATACCAAAATTCCTATCAAGAATTGAAAGCAAAATATTCAATGATTGAAATATGAACCAATCACGATCTGATGGTACATGCCACCCTACTTCCTGTCAATGAATTTCAACCCGATGATGACATTATTTTTTCAGATTTACTGATCCCATTTTTACCCATGGGAATTCAATTTGATTATGAAAAAGGGGTAGGTCCTAAAATATATAATCCTCTAAGAAAAGATCAGGATATCAAACAACTTAAAAATTTTAATGTAGCCGATGGACTTAAATTTACAGGTCAAGCTTTAACCGTTTTAAACAATCAATTGGATATTCCTACGATTGGTTTCGTTGGAGCTCCCTTCACTCTGGCCAGTTATTTGATCGAAGGACAAGGAACTAAAAATTTTGTAGAAACGAAAAAATTTCTTTATCAATTCCCGGACGCTTGGCATGAATTGATGCTATTTCTTGCTCAAAAAATGTCTGAATATGCATTATTCCAATATGAAAGCGGTGCTGCTGCAGTCCAAATATTTGACAGTTGGATTGGTGTATTGGATTACTATGAATTTGAAAACTTTGTTTTCCCTCACTTAGAATTTATGACTCAACATATTAAATCTCACACTGACAGGCCCCTAATTTACTTTGGCACTTCCACCGCTCATTTGTTACCTTTGATCAACCGCCTCCCTTTGGACGTGATAGGTTTGGACTATAAAACCAATCTTCCTTCTATCAGAGATCAAATTAAAGACAAAGCCATACAAGGCAATTTAGACCCGACTGTTTTATTTGCAGATCAGAGTTACATTTATGACAGAACCATCCGTCTGCTAAATGCCATGAAACATGATCCCGGTTACATATTCAATCTTGGTCATGGTATCTTACCCGAAACGCCTTATGAAAATGTCAAATTTCTATTTAATTTGATCAAAACTTATCAATCATAGCCTATTTATGAAAGAATTTTGGACTATTCTTTTGCTTTTGCTTTCCAATAGTTTTATGACATTAGCCTGGTATGGACATTTGAAATGGAATAAAGCAACCCATGCCGGATGGAAAGGTATGATTCTGACAATTTTATTAAGTTGGTTTATCGCATTGTTTGAGTATATGTTAATGATACCTGCCAATCGTATAGGATTCAAAAGTTTTGGCGGGCCTTTTGACCTATACCAATTGAAGATTATTCAAGAAGTTATTTCAATTTTTGTGTTCATAATTTTTGCCTTATTTATTTTTCGCACACAAAATCCTTCAAAAGAACATATTTTGGCCTTTATCTTAATCATTATTGCGGCTTATCTTGTTTTCAAGAAATAGCGTTTGATTCTAAAAAACATAAGATTTTTTTCAGGAAAGAACTGGATTCAAGTCACAAATGCAACTTTTTGTTTTGACAAATTTATTTCAGGAAAGAAAAAAACTATATAAATTAAAAAAAAACCTGCTCGAGGCAGGTTTTAATGAACTATATTATTTGATTTTGAAGGTCTTTTTAATTGTGTCTACGTAATCCAATTTTTCCCAGGGAAATAACTCTACTGTCATTTTTTTCTTTTTACCGCTTCCATCTGTAAATTCTTTGGTTACTTTCTCAGGTTTTCTACCCATATGACCATAAGCGGCCGTTTCAAAATAAATCGGTTTACGCAGATCAAATCTTTGTTCGATAGCATAAGGCCGCAAATCAAAAATTTCTAAAATTTTTCGGGCTATTTCACCATCGCTCATATTAACCTTTGAGGTTCCATAGGTATTTACATATAAACCAACAGGATCTGCTACACCAATAGCATAAGCCACTTGCACAAGTACTTCATCACAAACACCGGCAGCAACCATATTTTTGGCTATGTGACGTGTCGCATAAGCTGCAGATCTGTCGACCTTGCTCGGATCCTTTCCACTAAATGCCCCACCTCCATGTGCGCCTTTGCCACCATATGTGTCCACAATAATTTTTCTTCCTGTCAGACCTGTATCCCCATGTGGGCCTCCTATCACAAATTTACCTGTTGGATTGATAAAGTACTTAATCTTATTGTCAAAAAGTTTTTGTACTCTTTTTGGCAATTTTTTGATTACACGCGGCATGAGAATTTCCTTAATATCTTGAGATATCTTTTTATGCATTTCTTTTTCTTTACCAAACTCATCGTGTTGAGTAGATATAACGATAGTATCTATTCTGACCGGTTGATTATTATCATCATATTCTACAGTTACCTGACTTTTGGCATCAGGTCTTAAATATTGCATTTGCTTCCCTTCTTTACGAATATCAGATAATTCTTTTAATATCGTATGGGCCAATTCTATTGGCAGCGGCATATAATTGTCTGTTTCTTTGCAGGCATATCCAAACATCATTCCTTGATCGCCGGCACCTTGTTTCCAGGGATCTTTTTTCTCTACACCTTGATTGATATCGGGACTTTGCTCGTGTATGGCCGATAATATTCCGCAAGAGTTGGCTTCAAACATATACTCACTTCTGGTATATCCTATATGTTTGATTACATTGCGGGCTATATTTTGTACATCCAGATAAGTTTTGGATTTCACTTCTCCGGCAAGCACCACTTGACCTGTAGTGACCAATGTTTCACATGCTACTTTTGCCGATGGATCAAATGCTAAAAAATGATCAATGATGGCATCGGAAATTTGATCGGCAATCTTATCGGGATGCCCTTCCGATACTGATTCTGACGTAAATAAATATGGCATAAATTTAATTTTTGAAACGTTGCGAATATAAACAAAACATTTATTTTCACGCAACTTTTGAAATCATGATACCGGATTTTTCGATTTTTTCTTTGGCATATTCAAGTGTAACCTCAAAGGTTTTTACATTTTTGTCTCCGGGCAGTTCAAACATCGCATCAAGCATCACTGCCTCACATATACTTCTCAGCCCCCTGGCCCCTAAATTATATTCATAAGCCTTTTCGACAATATAATCTATTGCTTCTTTGCTAAATTTCAAATCTATTCCGTCTAATTTAAACAAATGTTCATATTGTCTGATAATTGCATTTTTTGGTTCGGTTAGTATCCTTCTAAGCATTTGTTTATCCAATGGATCGAGGTAAGTAATCACCGGTAGTCTTCCCAACAATTCAGGGATCAACCCAAATGTTTTTAAATCTTGAGGTAAAATATATTTCAACAAGTTTTCTTGCTCATTTCCTTCTTCTTTGGCTTGCCCTTTTTTAAATCCTACAACTTGGCGATTTACACGGCGGGCAATTATTTTTTCTATTCCCTCAAATGCACCACCACATATAAACAATATGTTTTTTGTGTCAACCTGAATCATTTTTTGTTCCGGATGTTTACGTCCCCCCTGTGGCGGCACATTCACAACTGATCCTTCCAACAATTTTAACAACGATTGTTGCACGCCTTCACCCGAAACATCCCTGGTAATCGATGGATTATCCCCTTTTCTGGCTATTTTATCAATTTCGTCGATAAATACTATTCCTCTCTCGGCCGCTTCAACATTATAATCTGCCGCTTGCAACAATCTCGTGATAATCGACTCTACATCCTCGCCCACATAACCGGCTTCCGTAAAAACAGTGGCATCGGCAATACAAAAAGGAACATTCAACAGTTTCGAAACAGTTCTTGCCAATAATGTTTTTCCTGTACCGGTTGGACCAACCAACAGTATATTTGATTTTTCAATCTCAATGTCATTCTTCGATTTAAAATTGTCTTGCCTGATTCTTTTATAGTGGTTATACACTGCCACACTGATTACTTTTTTGGCCATCTCCTGACCAATGACATATTCGTCTAAGAACTCTTTTATTTTGGCAGGATTGGCCAATGTCATTTTTTCTGAAAACCTATGTCCCTTTTTCGATTTTAAATTTTCAAGTACCAGTTCATGCCCCTTCTCCAAACATTCGTCACAGATATATACATCATCCAGTCCGGTTATCATCATTTCCACTTCCAACGATTCGCGCCCACAAAATGAACAATATGGCGTTTGATTTCTTTTTCCTTTCATTGATTGTTTATTTAATTTTTTGAGAATTTCACAAATAAGTAATATTTTTTCCAATACAAAATTAACAATTGCCTTTGATTGTATTTTATTTTTATTAGATAAGCTTCGTAAAAAATGATAATTTAAAATGATTTACATTTATGTGGTTTTCAATAATAAATTTTCAGTGGCAGATATTGACTTTTTGTCCAAAAAATCCAAAGTATAAGACATATATGGATGCATGTAATCATCTTTTTCCAACAAAGGAACGTTTATACGGTATTCTTCATGCCATTGACCAATGATGCCCGTCCAGGCAACTTTTCTCAAATCTCCTGCTTGCAATGCTGACATCCATTCGAGAGCAACTACTTGTTTTAAATTTTCGATCAATGTCAATAACTTCAAAGCCGAATTTGCCCCCATGCTCACATGATCCTCTTGCCCATTTGACGAATCAATACTGTCCACACTATTGGGCATGCACATCTGTTTTGATTGATTTACCAATGCCGCAGCAGTATATTGCACAATCATAAATCCGCTATTGATACCCGGATTGGCTGTCAAATAAGCCGACAAACCACGTTGTCCCGACATAAGTTTGTAAATCCTTCGTTCGCTTATAGAAGCAGCTTCACTGATAGCCATTGCCAAATAATCAAAAGACAAAGCCAATGGTTCACCATGAAAATTACCTCCCGACAAAATCTTGTTTTCCTCGGGAATAATCAAAGGATTGTCTGTTACGGCATTTATTTCAATCTCCACCACACGTTTTACGTGTGCATACACATCTTTCACCGCACCATGCACTTGTGGTATACACCTGAATGAATAAGGATCCTGCACATAAGGTTTATTGTCATTAAATTCCTTCTGATGGTTCAAAATCTCCCGTATGTTTTGAGCCGTTATGTAAGGTCCGTCAAATGGCCTCAATCGATGTATGACGGCATCAAACGGACTCGACTTGGCATCAAAAGCAACCAATGATGCAGCCGCAGCAATATCGGCCAAAACAAGCCACTTTTGCAATTGTTTCAATACATAAAGCCCAATTGACGACATAAATTGTGTCCCATTCAATAACGCCAACCCTTCTTTTGGATGCAAATCCAATGGCTCCCAACCAAATGTTGGATATATCTCACCGGCAGGGATTTTCTCTCCTTTGTATTTTACTAGCCCCATTCCGATTAACGGTAACGACAAATGTGCCAATGGTGCCAAATCACCGGACGCTCCTAATGAACCTTTCTCATAAACCACCGGCAAAATCTCTTCATTGTAAAATTGCAATAAACGTTCTACCAACTCCACCCTAACCCCCGAATAACCTTTAGACAAGCCCAATGCCTTATTTAACAGCATAATTTTCACAATTTCTTCAGGCAATTCTTTTCCCACCCCACAAGCATGACTCATCAACAAATTTTTCTGTAATTCTTTAAGTTGTTCTTTTTCTATCACGGTGTTGCACAACGAACCGAACCCGGTATTGATTCCATAAAAGGCCTCATCTTCCTGCAATTTCTTTTTCAAAAAATCCACACCCTCTTGTATTCTTTGTTTTACTTCTACGCCCAATTCAATTTTCACCCCCTTATCAAGCCAATCCCATATTTGTTCCGGCTTGATCCATTCCCGGCTTAATGTAACAGATTGTGATATCATATTTCCAAATAATTTTCAAGACGATCGGGCTCTATCATCATTTGCTCTCCGGTATGCATATTTTTCAACAAAAACTTCCCTTTTTCCAACTCATCGCTTCCTGCCATCAACACAAATGGTATTTTTTTCCGGTCGGCATATTGCATTTGTTTTTTCAGTTTCCCCGGTTCCGGATAAATTTCCAACGGTATATTTTTTTCCCTCCACAGTTTTATGTAAGAAAACAACTTTTCCAAAATTTCTTCACCAAAATTGACCACCAACACACTCGCAGGATATTTTAAAGCCAGAATCTTGTCCATTTTTCCGCTTTCTTTGATTACTTCCAAAATCCTGTCCAAACCAAACGATATTCCTACCCCCGATAATCCGGGCATACCAAATATCCCTGTCAAATCATCGTATCTCCCCCCTCCTCCTATGCTGCCAATAGCAACCTCTTCGCTCACCACCTCAAAGATGCATCCTGTATAATAATTTAATCCTCTTGCCAAACAAATATCCGGCAATAACAAGCCACTATCCATACCCATCGCAACAGACCAGCTTATCACTTTCTTTAATTCTTTCCATCCGTTGATAGCCACCTCTATACCGGAAAAAAATTCCCCTGCAAAATCGTCACTCATCCCTGTTCCTGCGCTCAACAATTGATTCAACACTCCGGTTTGTTGCTCGTCAAATCCCATCAATTTCAATTCTTTCAACACACCATCTTTCCCTATTTTATCCAACTTATCAAGAGCAACCGTCAGTTCTTGAAAACGGTTTTCGCAATTCATTTTTTCGGCCAATCCTCTAAGCAATTTTCTATGATTGATTTTTATTTTAACTTTTAACCCCAAACGTTCAAACACCCTTGCATAAATCAATAACAATTCGGCTTCGTTAAGCAACGATGTCGATCCGATCACATCGGCATCACACTGGTAAAATTCACGAAAACGGCCTTTTTGAGGGCGATCGGCTCTCCACACCGGTTGTATCTGATATCGTTTAAAAGGCAAGTAAATCTCATTTCTATGCTGCACCACCATTCTGGCAAAAGGCACGGTCAAATCATACCGAAGGGCTTCCTCAACATATTCGCTTTGCTTGGCCAATGGATTTTCTTCGTTCAACCATTTCTCCAACTTTTCGCCTCTGGGCAAAATCTTAAAAATCAATCTGTCACTTTCTTCTCCGTATTTCCCCAACAAAGTAGCAGTTTTTTCCAGTGCTGGCGTTTCAATACCCACAAAACCAAATTGCTCGAATGTCTCACGGATGACATTTAAAATAACCTGACGAGCACGGAATTCCTCAGGCAATATATCCCTGGTGCCTCTTGCATTATTTAGTTCCACTGCCATTTTTTGTTGCGAAACTATGAAAAATTAATCAACTTTCATCCGGTCAAGTCAAACTCTACCAAACAAAATCATTTCAATATTCATTTAAAACTTTGGGGCATGCACGGCCTTCGCTGCTATTCCTCGCCCCTCAGCCAAACGGACGGCATAGCGGCCCGGCGATCCTCCTGCCGTCGGCTGCCGTGCCTGCTGCCGTCCGGGCTTCGTTGCTGCGGGATATTCGCTCAGTCCGGCTGCCTTATCTTCTCTCTTCATTACCCACTCTCAACAAACCCTTCATTGATGAAAATTTCTTTTCTTTGCAAAAAATTTATTATGCCCGGAAACATTTATTCCTTTGAAGGTTTTGTTCCTTATATTCACGAATCGGCTTATGTGCATCCAACTGCCACAATTATTGGAAATGTCAATATAGGCAAAAACGTATTCATAGGCCCTGGAGCCGTGCTGCGTGGTGATTGGGGAGAAATTATCGTCAAGGACGGTTGCAACATTCAAGACAATTGCATCCTCCATATTTTCCCAGGTGTTGCTGTCATTCTCGAGGAGAATGCCCATATCGGGCACGGCGCAATCATACATAGTGCCCACATAGGACGAGACACCCTCATAGGTATGAATGCTGTCATTATGGATGATGCCAAGATTGGTAATGAATGCATTGTAGGAGCCTTGGCATTGGTCACTCAAGGCACCATCATACCCGACCGCAGCCTCGTCGTTGGCAATCCGGCAAAAGTAGTCAAACAGATTTCAGATGAAATGATATATTGGAAAAAAGAAGGCACAAAATTGTATCAAGAATTGGTCAATCAAATGAAAAATACCCTAACCCCGTGCGAACCCTTACGCACCCCTCCAAAGTTCCGTCCACCTCAAGAACAAACCTATAAAACCTGGCCTAAAACTAAAAAGAAATGAAAGAAGCCGTCAAAACTTCCAATGCGCCTGCTCCTATTGGCCCATACAGCCAAGCCATCAAAGCAGGCAACTTTTTGTTCATTTCCGGACAAATTGCTATCAATCCGGCTACAGGCAATCTTGAAACACAAAACATCGACACCGAAACCCGGCAGGTACTCTCCAACATCTCAGCCATACTTGAGGCAGCAGGTCTTGATTGGAACAACGTAGTAAAAACCACGATTTTTCTGAAAAACATGAATGATTTTGCTGAGGTCAACCGTGTATATGCAACTTTTGTCTGCGAACCTTTTCCCGCAAGAGAAACTGTTGAAGTATCCTCATTGCCCAAAAATGTCAATGTAGAAATCTCGGTGATTGCTGTCAAATTCTAAAAACTAACTTACTCTTTTCTTTGACACTTTTCAATGTTAATTTATTGACAACCACTAATATGACTTTTTTGGGGACCACATCTCTAACTTTCCAGAAATTTTTCCATTTCTTTTATTTTTAGAATTTGTAGTTTTTTGCTCTCAGACCGGCTTATTTTCCGTTCAATGAATAAATGCTTCCGTTTTTTGTCACCGGCAAATTCATACTTCTTTACAGGTTGATGAAAACCAAAAACGCACAGAGAACAAGGATTTAAGAAATTAAGAAGAGAAAAAGAATGTGAAATTCAAGACCTCTCCCCCAAGCCCCTCTCCTTCTCAAGGACAGAGGCGCCCGTATTGGCTTGGTGAGGTATTACACAAATCCCCGACAAATAGATTTTGGTGCAAATATGGATTATAGAAACGAAAAATGCTCGCAATGCAAGGATTTTGCAATTGAGAAGTTAAGACCTCTCCCCAAGCCCTCTCTCCTTCTCAAGGAGAGGGGCGCCCGTAAGGGCGGGGTGAGGTTTCAAATCCCTGGCAAATAGATATTGCAGCAACTACGAATTAATATAAACGTAAATCATTCTAAAACCTTGAATTTGATAAATTGAGCTCTTCAAAAAATAAGAAAATGTCAAGATAAAGTAAAATATCAACGTTGGAATCTCGATGATTGCTGTCAAATTCTAAAAAGCAAACCTACTTTGTTGGCAGTCATTTTTTCAATTTGGCTGTAAAATAGAAAATAGACAAACACAGAAATGTATTAACTCATTCTTGCATCTCCTGCAATTGTCGCAATATATCCTCCATTTGCAGTGCCGTAAAAATACCCACTCCGAACATCAACAAATAGATGAGTATAATCAACAAATACAAGCTCGAGAAAAACAACCCGATATAAGCACAGGTTTTTCCTGCAATCAGATTGTTATATGAGGAAAGAGTGTATATCCCCGGTTGTTCTCTGTATTTCCTTTCGCCATACTTAGATATCCAAAGTGCTATCAATGCAAAGATTAAACCCGGTAACCCATAACAAATACAACTGATTATCGATAAAATGCCAAGCACCAATGTAGTATTGGCATTTGGCACAGAGATAAGTATTTGTTGATTGGTATCGGACATTTTAATCAAACAAGAATATCCAAGCATCTTTTCTTACCTGACGTGCCTCTTCGAGTTTTTTTCTTGCTTCACTTTCGTCAGGCGTATACATCACCGATACATAATAAAACTTCCTTTTTTTGTTGTAGATTATGGCAGGAATAAAATCGGTTTGCGTCATATAATATTCTTTCGCTTTATCGGCATTTGCCTTTTCCTGAAAAGATTCTATCACAACATAAAAACCCGGGGAAACGGTGGATCCTGTTTCATCTGTATAATCCTGACGGTTTTCTTTCTTGATAGATTGACCTGCCTCCGATGGAGACGTATTGGTCGAATTGACACTGCCTGTAGTTTTCGGTAAATTTTTGACGGCTTCTTTTAAAGAGTCAATTTCTTGCTGTTGTTTTAAATTCTTACGTTGTTGTTCCTCAATCTTTTCCTGCGTATTCAAGAGTCGTTGGTCCAGATCGTCATTGATTTCTTTCAATTTTTCGTCTATATATTTTTTTGAATTTCCACCAAAAGTATAACCAAGTGCGATTTCATGACCGCCACCGGTATAAGCTCCTATAGCCAGAAGCATATATTCATAAGAATAAGATAAAAACAGGTTGTCAAACAAATTTAAACCAAGATTCATCCCCGCAGCATAGTTATAACGGAAAAATGGCCCCCCTTGAATCATACCACGCCATCTAACAATAGCCCCCACATCAAACTGCAGTGGTGAATTTTGCGACCAAAAGAAAGATGCATTAGGAACAACAGACAATTCATCGTTGATTTCATAATCATACATTACATTGAAAACCAAATGTTGTTTCAATCTAAAATATGCATTTTGATTTTTATTCTCAAACGCAATTTGATTTCCAAACAATTGTTTTGCTGCAATACCCGCTTTTAAATTGTTCCAGTGATAAGCAATACCAAAAGCCGCATCGGGAGTAATTTTTCTTCGCGAAGCACTGATCAACAAGGGATCATTAACATCCTTAGGATTAGAAGCACTAAAATCAATGCGGTTGTCATTAAACCCAACCGTTATACCCGGTATGATATAATGATCACCGCCCACTTGAAAGGAATAGTCGTAAGACGCCCCCACAAATGTTCGATTGAATATGTCTGTCTGGTCGTTAAAAATAGACAATCCCAACCTCATTTTTTCCTGATTGGTTTTCCCATCTATTGTCAAACCATAGGTAACCGGAGCTCCCTGTATATTTTTCCATTGACTGCGGTGCAACAAAAATGCTTTAGGATTCTCGCCTATTCCTGCGAATCCGGGATTATACACAAACGGATTGTAATAAAATTGACTATAATAAGGCAATTGTTGTGAAAGGCTTTTGTTTCCAAATAAACAAACAACAATTATAGTGAATATTATATTTTTTTTCATACCCTTTTTAATTTAGATTATTACTTATGATATTAATCGCTCCATTTTGCGTTTGATTGTTTGATTTAATTTTCAAAATGTAATAATATGTACCTTGTGGCAGTGGCTTGCCGTTGTATGTTCCATCCCAAGAATTGTCATAAGATTCTTTTTGATAAACTATGTTTCCCTGTCTATTAAAGATGGTAACCTCATTGTCAGGATATAGATGGATATTTTTGATTTCCCAACGGTCATTATGCCCATCTCCATTTGGCGTGATGATATCATATACCGTAAATTCAATCTCGTCCGACAAATTCACTAATACCGAATCCATCACTTTACATCCCATAGCATTGTTAGCGGTAACATAGTAAATGGTAGTTACTACAGGAGATGCCACAGGCGTTGAACTGTAAGGATTATCCAAATCATCTGCGGGAGACCATTCATAAGCCACTCCGCCACTAGCCATTAATTGCACAGATTGGCCCATCTTTATGGTCGTATCATTCATAACATAAATCACAGGCAATGGGAAAACATTGATTGTTTTAGACGAAGAATCTTTACAACCTGTCAACGTATCTTGTGCAATAATTTGGTAGTTACCAGAAGTATAAATGATTTTTGTCAAAGCATTGTCTCCGTCGTTCCATTGATAAACAGCGTTCGAAGAAGGATTCACAACACTCAACACGGCAGAATCACCCGAACAAAATTCGGTTTGTCCGGTTACTGTGATGTCAACATTTGGCAATGGTTCGACACGAGCATTCAAGGTTAATGAATCAAGACATCCGAAATTAGACATTGCTATTAATTTGACATTAAAATTACCGGTATCATTGTAGGTATGAACAGGTGATGGTATTGTGGCTGAGGTCCCATCGCCAAAATCCCAATTATGCAATACAATGTATCCCGGAGGAATGGTGGTGTTATTTACAAATTGCATAGGTTGGCCAAAACAAACCGTATCGGTATTGAAAGAAATAACAGGTTTTGGCAGCACATTAACTGCTCCTACAAGAGAAGTGTCTTGAGGGCAAACACCACTTTGCACTAAAACTCTGTACTGTGTGGTTTGAGTTAAATTAGAATACGCTTGTTGTATATTGGTATTTCCATTTGACGTCCACGTTGCTCCATTATCTGTCGAATATTCCCAAGTAACTATACTTCCATAATGACCCACCAAACTTAATGTACCAGAATTGTTACCTTCACAAACAGTATTTCCTCCAATGATATTTCCCCCTTGTGAAGCTTTATCGACATACACTATATCATAAGTTGAAAATTCGGCAGGGCAAACTCCGTTTTTGACATTTGCACGGAACAATGTTGTAGTATTTAAATTATTGTAGTTTAAAGCCGTGGTTTGGTTATTGATATTCACCCAGGACAATCCTCCGTCGGTAGAAAGTTGCCAATTCATCACCATTCCGTTGTTACCGTTAAGCATCATTGTTCCGGAGTTGGCCAATTCACATACGGTAGTACCTCCCGTAACATTTCCCGGAACAGTTAAAGTGTCGACCACAATCTCGACATTGTTGGAATAAGCAGAAGGGCAAACTCCATTCTGCACCAATACCCTGAAAAGAGTGGTGTCGGTAAGATTGTTAAATGAATAGGTAGTATTAGTATTGTTGATGATTTGCCATGTAGTGCCGAAATCTGTCGACATTTCCCATTGAACGACATTGCCTGTTTGCCCGGTAAGATTCAATGTTCCGGAATTTGATAAAATACAAACAGTATCATTATCACTCAAAACGCCACCGACAGTTGGGCTATCAACCAAAACAGAAGCTGTATCGGAATAGTCAACAGGGCAAGAACCTGCCTGCACTACTGCTCTGTATAAAGTACTACTGGTTAAATTACTAAAAATGAGCGTGTCGTCATTTAATCCTGTGGAATTCCAAGTGACTCCTCCATCTGTACTAAATTCCCAATCTAAAATAGAGCCCGAAAAACCACTTAAAAATAATGTGTCTTGGTTTGTTCCACTGCAAACATTAATGGTTAAAGGCGAAACATTACCGCCGTCGCTGTTTGGAACCACATTGACTATGGCCGGGGAAGAGCTGACGAGCGGGCATACTCCACTTTTAACTTGAGCTCTATACCAGGTAGTTTGTGTCAGATTAGAAAAACTTTGTGTATTAGTGGTATTACTTATATTAGTCCAAGTAGCTCCTCCATTGATACTATATTGCCATCGAATAATACTGCCGGTATATCCGGACAATGTTAACGTACCGGAATTATTTCCTGAACAAACTGTTTGAGTCGATGGGTTGATTGTCCCCGGAACAGTAGACGGACTAACGGTAATGTTTTTTACTGCCGAATAAACGGCCGGACAAACTCCACTTTGCACCAAAACTCTAAAACGAGTGGTCTGTGTTAAAGTAGTAGAATATGTCGGACTTGTATTTGAAATGATATTCCAGGTTGCCCCTCCATCTATACTGTATTCCCATCGCACAATAGAACCGGTATATCCATTCAATGTTAAATTAACATTATAACCTTGACATGTAGAATTTGGACCTGAAATGGTTCCTCCGACCGATTGAGGATCTACAGTAAGAGTGGCTATTGAGGAATAAACAGGGGGACAAGAAGCATTCTGAACCAGTGCCCTGTATTGTGTAGTTACCGTAAGATTATTGTAAGGTTGAACGGTAGTAGGATTTCCAATGTTAAACCAGGTAACTCCTCCATCCGTACTATATTCCCAATTCAAAACATTTCCTGTATGACCGGTCAATGTTAGATTTCCACTATTGCTGCCATAACATACGTTCATACTACTATTAACCGTACCACCTACACTGGGTGGGTAATGATCAATCGTATAGGAAGAATAAGTATCGTTTGATGAATTTGGGTCACCAGCCAAAGTAACTGTTGCCGTTAACGAATAAGTGCCCGGGACCGACAAATCGGCGGGTGCTGTAAAAGTGTAGATAAAACTTGTATTTGGCGGAATATTGGGTGAATTTACTGTTTCGGTTGCCGATGAAGATACCGGACCGGTTATATTGTAAGAAATTTGAAATGGAACAGTGACCGTTCCCGGACCAAAATTAAATATCCTGACAGTCACCGATTCACTGTTAGTTAAATTACAACCCGAAACAGGAGCCAAAATAGCTCCATTGGGAGCAGCAAGAGCCAAATCGTTTTGAGCTTGAATCTTGTTCGATGCAACAAACAAAAACCCTGTAAGACAAAGAAGGTATAACTTTTTCATTACTTTTAAATTTTGTTAAACAAAAGTTGTTTACGAATCTATAAACTAAAATGTTTCAAACGCAAATATTTATTTAATCAAGCAATCCTGTAAGGTAATATTTTAATTTTTCTTCGATGCTTTTGGCAAAATCACTGTCCTTGCGAAAACTGTTTACCATATACCTTAAACGTTGTAGAATCATGATGGCTTGCTGTTTATCGGCCTGAATGGATTTGCCCCATCCGGCATTCTCCAATGAATTGTAATATGCCATTTCATCCAAATATTTTTCCGCTATTAAATTCATTAAACTATCGCCTTTTTGCAACTCGCCTGCCTTATAATAGGCCTCGGCAATGGGCATGACAAAGAAGTCAACCGGCACGTTATGTAGAGGAATGGCTTCCATACAACGGTCCAATACTTTAATGGCTTTTTCTTTTTTCCCTTCTCTTATAAGCGCCTCGGCAAGACGGGCGAAATTATTCCTGAAATTCATACACATTCTGCGATTGTTTTCATCCATGTAAACATGATACTTATCCAGTCCTCCCCATTCAAATTTATTCATAAGATTGTCATACATTATTTCTGTATTTACTCTTCCTATTTGCCCGTCTTCTTTTGTAACTTTAACCGGAATCAATTGATAAGCCAGCCCTTGCAATTGAAAATAATCGGTCAATCCCAGATATGCATCAGTGCCGGTTGTGATGGCATAACAAACCGGGCGGTGAAAATCTTCATTATTGGCCAATATGTCGAGCATAATCAAGTCATTTTTATAAATGAAATTTTTACCGAGATTCCATTCAATATTATCCACCCACCGGGCAGTATCTGTTGGAAACAACACTTTATCTTTGAATAGATATTGATTTTTGAGAATTTCATCTTTTTTCACTTTAAGTTTTAACTTTTTACTCGGTATAAAATCGTTTAATTTTCCATTGCCCAATGGTACTTTAAGTCCCTTTTCATCTCTGGCAATTGCCGAAATTAATGATCTTACATCTACTGATGTATTTAGTTTATCGACTACAGGCAGATAATCATTGGTGCCTTGAATATATTTGTTCAATGGCAACATGGATGGTATGGGATCAGATTCATAGGCCTTTCTTTTCATTTGTTCGATATACCAGTCGGTATTTAACAAACTTAAATTGACTACTCTAACATCGGTTCTGAATTCTTCCACTTCCTGAACATACCATAGTGGGAATGTATCATTGTCTCCATTGGTAAATAATATGGCATTGGGGGGGCAACTTTGGAGGTAATTTTTAGCGAAGTCCCTGGCGGTATAACGGTTAGAACGATCATGATCGTCCCATCCCTCGGCCCCCATCAACACAGGTGCAGCCAAAGTAGATGCAACAATACTTAAAACTGCAGCCAACTTAGGATTTAATAATTTTTGTACAAGTTCGTATAGAGCATATACACCCAAACCCAACCAAATAGAAAATGCATAAAACGACCCGGCATAAGAATAATCCCTTTCCCTGGGTTGAAGTGGGTATTGGTTAAGATAAATCACAATGGCAATGCCGGTAAAGAAAAACAAAAGCATTACCACCCACCAGTCCTTTTTGTTTTTGTCATATTGAAAAAATAATCCTAACAATCCGAGAATCAATGGAAGAAAATAAAATCTATTATAAGCAGGGTTCTCGGTGATGCTTTTGGGCAACTTGTCTTGTGGCCCCAGCCGAATGGCATCTATCCATTTAATACCGCTTATCCAATTGCCTTTATTAATTTCTCCATGTCCTTGCTCATCATTTTGACGTCCCACAAAATTCCACATAAAATATCGAAAATACATGTGTCCCAATTGATATTTAAAAAAGAATTTAAGGTTTTCCCAGAAAGTTGGAATATAGATAGTTTCGGGTTGACCGTTGTATCCAATCACTCTCACCGGTTTTCCTTTGATATCTGCCCATTCTTTATATTCCCTGATATGAGCAGGTTGGCTGCTCCACATTCTGGGAAAAATTGTACAAAGTTTTTTATCGTAATTGGGGATTGATTTTTTGCGGTCATCAGAAATATAGTATTTTCCGGTTTTTTTATCAGGAGTGTAAACAGGATCTCCGTCTACATAAGGTTCATTTACATCAAGAGGAGTATTGTATTGTTGGCCGAAAATAAGGGGTCGGTCGCCATATTGCTCCCTGTTAAGATAAGATAGAAGTGTAAAAGCATTTTCCGGGTTGTTTTCATCCAGCGGAGGATTGGCATTGGACCGTATTAAAATCATCGTATAGGTGGAATACCCTAAGAAAATTACTCCTATGGAAGAAACAATGAGGTGCCATAACTGATTTTGTCTTTTATGGGCCATAAATAAACCATACACAATCAGGCCAATAATGAGGAACACGGTCAAAAACAATCCCGAATTGAAAGGAAGACCCAAAGTATTTACGGTAAATAACTCCAATTTAGCTCCGAGATTTACCACACCCGGAATAATGCCGTATTGAATGAATCCCAAAATCACCACAGCGGCTATTGAAGCATAGATAATTCCTTTGCGTGTCACTTCATATTTTCTGAAATAGTAGACAAAAGCAATGGCAGGTATAGCCAACAAGTTTAGCAAATGCACCCCTATGGACAATCCCATCAAATAGGCAATCAATATCAACCAACGATCTGCCCCGGGCTGATCGGCAATATTTTCCCATTTTAAAATAGCCCAAAATACCACAGCCGTAAACAACGAGGACATGGCATATACTTCACCTTCCACAGCCGAAAACCAAAATGAATCAGTAAAAGTGTAGGCCATAGAACCTACAAAAGCCGAACCTAAAATGATCCATTTTTTCTCTGTAGTCAACTCTCCTTGCCGGCTTGCTATTTTCAGGGCAAAATGAGAAATGGTCCAAAATAAAAACATAATAGTAAACGAGCTTGACAAAACAGAAATCCAGTTGATCATCACAGCCACGACCGTTGGATCGGCAAAAATTGAAAACAAACGACCGATCATTAAAAACAAAGGAGCCCCGGGCGGATGTCCTACTTCAAGTTTAAAAGATGTCGCAATAAATTCACCACAGTCCCAGAAACTTACTGTCGGCTCAACAGTCAAGCCATAAACAATTGTTGCCAAAAGCCATACCAACCAACCTAATGCAATATTCCATTTTTTAAATACCTTATCCATATGCCTTATTTGTTAATTTTTTTGCGAAAATAAAAATTTACAACAGAAT